>ENA-OROZ01001484-OROZ01001484.1-human-gut-metagenome-genome-assembly--contig:-NODE-1484-length-21417-cov-7.129529_pt1 | contig 21417 bp, 14 predicted proteins | sample MGYA00242138_ERZ509066 | MGnify/ENA primary metagenome ERZ509066 (study PRJEB26280, sample SAMEA2338691) | human gut metagenome | biome: human gut; feature: human-associated habitat; material: faeces... | reverse complement strand
GCGGCGGTCGTCTTACTGCCCGCCACGGCGGTATCCGCCGCGATGCGGTAGACCGCTTCCACCGGATAGGTGTTCATCGGGGTCGTAAAGCCCGCGGCGTACTGGTTCACGTCGCTGACGTCAAGGCTCTCGGTCTGCTTGCAGCCGTAAGAGCCCTTCGTCACCTGTACGTTAACGCTGCTGCCCTCGGTCGTCGCGACGGGCACGTTCACAGAGACGGCGGCCAGCCGGTCGGCGCTGAACGTCGCGTGGTCGATGGCGGTGATCTGCAGCGTCACAACGCCCTTGGCGCTGTCATAGCTCCATGTACCGGTAACGCCCGCGGGGAACGTCACATCCGTGACGGGATAGCTGCGGGAGACGGAAATGCTCGCGGAGAGCGAGGTGATGCTGGCGAGGTCGTCGCTCGTGACGGCCAGCTCCCAGGCCTTGCCCACCGTGGGTGCACCCTGCGGGGTGAGCGATACACCGGGCAGATCCGTCTGCTCGGCCTGCACGGTGAAGTAGCGCGTCTCACGCGTGACGTTGCCGTAGCCGTCCTTCAGGTAGAAGGTGATGGAGTGCAGACCGCTGCCGAAGTGCATCAGGCCGGAGGTGCTGCCAAGGTTGTCCCGGTCATACCTTCCCCGGTAGGTGCCGTCGAAGTAGAAGTAGGCAGACTCCACGCCAGTGGCGTAGGGATCCGTCTCCTCGCTGTCATCGTAGGTAACGAAGAAGCGCAGATTGCCGGAGCTGAGGGTCGCGCCGTTTTCCAGCTCGGTCTTGGTGCCGTCGTTGTTCACGAGCTGAATGGAGTTCACCGTCGGCGCGGTGACATCCTGATTGTTAGCACCATAGACGACGCAGAGGTTATCGAGCAGGATATAGCCCTTGAGGTCGCTCTGATCCAGCTTGACGCCGTCGGTGGTGTACCAGCCGATGCCGCGGGTCGTGACCATCGCGCGGAACAGCATGCCGCTGTTGACGCGGATCAGCGCGCCGGCATACTGGGTCAGATCGGCCTCCAGATACTGCCAGCCGGTCTTCAGGCCCTCGCCGCTTCCGGCGCTGCCGCTGCTGAAGTTAACGTAGGCGTTCGTCCAGCTCGCCCCGCCGTTGGTGCTGGTGGCGATCTGCGCACGCAGCCACGGGACGGGGACGCCCTCGGGGATGTAGACCCACACGCCGAGCGCGGTGGGCGTGCCGTCGATGGCGAGGTTATCGCCGAGGCCGAGGCATGCGCCGTCGGTACCGGTCAGGCCGGTCCAGTCATACTCCAGCTTGATGGCGTTGTGGCCGAAGCGGACAATATCGGCAAATTCCTCGTCGGTATCGGACACCACGGAGCCCTTCACCACGCCGCCGCAGCCTGCGTAGTGATACGTCGCCACGGCGTCGGACGCCATGCCAGTGAAGCTCTCCACCGTCGTGCCGATGGTGGAGTAATCCCACGGATCGGCGTCGCCGCCGTCCAGAATCATTGTCGGCTCCATGCCGATATTCACCGTAACGGTGGCGGAGAGGTCGCCGCGCTTGGCGGTGACGGTGGGGCTGCCGGAATACTTCACGTTGTCCGTGACCGTAAACACGTTGCCCGCAAAGGAGCCCGCACTCGTATCGGAGATGCTCCAGTCGATATCGCCGTCCTTGAGATGGACGGTTTCCGACTGATAGGTCGCCTTGAAGCCGAGGTCGCTGCTCTCGCTGTAGTTCAGGTTGACCTCACCGGAGGTGAAGGCCAGCTTGTCCGGGTTCTGGATATGAATCGTGGCGGTGCCGACCGTCTCACCGCCGCTGAGGAGCTTCACCTGTACGTCGCCGGTCTTGCCGGAGGAGGTAAAGCTCGCCGCAGCCGCGCTGCCGCTCACCGTCGTCCCGGAAACCGTACCCATGGAGCTGTCCTCCACGGAGAAGGTGACATCCGCGGGCAGGCTGGCCGCCGGTGCGCCGGAATAGTCCATGGCGCTGGCCGTCAGGGCAATCTCGGAGCCGGGGGTATAGTACTCGCCGTCGGGCGTGATGGCGGCGTGGTCAAACTCGCCGGAAGCCGCCACAGTGGAAACGACCAGAATCGTACCGGAGACAACACGCTCACTGCCGCCGGCCGGGGTGTTGCGCATGGTCAGGTCGCTCTCGCCCTCCCGCTGGGAGATGTAGGTGGAGGAGCCGCCCTCGTCGAGCTGGATCGCTGCCACGCAGCCGAGGGCCACCATCATCTGCGCCTCTTCGGCCGCGGTGTAGCCCACGGAGCGGGGAGCCATCGTACCGTCGGCCTGGAACAGGACGACCGTGCCGTCGGCCTTCACGCCCACGCAGGTGCGGGGATAGTAGCCGCTGTTGCCGGACTCGGAGACGACGACCTTGCCGTCCCACACCATGGCGACCAGCGCGTCCACGGCCTCCAGGACCTTCACGGGCGTGCCCTGCTTTTCGCTCTGGCTGGCCTCGGCCTGCGCGAGGGTCGTACCCTCCTTGAAGACGTTGACCGAGCCGTCGTCAAACGCGGCGACGAAGGCGCGGCTGGAGTTGTCGTGGTGCACCACGCCGTTCATCACCAGATAGCCGGACGGTTCGCCGGTGTTGATGTTGAACCACGAAGCGTTGACGCCGCCCACGACGTTCAGGCCGCTCTCTTTTTCGTAGATGTGCGCCTGATCGGTGGTGGTCTTGAGCGTCCAGCCCTCCTGGCTGGGGTTGCGGTTGCCGTAGCCGGCCACGATCTTGGCGCGGCCGCCGGAGGTGTTGACCTCCATGACGTTTGCAACCGTCTGCGAGTTGCCCGCATCATTGTTGGTGATGATGACCCGCTCGGAGATGTCGGGCGCGATGGAGTAGTTCTTCACCGATGTGACGTGGTAGCCGGTGCCACCGATGCTGCTGCCCTTGCCCAGCTCCGCGCTCTGCGGCTGCAAACCGAGAGCCGTCACCGGAATCAGCGACACCAGCATGCAAAGCGCCATCAGCGCCGCAGTCACTTTGGTTCGTTTCCTGTGCTGCATGTTTTCTCTCCCTTTTTTGTGTGATTTATATGCTCATTGCAATCTGCAAGCATATACGCGTTCAAATGTGCGCTAAATGTGCGCTATCGGATGCTCTTTGTATAATTTTTAATTTGCATGGTTCGCTGCTCCTCCAAATACTCTGTATAGGGATGATTTAAGTCGAGGATAGCGACATGTTCTTTGCACTTGCGCTCTGATGGCGGCGAAGGTGTATGCCAATCACCGTATAGCTGCGTCAGCAGGGCATCATAGTGCGCAGATATCGGAAAATTCGCGTCCTCAAAGCGAATCTCCACGGTATCTTCCATCCATGTGCGGGGCAGCATGTTCTTTTGGTATTTCCGGCCTCCAGCCAGAAAGGTCTGCATCATATTCGGGGCTGTTTTGTGCCTGCACATACAGAATGTTTCAAGCGGACGCCGAGGAAGCAGGCGGCAAAATTGCATAAACAGCTTTTTTGCCATACTGTCTGTCTCATAGCCCCGCGCATAGAGTGCCTTTGCGATGATTGCTTTCGACGCGGCAAATTGCAGCTTTCTCGTGACAAGATGATCGGACAGGCTATCACACGGGAAAATATCTATGTAGACGCCCTGATGCATTTGTGGATCCCGCGAACGGTATTTTTCTATGCAGGTGGTGTTGTTTCGACGTAGCTTGGAAAACGGCATCGGCCAATGCGGGCTATGCTCCTGTTGCACATAATAGATTTCTGGGTCAAAATCGCCAGAGGCCTCATTGAAAAGGCGCTCATATTCGCTGCGCATCAAAATGACATCCACATCATCGTCCCACGGAATAAAGCCATGATGGCGAACGGCTCCCAAAGCGGTTCCTGCAAAAAGCTGATATGAAATGTGATGCTTTTTGCATACGGAATCAAAATCCTTCAGCATTTCAAGCAAAAGCTTTTGATGTGCGGTAAGTTCTTTAACTTGTACTGCCATTGACCTTGCCTCCGCCGCATTTGCGGCAATTTTTTGGATTTCTTCAGATACTGGCCGCGGCGTGTCAGCGTCCTGTAGCCTGCTGCTCCATTTCTATCTGACACAATAGGCGTGGTTCGACGGAATTCTCAACAGGTTTGTGCAGAATTTTCCTGTAAATCAATCTTTGCAGGAAGGCTGGAGAAAGAAAAACAAATGTCTGTGCACCGCAGGCAACAAGAAAGTCCCACAGCGATGAAAAACCTAAACGAAGCGCGGTCCACCTTGTTTTTACAAATCCTCGATAGGTCGCTTTAGAGGTGCGTCGATCCGCTTTGCTTTCCTTGATTCTCGCAAATACCAGATCATCGTTGATATTTTTGCAGCAATAGCCTTTGTGCAATATTCTGACGTATAGATCGTAATCCTCGCTGCGCGTCATTGCCTTGTAACCGCCGACTTTTTGCACGATGCTCTTTTTATACATGACCGTCATATTGTTAAAGGGCTGTCGTCTTCTCGCATATTTTTGGATTCCTTCATTATCGCAGGGGACAAGCCTTCTGCTGATCGGATTTAACGGATCATCGGTGAATTCAAGGATATACCCACCAACGACAGTCAGATGATTGTTCTGTTCAAACTCTTTCAGCTGCCGTTCACATCGGTCCAGAACAGAGATGTCATCCGAATCCATTTTTGCAATTAATTCGTTTTTACACTGCGCGATGCCGATATTCAATGCTGCCCCGGTGCCGATGTTCTCCGGGAGACGAATGAGCCGCAGAACCGAAGGATTCTGCGCCGTATGCCGCTCCAATACTGCTTCCAATTCTGGCGTTAGCGGCCCATCACATACGATCACGAAGTCGTCTGTTTTTGCGGTTTGATCTAGCATGCTTTGGATGGCTATATCAAGATGCGCAGGTTCTTCTTTTGCATGTACGGACATTAAAACTGAATACTCCATCCTAAATCCCTTCTCTAGTTGATATTATCTTTTTCAGTTCACATACACCGTAGATCTGGATAAGACATATCAACGTATCTGCGGCTCTATATTTAGCTGAATGACTCGGAAGCATTTACCTATATTTATGTTAAATATTATAGCATATAGTCGGAAATAATCAAGAGGAACTATAAAGCTAAAACGAATTTTCATTTTTTTTGTCAGGCTGAATCGGGAAAAGAAACAAGGAACAGTTGCTTTTCTACGTGAAACGGATAATTAGGCGCGGTGAAAGAGTTTTAGAATTCTGATAGAGACATTCCACCCATAAGGCAGAGCAACACACAGAACAGGAGGAAAATTCCTGCTGTCCCACTGCAGTGTGGGAAACCATCAATATTGCTCACTGTAAACAAAGAAATGGAACAGAGCGTTGAAATATGCAAAATGATGTGATATAATTTTATTGACATTTTATTATTCACGATTCACGGGTTATTTCACTAAAAATTGGAAGGAAGATATGTATGAATAAACGGGAAGTCTACCGTGAGGTGGACCTCATCACGCTGCTGCATGCGCTGTGGCACCGTGCTTGGCTTATTGCATTGGTCACAGTTGCGTTCGGTACAGTCTGTTTTGCTTGGGCACGCTTTTTGATTACCCCTACATATCAGGCTAGCGCCCTAATGTACGTCAATAACACGCAAGATTCGGGCAAGCCCATCAGCAATTCTGAGCTGTCCGCGGCGCAAAGCCTTGTGGATACCTATATGGTCATCCTCAGTAGCCGTACCACGCTGGATCAGGTGCGCACTGCAGCGAATTTGAACTACACGGACAAGCAGCTTAATAAAATGATCAGCGCACAGGCCGTAAACGGCACAGAGGTCTTTGAAATTACTGTTACCAGTACGGATCCGCAAGAGGCTAGAGATATTGCCAATACCATCACGCAGGTGCTACCGACCCGTATTTCCAATGTGGTGGAGGGCAGCTCGGTGCAGGTCTTGGACTTTGCACAGCTCCCAACGACGAAGGCAGGTCCCAGTATTCCGCGCTATATGCTTCTTGGCATGCTGGCCGGATTCGTTTTCAGCTGTGCGTTTTTCATCCTGCGGGAGCTGTTTGACGATCAGATCCGCAGCGAGGAGCAGCTGCTGCAGGCCTATCCTCAGATCCCGGTGCTGGCTGTTATTCCTGAGCTTCTGCAGCAGAGCAGCGGCTATGGATATGGTTATGGAAACCGGCCAGTGCAGAAGGAGGGCTCCCGGCAATGATTTTTAAGAAAAAAACAATGATTCCCGAAGATACCGTATCTTTGAAGGAACAGCGTACCATGCTGGGTGACCGACTCAGTTTTGCTGCATCCGAGGCGTATAAGCTGCTGCGCACAAATTTGACATTCGCGCTGCCAGACGAGAATAAGTGTCGGGTCGTCGGTGTTACAAGCGCCATGCGCGGCGAGGGAAAGAGCACGACGTCTATTAATTTGGCTTATACGCTTGCTGAGGCGGGTAAGCGTGTTCTGCTGATCGAGGCGGATATGCGGCGACCCAATTTGGCGCGCCGTCTGGCGATTGATCCGGCTCCGGGGCTGTCCAATCTGCTGGCGGGGCTGTGTCAGGAGCGGGATGTGATTCAGGATGTCGGTCTACTGGACAGTCTCAAGGTCATTACCTCAGGTGATATTCCGCCCAATCCGTCGGAACTGCTTGGATCCGACCGTATGAGCACCGTAACGGCGAATCTGGCGCAGAGCTTTGATTTCATCATCTTCGACTTGCCGCCGGTCAACGCCGTGTCGGACGGCCTGGTCATTTCTGAATTGATTCAGGGAATGCTCGTTGTTGTGCGTCAGGATTACAGCAACCGGCAGGACCTGTCAGTAACCCTGCGCCAGCTGGAGTATCTGCACATCAAGGTACTGGGATTTGTAATGACTTGTGGAACTGCATCTGGCGGCCGATATAGTCGATATGGCCGTTACGGTCGTTATCAGTATGGCTACGGCGAAGAGCAGACCGCAACACCCGCCGAAAAGCAGGTCAAAAAACGCGGAAGGAAATAACGTGCCATGATAGACTTCCATTCGCATGTCTTGCCCTGCATGGATGACGGAAGCAAAAGTACAGAGGAAAGCATTCAAATGCTGTCCATGCTCCGTGAGCAGGGGGTTGAGACTGTTGTTGCCACTCCGCATTTTTATGCAAACCAAAACACGCCTGAAGTGTTTTTACGTCGCCGCGCCGCCGCTTGGGAGCATTTGCGTCCGCACCTAACTTCAGCGCTTCCGCACGTGCTTTTGGGAGCCGAGGTTCACTATTTTCAGGGAATCAGCCGTGTAAATGAGCTTCAGCTGTTATGCTTGCAGAACACGCATGTTCTGCTACTAGAGATGCCCTTTTCTGCTTGGTCCTCCCGCATGTTGGAAGAGATTACCGCTCTGTCTCAGCAGGATGATCTGACAGTTGTGCTGGCGCATGTGGAGCGATACCTTGCTGATCAGCCCCATGTCCTGTGGCCGCAGCTGCGGAGGCTTGGAATCTTGTTTCAGTGCAATGCGTCTTTCTTTTTGGACTGGCGTACTCGTTACAAGGCCATCAAAATGCTGAAAAATCGGGAAATTGACCTGCTTGGCTCCGACTGTCATGGCGTATCGTATCGACCGCCCCGGATGGGAGAAGCTGCGGAGCGTATTCGCCGCAGCGCGGGTGATGTGGCGCTGACACGCTTGATGGACTGTGCACGGGAGATCACATCTGTAAATTGTTAAAATGTTAAGGCATCAGCTTTCTGGAATGAAAGCTGGTGCCTTTTATATTATTTGAAACGGGAAGATGTGCAAGCTGATATGGATTCAGCAAAAGAGCTTTTGAAATTTTACTATTTGTGCGAAACGACTAAATGTGGTGGGCTGATTTATCAATAAAACAGAAGAATATTTTGTATCTTGCTAAGAATGCGTGAAGAGTATATAATGCTACCAGAATTTGCCGCCTGATGACAGATGCAGACGAAAATGCGAATACATAATCTCCCCGGCAAGAGCAATCCCACCACTGTGTTTGAAGTCAGCGGCAGAGGAACAAAAGAGAGAGGAAAAACCACATGAAAACACCGAGAGCGACAAAACTCCTGGCACTTTTCCTGGCATTCGTATTCTCCCTATATCTGGTTCCAACCGAAGTTCTGGCGGCTGAGGTCGGCAGCCAATCTGCTGTGCAGGCGGAGATTGACACCGAGACGGCGGCGGAGGAAAATCCGGAAATCGTAACAGAGCTTGCGGAGGGCCGCGGCAGATTCCAAAAGGAATATCTGCTTTCCAACGGGCAGCGGATGCTGGCCGTATATCCCACTGCCGTTCACTATGAAGAGAACGGTGAGTGGAAGGAAATCGACAATACGCTCCGGCGTGAGCAGCGCGGGAGCGAAGACGTCTACCGGAACACGGCCGGCGCATGGGATGTTGCACTGCCGGCCAGTCTGGACGGCGGGAGCGCAGTGGAGCTGACAAAGGATGAGGGCACACTGCGCTTTTACTTTACCGGCGAACTGAACGGACGCACGGATGTTGTGTCAGACAGTGCGGACGCTTCGCCTGATGCGGATGATGTGCAGACAGAGGTGAGCACGGCGGTAGAAAACGTGCAGACCTCTTCGCTGCAGGTTGCGTCGCCCGAACTCTCTTTTTCTGAGGACGATAAGACCCTTGAGGCAACCATTTCGGATAAGCTCAATACCGGGGCGTCCTATGCGGAAGTCTATCGGGGCGTGGATGTGCGCTATGATCTGCAGTCTGATATTCTGAAGGAATCGATTGTCATTCGGAGCGCGTCCGATTCGCGTGAGGGCTATCGTTATCTTCTGCAGACAGGGGAGCTGACCCTGACGCTGCAGGAGGACGGAAGCGTGGACGCCATGAGCGCCGACAGCGAGACGCCCGTATTTCATATGCCTGCCCCGTATCTCTACGACGCCAACGGGCGGTATAACGATGAGATTCAGGTGAAGCTGACGCAGCAGGCGGCGGGAGCGTACGAGCTGACGTATCTGCTGCCGCAGGAGTGGATGAATGCGGCGGAGCGCGCGTATCCGGTGGTGCTGGATCCCATCGTGGAGGCGGATCTGCGGGCGAAGAACATTCAGGATCAGACGGTGGCTCCCGGTAAGAATTTCAACTACCTGTGGGGCATGGTCGAGGCGGGCTACTACGCGCCCTACGGCGTGGAGCGGTTCTATATGCAGTATGTGGATCTTCCGGCGCTTACATCGGCGGATGTGGTGGTGCAGGCCAGCATCTCCCTGTATAAGCTGCAGAAATCCTCCAAAAGCTCGCAGGTGAACGTGCACCATGTCAGCGGCAGCTGGGACTCCAGGACGCTCCAGTGGAGCAACCGCCCGGACTATGACAGCCGGGTGCAGGATTACCTGATGGTGCAGGATACCGGCTGGTATACGTGGGACATCACGGACATTGCGCAGAAGTGGTACCAGACCGGCAATAACGGTATGCTCTTCAAAATGCCGGATTCCGTGGAGAACGCGGCGAAGGAGGAGTGGACGCAGTTCTGCTCGGCGGACTACAGCGCGGCGGCGCTGCCGGTGCTGTATATCACCTATATCAACAACTGCGGTCTGGAGAGCTATTGGGATTATACCTCGGTCGGCGCCGGTTCGGCGGGTACGGGCTATATCAGTCAGTACACCGGCAATCTCGTTTGGGTGACAGACGGGCTAGGCTTCTCCGGCACGAGAATGCCGGCGGCGATCAAGCACGTCTATAACGCCAACGACAAGGATAATAATGCCTTTGGAATGGGCTACGGCTGGCGCAGCAACTATAACCAGCTGGTCTATCCCTTTGCGGCGGATTCCTCCTATTATGTATGGGAGGACGAGGACGGCACGCGGCATTACTTCAAGAACAAGTCCAGTGGTACCTATGAAGATGAGATCAATCAGGGCCTGATCCTGACGACCACGGGCAGCGGAAACGAAAAATACTGCATTACGGACAAAAAGGACAACAAGAGCTATTTTGACACGGATGGCCGCCTGCGCCGCATCAGCAACAATCAGGCGACACAAAGCAGTATCACGGTTGATTATGCTTCTGGCAAGCAGATCTCGCGGCTCACAGACGGAGCCGGGCGGGTCTATGATTTCAGCTGGAGCGGCGGCATGCTGCAGAAAATCACATTCCGCGGGACGGGGACGGCCGAGCTGGCCTCGGAGAGCTTTACATACGCGGGCGGGAACCTGACGGGAATCCAGTCCACGGTGTCCATCGCGGGGGGCTTTGGCTATACGGACAATCACCTGCTTGGCAGCGTGACGGACAGCGGGGACTATCGGCTCCACTTCGGGTACAACACGACGGCGAGCGGACTGCCGAACCGCGTGGCGTCCGTAAAAGAAAACGACGGATCGGCGGACGGCGGCTCGCTGACGATCTCCTATGCGCACAATCAGACGACCTTCGAGGATCACAACGGCAACCGCGAGATCGTGCAGTTCAACAATTTCGGCAGCACGGTTTCCACGCAGGACGGCGCGGGACACGCACAGTTCAACAAATATGCCGGGAGCGTGGACGCGGCCAAGGCCAGCCAGCTGACGCTTTCCTCCAAGCTGCAGAACACCGTGGTAAACATGGTCAAAAACGGCAGCTTTGAATGGAATGACTACTGGGTTCCGTCAGCGGATAACGCGGCAGGTATAGGCGGGACATATCAATCCCTTGAATCGTATGTAGAAAGTTACTCGCTCGCCATCTCGCAGCCGGAGGCAGGGAAGCTTTTTGCCGTGCAGCCTGCGGAGAGCTATTATCTCACTGCACAGCCGGGTGAGACATATACACTTTCAGCCTATGTCGAGACATGGGAAATGGCTGAGCCAAACGCCCGGATTGCGCTGAATGTCGGGGGAAGTATTGTGGCGGTCAGCGACTATCTTGTCTCCGACTTGGATTGGAAGCGGCTGGAAGTCACCTACACGCATCCGGACAATGCGGAGCCCGCGGTCATGTATCCGGTGCTGGAAAACCGCGGCAAGGGCTATGCCTATTTCGATGCGGTGCAGTGCGAGCAGAGCGCCAATGCCAGCCGTTATAACCTGATTGAAAACGGTGATTTTACATGGAGCGATCCGGAGGCCGGCAGCATGTTCGGCTGGCACGCGGGCGTCGGGACCGGCGCACGCGGCGAGAGCTCCGCCAGCGCCGCACCGCAGATGGACAGGCACGTCTATGCGGTTACGGGCGACCCGAGAGAGGAAAAGAGCAGATACCAGAACTTCCACATCACGGGCAGCAAGGGCGACGTCTACACCGTGGCCGGTTGGGCGAAGGGCAGCTCGGTGCCGCTGAAGGATGGGGCGCGCAAGTTCGGCATCACCGCGCGCTTTACCTATACGGACGGGACGACCGACGACCAGACGGTTTCGTTCAACCCGGATGCGGAGCAGTGGCAGTATGCCGCGCAGCGGGTCGTGGCGAAGCAGGACTATACCCTGCTGCAGATTTATCTGGCCTATGACAACAACGAGAATACGGCGTATTTCGACGGGATCCAGCTGTTCCGGGAGGAGTTCGGCCACAGCTATGTCTATGACAGCGACGGCAACATCACCAGCGTCACGGATCTGCAGAAGAAAACCACCACCTACGAGTATAAAAACAACAATCTGACAAAAATGGTCTTGCCGAGCGGAGCCAGTCAGACGTATACTTATGACAGTTACCACAACGTGCTCACGGCGACCAGCCCGGAGGGCGTCAGCTCGTCCTTTACCTACGATCCCTACGGCAACAACACGCAGGTGAGCGTCGGCGGAACGAAGAAGGTGACGGCCAGCGCGGCCTACAGCGCGGACGGCAACCAGCTCGCGAGCGTCACGGATGCGCTCGGGCAGACGACATCCTACGGCTACGACCTGCAGACGGGAATGCTGCAGTGGGTGCAGGCCCCCGGCGAGACGGAGAGCACCCGCACGAACTACAGCTATGACGGGAAGCTCCGCGCCACCGGTGTCAGCAAGGGCGCGTCCGCCGTGGGATACAGCTACGCAAGCGACCTGCTCTCGGCGATTTCCACGGCCTCGGGCACGGATTATAGCTTTGCCTACGGCGCGTTCGATCTGGTGCAGAGCATTCAGGCGGGCTCGCGGACGCTCATCAGCCACAGCTACAGCACGGACGGCAATCACCAGCTCACGCGGTCCGATTACGGCAACGGCGATTCGGTGTCCTATGGCTACGACAGCCTTGGCCGCACCACGTCCGTCCGCTATGAGGACGGCGCGCAGGTCGACTATACCTACGACAACAACGGTAACCTCGGCCTGCTGACAGACAGCGCGAGCGGACGCAAAACGCAGTATTTCTACGATTTTCAGGATCGGCTGATGCGCTGGGAGCAGAGCGGCAGCGGGTATGCAAACAGCGTCACGTGGGGCTATGACGACAACAATAACCTCTCCACGCAGAAGCAGACGCTCAACGGCACGACCTACACCACGAGCTATACCTACGACAAGGACAACCGCCTGAAAAGCGCAGTTGAGGGGAAGGTCGCAGATCGTTATGGGTATGATTCACTGGGGCGGTTAGATGTTCTTGTCAACGAGAATGACTCGGATGATGTGTTGACAACCTTTATCGGATATCAGGATCTGAGCAGTTCTGCGACAAGTGGGCAGGTTAAAACGTGGAAGGTTCGCCCATATGGCCGCACGACATATCTGTATGAAGGCACTTACAGTTATGACGCACGTGGGAATATTACGGCTATTAAAGAAGCGGATAACAATACCCGTACATTTGTATATGATAGCTTCGACCAACTCATTTCAGAGGAAAACCCGCTATTTTCTAAGAAATGGACGTATTCCTATGATGACGGCGGTAATATTCTCAGCAAGCAAGAGTATGTCACTAGTGGTCAGACGACCAAGCTGCTGAAAACAACGACGTATACATACGGAGATGAAGGCTGGCCAGATCTGTTGACGGCTTACAACGGGGAATCTATTACCTACGACGACATTGGCAATCCGCTTTCAGATGGCACATGGACGTATACATGGCAGCATGGCCGTCAGCTCTCCGGAATGAGCAGATCCGGGACAGGCATCACGTATGGTTATGATGCGGACGGACTGCGCATTTCAAAGACGGTCAATGGAACGACCTATCACTACTATTATCTGGATAGTCAGTTGGTCGAGATGACGTGGGGCAGCAATAAGCTGCACTTCACCTATGACTCCGTCGGCCCGGCATCTGTGAACTACAACGGAACAATTTATAACTACATAAAAAATGCGCAGGGAGATGTAGTAGGACTGGTAGATTTCAACGGCACGAAGGTTGTTGAGTATATCTATGATGCGTGGGGAAATCATCTGAGCACCTTTGGGACAATGGCGTCTACACTTGGTAAATATAACCCCCTGCGCTACCGCGGATACGTCTACGACACGGAAACGGGGCTGTACTATCTGCAGAGCAGGTACTATAACCCGGGGTGGGGTAGGTTTATCAATGCGGATGAGTATCTTTCAACAGGACAGAGTTTCTTTGGAAATAATGTTTTTGCATATTGCTATTGTTCGCCGGTTAATTTGACGGATCATACCGGGAAAATGGCCGAGGCAGCTGCATGCTTTGGAGTGTTTACAGCGGAAGAATTTGCGGCAAGTCTGGCTGTCTTGGGACTGTCTGGTCCAGTTGTTGTTTGGGTTATAGGAATCGGCGCCGTTCTTGTAATTGGTGCTGAGGTATATGCCCATGCAGAAGAGGTAAGACGGTCTAAGACAGATACTAGAGTTTTAGCAGATACGGAAGCACTTAATCCAGAGCAAGCGAAGGTGTATCAGGTGGCGTATGTCTCCAAAGATGGCATGCTTATTAAATTCCCTCGACATTATTATATTATGGATGCGCTTGCTATTCTTGGGTGCCTTAGTTGCTGGAATAATTTGAGAAAGGCTACAACTTATAATGAGGACGGGCCAGCATGTGAGGCCAAGAAATATGCTATGTCTAATGGAGCCGATGTCTGGGGAATATATACTCCTTTACAAGCGCATGCTAAACATTTGGCGTTGCTTGTCCATGCAAAAGAGCAAACAGTTGAGAGCCCTGAGGTACATGGACCCGGAAAGTATGGACATTATCATGATGGGAAGCATGCATTCCATATCTGGTATGGCGGACCGCTATACTATTAAAGACGTGATATAATATTATTGTAGGAGGACTTTTTATGCAGCCCATTAAACTGTCAAAACGCTCTAATTGCTGCATCTTTTGCAGATGTTGGCTGGATGATCGTGCAACGAAGCATTGGTTTTGTCCTGCGAAAGCGGAGCTGGTTGACCGTGTAACATATGAATATCTGCTGTCGGACGATGAGCGCAAGGGATGCATTCCAGTGGTGAAGACCAGTCGATCTGACATCCAAAGGGCATTTCTTGAGCAGCAGGACGACGAAGTGCGGGAGATGTGGGAGGAAAGCATACGGGAATGCACGGATGAGCAATCTTTTGAGAAAGCGTCTTGGGAAATTATAGAAGGTAATTTTCGCAGGTACGAGGCATATCTGGAATTCGAGGCAGATTATAAGTTATCTTATGCAGAAAACTGGTGCCGGGAAAATCAGATTCCATTCGTTGAAACAGAAGAGTTGGTGGATCCGCCAACTCATCCGCACATGTTCATAGACGACGTGGAGAACGTTCTGTCATATTTGAAACAGGGATGGTCTGTTGAGGATTACATGAATATGCTCCGTCAATATAATCCCGGCGTGGAGGATTTCTCGGCGATTACGCCCGCGATTGAAGCTGCAGTAGAGCAGATGAAGAAGGACTCTGCTGGGGAAAAATAATCTATTAGAGACTGGACAGAACCTGCACTTACCTATCAGAGCGGTGGAAAGACTAAACCGGGGATTAACATCAATAAAAATGCTTAATCCAACAAATGAAGGCCCTGAGCTGTCAATCATATCGGACAGATCAGGACGTGGAAATCCGGCGCGACGACGTATACCTATGCCTATGATGCGCGCGGGAACATCACGTCCGTCTCCGACGGCCGGAGCACGATGACCTACGCCTACGACAGCTTCGACCAGCTCGTGCGCGAGAACAATCAGGCGGCTGGGAAGACGTGGACATATGCCTACGATGACGGCGGCAACATCCAGAGCAAGACGGAGTATGCCTATACGACCGGAAGTCTCGGCGCGGCGGTGCGCACCGTCACTTACGGCTACGGTGACGCAAGCTGGAGCGACCTGCTCACGAGCATCGGCGGCCAGAGCCTGACGGCGGATGAGATCGGCAACCTCCTGAGCGACGGCACGTGGACGTACACATGGCAGCATGGGCGTCAGCTGGCGGGGATGAGCAAAGCCGGGACGAATATCGCCTACGGCTACGATTCCGACGGCAGGCGCATCACGAAAACCGTCAACGGCACGACCTATAATTACCATTATCTGGGCGACCAGCTGGTGGAGCTGACGTGGGGTGGCAACAAGCTGCACTTCACCTACGACTCGACCGGCCCGCTGTCCGTGAACTGCAACGGCACGGAGTATTTCTACGTCAAGAACGCGCAGGGCGACGTGACCGGCCTCATCAGCACAAGCGGCGCGCGCGTCGTGACCTACACCTACGACGCATGGGGCAATCTGCTGAGCACCACCGGTACAATGGCCACCACCCTCGGCGAACAGAACCCCCTGCGCTACCGCGGGTACGTTTACGACACGGAAACGGGGCTGTATTATCTGCAGAGCAGGTATTATAACCCGGGGTGGGGCAGGTTTATCAATGCGGATGATACCACGCTGCTGCTGAGTTCTCCCGGTAAAGCGCATTGGGATAAAAATGTATTTGCTTACTGTGATAATAACCCGGTAATCCGCATTGATGATGAAGGCGGATATTGGGATCTTGTCATAGGAGCTTTCGTAGGCGGCGTAGTTAGTGGCGGGATGAGCTTGCTTAGCGCATACAGGTCGGATGAACCTATAGATTGGGGTAAGGTCTTGATTGATGCTGCAACGGGAGCAATTAGTGGAGCTCTTAGTGTTGTAGAAGTGAATTGGCTGGTAACAGTTGCAGAAAGCTTCATTAGTAATGCGATTTCGCAGGAGTATGAGATCCTTTCTGGAAAAAGGCAAGACTTTGATGTTGTGGAAATGGGAATTTCAATGGCAACAGATTTGGCACTGGGTAAATGGGGGGATGAAATCTCTGACGTGGCATTGAAACCAGTTGAGAGGACGAAGAAATCTGTAGCGCAGAAGGCGAGTAGCTATAACCAAAAGGTTGCTAGCAGGAAGAGCCAGTCGAAATCTACATCGTATTACAAGAAGCGAGCCGATAAAAATACCAAATTACAGAAAAAGTATTCAAATATTTGGGCGGCAGGAAAAGCGGCTATTACCTCCCTTTTTAGCTCGCTAAAGTCCTTTATACGATGAGGTGAACGATGATGCGTCATACTTCGAACGAACCGATAGTAAAACCACTCCTGCATTTTCCGTTCGGCGCGTCGCTGCTCGAGAAAAAGCTCGAGAAAATGGCGGCGGAGGGTTATGAACTGGTGGATTGCGGCGGAATCATGAACCTTTATACGCTGACCTACCGAAAGGGGGAGCCAAAAGAGCAGAGATATCTGGTTTATGATCTGGCGGATCGACATCGGGCGCATTCGGGGAATCCGACCGCATGCGATTTGGCAAAAGATGAGATAGCGCCATATTGCGAGGATGTTTATGAACCGCATGATCTGATGCTGATTGGAAAATGGAAGGCTGGCGCGCCGGAGGACTTGATGCACGAGCTTAGAGGTATCCGGCGAAAAAGAACGTATACCTATTACATGCAGTTTGCGATATTTCTATTTTTGCTTCCGTTTATATTCGTACTCCTAATGAAGGTGCTTTCAACTACATATGTAGGTGAACAGGCGTTTATATTTTGTGAAGTGGTAGCATTGTATTGTTTCGTAGCGGCGCAGATATGCCGATTAACATAGTGAAATTTCCCTGGAGTGTATCACAAGATACACTCCAGGGAAGTCCGTGGTCAAGACCACGATCGGCTACAACGACCCCTCGTCCACGACGGCCACGGGGCAGGTCAGGACGTGGAAGTCCGGCGCGACGACGTATACCTACGCCTACGACGCGCGCGGGAACATCACCTCCGTCTCCGACGGCCAGAGCACGACGACCTACGCCTACGACAGCTTCGACCAGCTCGTGCGCGAGAACAATCAGGCGGCGGGGAAGACGTGGACGTATGCCTACGACAGCGGCGGGAACATCCAGAGCAAGACGGAGTATGCCTATACGACCGGAAGTCTCGGCGCGGCACAGAACAGAACATATTTAAAAAATTTCAAATCGTACCCCCTAAAAATGCTTTTGAGTGAGGAAGAAGGTAGAGAGACAGAAACTCTCTGCCTTCTTTCCGTTTATGCGGCGAGTTGGTCAAGTGCGCCTTGACAATCCCATACCCATTCATCAAGTACATTCCCACAGGCGATGCGATGAGCAAAAGCTACCTTAGCAGCTGCGCCATGACCTGCCGGATGAAGCAGCCAGACTGCACCTAATGTTGATTTTCTGTCTGCGTTTTGTTTCTGCCGACAGTGAGCGAGAAACAGCCGCTATCATCACACGGCGGCTCCGTGTGTGGCCATGACCGCCTGTGGGGGCGATACTCCTGTCCAGCCATAAAGTCGAGCGTTGAAGCGGTTTCTGCCGTGGTCCGTCGTAACAAGTGGGGGCAGCTCGGAGAGATCCTCGGAGGGGTGCGATTCCCGTGGAGCCGACAGCCATCGGCCGCTTGATGATTTCCTGTCAGCCGGGGTGTCGAGGACAAAAGGGCTGGTTTGAAGAATAACAAGACCGACAGCATGTGCTGCCGGTCTTTACATAGGCCGCTGCTGCGGCAGGGAGGAGGTAAATATGAGACGATATTACAGGGGACAAGTGTATTATGCGAATTTGAACCCGGTTGTTGGGTCGGAACAGGGAGGTGACAGGCCGGTTTTGATTCTGCAAAATAATACGGGGAACCGGTATGCCAACACCGTCATTGTAGCGGCGATTTCCAGCAAGCGTGATGCGAAGCACAGCCAGCCGACGCATTGCCCGATTAGACAGTTCGGCGTACTGGAGCATCCATCCGTCGTCCTTTTGGAGCAGCTTCGTACCATTGATAAAAGCAGGCTGCGGCGATATGTCGGGAGTCTGTCCCGACAGGATATGAACCGGGTAGATCAGGCGCTATGCGTCAGTTTGGCTGTCTCGCGGAACCTATGCCAAAAGGTCTGATTTCATCAGATCTTTTGGCATAGGTGTGCATATGAGGGAAATAATAGTGCTATGAGATTAAGAACGGAGGAATAGCATGATTACGCTTCAAACGGATAGAGACGGCGCTGTTATTCGGATCCATGACGATGCATTTGACAGAGAACCGTCCTACAGGATGCAGCAAATAAGCCAAATTGTATCGTCTCATTATAAAAGGCGATACACGTTTGCGCAGGATGAGACAGATAACAATGGAAGATTTGATAGCAAGGAATGATAGAAGCTGGAAAATCTATACAGTTGCTATACTATGAGTGGGGGTGATATAATAGCGCGCAGAAAGGAGCAAACCATATGGAGCGATACACCATGTACCTCCGAAAATCCCGTTTTGACCGTGATTATGCTGAATTGTCTATTGAGGAAACACTGAAGCGTCACAAAGCCATTCTGGACAAGGTCGCGGGTGACCGAGGATACTATATTGCTCAAGTCTATTATGAGGTTGTTTCGGGCGAGTCGATAGCAGCAAGACCTGAGATACAGAAACTCCTTGAAAAGGTTGCGGCGGGATTTTATGCCGGTGTGCTGGTCGTGGATCTGGAGCGACTTGCACGAGGAAACAGCGCCGATCAGGCGTATATCAGTCAGGTGTTTCAGTTCTCGGGAACCAAAATTGTTACCCCAGCCAAGACGTATGATCCCGGTAATGAATTTGACGAAGAATATTTTGAATTCGGCTTGTTCATGAGCCGCCGCGAGTACAAAACGATCAACCGCCGTTTGGTGCGGGGACGCGACAGCTCGGCATCCGAGGGGAAATATATCGGCAGCATTGCACCGTATGGGTATCGGCGCGTTAAGCTGGAGAATGAGAAAGGATTTACTCTGCAGCCAGAACCCGGAGAGGCTGAAACAGTTCAGAAAATATTCCGAATGTTTTCTCAGGGGCAGGGTACAAAGCTGATCTCCAATTACCTGAACGACCAGCATATCCCGACCCGGCATGGTGATTTGTGGAGCTATTCTACGATTACCAATATCATTACGAACCCAGTTTATATGGGGAAGATTCGCCGGGGGTGGAGCAAGCAGGTCAAGAGTATGGAAAACGGCATAGTCAAAAAACGGATCAAACGAACCAAAAATTATGGAGATTATCCGGTTTTTGATGGCCTTCATCCAGCTTTGATAAGCGAAGAGCTCTTTATGCAGGTGCAGCAAATTCGCCTCGGAAAAATGCCGGAGGCAAAGGTGAAAGACGAATTTGTTCTCCAAAATGCATTTGCCGGCCTTTTATTTTGCTCATGCTGCGGCAAAAGGATCGGCCGCACAACGCTGAGTGCGAAAGCGAACCATCGGGTGAGACTGCGCTGCGTCAATATGCGGAACTGTCATAATGGTACAGCTGATTATGATGTGGTAGAGAGCCGGATTATTTCAGCGCTGCGGACTTGGTGCGATGGATATAAGGTGAAGATTGAGACGATCGGCTATGCCGACGATATAGCCGAATATCGTTCCAGACTAAAAAAGCTCGGACAGGATGCGGACAAGCTTCATGCACAGTTGGATAACGCCTTCGATCTTGTGGAGCAAGGCGTCTATACGCTGGAAGTATTCCAACAGCGGCGGCAAAAGCTGACGGCAGCAATAGAAGAAATTCAAATCAAGCAAACGCAGCTGGAAGCGGTTCTTCATAAATATGAAGAAAGTGAGGGAAGCAAAAATCAACTGATTCCTCAAACGGAAGAACTTCTGGCAAGCTATGATGCGATGACTGTTCAAGAACGAAATGTCCTGCTGAAGGCAATTCTTGAAAAAATTATGTATTTTAAGGGGCAGGATGGGAAGATCGAAATTGATCTTTATCCCAGACTTCCCCGCTTGTAGGATGTGATAGGTATCATCTGCTTACGCATGTTCTGGTGAACGACCCCACTCAGGGCTATGGCATTCTTCTGGAGCACATGCTGGAGGCGGCGGGCTGAAGAAATGACAGGGGCGTGAATCGCCCCTGTCATTTCAGCTTGTCAAAAAAGGACGGCGCCCGTTGCAAATCCGTTGGGGCTGCGGTATACTTGAATCAAAAAGCCGGATACACTTTCGCCGGCGGAAATTCGGCTGTGCCGGGGCCTGCTGGCGAAGGGCGGCGCAGGCCGGTGACATTTTTGTCACAGACGGAAGCGAAGCGGCCTGGTATACTGGACCCGATAAGGAGGGAGCACAGATGCACAGAATACTGCTGGCGGAGGATGACGACGCCATTGTCCGTCTGCTGACGGATTTTTTGCGGGAGGAGAGCTTCGCCGTGACGGCGGCGGCAGGGGAGCGCTCCGCCCGGGAGGCCCTGGAACGGGAGCGGTTTGACCTGGCTCTGGTGGACTTGCAGCTGGCGGACGGCTCCGGCTTCGGCGTGTGCGCCGCCGCCCGGGCCCGGCAGCTGCCGGTGATCTTTCTGACGGCCTCCAGCGACGAGAGCACCGTAGTATCCGGCTTTGACATGGGGGCCGACGACTATGTGGCCAAGCCCTTCCGGCCCCGGGAGCTGGTGTCCCGGATCCGCAGCGTCCTGCGCCGGTGCGGCAGGGACAAGGCAGTGGTGACCCTGGGCGATGTCCAGGCGGACATCGAGCGGGGCCAGGTGACGAAAAACGGGGCAGACGTATATCTGACGGCCCTGGAATACCGGCTGCTGCTGGTATTCGTCAACAACCGGGGAAAGGTCCTGTCCCGCAGCCGCCTGCTGGAGGAGATCTGGGACGTGGCCGGGGATTTTGTCAATGACAACACCCTGACGGTATATATCAAGCGTCTGCGGGAGAAGATCGAGACGGACCCCGCCGCGCCGCAGATCATCCGCACCGTCCGGGGTCTGGGATATCGGGTGGAGCTATGAGACTGCTGCGGAATCGGGAGGTTCGCCGGGAGCTGCTGCTTCTGACGGGGATCACGGCGGCTCTTTGCGCCGTGGGCTGGGCTATGGCGGGCCCTTGCTGCGCCGGGCTGCTGCTGGTGTCCGGGGCGGCGTCTGCGGCGGTGTATCTGGTATCCGCCCGGCAGCGGTACCGGGCGCTGGCGGACATGAGTCAGGATATCGACCGGGTACTCCATGGGTTGGACAGCCAGACCATCGCCGCCTGCGACGAGGGAGAGCTTGCCATCCTGTCCAGCGAGATCCGGAAAATGACTGTCCGGCTGCGGCAGGGGGG
>ENA-OROZ01001459-OROZ01001459.1-human-gut-metagenome-genome-assembly--contig:-NODE-1459-length-21796-cov-30.488984_pt1 | contig 21796 bp, 20 predicted proteins | sample MGYA00242138_ERZ509066 | MGnify/ENA primary metagenome ERZ509066 (study PRJEB26280, sample SAMEA2338691) | human gut metagenome | biome: human gut; feature: human-associated habitat; material: faeces... | reverse complement strand
CGTAGGCATTGATATTGGCAAAAATCATCATGAAGCATCCATTGTTTCACCTGAAGGCAAACAAATCGGCCGTTCTCTTCGCTTTGCAACTACACACAAAGGTGCAGATTCTCTTATGAGCTTTATCTTCAAAAACATCGGTAATTCCCCTTGTGTATTTGGCATGGAAGCTACAGGTCATTACTGGTATCCCATTTATTCATTTCTAAAAGCAAAAGGATATACCATCTATGTAATCAATCCTATCCAGTCTGATTCTTTAAGAAAAATGTATATACGACAAACCAAAAACGATTCAATTGACTCTTTTTTAATTGCAGAAGTGATACGTTTCGGTCAGTTTGGGACTACTTCCATGGCTGATGAAAACATCCTTGCCATGCGTCAGTTATGTCGTTATCGTGATTCTGTCATTTCTTCCAGAACTGAAATTAAGCTCCGAATCGGCACAATTATGGAACAAATCTTCCCAGAGTATGAAAAACAGTTTTCTTCTCTTTGGGTGAGCACATCCATGGGCATTCTGGAAAAGTATCTCACCCCTGAGAATATTGAGAATGCACCAATAGATGAGCTCTTTGAAATCATAAAAGATAAGAGCCACAACCGACTTACCAGAGCTAAAGCCATTTCCATCAAAGAAGCTGCAGCTGATACCTTTGGTATTAAGATAGCACAGGATGCTTTCTCTTTCCAGTTAAAACAGCTCATTGACAGAATGAATTTTCTTGATAAGCAGATTGAAGCTCTTGACTGCCAGATTCTTGAGTACTACGAGAAGTTTGATTGTTATCTTCATACCATTCCCGGAATAGGCATAATTGGTGCTGCTACTATTCTTGCTGAAATCGGTGATATAAGCAGATTTAAAAATTCCTCTTCATTAATTGCCTTTGCTGGCATTGATCCAACTGTACGTCAGTCGGGTGAATTTAACAGCACACATAACCATATGTCAAAACGTGGTTCACCTTACTTAAGACATGCCATTTTTCTTGCGGCTACCACCTGCTCTTTTCACAATAGCCCGTTGAATGCATATTACAAAAAGAAACGTGACCAAGGTAAACATCACTTAACTGCCACAGGAGCCGTTGCAAGAAAGCTTACCACCGTAATTTATGCCGTGTTACGGGATAGTAAACCTTATGAACCTAAGAAGTTCTGTTAAATGTCTGGTAGTGAGACTAGGATTTAAGCCTGCCCGTGGGGAGGCTTAGTTTGCATGTGTAAAGATTAATCAAACTCCTCTATCATAATGCTACATGGACTAAAATTTTCATCTCTTTTCCATCCACACTTACCTTTCTTAGATACTAGAACCCTAAATTCATCACTATATACTTCATCTTCATCATCCAAATAATACAGCAAGCCATAACCTTTGAATTCTTTTACTCTTACGATCATTATCTAAATCACTGACCTCTAATTCATGCAAATCTTGGTTTATCAATAAAATTGAATTCTTATGTTTGCTTGTCATAGGACTAGTCATAAATTCTTTTATTTCATCATCAAATACAGATATTTGCTCCTGAATATCTGCATCGCTAACAGCAATATCAACGCCTTTATCATTAGAAATTCTAACTATTTTCTTTCGCTTTGTTTGAGCCAGAATTTCTCTTTCTTCTTGCAATCGTTGATACTGTTTACTTGTAGCTACAAGCTTATTAATAATCTGTAACTCTTCCTGAGTATTTTCGCCAAATCTTCTTAATAAAACCTCTCCTCCATGCAATATAGCGTCAACATCTAACAACTCTGTTCCATGCTTTACGGTATTATAAAGAGCTTGCAATTCTTTTTTATACTGTGCCTGAAGTTCTTGTATTTTTTTACAACTTGGTCCAATCTGGAGATCTTGCAACATCAAATCCACATCTCCCCCTAAGCATGAATCAATCTGATTAATCATTTTTTGAATTTTATCCGCCACCTTGAGACGACGCCCTCTTGCCTCTGCAAGACTAGCCATCTCTTGTTCGCGCAATTTAGCGTAATCAACCTTGGGTCCGCTCATCTACACACCTACTTTCTTGGTAATCCTGCTTTTAAATCTGCAAGAGCATTTTGTGGATTTTCTCTCAAATAAATAAGATAGTTGTACGCGCCCAACGGACTCAAAGAAAAATCTTCTACTAGCTTACTTGCATAATATCCAGATTCTACAACTCCATCTTCGAATGATTCTCTTAAAACATAATAATAAAATTCATTGAAGATATCCCCATATTTGTGAAGCTTATCCAATATAGCCTGCTTTCTTCTATCAGAGTAATCGGTCGAAAAAGATAAATAATCAATTATAACTCTATCTTCTAGCCCATCTGGTAAGCTTGGCTCCAAATTCATATGCCTATTTACTATTAACTCACCATTTACTGAAGAATTCATAACTAAATCTAGTTCTTCTTGAGAAATCTCAATCTGATACAATTTATCTGATATACCACCAGCCATAAAGCGTATATATGACTTTCCATATTGATTAAGAACAATTATACCTTGGTCTCTCTTTAATATCTCCATATCACTCACCTATTCCTTTTTTCATCCAATTCATTAACTCTGGATTATTAAACTTCATCACCTGATATTCTCCTCTAGGGACTGAATCAATAACAGCTTCTGCTTGATTTCCAGAAGTAAATCCACCAGGAATGTAGTATTTTGTCCAAGCTCCCATTTCATTACCATCTGGAATTCTTAAATGTTGCGGATCATCAACCCGTATGATTACAGGGTTTTTACCCCAATCACCTTCATCCATTCCAAATATTTTTTCCAATTTTGAAACATCACCATCTGCCTCTTTTAAGACCTTCATCATGTCTTCTCCAGAGGTAACAAACAAGCCACTATTATGTCCCAAAACACCACCATATTGATCATCTGGTAACATTGGATCGGTTCTTTGAATTCTATAGCAACCAGTTTTTTCAAACGGTTCTAAATGTTTCTGATAGTAGTCTGGATTTAAATATGTTTTAGGGTCAGGCTTGTTCACATCACGATTTACAAATTCCCCTTTTGAATAATCTGGCTTTGGCAAATCACGAATTTCTTTAATTCTATCAGAAGTCAATCCACTACCCTCTAAACTTTTCATTACGGCGTCGCTAACGGGCACTTTTTCTTCTACCTTAGCTACTTCTTTTGAATTAATATCACTACATTGAATTATTTCCCTTGACTTCCCATAGCTGGTCTCAACAACCTTCCCAGCATCTTCCGCTGCACTCTCGGCTCCCTTGGCTGCTCCCTCTAGCCCTTTTCCGGCTTTCCCCACATCTTCCACTAAATTTCCAGCTCCCTCGGTTACTCCATCAATCCCTTTTGGGGCTTTCGCCAGCTTGTTCGCCTCTGCTTCAATTCCATTCAGCCCCTTTGCAGTTACTCCACTTGCAACCATACCGGCAACCATTCCTGCTGTATCATTTCCTGTCACATCTGTGGTTATCTTCTGCGCACCGGCTCCGGCTCCCATTGAGATGCCTTCTTTGGCGACTATTGTTGCTGTGCTTTTGAATGTCAGATTTCCCGCTGTAGATGCCTGACCGATTGGAATCATTGCGGATGCCGCAAATGCAAAGGCATTTTCTGTCAGATAATATGCGTCCTCGTTTCCCTGAAACAGGTCATCCTTTATGCCGTTTACTGCCGTGCTGTCAATGTCACCTGTGCTTCCATAATAAATATCCTGAGTGCCCTCTATGGCATCTGCAGCTCCGAATACTGCTGTTCCGCTTCCTACTGCTACTGCAACGTCAGCTACTATTGGTATTGCAGCACCTCCTGTCAGCACTATGCATGCTACACCCGTCGCAATTAGTACTGCTCCTCCAACCGTCCTCCAGATTCCCTGTGTCTTTCTCTTTTCGGCTTCATCCTTTATCTTCTGTTCTGTCTCATAGATTTCATCGTATGCTTCTTTATTCTTCTCATGCAGGTCTCCAAATATTTTAATGCCCGTGTTCAAGGTACCTGCATCTTTACCTGTGATAAAACTGCCTGTTTCATAGCTCTCAATCGCACCCTGGCTAAGGCCTATTTTTGAAAGACATGACTGCAGATTTTCCAGAAGCAGCTCTACTGAATTTTCAAGCCGTTCCACATTTTCCCTCTCGTAGCTGTTTATATTTGAGACAAGCTTTATAAGGTCGCTGTCCATCTGCTCATGGATATCAAATACTCCGTTACTGTCCGGCATGCCCACATCAGATATGTCCGATACTTCTGAAAGTGCACTTCTTATTTCGCCCGTATACTCATCAGTATCCTCATAGTTTGATGCCAGTTTTTTCCTGAATTCCTGTATTGCTTCTTCATCCAGTTTGAAGTTCGTCGAGCTATCAATGGCACGGTATCCATCCTTGTATGCTGCCATATTGTCAAGCAATGTCTGTGCAGTTACTTTAATGCCTGACAGGATTGTTATATGTGCTTCACCAAGATAACTCTTTACTGCGTCTCCGGTTTTTCCTGTAAATACTGCATTTTCCGTAAACATACTGATTCTTTCTATGCAGTTATCAATATTTTCAATTAGATTTTCAATTTTTCGCTTATATTCCCAGAACAGATCGCTGAGATCCGTATAATTTATCTGAAACCCTTCCATTTTCATCTCCTAGTTTTATGGTATCACAGCTGTATCTGATAGTCCAATACCATTTTTAATATAATCTCCCTGTTTTCTGTCATTTTCATTTATTGCATTTATTATCAGGTCTATTTTTGCCAGATCAGTATTTAAAGTATCTCTGTAATCTTTCACAAAGGCTTTCAGCTGCCTGTATTCTTCCTGAAATTTGTCCATTGCTTCAGATCTGCTTTTGATTTCTGTCTCTGCCGCTGTGAGACTTACGGAATCAGAAGCTGTTTTTATACCGGCAGTCATAAAAGATACCTGCATATTATCAAGGCTGATTTCCATCTTTGTATTTCTCCTCTCACTTTTATTAATTGAAAAAATTCTGTATTTTCGTGCACAGATCATCCCATGCGTTAACAAGTCCTGAAAGTACACCATATTTTTCATTCACTTTTTCTTTTAGTGTATTTATTTCCCAATTGATGGCATCCTCCGCTGCATCTATATTTGACACATATCCGTCATAAGCTGTATATAAATTTCCGCTCTCACATGATTCATAACATTCCTGTGCATTGCTGCCTGTCCACATGCACTGATAAAGGTCTGAATTTATCATATTCCTCTGGTTATGCTTGATATCATCAATAGCCTCCTTGGCATCATCCAGCTTCCTGTATGCCGCCTTCAGCCTCTCTATTTTCTCATCAAGCACATCTATCTCTGACTGGCACTGTTCCTGCTGTTTTTTATTGTCAGCTTTCTTTTTCTTCAGTTTATTGTATTCTTTTCTGTCATTCTTTTTTGCCATATCAGTTCACCATGCTTCTTTTGAGTTTTCTTACATCTGCGCGCTCTATTTCTGTTTTCTCCATGGCATTAAAGATGTTGTCACACATCATTATCTCATCATCATCTACATACCCTTCAAACACAACCCTGCTGATATCTGTATGCTGAAAATACATAAGCCTGTCACCATTCATTCCCTCAGGATATGGGCAGGCAGCATAATCAAACAACTGTTTACAGCCATTTATATTTACCTGCAGTGCTCTTGCAACAATCACAAATTTTTTTATGCCACCGCTTACTACTACAATGCTCCCAAGTGGCAGAAAATCAAATTTTTCATTCATATCTTTTCACCTCATACTTCAATAAACTTTTCATACATACAAAAAGGCTGCAGCAACCGGTATTCACCGGTTGTTGCAGCCGAACTGTCATTACTACATGTAACTGTTTTAGACTCTGGCTTTGCGACCCTATGTTTCCATAAGTGTGCCCTTATGGTTAATAATTTTATTGAATTTGCACATTTTTGTCAATATATTTTTCTGGATAAAATGTTAAATTGTCAGCTGCAGCACCATTTTTGCCGCAAGTGCCAGCATACATGCCTTGGCATTCGCAAAGCCTTCTGAAGTATTGCTAAACTCGAATGCCCCATTACTTAATTCTCTTCATCTGACATCGATTGCCCTAATATAATGAGTTTCACTGCCTATATCGCATCCTGCTATAAGCATGTCATCCGTAATGAAGGAGAGTTTATCATTCTTAGCAAACTTACCATTTGTTTCCAAGTCTCGCCAGGTATAGGATCTCAATTCTTTTTTAATCACCCTTTTCCCGATTGGTTACGGCAGATGTTGCCATTTCTGCAATACGAGACATACTCAAACTTATTGATTGTTCGCCCCTTTGCTCCATCTCCATTACAGAGACTTCTTCACTACTATGGGCTCGGCTGACTTCTCACAGTTCGTTGTTACTAGGCTAATGGAACCTCTGTGAGACCTCCACGCTTAAGGTGCACGCTCTTTCTCTCCATATATCCGCCACATTTACTCTGCTACTACAAAAGTGATAGTTATTAGACTTCGTTGCTTTAAGCCAACTTATCTCTCGTAGCCTAGCCTTATATGTGATTTCTGTTCGTCGTACCAGAGATTTGCTTACAGCTTCCTTCAGATTCTACCTCACGGTAGACACCCTTGCTGTTCGGCTATACACTTCCCACTATCTAGGAGTATTCGGGACTTGCACCCGTTAGAGCGCGCCCATGGCGCGCAAACTTAAAAATCCGCTATACTCACCTATCGTATAGCGGATTAATAAAACATTATTTAATTTTCATCTTATTTTTTATTGCTCTAAGCTATTGTGCCATTTGCAATGTCGTTCTTTGCAAATAAATATGTAATAACCGGCATAAGAATGGCTGAAATAATTGCTTTGACAATATTACCAACACCAAGCTGTGCTGTAACGGCATATGTAACCATACTTACAATGAATCCCAGGGCTGCAAGTGCAAAAATAAGCACCAAACCAATCTTTTTGTGTGCGAAAAGCAAAATACCGATAGAAACAGTTATGATAATCTGTAGTATAACGCTAATGAAACACAGTACGACATATATCGAACCTAATCCTAAAGTAGCTCCTACGACTGAAGCACCCAGTGCAACGACAATCCCGACAATTGTTGCAAGAATATTCAGCACAAAAATAATCCATAACCATACGTTTAAACCTGTTGAAAGCTTATTGTTTTCCATAATTATCCTCCTTTAGTAATCCCAATTTTTTCAACATATTCATTATAATGTACCTGAAAAATATTTCAATAGTTAAAATGTTTTATTTTGTACTTTTTCATCCCGGCCGCAAAAAATTGTCATTGACTTAAATAACAGATGCATTTACAATATAGCTATTATGAAAAAATTATTTGTAAAATATGTCTCACAAAACATACTCGGCATGGTGGGTATGTCATTATATATACTTGCCGACACCTTCTTTATATCAAAGGTGGTCGGCTCAAACGGTATCACCGCGCTCAATCTGGTGCTGCCTGTATACAATTTGATTTTTGCCATAGGCGCAATGATCGGAGTCGGCTCCGCCATCAGATACGTCGTAGAGAAAAATAAGGGCGATACATCCAGCGAGAGCTACTTTTTTCATGCCCTGCTGTGGTGTATTATAATAAGCATTATATTTATATTGATCGGTATTTTCATTCCGGACAGGCTCGTAGGGCTGCTCGGTGGAGATTCGGCAATTATAAATACCGGTAAAAACTATACACGTATTTTCATGCTTTTTACACCGTTTTTCATGTGCAACTATGTGTGCAACGCTTTCGTAAGAAATGATGGCGCACCATCCATTGCCATGTGCGCCACACTTTTCAGCAGCCTTTTTAATATTGTTTTTGATTACATACTCATGTTCCCGCTTGGACTTGGTATGGAGGGAGCCGCTTTAGCTACCGCTATTTCACCGATTATAGGCATCCTGATATGCTGTATTCATTTCTGCTCAGACAAATGCTCCGTAAAGCTTAAGCCGACGGTTCCATCTGTCAAGAGACTCTTTTACTCCTGCCAGGTTGGTGTTTCTTCCTTTGTTGCTGAGATATCATCAGGTGTCATAACTATTGTCTTCAATATGATTATCCTGAGGCTTGCAGGAAATATCGGCGTGGCAGCATACGGTGTGGTTGCCAATACATCACTGGTCGCTGTAGCTTTGTTCAACGGAATAGCACAGGGTTCACAGCCTCTTATCAGCGACTATTACGGCAGAGGACTTAGAAAAAATGTAGGCTCGATACTCAGGATGGCCGTCGTTTCATCTCTCTTAATTGCTGCACTGCTCATTTTGTTCATATGCACCTTTGCACCTTTTGTGACATCTGTTTTCAACAGCGAGCACGATGCCAGGCTTGCTTCGTATGCCGAGAGCGGACTGCGCCTTTACTTTACAGGCTTTATTTTTGCCGGAATCAATATAGTAGGTTCTGCTATCCTAAGCGCCGTTGAGTCCGTAAAATATGCATTCGCGGCATCTATCATGCGTGGTTTTATCGCTATAAGCATTTTCGCATTCGCACTTTCAGCCGCCTTTGGCATGACAGGTGTGTGGCTTGCTTTTCCGGCAGCTGAATTTGTGACTATGTTTATTATTGTTAAGGGATTAAGGCAGCTTAAGCTGTAGATGCAGGCTATAGGTGTAGGTGAACTATTTTCGTGCATACTTATTTTCCATGTGATATACTTATGATTAAGAAGACCTATCACATTATGATATATGATAAAAGAGGAGGGCTTGTATATGGCAAAAATAGAAAGAGTTATCAATAGGGATTTTGACCAGTTACTTTCCACGATTGAAGACGGAATAATAAATGGCAGTGTGTCAGCATCTCTGGAGGATGCCAGTGACTTTCGAAGCCAAGATGCGCGTTGCAGCGTCAGGGTATTTGAACGCTTCAGCTATACCGGTGGTAACAGGGTAAGTCTCAATGTTACACTTTTTCAAAATGGCGAGGAGCCTGTTCACCTTTCCGCAATTACGGCAGGTGGAAGCCAGGCTGTGTTTTTCAAGCTTAATACTTTTGGGGAAGAGGCATTTCTTGATAAACTGATTGAATTGCTTGATTAAAATAGACAAATTTTTTCAAAAGTATTCTTTATGTTGGAAATCAAACATACAAGTTGTTTTTATAACGCTATTATTCTGTCAGAAACATAAAAAACTACTGATGGAGGAAAAAAAGATGTTTTGTTTTCAATGTGAACAAACGGCCGGATGCACCGGCTGTACCGGAAATATAGGTGTCTGCGGAAAAAAGGCAGATACTGCACAGTTACAGGATGAATTGACAGGCGCACTGATTGGTCTGGCGAGAGCTGTCGATGACACATCAGCTGTTTCAAAAAAGACTTGGCAGACCATTATCGAGGGCTTATTTACCACAATTACAAATGTAAGCTTTGATAATGCAGCAATTGGAGATATGATACAAAAGGTCAGAGCAGAAAAAGCCTCTCTGGCTGGCGGCTGTAATAAATGTCAGTCTCCTTGTGGACGAACTGACGAATATGATATGCAACAGCTATGGAATGCTGATGAAGATATCCGTTCCCTGAAGTCACTTATTCTCTTTGGTATTCGCGGAATGGCTGCATATGCCTATCATGCATATGTCTTGAATTTTGAAGATCCCGAGGTAAATCAGTTTTTCTGTGAAGCCTTGTTCAAGATTGGTTACGCAGAAAGTATGGATGAACTGCTTCCAACAGTTCTCAAGGTAGGTGAAATCAATCTAAAGTGCATGGCACTTCTAGACAAGGCAAATACACAAACCTATGGAACACCGGAGCCAACAGATGTTACGCTTACGGTGGAAAAGGGACCTTTTATCGTAGTAACCGGACACGATTTAAAGGACCTGCAGCTTTTGCTTGAACAGACAAATGGAAAGGGAATCAATATCTACACTCATGGTGAAATGCTCCCTGCCCATGCATATCCACTCTTAAAGAAATTCCCTCACTTGAAGGGAAATTTTGGAACAGCATGGCAGAATCAGCAAAAAGAATTTGATCATATTCCTGCTCCTATTCTCTACACCACAAATTGTCTGATGCCTCCAAAAAGCAGCTACATCGACAGAGTGTTCACAACAGAAGTGGTTGCCTTCCCGGGTACTGTTCATATCGCTGAACAGAAGGATTTCACTCCTGTTATTGAAAAAGCACTTGAGCTCGGTGGTTACAAGGAGGATCAGACCTTTACAGGCATAAATGGCGGCACACAGGTAACAACCGGTTTTGGTCATTCAGCAATCCTGTCCCATGCGGATACGGTAATAGAGGCCGTAAAATCAGGAGCTATCCGTCATTTCTTCCTGGTTGCCGGCTGTGATGGTGCCAAACCGGGCAGAAATTACTATACAGAATTTGTAAAACAGACGCCTTCTGACAGTATCGTCCTGACTCTGGCATGTGGAAAATTTCGTTTCAACGATCTAAATCTCGGAGAAATTGGTGGTCTTCCGCGACTGATGGATATGGGACAGTGTAATGACGCTTATGGCGCGATACAGGTTGCAATAGCACTTGCGGATGCATTTGGATGTTCAGTAAACGAGCTTCCGCTTTCCTTTGTACTCTCCTGGTATGAACAGAAAGCAGTCTGCATCCTCTTAACACTGTTACATCTTGGTATAAAAAATATCCGTCTCGGTCCTTCTCTACCAGCGTTCCTTTCTCCTAACATTCTGAACTTTCTGGTAGAAAACTATGGGATTGCACCTATTACCACACCGGAAGAAGACATCAAAGTGCTGTTGAAACAATAATATGTATTTTTCCGATGTTCTAATACACTAATAGGGAACTATAAAAAACACAGGATATAGCGCCTTTGCTGTATCCTGTGTTTTAAATTAACTTTAAATTAATTTGCAATCATTAGGGTAATCTAAGCTAATTCTCCACATACATCTCCGGTCGCCTGTCCCTGAACAGCCCCCAGCTCTTTCTCTCACTCTCCAGCTCATCCAGATCAAAACTGTGAAGTATGAAGCCCTCCGATACTCTGTCCATCTGCTCAACCACATCTCCGGTTGCGTCTGTGATAAACGAAGAACCATAAAATGTCAGTGCAGAGCTCTGGTTTCCGTTTTCTGCACACGGTACAACTTCCTCTGTGCCTATCCTGTTTGCCGCCACTACCGGCATCAGATTGCAGGCTGCATGTCCGGTCATACACCTTCTCCAGTGTGGCATGCTGTCACATTCCAGTATCGGCTCGCTGCCTATGGCTGTAGGGTAAAAAAGTATCTCCGCGCCCTTTAAAGCCATGCCTCTTGCCGTTTCCGGGAACCACTGATCCCAGCATATACCGACTCCAATTGTTGCATATCTTGTCTTAAAAGCTTTAAAGCCTGTATTTCCCGGTGTGAAGTAAAACTTCTCCTGATAATAATGATCGTCCGGGATATGTGTCTTTCGGTATATTCCAAGCACCTCTCCGTCGGCATCTATCACCGCCACTGAGTTGAAAAGCTGTCTGCCCTCTCCAGCCTCATAAAAGCTCACAGGAATCACTACGTTAAGCTCCTTTGCAAGTGCCTTCATGCTCTGCACCGCATCATTTTCAGAAAGCGGCTTTGCATAGTCATAATAATCGTACCGCCTCTCCTGACAGAAATACTGTCTCTCAAATAGCTCCGAAGGAAGTATTATCTGTGCTCCTGCCTCTGCCGCAGCCCTTATAAGCTTTGCTGCTTTTTCAATATTTTCTTTTACGTCACGGCTGCAGCTCATCTGGATTGCAGCAATTGTAACCTCTCTCATACTATTCACCTTTCTCATCCTGAATTAAATTACTGCGGTATCTGCTGTGTGATACAGTGTATGTTTCCCCCGCCGACAATTATGTCGCGCGCATATATCGGATACACTTTTCTTCCCTCAAAAAGGCTTCCGATTTCCTTAAGCGCAGGCTCATCCATCACATCACCAAACTGAGGAATGAGCACACCGCCGTTTGTGATGTAAAAATTCACATAGCTTGCCGCTAAACGTTCTCCTGCCTCGCGCTCATCCTCACCCTCCTCAAATGTGAAGCCCGAAAGCTCATATTCTGTGATACACACCGGCTTCTTTGGAATGCAAACCTTGTGAACCTCAATTTTCCGACCTCTTGCATCAGTTTCATTTTCCAATATTTCAAGGTCCGCTGATGACATCTGATACTGTGGATCATCCATGTCATCAGTCCACGCAAGCACCACATGCCCCGGGCTTGTAAATGCACATACGTTGTCGACATGCTCGTTGGTTTCATCATTGTATATTCCATAAGGAATCCAGATAATTTTTTCGGCACCGAGATAATCCTTTAATTTCTGTTCTATTTCAGACTTCGATAATTCCGGATTTCTGCCCTTGCTGAGCAGACAGCTTTCCGTCACTATCACAGTTTTCTCTCCGTCTGTGTGGATGGCTCCACCCTCTAAGACAAACGGATGTGCATCATACATGTCGTATCCGGCTTTGTTGCAAAATAAAGCCGCTACTCTGTCATCCTTTGTCCAGTCTGCGTACAGTCCGTCTACCTTGCCGCCCCAGGCATTAAAACACCAGTCGATTCCTCTGACAGCGCCATCCTCATTTTTCACGAAGGTCGGCCCCACATCTCTGGCCCAGGCATCATCTGACTCCATTTGTATATATTTCACCGGGAAATTTTCCTGATAATTTTTCTGCTTTCTGACAGCTTCCACAACAGACCTTGCATTGTCTATCACATCTGCCTCAGCGAGCACATATGCCTGCTCAGACTCTGCTATTGCACATATCACCTCCGCAAAAGCCTCTCTTGCCCTCCCGGCACCGTAAATCCATGAGCCCGGGCGCTTTGGCCAGATGATGATGGTACCCTTATGGGGAGCATACTCTGCCGGCATATAAAAGCCGTCTGCTCTAGGACAGCCTGCATTTAAAATCTTCATATTCGAATCTCCTGATAACCTTACAATCGTTATTTTCATCCATTACTGCAATGTCCGGAAGCGGCATGCCGTTAAAGGTATTATTTTTGACCATCGAATAGATTGCCATATCGCAAAAGCACAGCCTGTCGCCGGTTTTTATCTCTCTGTCAAATGAATAATCCCCTATCACATCACCTGCCAGGCAGGTACATGAGGACAATCTGTAGGTATACTTCTTCTCACCCGGCTCGCCACTGTCCATAAGCGGCGGACGGTACGGCATCTCAAGCACGTCCGGCATATGGCAGGCTGCGGAGGTATCCAGAATGAGTATCTTTATGCCATTGTTTTCAACTATATCAAGCACCGTTGTCTCCAGATATCCTGCATCAAGCGCAACTGCCTCTCCCGGCTCCAGATAGATTTCCAGGTCGTATTTGTCACGCATATGCATAATGCATTTTTCAAGCCTCTCAATGTCATAGTCTGCCCTTGTGATGTGGTGTCCGCCTCCCATATTGAGCCACTTAAGTCCATACAGTAAATCTCCGAATTTCTCCTCTACCGCTGCAAGAGTCGTTTCGAGCGCATCCGAATCCTGTTCACAGAGCGTGTGAAAATGAAAGCCCTCTATACGTGATAAATCAAGCCCGTTTTTAATAGCCTTATCGAGTGCCTCTCTCGTTATCCCAAGCCTTGAGCCCGGCGCACATGGGTCATATATCTCATGCCCCTCCTGTGTGGAGCACTCAGGGTTTATTCTGAGCCCGACACTTATTTTTTTATCAGCCTTTTCTATTTTATCCCTGTGAAGCAGATACTGCGATACGGAATTAAATACAATATGGTCACATATTTCTACCAGCTCATCCATCTCCTGCGGCAAAAAAGCGGGACAGAATACATGGTTTTCCTTTCCCATTTCTTCATGTGCAAGGCGGGCTTCAAAAAGCCCGCTTGCAGTTGTCCCGCTTAGATATCTGCCGATAAGAGGATATTCATAAAATGCGCTGAATGCCTTCTGTGCGAGAAGAATCCTTGCACCTGTCCTTTGCATGACACCGTTTAATATCAAAAGATTTTCAGTTAATTTTCCCTCGTCTATCACATAACAGGGAGTTCTTAATTCATTTATCTTCATACCGGCCTCCGGACTAATCCATATGTACTGACTCATCCTCAGTCTTGTAGCAATCCACAGGAACCGGATTCTCCACTACCTGCCAAGGCAGTCCGAACTTATTGAGAGCCTCCATGTATGGATCCGGATCCATCTCCTCTAGATTAAACACTCCCGGCTTCTTCCAGAGTCCCTTTACCACCATCATGGCACCAATCATTGCCGGCACACCTGTAGTATAAGAAATCGCCTGCGACTCAACCTCCTTGTAGCACTCCTGATGGTCGCATACATTATAGATGTAGATTGACTTTTCCTTTCCGTCCTTGACACCTGTAAAAATACATCCAATATTTGTCTTTCCGACTGTGCGAGGTCCCAAGGATGCAGGGTCAGGAAGCAGCTCCTTAAGCACCTGTATTGGCACTATTTCCTTTCCGTCCACCATGATCGGGTCTGTTCTTAGCATGCCGACATTCTCAAGACACTTCATGTGTGTGAGATAGCTCTGTCCAAAGGTCATGAAAAATCTGATTCTCTTTATTCCCGGAATATTTTTGGCCAGCGACTCAATCTCCTCGTGGTGAAGCAGATACATATCCTTTTCTCCGACCTGGTCAAAATTGTACTGCGCTCTCCACTCCATAGGCTTTGTCTCTACCCAGTGACCGTCTGTCCAGTATGAGCCGTTCGCAGAAACCTCACGCAGATTTATCTCAGGATTAAAGTTTGTCGCAAACGGGTATCCATGGTCACCGCCATTGCAGTCGAGAATATCTATAGTATGTATTTCATCAAAATAATGCTTAAGCGCATATGCAGAATAAACAGAGGTCACACCCGGGTCAAATCCGCTTCCAAGAATAGCCGTAAGCCCTGCCTCCTTGAACTTCTCCTGATATGCCCACTGCCATGAATAATCGAAATATGCCGTAAATCCAAGCTCCTTGCAGCGCTTTTCGTAGATTGCTCTCCACTTTGGATCCTCAGTATCCTCACACTCATAGTTGGCAGTATCGATGTAGTCAACACCACACGCAAGACATGCATCCATGATTGTAAGATCCTGATACGGAAGCGCAACATTTAAAACCGCATCCGGCTTGTATGCATTAATCAGCTCTTTTAATTCCTCCACATTGTCGGCATCAACCTTTGCAGTCTCAATTTTTGTGCTTGTCTTTCCCTCAAGCTTTGCCTTTAAATCGTCACATTTTGACTTGGTTCTGCTTGCAATCATAATCTCGGTAAATACCTCGCTGTTCTGGCAGCATTTTCTGATTGCCACCTGCGCAACTCCACCACATCCGATAATAAGTAATCTGCTCATTTTTGTCCCTCCTGATTCGCTTTGGTTATGATATAGTTTTTCTAATTTTTTTACTTTGTTTCCTCTTCCTCGAGTAAATCCTCCACATATTTCGGAAGCATGAAGGCTCCCCTGTGTAAATGTGTTGTATAATACCAGGTTTTAAGTCCCAGTGCATCCCATCTTTTTGCATCCAGATCATAAAGCGGATGATATTTCTTCGATGCAAACCCAAACAGCCAGTAGCCTGACGGACAGGTTGGAATATGTGCCTGATATACCCTGCTTATAGGAAATGATTTATACACCTTTCTGTGCATTTTCCGGCACTCAAGCTCATCCTCATCATAAAAAGGGCTGCCGTGCTGGTAAACCATGATTCCATCATCCTTCAGTGCCTTATAACAGCTTCCGTAAAATTCCTTTGTGAAAAGTCCCTCCGTATGTCCGAGCGGGTCTGTGGAATCGTTGATTATCAGATCATATTCATCATGCTTTCTGCGTAAGAATCGCAGACCATCATCATAAAACATGGAAATTCTTTCATCCTCAAGTCCACATGCTACCTCGGGGAAAAACCGCCTGCATACATCGACAAACATCTTGTCTGTCTCAACCACATCAATATGCTCGACAGACGGATATTTGATGAGCTCCTTTGCCACGCCGCCGTCGCCGCCACCTATTATAAGTATCTTTTTTGCATTCGGGTGGACCGCCATCGGCACATGTGTGACCATCTCATCATATATAAACTCATCTGTGTCCGAAAAAACAATCTCGCCATCCAGCGCGACCATTTTGCCAAACTCATATGATTTAAACACATCTATTTTCTGATAATCACTCTGCCCTGAAAAAAGCTGCTCCTGTATCCTTACATCCAGCTTGACATTGGCAGTATGATATTGTGAAAACCACATTTGCATAGCTTTTCCTCCTGTTTACTGCTTTAATACCTTAAGATATTCTACCGCAGGATCCTCTGTTCCCTGCATTGAACAGCCCTTTTCCTTTGCGTAGACAATGTATTGCGCAATCTCTTTTGTGATAAGCTCTCCCGGTGCAAGAATCGGGATTCCCGGTGGATAACACATGACAAACTCACCACTTACAGCGCCTACCGCGTCCATAATGCGCACTGATTTCTTCTGCGAATAAAACGCCTCCTGCGGCGATACCGCCACCTTTGGATTTATGTACTCTCCCGACAAAAGTCCGGTCTTGTCCTTACTGTAAAGGCGCTTGATATCCTCCAGCGCACCTACAAGCCTCTCTATATCCTGTATTCTGTCACCGATTGATATATACGCAAGTATATTACAGATATCTCCAAACTCTATCTGGATATCATACTCATCACGCAGCAGATCATATACCTCTATTCCGGCAAGCCCTATATCGAGCGTATAGATGGACAGCTTTGTCACATCATAATCATATATGCTCGTGCCATTTACAAGGTCGCGCCCATACGCATAATAGCCGCCTATGGAATTAATCTCCTGCCTTGCATACTCCGACATCTGTGCCACCTTGGCAAAGGATTCCTCGCCTCTGAGTGCCAGATTTCTTCTTGATATATCAAGGCTTGACAATAGCAGATACGATGCGCTCGTGGTCTGTGTGAGGTTGATAATCTGCCTCACATAATCAGCATTTACATCCCTTCCGGTGAGCAGAATCGAGCTCTGTGTCAGGCTTCCTCCCGATTTGTGCATCGATACCGCAGACATGTCTGCCCCGGCTGCCATTCCTGATATCGGAAGCCCCTTTCCAAAATAAAGATGTGTACCATGTGCCTCATCCGTGAGCACCTTGATTCCCTTCGAATGAGCCAGCGCAACTATCGACTTAAGGTCAGAACAGATTCCGTAATACGTCGGATTGTTTACAAGCACAGCCTTTGCATCCGGATTTTCCTCGATAGCCCTCGCCACCTGGTCAATCTCCATTCCAAGCGAAATACCAAGCTTCGCATTCGTCTGCGGATTGACATAAACCGGTATCGCTCCGCAGAGCACGAGTGCATTAAGAGCGCTTTTATGAACATTTCTCGGAAGTATAATCTTGTCTCCTGCCTTGCAGGTGGACAAAATCATGGTCTGCACCGCAGAGGTGGTGCCTCCTACCATAAGAAAAGCATTTGCCGCTCCAAAGGCATCCGCCGCAAGCTCCTCCGCCTCTCTGATTACCGAAACCGGATGGCACAAATTGTCAAGCGGCTTCATTGAATTGACATCAAGCCCTACACACTTTTCTCCGAGCAGATGCACCAGCTCAGGATTTCCCCTGCCTCTCTTGTGTCCCGGCACGTCAAACGGCACCACTCTCTTCTTCTTAAACTCCTCAAGAGCCTCATAAATCGGCGCTCTTTCCTGTCTTTTGATATCCATTTACTTCTCCTGTATTTAAAAAAGGATGATGCGTGCAAGCATCATCCTTTAGATTCGTCTTAACAACAGTAAAATCGTAACATATACTATGGAGTTATGCAAGAATTTACGTTTTATTTTACATCCTTATGAAAATCATCTCCATAATTCCATACTAATCACACTATTTTAACCCTTTAAAAAATTCCAAATCTTCATTTAAAACTTTTTCAACATCTACACCAATCCAATTCTTTCTTGATCTATTAATTTCTTTGATATATGACTTATCAGAAAAAACCATCTCCAATCTGGAAATCACATCATCTATATTATTAACTGAAAGTGTGCCATCTCCATATATGTATTTACTGATACAATACTGTATTTTTTCTAAATTCACATTATCTTTCAAATAATATATATCAAATACATCTTTATATCTTGTGTTACGCGTCATAAAACGTAGGAGAGACTTTGTCTTTTCAGTTATAATCTGTTCTCTAGAATTCATAAGAAGACTTGCCCCATCCTCCTGAAAACAGATATCAAAACAATATTCTTCTTGTTCAACATCCAAATCTTTATGTACACCAATATCAATTTTTCCCTCTATCATGTAATCATATTCATCCAAAATGTCAACAAAAATTCTTTTCCCGGAATAATCCTGATGATTTAATTCTTTAATCGGCTTATTTAATGTAAATTTAAGTCCATCCATCTGATTCAGTTTGTCTATGAATGCACGAATTGACTCATCTGAAATTGAATAGCATATAAAATCCAAATCAATATCCTGTGTCGCACGTCGCGCACTTTTTGATAAATTACGCATTACAACTCCACCTTTTATTGTCACATTTCTTTTTAAACTACTCTCCGATATAGCTTTTAAAAGAATATCCTGACACAGTCTTGCCTCAGCATTAGCTTCGTTATATCCTTCTTCTCGTATCTTATCTATTTCTTCTCTAATATTCATTATAGTATCTCCAATTGTATTGCATTCATAATTGCTTTTTTAGTACGAAACTTTGATGCATACTCTTCTATCAGGAAAAAATCCATACTCTCCGCACGACTTCTGTAGCTTCCTATAATTTCTTTATAATAATCAAATGGCAATTTGGATTTAGTACGTATTAAATCTACTAATAATCTTTCTTGTCCATAAATTGAAATCATCAATCCCCGATATTCCATTTTTGTTTTCCCTATTTCAAATATATCATCCTTTACAAAAACTTGTCTAACATTTTCATCTTTAATTCTGGAATCCGTTCTCTTTGTTGCAAGATAATGTTTATCAGGTATCACATCGGTTAATCCAAAATAATAGTAAGCACTTTCTCCAGTGTAAATTGCTCTTGGAAATTTTGTTATAATCATTTCTATTTCACTACAACTTTTTTGTAAAGAGTAGTATCCTTTTTCTTTTTGAAAAAGTTTTCCTGCTTTCATTTCTTTCTTTATCTGATAGTCAGAACCATATTTTTCTATACATTCCTTGTATGTCAATATCATATAGCCTCCTATATCAAAGTAATAGTACACACCACTTCACTTTAAGTGTATTATCACTTTAATTATATTTGTTTTGAAATGAAAGTCAAGTAAAAATACACTCATTATTATTTGATGTGTATTTTTACTTTAATTTTCTTACAAGTCATTGCATTCTTCACTGCCATTTTCTTCGACCAAAAAGGTGATTGGTTTATTGAAATCAAGCTTCTTGATTCCCTTAAAATCCTCTATTCTCTTTATATAACTATCGTTATCAATTCTATCCCAATATACAATCGCCTGCTTTCTAATCATCTGTCAAAACAATTGCATCAAACTGAAAACATTTATCGACTGTAAAATCATTATACTGCACCTTTCTTCTTAAGTTCTCTTTCTATTCGGAATCCATGTTAATCTTCTTTATTATATCTATTATCTAATTTTTCTACAACTGATTTTTCATCTCTTATATAAACACTTATAGCCTTCCGACTATAAAGAGGAAGCCGGTACATGTGGAGTGTACCGGCTAAAAATATGAAAAAGATTAATATGAGTATTTCTTTTGTTTATGATGTCAGTATACAGGACAATTGTGAAAATGCTGTGTTTACTTTCTTACCCTTTTATAAACAAAATATTGCATTTTTCTATTTTGAACTTACCATTGTTGTGTTGTTGATTTTGGATATTCTGAGGGTGAAAGTCTGTCATATTGTACGTGCCGGATAACATTTTCTACTATACAGCCGCAATTACTGTTTAATTGTGATGGGATTAAACACAGCACTAAGAATCAGTGACCTGCTTAGATTAAAGTGGGACAACGTTTACAATTTCAAACATCATGAATTTATTTTTACCAAGAACACCTGCAGATACCAGCCTATAAGCAGGACGCAGGCATATCGTATTGTAAAGACTGCTGCCGGCAAAACAGTGCAGGATGAGAGGGATGAGATTTATCTGAAGCTTGAATTATAGTAACTTCTATTCCGCCGGCCAGGATTTTCTGAGAGCCACATAGGAAATCAGGAAATTGGCAAGCCAGCCGGCCGGTACAGCAAGCCAGACAAATGCAATACCGAAACGCGGCGCACAGATTAAGGCAACCGACAGGCGGATTGCCAGGTTTACCATATTGGCAGCGAGAAACGGACGCATGATGCCAAGTCCACGAAGCACACCATCGGTGGCCATCTTGATACCCATAAAAATGAAAAAGAAGCCAAGCCATCTCATATAATCCCCGGATACCTGATATGCCAAGGCCGTTCCGTCTTTACCCAGGAATAATGAGGAAATCTGAGTATGCAGTGTTTCAATTACTATAAAAGCAAGCACTGCAAAACACAGGTCTAACACCAGTGTAGCATGATAGCCTTTTTTGATACGTTCCGTCTTCTTTGCGCCAAGATTCTGGGAAACAAACGGTGAAACTGCATTTCCAATGGATACAAATATCAGTGAAAATACATTCTCTACCCTCATCGTTGCCGAATATCCTGCAAGCGCCTGTGTACCGAACGGATTCACAACTGCCTGTACTATCATCATGCCAATTGACACCGTAGACTGCTGGAGAACCGAAGGCACAGCAATTCGAAGCATGGAATGAAGCTCATGCCTGTCAAACCATTCAAAGCGACTTTTATACCGGCGCATCCTGCTAAAGAAAATCAAAAGTGAAAACACTGCAGATATTCCCTGTGCAATTAGAGTTGCAAGGGCTGCACCGAACACACCCAGGTCAAGGCCTGCCACCATCCAAAGGTCCATAAATATATTTAACACAGAGGAAAATATCAAAAGCCCCAACGGAATCCTTGACTCACCAATCGATGTAAACATCGTTGAAAGTATGTTGTACATAAACAAAAAGGGAAATCCCACAAAATAAACACGAAGATACAGCACTGCCTCATCCAGTATGTCAGCAGGTGTCTGTAGCAAGCTCATCATTGAATGTGAAAAGAAAAAGCCAAAAACACCCAGAAGTACGCTTAAAACCAGAAAACTAATCAGTGATGTTGATACTATTGTTTTCATTTTGCCGTAATCCCTGGCGCCGAAATAGCGGCTCACAAGTACACCGGCTCCTACACCGGCTCCCAGTGCTATACAAATGAACACATTCGTAAGCGCAGCACAGGCTCCAACCGCCGCAAGTGCAGAGGAGCCTACAAACTGACCAACAATGATTGAATCAGCCATATTATATACTTGTTGAAAAAAGCTGCCCAAAATCATAGGCATTGCAAAAACTGTCAGCGCCTTTAAGGGGGCATCTGTAATTAGATATTCATCTTTTGACATTATCTTTTCCTCAATCCGCTATACTAAGCTATAGTATAGCGGATTAAAAAGCAAATTACAATTATTATTACTGTCCTGTGACTTTATCCTTCAATAGCAATATGCTTTGTGGTCTCAACTTTCTTTTGCTCCTTCTTCGGAACTGAAAGTTTAAGAATACCATCCTCATACTTTGCCTTGATATCTTCCTGCTTCAGCTCATCACCTACATAGAAAGACCTGCTCATAGCACCGGAATAACGCTCTTTGCGGATATACT
>ENA-OROZ01001458-OROZ01001458.1-human-gut-metagenome-genome-assembly--contig:-NODE-1458-length-21804-cov-3.881880_pt1 | contig 21804 bp, 20 predicted proteins | sample MGYA00242138_ERZ509066 | MGnify/ENA primary metagenome ERZ509066 (study PRJEB26280, sample SAMEA2338691) | human gut metagenome | biome: human gut; feature: human-associated habitat; material: faeces... | reverse complement strand
ACCAGCCGCAATGGCAGCAGGATCACAAGGTGTTTTAAAGGGACCGCCGCTTACCCAGCCCGGCATCGGCAGATCAATTCCGTCGCATGCGGTCGGACGGTTGTGAGGATTTCTGAAAGCATGTTCACCTTCTCCGGTTATATAGCTGATATCAAGTGCATTACGGCCGAGCAGATAATGGAGCTGGTTTAATGCAGCCTCACGATACCGGGATGCGGTGTCTCCCTCACTGCAAAGGGAGGCCAGAATCAGCAGCATGGAACGGTTGCAGACCACCATGTTGCTTCCCCATACAAAATCCTCCGGCTGCATCGAAAGCTCAAAGCCGGATTTCTTTTGCAGTTCTATGAGCCGGTCGGCCTCGGTAAACAGGATCTGTTCATATTCCCTTTTCCGTGTGGCTCCACAGGTGTTTCCAGGATCCGTAAGCAGACATAGGGTTGCCATGCCTGAAACATCGGTCCAGCCAAAATCGGTTTTGCTTACTTCCGGATGAGTCATGGAAGAATATTTTTCAAAAGCCTTTAAATAGGTATCCCGATGAGCTGTATCCGTACGAAGAAGTTCGGCACTTGCCCAGAGACGTTCGTCGATGTCACAGTCATCATCGTATTCTCCGGTGTTGCTTCCTTCCGGATTGTGGAAGCCGATATAAGGGTGGCTTTCCATATAGGCGAAGGCCTTACGGGAGGCTTCAAGGGCCTGTGTGGAGAATGCTTTATCAAAAGGAGCATACACTCTGGAGGCCAGTGCCATGGAGGCTGCAAAATCTGCAGTTGCCATGGTGGAAACGGGATAGATCAGGAAGGGGAGCTTGTCCTCCTCCGGCATCAGGAAGTCCGCATGGACAAAGGAGGTCAGCTTGTGATAAACGCCGCCATTGTCTGCCTGCATTTTCAGCATCCATTTTAATTCATAGAGACATTCATTTAAGATGTCAGGAAGCAGATTACCCGATTCCGGAATATGTAAGGAAGCCTGAAAGCTTTCAGGGAAAAGCTCATACGCATACAGCAAATGCCCGACAGCAACGGCTGCAGGGGAAATATAGCGTCCGAAATCTCCGGCATCATGCCAGCCGCCGGTCATGTCAAAGTGTGACGGATCCGGTGTCTGGTTCATGTAATCCTCTAAAAAAACAGCATCCTCTGTATGGCAGGCGGCATGTGTATATTCACCGGCATATTCGCTGGTAAGTGCACAGCCGCAGCGCTGGAAGTAAAAACATTTCATCAGATCCAGCTGGAGCTGTTCATAAACATGCTCTCCTATGACAAAGGTGTGGGAGCGCTCCCCGTTTCCGGCAAGGACATAGTAGCGTCCGGGAGCGTTTACTTTCGAAAAATCAAGCTGGTAAACCTGTTCTCCTGCGCTTTCATCCATTCCGGAATCCGTGCTTACTCCATCATAAACAGCATGCTGTGTTGTGCTGTCAATTAACTGGAAATTACAGGGAAAGGTGGTGGTTGCCACTTTCCTGGATGCAGGGAAATACCCTGTCTGATCAATAAAAATACCCATAAGATAACCCTCCAAATATTCGATAAGGAAATTATAGCATTGAATAGTTTTGTACACAATGCCTATAGACAAATGGTACTAAAATAGAATATAAAAGGGTTATTGCCTGGAGGAACAAAAGAGATGTGGATGTTACTTGTTTTATTATATGGAGTGTTAAAAGGAGCGCGTGAAATTGTAAAGAAGAAGGCATTGACAAAAAGCAGTGTCATTGAGGTGCTGTTTTTCTATACATTGCTCGGCTTCCTGTTTGTAACTCCGCAGGCACCGTCGGCGATGGGGCTTGAGCCGAAATATTATTTCTGGATTGCCTTAAAGTCCTTTGTGATTTTCCTTGCATGGATCTGCAGCTTTAAGGCGATTAAGAATATGCCGATCAGCCTCTATGGAGTGCTTGACTTATCAAGAGTATTGTTTGCAACTCTTTTAGGTGTCGTGGTGCTGCAGGAGACACTGAATACGCATCAGGTGATCGGTCTTGTCTTTGTCAGTGCGGGCCTGCTGCTTTTGAAATTTAAGCCTTCTGTGCTGTTAAAAAAATTACGGGCGAATCTGCAAAGAAAACGGACGAAAGGATGCAAAGATCAGACAGTCCCCGGTCAGTCTGATCAGGTAATGGATATCACAGATGCAGTGACAGGTGGATCTGCTGCAGTACGGCAATCCGGAAATGAAGTTTCTGTGATCCTGGTTCTTTTTGCCTTTGCCTCCTGCATGCTGAATGCAGTTTCCGGACTTATGGATAAGCTTCTGATGAAAAACATCAGCAGCTCCCAGCTACAGTTCTGGTATATGCTGTTTCTGGTGCTGTATTATCTGATTTATATTCTATGCAGCCACACCAGAATCCGGAAAGAGGTCTGGAAGAACGGATGGATCTGGCTGCTTGCCATTTTATTTGTCATTGCGGATAAAGCGCTGTTTGTGGCAAATGGCATACCCGACAGCCGGATTACCATTATGACGCTACTGAAGCAGAGCGGCTGTGTGGTAACCATTCTTGCCGGTAAATTCATTTTCAGGGAAAAGAACGTTGGTTATAAGCTGTTCTGTGCAGCGGTGATTGTGATTGGTATCGTTATTGGTGTGAGCTAGTACAGTGAGCCTGTAATGAATCTTTTAATGCAATAAATACATCAAAAGTACCCCGATGAGGAAATACCATAGGAAAACCGGGTAATTCTTCATCGGGGGATACGACAGGCTGCACGCAGAAGGAAAGCGGGTGCTTTTATTTTACAGCCTGTTCGGCAAATTCTGTGGTTACAAGAGCTTCATAAGGAACACGTTCCGGAAGCTCACCGGCTTCTTCCAGGATATTCTGCAAGAGCATGAAGGAATCCTCTTCAAAAATCAGATTCTCCTTCCAGGTATCCTGTGCCGCATACCGGGAAACGATGGTGGTGATGGTCTGCAGCTGTGTGCCGTCAAACTGCGGAGCAATGACAGTGGCAATTTCCTCCGGAGTATGACTGCCCACATAGTCCATGCCCTTTTGCAACGCATTGGTAAAGGACTGGATAATTTCAGGATTGTTTTCAATATAGCTTTTCTTTGCACTGAACGCCGTGTAAGGAACATAGCCGGAGCTTTCTCCTAAGGAAGCAACGACGTAACCATCGCCTTTTTCTTCAAGAGAGGTGGCGTGGGGCTCAAACTCTACGGAAAAATCTCCCTGACCGCCGGAAAAGGCGGCAGCGGTAGAACCGAAATCAATGGACTGGTCGATCGAAAGATCGGTTTTCGGATCGATGTTATTCTTTTTCAGAATGTATTCAAATACCATTTCAGGCATACCGCCGGCGCGTCCGCCGAGAACGGTCTTACCCTTCAACATATCCCAGTGGAAATCATCAATTGGCTCTCTGGAAACCAGAAAGTTTCCGGCCCGCTGGGTGAGCTGCGCAAAATTTACCACATAATCGGATGCCCCACCTGCATAGGTATAGATCGTGGACTCACTTCCCATGAAGCCGATGTCTGCTTCCCCGGTAAGAACGGCGGTCATGGTTTTGTCGGCACCAAAGCCGGTAACCAGTGTCACATCAAGACCTTCGTCGGCAAAATAACCTTCCTCAATGGCAACATACATCGGTGCATAGAAGATGGAATGAGCCACTTCGTTTAAGGTGATGCTTTTTAACCCATCCGTGCCGGAAGAACCGGGAGAAGAGCTGCTGCATCCGGAAAGCACCGGAAGCAGGGTCAGTACAAGGAACAGCACAAAGGGCAATGTTTTTCTTTTTTTCATATAACCTCCAGAAAGGATACCCGAAAGAGGGCATTTTGGTTGATAATTTATGGTATGTCATTGGGAAGAAAGGGTGACATGGATGAGGGGAAAAGCGGTAGACAGTAGTCGACAAAATATGTATAATAATAAAAAAGGGAGTTGACCCAGAAAACGGAGGGAAAAGAATGGGATTAATTAAAGCAGTAACAAGCGCTGTTGGTGGTGTGGTTGCAGATCAGTGGGAGGAGTACTTCTACTGTGATTCTTTAGACGCTGATGTATTGGTGACCAAGGGACATAAGCGTCAGAAAGGCCGTGGCGCAGGCAATAACAAGGGTGAAGATAACATTATTTCAAACGGATCGGTCATCGCAGTCAACGAAGGACAGTGTATGATCATCGTAGATCAGGGCAAGGTTGTTGAGCTTTGTGCAGAAGCAGGAGAATTCAGGTATGATACTTCTTCCGAACCGAGTATTTTCTGCGGAAACCTGGGAGAGAACATTAAGAAAACCTTCTCAACCATAGGAAGACGTATTGCATTTGGCGGTGAAACAGCCAAGGATCAGAGAGTTTATTTCTTTAATACAAAGGAGATTATGGGGAATAAATACGGAACAGCCAATCCGGTACCGTTCCGTGTTGTAGATCAGAACATCGGACTGGATATTGATATTTCCATCCGCTGCAATGGTGAATATTCTTATCATATTACCGACCCGATTCTTTTCTATACCAATGTGTGCGGTAATGTCGTAAGTGATTATGAGAGAAGTGAGATTGACAGTCAGTTAAAGACCGAGCTGATGACTGCTTTACAGCCGGCATTTGCGAAGATTTCCGCTATGGGAATCCGTTACAGTGCCGTACCGGCACATACCATGGAGCTTGCAGACGCATTGAATGAGGTCCTTTCTGAAAAGTGGGCACAGCTTCGCGGTATTGAAATTGTTTCCTTTGGTATTAATACCATGAAGGCCTCTGAAGAAGATGAAGCAATGATTAAAGAGCTTCAGAAGAGTGCGGTATTGCGTAACCCGAATATGGCAGCAGCAACGCTTGTTGGTGCACAGGCAGAGGCAATGAAGGCAGCAGCCTCTAATACATCCACCGGACCGATGATGGCATTTGCCGGTATGAATATGGCCAATATGGCAGGAGGTATGAATGCACAGGGATTGTTTGCAATGGGTGGTTCCCAGCAGGCACCGGTACAGAATGCCGCACCGCAGGCAGCAGCACAGAACGCAGCACCAGCCGCTCCTGCTCCCGCAGCAGATACATGGACCTGTTCCTGTGGAAAGACAGGTAACACCGGTAAGTTCTGTGCAGAGTGCGGATCACCAAAGCCTGTTGCAGCAGATGGATGGGTATGTTCCTGCGGCGCAGTCAACAAGGGCAAATTCTGTTCGGAATGCGGAGCCAAGAAGCCGGCAGGAGAACCGCTTTATAAGTGTGACAAGTGCGGATGGGAGCCGGAAGATCCGAAGAATCCTCCGAAGTTCTGTCCGGAGTGCGGAGATCCGTTTGATGATAATGACGTGCAATAAGACAGTTGGCTTTGTTGTTGAAGCAGAGGTGGAGCATGAGTGAATTTGATACGAATTTAGATGCCAGAACGGTATCAACGATGGAAGAAACGGATAAAAAATGTCCAAACTGTGGCGGGGTCATGGATTTTGACCCCAAAACAGGAGGTCTTCTTTGTCCGTACTGTGGACATACACAGGAAATCGCAGCAAAGACGGACGAGCCGAAGGAAGCGGCTGAGTTATCCTTTGATACTGCGGAAAACACAGAAAACTGCAACTGGGGTGTGGAGAAGAAAACCGTAATCTGCAAGGCCTGCGGTGCTGAGTCTGTTTATGATGCATTGGAGATTTCAGCGGTATGTCCGTTCTGTGGCTCAAATCAGGTCATGGAAGCTGCAGACCAGAATACGATAGCACCCGGAGGTGTGGTTCCCTTTCAATACTCTGATAAGCAGGCTGCTGACCTGTTTCAAAAGTGGATCAAAAAGAAGTTCTTTTGTCCGAAGCTTGCCAAGGAAAGTGCGAAGGCCAAGCATTTTAAAGGGATTTATCTTCCCTATTGGACATTTGATGCACAGACGGATTCTACCTATCGTGCAGAGTACGGAATAGAAAGAACCGTAAAGGAAAACGGAGAAGAAAAGACAGTAACGGACTGGTACCGGTGCTCCGGTCATCACAAGGAGTTCTTTGATGATGAGCTGGTGTGTGCGACTACGAACCAGAACCGCTCCATGCTTGCCGGAATTGAACCCTTTAACACGGCAGAAAACAAGGCATATAAGCCGGAATATGTGGCCGGCTTTGCAGCAGAGCGTTATGCCATCGGGTTTAAGGAAGGCTGGGAAATTGCAAAGAAGAGCATTGATAGTAAGCTCAGACGGTCCATCGACGATAAGATCCGTGATGAGCATGATGCAGATGATACACGTAACATTCAGATAAACAGCACATTCAGTAACCTGACCTACAAATACCTGCTGCTTCCGGTATGGCTTTCCAGCTATAAATACAAGGATAAGATATACAACTTCATGGTGAACGGTCAGACCGGTAAGGTATCCGGTAAGACACCGATCTCTATTCCGAAGGTGATCATTACTGTTCTTGGATGTATTGCAGCCATTGCCCTCATTTACTATCTGATGAATTAAGCGTGCCGGAATGCTCCGGAGTCATTAGATTTCTGACAGGTAAATGCATATAAAGGAGCTTAGAAAATGTCATTAAATGTGTTAGGTCTTACATTTAGTGCGGTTGTCTTTTTAGGGATTTTTATTGCAGTAGCAGTTGCCGGAATGAAAATCTACAGGAAGATACGGTCGATTTCACGACAGGCATTTGGAACAGAGAATATTTTGGAAGGCTTCCGTCAGATGGAAGTTGAGAATTCCACGACGCCGAAGTCTGTTGCAGGAATGACCAGTCTTTACCTTCCCAAGATCAAGAAGGATTTTCCTGAATTTCAATATGATGAAATGAAAGTCAGGGCAGAAAATGCCCTGACTTCTTATCTGTTAGCCATCAGTTCTATGAATCCATCATTTTTAAAAGAGGGAGGACAGGAATTGAGAGATCATCTCTCTATGAAGCTTGCCATGCTTCGTGAGGAAGAAGTACGGGAAACTTATAGAGACATCAAAATCCACCGCACAGAACTTGCAAATTACAGAAAACGGAACGGACGCTGTATTGTGACGTTCCAGAGCTCTTTACAGAGCTTTTATACCAAGACAGACAGAAGCGGGAAGCTTCTTGCAGGAAATGCACAGCTTTATACACAGACGAAATATAACGTGGATGTGATTTATATACAGGATCGGGAGCTGGTCGAAAAGGAAACCGATCTTTCCCTGGGATTAAACTGTCCGAACTGCGGAGCTCCCATTTCCACGCTGGGAAGCAAGGTGTGCGAGTATTGCGGAACTCCGATTGTGGAATTGAACATTTATGCATGGACATTCAGTAACATTGAAGAGGTATAGGTCGAATGAGCATTTATGATAGCTTAAATGAAGAACAGAAAAAGGGCGTGTTTACTACAGAGGGTCCCGTACTTTTACTTGCAGGAGCAGGCTCCGGGAAAACGCGGGTGCTGACGCACCGCATTGCCTATCTGATTGATGAGCTGGGAGTGAATTCCTATCAGATCATGGCAATTACCTTTACCAATAAGGCGGCCGGTGAGATGAAGGAACGAGTGGAACGGCTCGTAGGAATGGGTGCAGAAAGCATCTGGGTGACCACCTTTCATTCGACCTGTGTGCGGATTCTGCGCCGTTTCGCAGACCGTCTGGGATATGATAATAATTTCACTATTTATGATACGGATGATCAGAAATCGGTGATGAAGGATGTCTGCAAGCATTTACAGATTGATACGAAGCAGATGAAGGAAAGGACGATTCTGTCTGCCATTTCTTCTGCAAAAAACGAGCTTGTGGGTGTACAGGAATATGAAACGCAGGCCATGGGGGATTTCCGTAAGCAAAAGGTGGCAGCTGCTTACCGGGAGTATCAGAATATCCTTAAGAAGAACAATGCGATGGATTTTGATGATCTCATCATGAATGCAGTGGAGCTGTTCAAGGCGTGTCCGGATGTACTGGAATATTATCAGAAGCGGTTCCGGTACATCATGGTGGATGAATATCAGGATACGAATACGGCACAGTTCCAGTTGATCCGTCTGTTGGCAGAGGGATCGCGCAACATCTGTGTGGTCGGTGACGATGATCAGTCCATTTACAAATTCCGTGGAGCCAATATCCGGAATATTCTGGATTTTGAAAAATATTATCCGGAGGCTGTTGTGATCCGCCTGGAGCAGAATTACCGTTCCACGCAGAATGTACTCGATGCTGCGAATGCGGTTATCCGGAATAATGTAGGGCGTAAGAGCAAGACGCTCTGGACGGACAAAGGAGCAGGAAACCGGATTCATTACCGCCAGTTTGACAATGCATATGAAGAAGCTGAATTTATTGCAGATGATATCAGCCGGAAGATCAAAGACGGCATTGTGGAAGCCGGAGAATGTGCAGTCCTTTTCCGGACAAATGCACAGGCTCGTCTCCTGGAAGAACGCTTTGTTGTGGAAGGCATCCCCTATGATGTGGTTGGCGGAACGAACTTTTATGCCAGAAGAGAAATTAAGGATCTCCTTTCGTATTTAAAGACGGTTGATAACGCACGGGATGATCTGGCTGTAAAGCGTATCATCAATGTGCCAAAGCGTGGAATCGGTGCAGCGACCATTGCTAAAGTGGATGATTATGCACAGATGCATGAAATCAGTTTTTACAAGGCACTGTGTCATGCGGATGAGATTCAGGGACTTGGTAAGGCGGAAGCGAAGATCCGTCCCTTTGTCAATATGATTCAGGTATTCCGCAGCCGCCTTTCTTATTATAGTCTGAAGGAATTGATGCATGATATTCTGGACACGACGAATTATATCAATGAAATGGATGTTGATGATGAGATCGAAGCACAGAGCCGGATTGATAATATCGATGAATTGATTAATAAAATTGTTGCATATGAAGAGGCCAACGATGAGCCCTCCTTAAGTGCATTTTTGGAGGAAGTGGCGCTGGTAGCCGACATTGACCGGCTATCCGAAGACGATAACCGTGTGCTGCTGATGACACTGCACAGTGCAAAGGGACTGGAATTTTCGCATGTGTATCTTGCCGGCATGGAGGATGGTATTTTCCCAAGCTACATGACGATTGCCTCTGATGATCCGGCAGAGATCGAAGAGGAACGCCGTCTTGCCTATGTGGGAATTACCAGAGCGAAAGACGATCTGACGCTGTGTTATGCCAAAATGCGTATGGTGCGTGGTGAAACACAGATGAATGCGGTCAGCCGCTTTGTCAAAGAAATTCCGCCGGAGCTGATGGACAATAAGCCACCTGCTCCCAGATATCAGCCGGTTGTGGCAGATAAATCCTCACGTACCATTTCTGCTCCGAAAAAGCCGTATCTTGCATCTGCCGGAACAGGATCGTTTGGAGCATTGGGAATTTCCAAAGGATCCGAAGCGGTAAAGGGCGGTAAGCCGGACTATGATATCGGGGACCGCGTCAGGCATGTAAAGTATGGAGAAGGCTTTGTGACAGACCTGGAGCCGGGACCGAGGGATTATAAGGTGACGGTTGATTTTGACGACGCCGGACAGAAGATCATGTATGCGGCTTTTGCGAAGCTTGAGAAGATTTGATTGGCTATGATGTATGAAAATGATGATACAAAATGCCCTTTGTGAGCAAGCTCCCACGGTCATCTTGTACAATTATTTCTGCATGGCTGATTATTTGTACAAATTTTGGAAAATGACTGTTGTTAAAATGCGGATGAGATGATATATTATCTAATAACAAGAGCAGACCGGAATAGGAATTCTTATTTTGGGAAGACTAGACGGGTAATGATCTGCCGGATTGGTGAAACAATGGAAATGCAGGAAAGGACAGGGTGAGGATATGAACAAGATAGAAGAGATCGCAGCTATGCTGAAGCAGTATGATATCAAGGATTTGAAGAATGTCAGAGACCTGAATGATTTAAAGGATTTTCTGGCACATAAGGAAGAAGAAAAGAAAAAAGGCAAGAATGTGCTTCTGTGCATCTTTGCAGTTGTTGGAGTGATCGTTGTGGTAGCAGCAATCTGCTATGGTGTATACCGTTATCTCGTGCCGGATTATCTCGAGGATTTTGACGATGATTTCGATGATGAATTTGATGATGACTTCTTCGATGATGAGGACGAGGATAAGGAAGACAAGGAAGAGCAGCCCGCGAAGGACTGGAAGGATGATGTCGAAAAGGAAGATCTTGCAGCTTCTGAAGAATAAAGGATATCAGTTAAAGTGATCATCTAATGTCGGGATGTGCCGGTGCACATCCCTTTTTTTGAATAGAGCACTTAGTGAAAGCGAATCGAAGATGAAGCTTGAGGTTAGAGCGAACCATACCTGTGCACTTAAAGAATGCAAGCCGAAGGTGCAGCATGAATTTAGTGCAGCAGGTAGAGTAGAGCAATCAGGTATTTATTAGATTGGGTATATAAATAAGAGAGGAATCATGATATGAAAAAGGGACAGATCATTAAAGGAGTGGTAGAGCGGGTTGATTTCCCCAATAAGGGGATTGTGAATACAGCAGAGGGAATCTGCACGGTAAAGAATGTCCTTCCCGGTCAGAAGATTACACTGATGGTCCAGAAAAACCGTAATAAAAAAGCCGAAGGAAGAGTACTCAGTGTGGATCAGAAATCTCCATTGGAAATGGAAAGTCCCTGTCCTCATTTCGGAGAGTGCGGTGGCTGCACCTATATTTCACTTCCCTATGAAGAGCAGCTTGCCATCAAGGAAGCCCAGGTGAAAAAGCTTCTGGACAGTGTCCTTGACCGGCAGGAGGAAGCCTGGGAGTTTCAGGGGATCAAAGGAAGCCCTGCGCAGTACGAATACCGCAACAAGATGGAGTTTTCTTTTGGAGATGCCTACAAGGATGGCCCGTTAAGTCTGGGTATGCATAAGAGAGGCAGCTTTTATGATATTGTATCGGTATCAGACTGCCAGATTGTAGACGAAGATTATCGAAAAATTCTTGTCATGACTCAGGAGCATTTCAAGGACTGCAGCTTTTACCACCGCCTGCGCCATGAAGGCTTCCTGCGTCATCTGCTCGTTCGTAAAGCAAAAAAGACGGGGCAGATTTTGGTGGCACTTGTGACGACCTCGGAAGGAATTTCTAATGTTTCGGGGGAGGATGTATATCATTATGAGGCTCTTTTGGAAAATCAAAATGGTATAGAGCAGAAGGATCCGGATTCTTCATTGATTGCAGCTTATGTACAGAAGGATCATGAGCAGCTTGTGGAGGAATGGAAAGAGAACCTTCTTGCTATGGAGCTGCATGGCACCATGACGGGAATCCTGCATATTATCAACGACTCTGTGGCAGATGTGGTACAGAGCGATGAAACCAGAGTGCTTTATGGACAGGAATACATCGAAGAGGAATTGCTTGGATTGAAGTTTAAGATTTCCACGTTTTCCTTTTTCCAGACCAATTCTCTCGGGGCAGAGGTACTCTATGAAACGGCACGCGAGTATATTGGTGATCTGACACATAATAAGGATAAAGAGATTGTCTTTGACTTATATAGTGGAACAGGGACGATTGCACAGCTTATGGCTCCGGTTGCGAGGAAGGTGATTGGAGTTGAAATCGTGGAGGAAGCTGTGGAGGCTGCGAAGAAGAATGCGGAATTAAATGGTTTACATAATTGCGAATTCATTGCAGGCGATGTTTTGAAGGTATTGGATGACATTACGGAAAAGCCGGATATGATTATTTTAGACCCACCTCGTGACGGAATTCACCCGAAGGCGCTGACGAAGATTATTGCCTATGGAATTCCAAGGCTTGTATATATTTCCTGTAAGCCGACAAGCCTTATTCGTGACCTTGAGACGTTTCTTGCCAGCGGCTATCATGTGGAAAAGGCGGTTGCCGTGGATCAGTTTCCGTGGACGGCGAATGTTGAGACGGTTGTTCTTCTTTCCCAACCCCGTCAGAAGCCGGATGATTATATTGATGTGGATATTGATGTTGCTGAATTGGAAGGTACTTCAGCAGAGACAAAGGCAACCTATGAAAAGATAAAGAAGTATGTTGCAGAGCATAATGATGGGATGAAGGTTTCGAATCTCTATATTGCTCAGGTAAAACGGAAATGTGGTATTGAATTGGCTGAGAATTTCAATTTGCCAAAGTCGGAGGATGCTAGACAGCCACAGTGTCCGAAAGAGAAGGAAGAGGCCATTGTGGAGGCACTGAAGGCGTTTCAGATGATATAAACATACTGGAGCAAGTTTATTTATAATTAAAATTGAGGTTTTCATATATTAGGATGGAACTTATACTTAATCAGAAGAGGTGATTTAAATGTGGCTAGAAACTAATAGATTGATTATTCGATCCATACAGCGCGGAGACGAGATTATCTTTTCTGGTATGTCTCAAGATGGGAGTCTTAGTCAAGTTGGGTTTGATGCTAATTGTTCAGAGTGGATCAATGATTGGATTGAAGAGGCTTTAAAATTAACAAATAATGATAATCCAAGAGAAAATTATATACCTTGCACTGTTATACTAAAAGAAACAGAAGAGGTCATAGGCTCTGTTGGTTCTACATATTATGAAGATGTGGATAAGGTTGGTATTTGTTATTTTATAGGAACACCTTTTAGGAAAAAAGGATATATGACAGAGGCGATAAATGCATATGTTCAGTTTTTCTTTAAACAATATAGTGAGTCTGAAATAATAGCAACTATTCTCGATGCGAATACACCATCATGGAAAGTAGCAGAGAAATCTGGTTTCAACTTAATAGAAAAGAAAATGTACAAAGATATTGATGATGAAAAAGAAGAATTGTATCGCTTTTATGTAATACGAGGCCAGGAGGATAAATAAATGGAGATAAGAGTAGTTAATCATAATGATATCGAGGAGCTTGCCGGAGTAATGGGACAGGCATATTCAGAGGAGCCTTGGAATGAGGCTTGGGTTCAGGAAAAGGCAGTAAGAAGAGTGCAGTCCATTTTGTGTGGATTTGAAGCCCTGGGTTTAGCTGCAGTAGAAGACGGTGAAATTATAGGTGGTCTTTTGGGATTTGTGGATCCTTATGCAGACTATGATTTGTTCTTTGTTTCAGAAATTTTTGTTGCTCCAAAGTGGAAGAGAAAAGGAGTAGGGCGTAAGCTGCTTAGTGCCTTAGAAGAGCAACTTAAAGTAAAGGATATTCATACAATAGAACTTATTTCTATAAATGATAATCTGGAGTTTTATAAAAAATGCGGACTAAATAATGGTGATGTTAATTGCTTGGGGAAGTCTTTTTAATAAAGGAAAGGGCCATTTTATTTATGAAAAAAAGATATGTTTTTGCTCAGTAGTCTGAGCTTAAAATAAAAAGAATAGTTAAGCTCAGATGAATCCTAAGAAATTATATTTAGGAGGATACTATGAGCTATATTAGAGCAGAAGAGGTTCTGCCAAAAGAATTAATAGAAACTATTCAGCAATATGTAAATGGAAAAGCAATATATATTCCCAGCACATCTAAAAAGGAGTGGGGAAGTCATACTGATACAAGACAATATCTGATACAGCGAAATCACGAGATTAGCCAGAAATATCAAGGTGGTAGTTCTATTGCCAGTCTTGCCATGCAGTTTTCACTTTCGGAGAAAAGTATTCAAAGAATCGTTCGCGAAGGAAAGAGAAAATCTGGCAAGTTGTGAAGAAAAGTGCAAGTGGGATTTTTAAGATATAATAGTGCTGAATTTGATTAAGAATTAGAGATAAGGTGGGCTATTTTAGCCTGCCTTTCATATTATTGGAGGATATTAACAATATGAACAATTATAGAATTATAACATTAAGAGAACGGCCGGAATTAGTAGCTATTGCAGCTGAGTGATTTCATAGTAAATGGGGTGTGCCGGCAGAGGCATACCTGGAGTGTATGAAAGCGTATTTATCAGGAAAAACCGAGTATGGTTGGTATATATGCTTATATGATGAATCCATTACCTGCCGATATGGAACTGATTGAGAAATTAGTGTTATCCAATAAAAGCTTAGAATGGAGGAGATTCAATGGGTGAGACAAAAGCGAAGTATCATCATTTGATTCCAAGAACATACCTATCTGCATGGGAACACGGGAATGGTACTTTATATATACGTTTTCTTGAGAACAAGGAAAGTGTAGTTGAGCGAAATAAAGATAATATAGAGGGAATAACAAACTATCATTCGATTGTATGCTAATGAAGTTTAGGCAGTTGCTCTCAAATATAGATGCTAGCAATAGCTACGAAGTTCTTGAAGAGACTGGTGACTTAAAAACAAACTAAAGTACTCTCTGCTGTATTATTGAAAATTACTATAATTGCGATTGTGAATTTTGCAAACCAGGCAGGATTTGCATTGCAGAATGTGAATTTTGACGATTTTGCTCAAGCAATGACGTTGCACAAGACTTTTAGACTGAAATAACAAACAACCCTCCCGGCCATCATGGCCGAGAGGGTTTCGTGCATCTATGGGATTATCTTTCAATATCCATGTTCAGCCCGGACTTAAGTTCCACAGTGAAGTGGTCCTCCCAGACAATGATCCGCTCAAGCCATCGTTTCACCAGGGCCTCGCCGAAGGCCTCTAAGCGAGCAGGGGGCTGTTTGATGAAAGTCCTGCAGTTCATTGATGCGGGCAATCTGTGCGTCTCTGGCAGCAGTATTGACCGTACATTTTTCTCGCTGTTCCCGGAGTTTGAAGATCTGGTCGGCAATCTCGTCGTAAAAGTCCTGCAAGAAGTAAATCAGCATAAACTAACGATCCAGTTACGCCTTTTAAAGATAATTAACGATACAGCAAGCCTGAACAATTCCTCCGTGGTAAGCAATGTATACACACCAACAATTCCCCACTTGAATACATATGCTGCAAGCAGACACAGTGGAATTCCGATACACCATGTGCCAATAATATCAATAATCATAATGGTTTTTGTGTTGCCGCCACTTCTTATAATGCCTCCGCCAAGGATCATATTTTCCACCTTGACCGGAGCATACAGGGCAAATACGATGAGCAGCGTCTTTCCAAGCTCTTTTACGCTGTCATCAACACGATATAATCCGGTATATGCTCCAGCCAAAAGAATGAGCAAAGCTGATACTGCTACTCCACCAAATAAGCCTGCATACATAATCTTCTTTGATTCTGCGTAAGCCTCATTATATTCTTTCCTACCAAGCCTTTTGCCGATCATCACACCGGCAGCCGCAGACAATCCACTGAGTGCCCCTACGATAAGCGCTTGTATCGGACCGGTAAGTGTATAGGCTGCAAGGTTTGATGTGCCAAGATGTCCATAAACAGCAGACTCTACATTTTGCCCGAGACTCCATAAAAACTTACTGACCAGAATCGGCATAATCATTATCAGATAATCCCTGATTGTGATTTTTTTAAAATGTAGAGACAATACCGGTTTATCTCCATCTTTTTTGATACATAAGACAAATCCGATAACAATAAATACAAGATTAAACAACTGCGAAATAAGTGTGGCAATCGCAGCTCCCTTTATTGCCATACAGGGAAATCCAAATTTTCCAAATATCAGCAGATAGTTCAGTCCTGTGTTTACAATAACTGCTCCAAAGCTTGCCAGAAATGGTATCGTGGCATATTCCTTACAGCGCAGCCATGAGGATAAAATATTGCTGACAGCCATTGGAATATAAGAAAACGCTATGATTCTAAAATAAACCGCACCGGTATTTATAATGCTCATATCTTTTGCATACAGTCCAAGAATCTGCGACGGAAAAACTCCGGCTGCAAGCAGGAACAATGCAGATATCATGATTCCGCAGATGAGGCTCACATCAAAACTGCACCATGCCTCTTTTGTTTCCTGTGCACCGATAAACTGAGCAATTAATATTCCCGCAACCGTGCTTACCGCACCGATCACCACGGAAAAAATCAGTGAAAAATTACCGCATAATCCAACTGCCGATATATTTGCCTCTTATAAGAAAAAAGCGGAGGAAAATATGGTGAATATGATTAGGGAAAAGGAAGAGAATAAGCAAAAGATATTATTAACAACAATGATTGGTGTAATATCAACAATTACATTTGTGACATTACTATTAGTGGTTTGTTTTCACACAGATGTGATTACATTACCAATTAAGATGGTGCTGATGGTGATTGCGATAAGTGTGTTTAGCGTTGGCCTATATGTTGCAATGTGGGGAGACAGGAAGATAGGATATTTTAAATCCAGGAATTGTAATGAACTGTTTGCTCCGACATTTATGCAATATAATATGGGAATGCATTTATTAAGCACAAGATACTTAAAATGTCCTCACTGTAAGACAAGAACCTGGTGTAAGAAAGTCATGACCAAAGAGTGCTGATTTTTGAAAATGCAATTTTGGCACTAAATGCAAAAAGTGCCGAAATTGTATTGACAAAAACGAAATTAGCACTATTATATAAAATATAAAAACGGCACTAAAAATAAAAAGTGCCGAAAATAATATAATGGATGATTGGCAAATGGATGCAAATATTAAAACGTTATATGAATTATCAGTTTTTAACAAGAAGACATTTTTTGATACAATTACAGATGATGTTGGTGTATTGAGCAAAAGTACTTTGGAAAAATATTTGAAAAAGTATTTGGAATCTGGGGAAATAGTGCGTATTGGAAGAAATGCGTATTGTGTCAGAGGAAAATTAAAAGATTATGAATATGATTATTCTGATATAGCAGTTCATATAGCGAAAATATTGAATGAGGATTTCTACGATTTAGATTTCAGAATTTCAGAGCTGTATCAAATGAATCGTTTTTTGAATCATCAAATTGCACATAATGTTAATTTTGTCTTCGTAGAGAAAGAATTGTGTATTTCTGCCTTTGAAAGATTGAAAAAAGAGTATGAAGGCAACATACTTATAAATCCAACGGAAGAAGATTTTTTTAATTATAGACGAGAAGATATGATTGTTGTAAGAAATCTTTTGACGGAATCACCAAAAGGGAAAAAGGAGGTCTGGCATACTGGTTTAGAAAAATTGCTGGTAGACATTTTTTCGGAGAATCTGATAAAAGCAATGTTTAGTGAATCAGAGTATCCCGCAATATATGAAACAGCATTTAATTCTTATGTTGTGGATGAGAGTCAGATGTTCAGATATGCAAAAAGACGAAAAAGTGCAGATAAAATAAAGAAATTTATACAGGAAGAAACGGATGTAAAATTACGATTGGAGTAGAGTAATTATCAATGATTACTAGAGAGAATTATAGCATAGAGCATATTATGAAGTTGTATGAATCGAGTAAAAGAGATCCAAATCTGATTGAGAGAGTATTGTTTGCATTTGGATTGCTGGAAGCACTTAGGAGAGTAGAGTTACCATTTATTTTTAAAGGTGGAACATCGCTTTTGTTACTTCTTGATAAACCAATGAGATTGTCCACGGATATTGATATTATTGTAGAACCGGGAACAGAGGTAGATGTTTATCTTGAAAAGGCAGCTAAAATATTTCCATTTAAAGCCTATGAAGAACAAATCCGCAAGGGTAAAAATAATATAGAAAAGAGACATTTTAAGTTTCAGTTTGAATCTCCAAGGACGAAAGAGCCAGTGGAAATTATCTTGGATATTTTGTTTGAATCAAGTAAATATGCAAACACAATAGATAAAAATATTGATTGTGAATTGCTGCTTACGGAGCCGGAATATTTGCAGGTAAAAGTGCCAGATGTAAATAGCATTTTAGCAGATAAATTGACTGCATTTGCACCTCATACCACAGGTGTCTTAATTGATATGAGGAAAGATTTAGAGATTATGAAGCAGATGTTTGATGTATATTCTCTAATTGGTGTATTTGATGATTTTAATGCCGTCTATGAAACATATCATAAGATAGTGGAAGATGAAATTGCATATCGAGGTATTGATGTTACTGCAAAAGATGCGATTATGGATACTTATCATGCGTCAATATGTATTGCAAGTAGAGGTATATATCGCGCAGAGGATTATCAGTGTTATCTTAAAGGAATTAGAAGTTTGGCTGGACATATTTATTCGCTTGACTATTCAGCAGAAGTTGCATCTACATATGCACCAACTGTTATGTATATGGCTGCATGTATGATAACTAATGTGCCGTTTGAAAGAATTGAAAATGTAGATGAATATTTAAAGAAACAGCACGGAGATAGGACAGTAGCTAAAGCATTAAAATCTTTAAAGAAAAGAAACCCACTTGCGTATGCGTATTCAATTAAAGCAGAGGAATTAATTAATAATATTATAAAATAAGAAAGTAAAATCATGGTTACAAGGCAGGCGGTATCGCGCGGGGAAAATGGAAGAGGATGTCCAAGCATAGATTCGTTAAAGGAAATATCAAGATATTTCACTGTATCAGAAGTTTCTTTCATAGTTTTACGCTTTTTGATAATGAAAGTGGAACAAAGCAGAGTGCAATAATTTGATAATATTGTGGGTATACATATGAAATTATTTATGAATAAGAATGAGAAATATGAAGAGCCTGAGGTTCACATGTTTTTTCATAAACAAACGAAAGAAGTAGAGCAGGTTGAGAAGTTTGTAAGATCTCTTTCTATTACCATTCCGGCTAAATATGAGGATGAGATCTACAAATTATATCCAACAGATATATATTATATTGAGACAATTGACAGGCATACATATCTGTATACAGCCAGTCGGGTTTATGAAAGTAGTGAGAATCTGCTCTCGTTAGAGAAAATCTTAGAGGCAGCAGGTTTTATCAGAGTAAGAAAGAATTGTATTATAAATAAGTATAAGCTTAGAAGTATGATGATATCTAAGAATAGCCATATAGAAGCAGTGCTTGGCAATGATGAGCATATTGTTGTAACAAGAAGCTATATAGCAGGTATAAAGGAAGCATTTGCCCGATAATTTGTAACTTGGTACATAATATTTGTATTTCCGACAGGAATCCATCACATAGTATCCTTTTTTGTGTATATTAAAGCCAGAGTTTTGATTTTTAGCAGGAAAGGAAAATTGGATCATGAAAGATAAGCGGGTAATTAGGCAGATATTAACAATTTATCTTGTATGTTTTGTCGCGAGGATATTCGAGTATTTTGTATTAAGAACTGACCAGACTATTTTAGGAGAAGCTTTTATACATAAGCTGTTTGGAATCATTGTCATTTGTCTTGTTGTAAAAAGAAGTGGAGAAACACTTTCAGATATTGGATTTGAAAAAAATGGCTATATTAGAAGTGCAGTAAAGGGATTGGCACTTGGGCTTTCCATGTTTGCTATTGGCTATTTTGTGGAAATATTAATACTTATGCAAAACAGAACATACGCAGGTATAAGATTCTATGTAAGTGCATATGCCGTAGATACTAATATTGCTAAGCAGACAAGTGTGTTTTTTATTTTAATCTGTATCATTGGCAATTTCATTAATGTACTAATGGAAGAGGGACTTTTTAGAGGTTTGTTTCCTCGAATGCTAAATAGCAGGAGATTCTGGAAGGTTACCGGTATATGTTCTTTACTTTTTGGATTTTGGCATATTGTTGGACCTGTAAGGAACTATATTGACGGACAGAGCAGCTTTCAGGGGATGATAGCCAACGCTATCATGCTTATAGTTTCATCAACTTTGGTTGGGATTAAGCTTGCAATGATTACATACATGGAAGGCAATTTGTATATAGGTATGGCCGATCATTTTGTGAATAATACTATTGTGAATCTGCTTCATATAGAGAGCGCTACCGGCACAGATGAAATGATGTTTTTAAGGATTACTGTGGCACAGACCATTTCATTTCTTATAGTACTTTTTATTTTTCTGGAAAGGAAAAATCATGGGAAGAAAGAGATTATTAATAAAACAATTTCTGAATAATGTATTTGTTACAACTGCTATTGTGCTGATAGTGCTGTCTGTTGTTGCATTATGGTATGATGGAACAATGATCTGCATATCAACCATCTTTGAGACTCTTTTACTAAGTGCTGTTTGTGAAGTAATCAAACACATGATGTATAAGATTGATATTGCAAATATTTATCTTGGTATACTGCTTCATTATCTTCCGGTATTAGCAGTTGTTCTGATATTTGGGTATGTATTTAACTGGGTTAATCAGCTTCCTGTCTATGTTTTGGCTGGAATGTGCGGTATTGTTTTAATCCTGTGCTGCTATTTGGATATTAGTAGAGTTAAGGCTGATATTGATGAAATTAATGGATTGTGTGAAAATAGATTGTAATTTCTTCGAAGCAGCTTTTAAAGATTGGAGTGACTTTTAGGTTAATTAGTAAATATAGAGCGAGGCGTACGCGAAAGGAAGAACAGGGAGACAATAAAAAAGATGAGGAGAGTGTTGAGTAAAGCAGTGTTGGACAAAAAGATCTTGATATAACAAGAAAATCGGAATTTGTGGAGAGATTTCCTGAACTTTCCTTATTTTACGAGCTTTCCAGCCCATTAGATAGTGAAATGATATGTATTTTCCCTTATTTTTGCCCTTATGAGGAATCCGCAAGGGAAATAAGGGATTTTTTATTTAGTCGTTGCCTGCTACTTTATCAAGAAGTCTGGCGGAGTTCCGTTTTGCTTTTCTTGTAGAGTGGGCATAGACATTCATTGTGGTACTGACATCAGAGTGTCCTAACAGTTCCTGCACATCTTTTGGGGCAGCTCCGTTTGAGAGGAGGTTGCTTGTGTAGGTGTGTCGCAACTGGTGGAAATGGAAATTCTCAAATCCGTCCAGTCGTTTCGCAACTGACCGGCAGGCAATGCTGAGTGTGCTTGGAAGTTCCAGACATCCGTCTGGTCTCAAGCAGACAAAGGAAATTTCCTTGTAATCTGTCGGGATTTCTTCGGTTCCGTCCAGATGATAATATTCATAATACACTCTGTTTTTGTCCTGTACTTCCTTGTAGAAATTGCGGTGGTAAAGTTCACCATACTGCATCCGGCTTTTAAGCTGTTTTTTTCTGGCGGTTTTCAGTATTTCAGTCAGAGTATCGCCAAAATCAACAATCCTTACTTTCTTTCGCTTGGTCGGTCCGATGATGTTTTTATGCTTTGTGCCATCATAGCGGATACTTCTTTTAATGGTCAGGCATTGTTCTTCAAGATTGATGTCCTGCCATGTCAATCCGCAAACTTCACCGATACGAAGTCCCGCATAGTATGCGATCTGGATTGGCAGGATTGCAGGTGGATTCTTTACTTTGAGGTATTCTATCAGTCTCTCATAATCTTCATGGGAAATAGGCTGTATGCCTTCTTCTACCTCATCATCTGAGAATAAATCCACATCCTCTGCCTGTTTTTTCAGCTTAATATACTGCATAGGATTAAAAGTAATCAACTGTTTTGGAAATACTGCAAACCGGAAAGCCTGTTGTAATACTGCTGAAAAGGAATGGATGTAATCTTTACTGTATCCTTTTCTCACTTTTCCATCTGGAAATTCCCCACCGAATGTAAGCAGATCGAGAAATGCCTGTAAATGTTCAGCAGTAACGGTTTTTAATTTGCGTTCTGCAATCGGATGTTTCTTGATACAACGGATTGCACCAAGATAATTTTCCACTGTACCATTGCTGAGTGTTCCGACTTTCAGTTCTTCTTCCGCCCACATATCAAGAAGTTCTCCTACAGTAAGATTATCTGTCTTTGCGACAAATTTCTTGCTTTCGTAATCATCCATTGCCTGACGGAGCAGTTTTTCCGTTTCACTTTTACTTTCTGTTCCAGCGTATTCTTTCTGAACCAGATTGCCGCTTGCATCTTCTACATAGAAGCGGTAGTACCATTTCTTTCCTTTTTTTCTTACAGATCCTTTTG
>ENA-OROZ01001457-OROZ01001457.1-human-gut-metagenome-genome-assembly--contig:-NODE-1457-length-21805-cov-5.411770_pt1 | contig 21805 bp, 20 predicted proteins | sample MGYA00242138_ERZ509066 | MGnify/ENA primary metagenome ERZ509066 (study PRJEB26280, sample SAMEA2338691) | human gut metagenome | biome: human gut; feature: human-associated habitat; material: faeces... | reverse complement strand
CCTCCGAGTGCAACAAGTTGCACCCACCTCCCTTTACAAGGGAGGCAAAAAGGTTAATTTGTTTTTATTCGGCGCGTTTTAGCCACTTTATAATAATAAATTGACTTTTTTAGCATATATGATAAAATAGTGCGTATAAAATTCAGGCGGTGTAAAAATGGCTTATAAAATTAAAAAAGACCCTATCTCAAAAATACCAAAAGCTCAATTTGTTTTTTGGATAATAGTTCGCATTGCAATGATTATTTGTGCAATTTATTCGTTTGCTCACGGAGATATGGTAATGGGTTTTGAAAGCGTGTTCGGCTTTATATTTACTCATCTTTGGGATATGTTTCAAGTTTTCGGTAACGGCAGTTTTATTGAGGAAGTGCCGCCGCTCAGCCAAACGATGCTTAATATTATAATTTTTATCGGAATAGTAATAGGCTCATACTTTGGATTTTTTGATAAAATTTCGTGGTTTGATAATTTTATGCACATTGTTTCAGGCTTGGTATGTGCTGTTTTCGGGTATGATTTTGCCTGTGTTATTCAGCGTAAAAAAGGGCAGTGTGCGGCAACATTGGCGGCAATTTTTTCATTGATGTTTGCACTTTCAATAGCAGTTGGCTGGGAATTTTATGAATTTTTAATGGATTATTTTCACGGTACAAATCTTCAGCTTGCAAAAGCCGGGGCTGAAACCGCAATGTTTGATTTATCAAAATATCATAATGAATATGGCTATCTCGGCCTTGTTGATACTATGACCGATATGATGATGAATGCAATCGGCGGTATTGCAGGAATGGTATTTATGATAGTTTTAAGAAACAGAAAAAAGGATAAAAAGAAATAGTTTATGGCAAAGACCAAGGATTTAACACAGGGCAATGTTGCAAAACTTCTTTTGTTTTTCGCTTTTCCCACACTTTTGAGCAATGTTTTTCAACAATTTTATAATCTTGCCGATACAGCAATTGCGGGGCATATTTTGGGCGATAATGCGCTTGTTGCAATCGGCGCAAGCTCAACAGTAAACAGTCTTGTTTTAAGTTTTGCCTGGGGACTTAACGGTGGATTTGGAATTATAATCGCGCAGTGCTTTGGTGCAAAAGATTTTAAAAAGCTTAAAAAGAGCGTTGCAATTTCACTTTCAATAAATGTATTGTTTTCGCTGATAGTTTGTATATTCAGCATTTTTATGAGCCGGCCTATGCTTCATGCTTTAAATACACCGGCGGCAAGGCTTAATGAAGCAAACAGTTACATTTCTGTTATTTTGGTATTTATTATTGTACCTATGCTTTATAATCTTGAGGCTGTTATTTTGCGTTCACTCGGGGATAGTAAAACACCGCTTTATTTTTTGATTTTTTCAAGCGTGCTTAATATTATTCTTGATTATGTGCTGATTAAATTTACGCAAATGGGTGTTAAAGGCGCAGCTGTTGCAACTGTTTTGGCACAGCTTTTATCTGTGATTTTATGTTTTGTTGTTATATTGAAAAATTTCAAAATAATCAGACTTAAAAAGAATGATTTTCATTTTTCAGCTTCCTTGTTTAAAAATATGATGTCTACCGGAATGGCAATGGCTGTGATGAATTCTATTTTTTCTATCGGTTCAATCATAATGCAAGGCTCAATTAACGCATTGGGCGAAGATATTATTGCGGCGCATTTGGGTTCAAGAAAAGTGGCAGAGATGTTTATGCAGCCTCTTGTTACTATCGGAACAGCGTGTTCAACTTTCGTCGGTCAAAATTACGGTGCACTTAAAATAGGAAGAATTAAGGCTTCAATAAAATACAGCACAATATATTCGCTTATTTGGTCAGTTTTCACCTTTTTTATTTTATGGTTTTTCGGCGGTCAAATTGCAAGGCTTGTTACTGGCAGTGCGTCACAGGTTGTATTTGATAACACGCAGATGTATTTAAGAATAAATGCACCTTTTTATTTTGTTTTGGGGCTTCTTTTTACACTTCGATTTTCAATTCAATCTGTTGACAGAAAAATGCCGCCTATTATATCAAGTTCAATGGAACTTGTCTCCAAAATTGCTGCCGCTTATCTTTTTATTCCGCTTTGGGGATATTTAGGCGCTTGCATTGCCGAACCTTTAAGTTGGACACTCGGTGCAATTTATTTGCTGTTTGTATTTAAAAAGGAATTTAAAAGGCTTGACGGGCTTGCCGAAAAGCAAAAGCAGAAAGAAAATATAATGGGTTTGAAATTGTAAGATGCGCAGACTTAACTTAATAAGCACATAAGTAAAAGCGTTGGAGATTTGATTTCTCCAACGCTTTTGGTTTCATTTATATTATTTTTTTGGTTTCATTTATACTATTTTACAAGTGAGCTTTCTCGTTTTTTAATTCCTTTATTAACAAATGCGTACATTATAACACTCATAATCACACAGCAGAAGTCTGCTATTGCCTGCGCCCAAATTACGCCTTCAAGTCCGATGAATTTGTTCATAATAAACAGCATCGGCACATAAATAAGACCTTGCCTGCCGAGTGACAGCACCATACTTTGCACACCTTTTCCCATTCCCTGAAACGAGAAGTTGAGTACAAACATAATTCCGATAACAGGGCCGGGAGCCATAAGTGCAAGAAGCATTTTAACACCGAGATTGATAACATCGGCATCGTTAATAAACATTTCAATAACATTTTGCCTAAACAAAAGGTAAAAGACTGTCATAACCGAACCTATAATTACATTGCAAATAACGCTGAAACGCAGGCATTTTCTCATTCTCTTGTAATTTTCTGCACCGTAGCAGTAGCCTATAAGCGGCTGTACACCCTGGCCAAGACCTATTTGAAGCATTACTACAAGCATATTTGCTTTCATTGCAATTCCCATTGAAGCAACAGCGTTGTCACCGTATTTTATAAGAACAACATTTACAATAATATTGCTTATACTCATCAAAAGATTGTTAATTGCGGCAGGAAGCCCAACTGAAACAACACCTTTTGTTATTCCGTTTTTCATAGAAAAGCGTGCCGGTGTAATGCTTAATATACTTTTACCTTTAAGGAAATAAATAAGGAAGTAAATCACTGTTACGATATTGCCGATAACAGTTGCAATTGCTGCGCCTGCTACACCCATATCAAGCCCAAAAGGCATTGTAATACCGAAAAGTTTATCCCCGGTGTGAAGAATGAAAATCGGGTCAAGTATAATATTGGTGATTTGGCCGATAACCGAACCTATCATTGATTCCTTTGCCGCACCCTCACCTCTTACAAGGTTTGATGAAGTGATTGCAAGTACGATTGACGGAGCGCCGATTGCCACCCACTTGAGATAATCTGCCGCTAAACCAACCGTATTTTCACTTGCACCTACAAGCATAAGAATTTGATTTTTAAATATAAGAAATATTGCGCCGATTAAAACGCCGACACCGATTGCGGAATAAATGCAAAACGCGCTTATGGTTTTAACCCTGTCTTTTTTACCCTCACCGAGTGAACGGCTTATAAATGCACATCCGCCGACACCGAAAAGGTTGCCCATAGCGATAAACAGCAAAAACAGCGGCATTGAAACGGAAACCGCGGCTACTTGGTTACTGTCACCGGTTTGGCCTACAAAAAATGTATCTGCAAGGTTATATACTATATTTATAAGCATACTCAGCATACTCGGCAATGCCATTGTGCATACTGCTTTCGGTACACTGTAATCTTCAAAAACTTTTGTGTTATCTTTCATATATGGCTTTTATCCTTTCATATTTTTTTTGATAGTTCAATCAAATTTTCCATAGTCAGCTTTTCGGGCCTGATGTTAATATCCAACCCTAATTCTTCAAAAATTTCAGTAAGCTTTGCTTTAGGCACACCCATTGTGTTTGAAATGCTGTTTAATGCAGTCTTTCTTCTTTGTGCAAATGCACATTTAACAACAGAAAAGAATTTCTTTTTATTTTCAATTTCATATTTACATTCGTTGCCTATTTTTAACCTGATAACCACACTGTCAACCTTTGGGCTTGGCATAAAGCTTTCCCTTGGCACATCAAAAAGAATTTCTCCGTCTGCATAAAAATTAACTGCAACGCTGACTGCACCTGCCTGCCTTGTACCTACCTTCGCACAAAGCCTTTCGCCTGCTTCTTTTTGCACCATTACAACTATTTCGTCAATATTAAGTTCGCTTTCAAGAAGCATCATTATTATCGGTGAAGTTATATAATAAGGCAAATTTGCACATACTTTTATATTGCTGCAACCCTCAAACTTTTCTTCTATCAAAGCTTTTAAATCAAGCTCCATTACATCGCCGTTTACTATTTCAATATTATCATAATCACCGAGCGTTTCTTCAAGCACAGGCAAAAGCCTTTTATCAAGCTCAATAGAAACTACTTTTTTTGCAACTTTTCCAAGCTCTTTTGTAAGCACACCTATGCCCGGGCCGATTTCAAGTACGCCTGTTTTATCATCCGCATTAAGCGATTCAGCCATTTGGGGACATACATCGGGGTCAATCAAAAAGTTTTGCCCAAGTGCCTTTGAAAATGTAAATCCGTATTTGGATAATATTTTTTTTATTGTGTTAATATCATATAAATTATAATCCATATTTCACCTATACATATTTATATAACGATAGTTTGTGCTTGTTCGATTTGGTATTTTATCACATTCATATATCGTTTACAATATTATTCTTGACTTTTTGTTAAATTGTGCTAAAATACCGTTTAGTCGGCTAATATTAGTTGACTAACATTATTAAAAAATAGTAATTGAAATAGAAATTTAGGCGGAAAGAGTGGTGAAATAATGAATTATAAGCGCAAGCAGGCACCGCCGGAAAACCTTGTAGGGCCGAGAGTTAGTTTTTTGTCACGCTTAATTCGTTGCAGGTTTAACGAAGTTATTGCACAAGAGGGGCTTTATTCGGGCCAACAGGATATTATCTTTGCGTTGATTGAAAATGAGGGTATTACTTCAAGTAAACTTGCAAGTTCGTGCGGCGTTTCACTGCCGACTATGAGCGTATCAATTAAAAGAATGGAAAAAGCAGGCTTTATTTTGAAAAAGCCGGATGAAAAGGATGCAAGAATAATGCATCTTTACCCTACAAATAAGGCGAAGGCTGTACCGAAAAACATAAAAGCCAAAATGGATGAGCTTGAGGCTGTGATTACAAAAGGAATGGATAAGGATACTGCTCTCAAGTTTGCACATTATTTGCAAACAGCAATTGATAATTTATTAGAAGAATGCGGCGATTGCCGCGAAAAAGGAGATGAAAGTGAATGTTAAAAAAATTAGGAAAATATCTTAAAGGGCTTGGCTTTCTTGCATTTCTCAGTGCGCTTGGTATGATTGTTGAATCCATATGTGAGCTTGCACTTCCGTCACTTGCAAATAATATTTATGAAACGGTTAATGTTGCAACTACACCTGAAGATGCAAAAGCTTATGTTTTAAAAATGGGCTTTGCTATGCTTGGGCTTGCGTGTATCGGTCTTTGCGGCGGTATAGGCACAATGAAAGCCTCTGCAATAGTAAGCCAGCGCTTTGCATACAGGCTCAGAAATGATGTGTATAAAAAAATAAGCAATTTTTCATTTAGAAATATTGATGAATTTTCTACCGCTTCACTTACAACAAGACTTACAAATGATATTACAATGCTTCAAAATGTTGTTATGATGTCACTTCGTATTCTTGTAAGAGGTCCGGCACTTTTGGTGGTGGCGGCAGTTATGGCAGTAAGGATTAACCCTAAAATGTCGGCAACACTTCTTATTATGCTGCCGATTATCATAGTAATTGTTGCTCTTATTATGAAATTCGGTTTTCCTATGTTTCAAAAAATGCAGAAAAAGGTTGATAATGTTAACCGTGTTGTACAGGAAAACCTTATCGGTATGCGTGTGGTTAAAGCCTTTGTTCGTGAGGAGCATGAAAAGGATAAATTCCATAATTCTTCGGATGAACTTGCAAAGCAAGGTGCTATGGCATCAGGCCTTATTGTAACAGTAATGCCTGTCATGATGCTTCTTTTTAACGCTGTAATCGTGTTCACATATTATAAGGGCGCACTTTCAGCCAATGAGGGTGTTATGCAGGTAGGTCAAATTTCAGTATTTGCATCTTATGTTGTTCAAATTCTTATGAACCTCGTAATGATTTCAATGATGCTTCTTCAGCTTGCAAGAGGTAAAGCTTGCGGTGAGCGTGTGGTTGAAGTTCTTGATACCGAAATTGATATCGTTAACCCTGAAAATCCTTTTGTTCCTACCGAACCTAAAGGCGAAGTTGAATTCAGAAATGTAAACTTTAAATATGACCCTGAATCAAAGGGTGATAATATTCTTGAAAATGTTTCGTTTAAAGCAAAAGCAGGCCAAATTATCGGTATTGTGGGCGGTACAGGCTGCGGTAAATCAAGCCTTGTAAACCTTATTCCGCGCCTTTATGATGTTACAGGCGGCAGTGTGCTTATTGACGGTGTTGATGTAAGGGAGTATGACCTTAAAGCACTTCGTGAAATGATAGGTGTCGTACTTCAAAAAAATGTACTTTTCAGCGGTACAATTGAAGAAAATATACGCTGGGGTAAAAAAGACGCAACACACGAAGAAATTGTTGCAGCGTGCAAGGCATCGCAGGCAGATGCGTTTGTTAACGAACAGCCTGACGGATATAACACATATCTTTCACAGGGCGGTCTTAATCTTTCGGGCGGTCAGAAGCAAAGGCTTTGTATTGCCCGTGCAATGATTAAAAAACCTAAAATTCTTATTCTTGATGATTCAACAAGTGCGGTTGATACTGCAACGGAAGCAAAAATTCGTGAAAGTTTTTACAGCGACCTTAAGGATACAACTGTATTTATTATCGCACAGCGAATTTCTTCTGTTAAAGATGCAGATGAAATTCTTGTAGTAGATGACGGTGAAATTAAGGGCATAGGCAACCACGAAGAACTTATGAAAACCAATGAAATTTATCAGGAAATTTATAATACACAGCAGAAAGGAGTGCTTGAATAATGCCACCAATGGGACCTCCGGGCAGAAGAAATGATTTCAAAAAGCCCAAAAATGCCAAAAAGACATTTACAAGAATTCTTAAATATATGGGCAAAAACAAGCTCTTCTTAATTCTTGTATTTTTAATGCTTATATTAAGTACGGTGTGCAACCTTTTGGCGTCTTACTGCTTAAAGCCGATTCTTAATGATATTGCGGCATCCATAAAAGCAGGTACTTTTATGAATGAGGGTATTAAAACACTTGTTAAAAATCTTGTTGTTTTAACCTTGTTTTATGTAGGTGCGTCGATTTTTTCATTTGCACAAAGTAAAATAATGGTAAATATTGCATATAAAACTACAAATATTATTCGTAAAGACCTTTTTGACCATATGCAGACTTTACCGCTTAAATATTTTGATTCGCAAACTCACGGCGAAATTATGAGCCGATTTACAAATGATGTTGATAATGTTCAAATGATGCTTGAACAGTCAATGGTTCAGCTTGTTTCTTCGGTATTTACATTCGTCGGCATAGTTGCGATGATGATAATTTTAAGCCCGACTCTTTTTGCTTTTGCTCTTGTTTTTCTTATCATTATGCTTGTCATTGTTTCAAGAATCGGCAAGCAGTCAAGAAAATATTTTAGGCAGCAACAGAAAAACCTCGGTGTTATGAACGGTAATATTGAAGAAACCGTTGAGGGAATGAAAGTAATTAAAGTTTTCAATCACGAGCAGCAGGCTATTGATGAATTTGAAGAAACTAATGAAGACTTCAGAAAAGCTGCTACAAACGCTAACTTTTATTCAGGCATAATGGGACCTTGCTCAACCGGTGTTAACAATGCAAGCTATGCAACAATCGCGCTTGTCGGCGGTTTATTGGCATTAACCGGCAGTCTTGATATAGGCACATACTTTACTTTCCTCAGTTATTCAAAGCAATTTACCCAGCCGATTAACCAAATTGCAAACCAAATGAACACAGTGTTTTCTGCCCTTGCAGGTGCTGAGCGTGTGTTTGAAATTATGGATATGGATTCGGAAGTTGATGAGGGAACAGTAACTTTAAGTGAAGAAAAAACACAAGACGGTAAAAAATGGTTTTGGGTTGACGGGGATAAGAAAATTCCTGTTGAGGGCAAAGTTGTTTTCACAGATGTTGATTTCAGCTATGTTCCCGAAAAGCAGGTGTTAAAGGATATTAACCTTTATGCAAAGCCGGGGCAAAAAATCGCATTTGTAGGTTCAACCGGTGCAGGCAAAACCACTATTACAAATCTTATCAATCGTTTTTATGATATTCAAGATGGCTCAATCACTTATGATTCAATCGACATTAAGCGTATTAAAAAAGATGATTTGAGAAAGAGCCTTGCAATAGTATTGCAGGATACTCATATGTTCACAGGCACTATTATGGATAATATCCGCTACGGCAGGCTTGACGCAACGGATGAAGAATGTATCGAAGCTTCTAAACTCGCTTCTGCCCACTCGTTCATTCGCAGGCTTCCTGACGGATATAACACGGTTATCACCGGTGACGGCGGAAATCTCAGCCAGGGCCAAAGGCAACTTCTTGCAATTGCCCGTGCGGCTGTTGCCGACCCGCCTGTAATGATTCTTGATGAAGCCACATCTTCAATCGATACCCGTACAGAGCTTCATATTGAGCACGGTATGGATAGGCTTATGATTGGCAGAACCGTATTTGTTATTGCCCACAGGCTTTCAACTGTTCGCAATTCAAATGCAATTATGGTTTTGGAACACGGTGAAATTATTGAACGCGGTGACCATAATGCACTTATGGCATTGAAAGGTCGCTACTACGAACTTTGTACCGGAAAAGCAAAATTAAGCTAAAAAGTGGCTTGAACATTATGTTCAAGCCACTTTTTAGCTTTCCGTTTTTTGCAAACGGGCAGTACCTATGTACAGCTCCGTTTACAAGAAAACGGAATTTATCTCACTTTTTTCAGAGTCTTACAGCGTGTAGAAAAGTTAAATTTCAAATTTCTACACGCTGTAAATGCGTTAGGCTTATTGAGCCTAACGCATTTTTTATATTTCGTTTTTCTTTTTTATATTTGCCAAAAAAGCAAGTGATATTATAAAAGTAATAGCTTCGGCAAGCGGGAATGCGAGCCAAACACCTGTCATATTGAAAAGATATGCAAGCAAAAATACACTTGCTAAAATAACAACAAATCCTCGCATAATTGATATAACAAAGGCGGGTATTGCTTTGCTCATTGAACTGAATGCAAGGGAGAGGAAAATATTAAGCCCGGCAAATATAAAGCCTACAAAATAAATGCGAAGCCCTTTAACAGCGTAGGCGGTAAGTTCTTCTATATGCTCACTGTTGAAAACATTTGCAATCGGGGCTGCAAAAATATTTATTACTGCAATAATTATTCCGGCAAGGCAAAGGCAGGTGACAGTGCCGAGTGTGATGATTTTTTCAAGGTCTTTTTTATCCCCTTTTGCATAGTATTTGCTGATAAGGGGCTGTGAACCCTGTGCAACACCGTTAAATACCGATACTGCCACAAGCGAAATATTTGCTACCACACCGTATGATGCAACACCTATGTTGCCCACAAGTTTTAATATAACCATATTAAAAGCGACTGTAATTACACCTGATGAAAATTCGCCGACGAAAGCCGAAACACCAAGCTTTGCACAGTTAAAAAGCTTTATAATTGATGGAACGCATGGTTTGAAACAAATTGTATTTTTCTTTGAAGCAAAGTGGAAACAGCAAATTGCACAGCCTACAACCGGGGAAAGCGCAGTTGCCAGTGCCGCACCTTGCATACCCATTTTCAGCGGAAACATAAGCACCCAGTCCATAACGATATTAAACAGGCTGCTTAATACAGTTGCAGTCATTGCAATTGATGGTGAACCGTCATTTCTAACAAAAGCATTGCATACATAATTCCACATAAACAGCGGTGCAAATGACATAAAAATTTTTGTGTACGGTGCGCCCACAGCCACAATTTCACGGCTTCCGCCCAAAAGTTCAACAAGCTTTTCAGGTGCTAATATGCCTATTGCCATAAAAATCATACCGAAAACCGTTGTAAAAAACATAGCGTTAAAAAAGTAGTGTTTATTACTTTCTTTCTGATTTTTTGCAATGGCAAATTTGATTGCAGAGCCTACACCTATCATTGAACCTATGGCAAATATCAAATTATAAAGCGGCAATACAAGATTTAAAGCTGTAATACCGTTTGCACCGACTGCCTTTGATATAAAAAAGGTATCTGCCAAAATGTAACACGACATTCCTATCATCGCAAATACATTTTGCGATACATATTTTGCAAATTCGCTGGACGCGCCTTTTGATTTCATAAATTAACTCCCGAAATATATTTTACGATGATTTTAACACAAAAAAGAGTAAAAGTAAATAGAAAAATAAGTATCTTGTTTTCATTTAATTAACATAATTTTTAAATATGTTCATAATTGCTTAATACGCAGTATATTTATGAACAGTATATTAGTATCAGCAAAGGGAAAGGTGCTATTTCCCGATGCAGATAAAATATTTTTCATCCTTACCTCCTCTTTTTTATATTGATAAAAAGAATAGAAACACCGAGATGTAAATCTCGGTGTTTTTATTTATCTAAAATTCAATTTTTGTTTCGTTATAATCTTTATCATGTGAGGTAAGCACTGCAACGCAGTTTGGATTTTGATACATTTTATTAAGCCAGCGAAGTGAAATTTTCATATTTTGGATATTATGTATCGGGCCGGAAAGTATAAGCTCGCTCCAAGATTTTTCGTTTGTTCCGTTATCACCGGCAATGACTGCCATTTTCCCGTTATCTTTTACTACTACACAGCAAGAGCCGGCTGAATGCCCCGGTGTGTAAACAATTCTTACACTTCCGTCGCCAAACAAATCGCAGGATTTGCCGAAAGGAGCGTGTGAATCGTAATTCATTTGCACTACCTCAATTTCAACACCCTCCCACAAGCTTTTACGGTATCTCGGGTTTGGAAGCTGAGCAATATCAAGCTCCTCTTTAGTTGCATAAAAATGTTTTGCGCCTTTTAAATCTTTAATTGCACTTGCATGGTCGCAGTCAAGATGAGTGAGTATTACAGCGTCAAGCTTTTCAGGTGTGAGGTCAAAATTTTTAAGCTGCCTTATAACAGAATCGTTTAATGTGAGAGTCGGCTGGCTTGAAAAATAAAGCGCAATGCCGAGATGACGCCTTGCGTTTATGGCACACTGTTCGCTCCAGCCTGTATCCACAAGCACATTTTTACCGTTTATTTTAATTAAAAATGCCTTGACAGGCACTTCGCTTCTACCTTTTTTACCTTGAAGAATGCCTGTATATGCAAGCTTGCCTTTTTTACTGTCCCTATCGTGAACAGCGGTTGATACAAGCATTTTGCCTGTTTGAAGTACATAAATTTCAGCCATAAGTATACTCCCCTTAAAATAATATACTGTAAAGAATATAATAGCATAATAAATATATTCATTCAATAGAGTTTATACTATTTTGCGCTTTTGTAAAAAAGTTATGACAGGTGTGACAAATCACTTGTATTTTGATATAATATTATAAAGAAACCGGAGATGAATTGATATGAATAATATGCTTGATTATATTGAAGAATACGGCGATTTTTCGTTTAAAGAAAAAGCTTTTAATGAAGTGGATAACCTTATATTTTCGCAGCTTGCTTATACAGATTTTAAAGATATTGCGGATAAGCAGAGCGTATCGCTTTTAAAAGGAGCAAAGCTCTTTTTTGCTATGTATACTCAGGAAGAAATTGAAAATCTTATTGCAATAAGTGTCAAAAGTGCAGACTTATTAAAAAAATGCAGTATGACAAAGCGATTTTCAAATGTAATTATGTGTGATTACATAAATAATGTTAATGATGATATTGATAAGCAGTTTTCAGCAATTCATTTTTTGCTTGATGACGGAAGTGATGTTGTTGCTTTTCGCGGAACTGATGTAACGGTTACGGGTGTTAAGGAATCGGCAATGCTTTCGTATATGTTTCCCGTTCCGGCGCAGATTGAAGCGTTATATTATTTTCAGGAAACATCTATGCTTCATTCGGGCGATATTATTCTTTGCGGCCATTCAAAAGGCGGTAACCTTGCAGTATTTGCCGCTGTAAACTGCTCAAATTCACTTAAAAAGCGGATTACAGCCGTGTATGAAGATGATGCACCCGGCTTTCCTAAATATTTTTTTGACAGATACGATTATTGCCAAATTAAAGATAAAATTCATCTTATAACCCCTCAGACTTCAATCATCGGCAGAATGCTTTATCACGATGCCGCACCTTTAATTGTGCATAGTGAAAATGCAGGACTTAAACAGCATCAGGCATCATCTTGGCAGGTGGAAGGCGACCGCTTTAAAACAGAAGAAAAGTATGACAGAACGAGTGATTTTATAAGCGATTATATAAATGAACTTATTGATTATATTTCTGATGAAGAGCTTGAACTTTTCTTTGACACGCTTGAATATGTTGCCGAAAATATGGGAATAGTCGATTTTTACGATACTAAAGAAATAGATATTAAAAAAGCACTCGGCTTAATTGACTCCGTAACAACTTTGGATGATGAACAGAAGTCTAAATTCAAGCAAATATTGAAAAAAGTGATTGCTGATTTTACCAAAGAATATTTAAGCCAAAAAACGCAGGTATATAAGAGCGTTTTGGAAAACTTGCCGTTTAAAAAGCGTGAAAGTATCGAGGGCGGGGAAATAATAACAGACGCTGTTGATAAAAACTAACGCCCAATGTAATTTTTTGCCCTGTTAGTATTGAAAAATGAATTTAAAGTGCTATAATATTTTTGTAAAAACAATTGCATAGGAGATGTTAAAAATGCAAAAGAAAGATATAGATTGGTCAAAACTCGGCTTTGGCTATGTAAAAACAGATAAGCGTTTTGTAGCTCATTACAAAGACGGTAAGTGGGATGAAGGTCATCTTACCGATGATGATACAATCACCCTTAATGAATGTGCAGGCGTACTTCAATATGCACAAACTTGCTTTGAAGGGCTTAAGGCATATACCACAAAAGACGGAAGAACAGTTTGCTTCCGCCCTGACCTTAACGCAAGCCGTATTGCAGATTCTTGCCGCGGACTTCAAATTCCGCCTATCCCTGAAGAATTATTTTTAAGAGCAGTTAAAGAAGTTGTAAAAGCTAACGAAGCTTGGGTTCCGCCTTTCGGCAGCGGTGCAACTCTTTATATTCGCCCATATGTTTTCGGTACAAACCCTGTTATCGGTGTAAAGCCGGCTGATGAATATGAGTTCAGAATGTTCTGCACTCCTGTCGGCCCGTATTTCAAGGGTGGCGCAAAGCCTATCACAATTCGTGTATCTGATGTTGACCGTGCCGCTCCTCACGGAACAGGTAATATCAAAGCAGGTCTTAACTATGCAATGTCACTTCGTAACATTGTTGATGCACACGAAAAAGGTTTTGATGAAAACATGTATCTTGACCCTGCTACAAGAACAAAGGTTGAAGAAACCGGCGGTGCAAACTTCCTTTTCGTAACCAAGGACGGCACTGTTGTAACACCTAAGTCAGATTCAATTTTACCGTCAATTACCCGCCGTTCACTTATGATTGTTGCTGAAAAGTATCTTGGCCTTAAAGTTGAGCAAAGAGAAGTTTATTTTGATGAAGTTAAGGACTTTGCCGAATGCGGACTTTGCGGCACAGCGGCAGTTATTTCTCCGGTCGGCAAGATTGTTAACCACGGTGAAGAAATTTGCTTCCCGTCAGGTATGGATGAAATGGGCCCTATAACCAAGAAGCTTTATGAAACTCTTACAGGTATTCAAATGGGTGAAATTGAAGCTCCTGAAGGCTGGATTTGTGAAATCAAATAATTAAGATAAATTATAAGAGGTTAAATATTCGCACTGCGAGTATTTAACCTCTTTATTATTTTTCTATATCCGTAACGGTTAATATTCTGTTTGATACTTTAAATTTTATATTCATATTTGCAAATGATATTCCGTAAATTCTGCTTTCATCATTTTGATATGCAGGGCGCGGGTCACATTCCAAAATTCCGATTAGCGCACTAAGCTTGTTATTTGGAATTTGCACTTTTAATTCATCATTTATTTTAACTGTGAGTTTATCGTTTTTGTGAATATCGGCAAAGCTTGATTTTGCATCAGGTTTGCAGTCGGCATAAGCTATATATGGCTTAATATCATAAATCGGTGTACCGTTTTTCATATCAATTCCGCTGACGGTTAAAACCGTACCGTATTCTTTTGTGTGCGTAACATTTTCAAGCTTAACACACGATAAGCCTATATTATTCGGCCTGAAAGGTGAGCGTGTCGCAAATACGCCTTTTCGCTTTTCACCGCCGAGCTTCGGCGGCCTCACGGTTGGTGAAAAATCACTTTTTATGCATTCGCTAAATTGCCAAAGTATCCATAAATATGAATATTCTTCAATTCCGTCAAACGCTTCTTTAACATTATACGGTGGGTCTAAAATTATTCTTCCTTCAAGCTGTTTTACAAGTCCGCTTTGCCGCGGTATTCCGAATTTTTCGGGAAAATCGGTATATATTTTTCCAATTGCTTTCATATTATTTTACCTTTATTTTTGACAGCACTTCGCCGACTTTATCGTGAATAACAAGGTCTGCGTTTTTATCCATTGCGGTTTCGTCACGGTTAATAAGTACCAAATATTTTCCCCTGAAATATCTTACAAAGCTTGCGGCGGGATATACGGTAAGGCTCGTGCCGGCGATAATTAAGCAATCGGCATTGCTTATTGCGTTTAATGCACCGTTTACGGTATCGTTATCAAGCCCCTCTTCGTAAAGAACAACATCGGGCTTTACCAAACCGTCACATTCATCGCAGTAGGGGATGGGCGTATTGTTTTCAATATAATCTATATCAAAGCTTTTGCCGCATTTTGTGCAGTAATTTCTAAGGGTTGAACCGTGCAGTTCAAATACATTTTTACTGCCTGCTTTTTGGTGCAATCCGTCAATATTTTGTGTAACAACGGCACTTAATTTGCCGGCTCTTTCAAGTTCGGCAAGTTTTAAATGTGCCGGGTTCGGCTTTGCATTTTTGCAAATCAGCTTATCGCGGTAAAATTTATAAAACTCGCTTGTATTGTTATAAAAAAATGTGTGCGAAAGTATTTCTTCAGGTGGGTAGTCGTATTTTTGATTATATAATCCGTCAACACTTCTGAAATCGGGAATTCCGCTTTCGGTTGATACACCTGCACCGCCGAAAAATACTATGCTTTCACATTCGTTAATAATTTCCTGTAATGTCATTTAATCTGCAATATCCTCCAAATCAAAGCGAATAACTTTTTTTAGTGAATTTAAAGATGTTTCAACCTGATAGCCGATTTTTCCTGCGCTGAACATTATTGTGTCATAATTTTCTGCGGTTGAATGAATTGTGGTTTTAAAAAACTTTTTCATTCCGATAGGGGAGCAACCGCCGTGAATATATCCAGTAAGCGGCAAAAGTTCCTTTGATTTAATCATTTCAATCTTTTTTTCATTCACTGCTTTGGCAGCTTTTTTTAGATTTAATTCTTTGTTAACAGGCACTAAAAATACATAGTGATTTCCTGTTTTGCCCACTGTTACAAGCGTTTTGAAAACTTTGTTTGCGTCTTCACCCAAAGCTTCGGCAACTTCCTGCCCGCCTATTGCACCGGTGTTTAAATATGTGCGTTCCTTGTACTCAATCTTCTTTTGGTCAAGTATTCTCATTACATTGGTTTTATCTTCCATAATCAAGCCTCATAATCATTTGATATTATAATTTTATCACAGTAAATTTGCCTTTTCAAGATATAGCATTGTTTTAATAACAAAAGTATAGTATAATATCTTTATTATTTTTTCAAGGTGATAATATGTACAGTGCAAACGAAAAAAGATATGACAAAATGACATATAATAAATGCGGTGAAAGCGGACTTTTTCTTCCGAAAATTTCACTCGGCTTATGGCAAAATTTCGGCGATAGTGCTGATTATGATGAAATGAAAGATATTGTGCTTACTGCGTTTGATATGGGTATTACACATTTTGATTTGGCTAATAATTACGGGCCTAAAGCCGGAAGTGCAGAGGTGAATTTCGGCAAAATTGTAAGGGAAAACCTTATGCCGTATCGTGATGAACTTGTAATCAGCACAAAAGCCGGATACAGAATGTGGAGCGGCCCTTATGGTATAGGCGGAAGCCGAAAATATTTGACTTCATCTCTTGACCAAAGTTTAAAGCGAATGGGGCTTGATTATGTGGATATTTTTTATCATCACTGTATGACGCCCGATACCCCGCTTGAAGAAACTGCGCTTGCACTTGCAGATATTACTCGCCGCGGCAAAGCACTTTATGTGGGAATAAGCAATTACAACGGTAAAAAAATGCATAAAATGCACCACAGATGTGAAGATTTTGATGTGCCTTTTATCATAAATCAAAACAGGTATTCGATTTTGGACAGAACAGTTGAAAAAAATGATTTGAAAAAGGAAGCAAAGTCAAAAAAGAAAGGTTTGATTGCATTTTCTCCGCTTGCGCAGGGGCAGCTTACGGATAAATGCGCAAACGGTATTCCTGAAAATTCACGCCTTTATGAAAATAGGGTGCTTTGGGAAAAAGTAGGCTATAACGAGGCAAGGCAGTTACAGATTACCCAGCTTTATAACATTGCAAAAAAGCGTGAGCAAACACTTTCACAGCTTGCTATTCAGTGGCTTTTGCAATACGGTGAGGTTACAAGTGTGCTTATCGGTGTTCATTCAAAGGCACAGCTTGTTGAAAATTTAAAGGCACTTGAATGTGAACCGCTTACAAAGGCTGAAATTTTACAAATAAACGCAATTGCAGGAAAATAGAAAATTCTTGACAGTAGTAATATAATAATATATAATATAGTGATTAAAATTCTGAAAAGGAGACATTTTTATGGCAGCAAAAACTTTTAAGATGACATCGGAAGGTAAGGCTGAACTTGAAAAAGAACTTGATTACCTTAAAACCGAAGGCAGAATTGATATAGCAGAAAAACTTAAGGTTGCTCGTTCTTACGGTGACCTTTCAGAAAACAGTGAATATGATGAAGCAAAGAGTGAACAGGCTAAAATTGAAGCTCGTATCAGCGAACTTGAATATCAGCTTGATAATGTTGAAATTGTAGACAGTGTTGATAAAGACGCAGTAAGTATGGGTTCAAAAGTTACTGTTAAAAGACTTTCAGACGGTGTGGAATCCACATATGAAATAGTTGGTTTTGCACAGTCAAATCCGGCACAGAGCAAAATTTCTGATGAAAGCCCGGTAGGTATGGCTCTTATGGGTAAAAAGCAGGGCGAAAAAGTATTGGTTGAAGCACCTATCGGCAATCTTGAATTTGAAATTTTGTCAATCGACTAATTTAGTGAAACAAGAGGTATAAATATGGCAGGAAAGTTTGAAATCACCAAGGCAGGCGATACTTTCTCATTTGAATTATTTATTGATGATAAGGCAGTAGGCAAAAGCCCTGTGTTTGATAAAGAGGACGCTTGCAAGAGGGGTGTTAAAGCTGTAAAGAAAAACAGCAGAATGAAAGTTCAAAACACACTTGCAAATGACGAGGAAAAGACTAACCCTAAGTATCTTGTTGAAGCTGACGGCGAAAAGGTAAAATATACTTTATTCCTTCAAACTGGGGCGGTAGCTCTTGAAGGCAGTGCCGACAGCGAGGCGGAAGTTCTTGATATTATTGAAAAAATCGGAAATAATGCAAACGCCGCACCAATGGCAATGGCAGAGGTTGTTCTTTCCGAAAATGAGCAAAAGCAAATCAGAGTTAATAAGCTTTTGGCACTTCAAAAAGCAGGTAAAGACCCGTTTGAAATTACACTTGCAAGCCAAACCCACCATTCAGACGAAATCAAAGCAAGTTTTAATGAACTTGAAGGAAAAGATGTTATCATTGCCGGCAGAATTATGACTTGGCGTGATATGGGCAAAGCTAACTTTATTGATATTCAAGACAGAAACGGAAGAATTCAGGCTTATGTCAGAATGAACGATGTGGGCGAAGAAGTTTTTAAGGAGTTCAAAACTTGGGACCTTGGCGATATTGTTGAAATCAAAGGCTTTGTTTTCAAAACAAAGACAGGCGAAATTTCAGTTCACGCGAAGGAAATCAGGCTTCTTTCAAAGTCACTTCTCCCGCTTCCTGAAAAATTTCACGGTTTAACTGATACAGATACCCGTTACAGAAGGCGTTATCTTGATATGATTATGAACCCTGATGTTAAGGAAACTTTCATCAAGCGTTCAAAGATTATCACTTCAATCAGAAATTATCTTGATAATCTCGGCTTTATTGAAGTTGAAACACCTATTTTAAATACTATTCCGGGCGGTGCTGCGGCAAGACCGTTCATTACTCACCATAACACACTTGATATGGATATGTATCTTCGTATCGCAACAGAGCTTTACTTAAAGCGTCTTATCGTAGGCGGTATGGAGCGTGTATATGAAATTGGCAGAAACTTCAGAAACGAAGGAATGGATGTTCGCCATAACCCTGAATTTACCTGTATTGAACTTTACCAAGCATTTACAGATTACCACGGTATGATGGATATTGCCGAAGCTCTTATTCGCAATGCCGCAAATGAAGTGTGTGACAGCTTGCACATCACCTTTAACGGTACTGAAATTGACCTTGAAACTCCGTTTAGGCGTCTTACAATGATTGATGCTGTTAAGGAATACAGCGGTGTTGATTTTGCGTCCTTTATGAGTGATAACGAAAAGGCTGTTGCAATTGCTAAGGAAAAGGATATTGAAATCGCACCGGGTAAAGCAACTTGGGGTGATATTCTCAATTCATTCTTTGAAGAATTTGTTGAAGAAAATCTTACCCAGCCTACATTTATTATGGATTATCCGGTTGAAGTCAGCCCGCTTACAAAGAGAAAGCCTGACTGTCCTGTTCTTACAGAGCGTTTTGAACTCTTTATTATGGGCGGTGAATACGGTAATGCTTATTCAGAGCTTAATGACCCTATTGACCAAATGTCACGCTTTGAAGCACAGATGAAGCTTCGTGAAGCAGGTGATGATGAGGCTAATATGATTGACCATGATTTTGTTACTGCTCTTGAATACGGTATGCCACCTACGGGCGGACTCGGTATCGGTATTGACAGACTTGTAATGCTTCTTACAGACAGCTATTCAATCCGCGATGTATTGTTATTCCCGACAATGAAACCGATTAACGAATAATAAATATTAAATTAAAGGGCAATTCCAATAGGAGTTGCCCTTTTTTAAAACAAACAGAAATACAAATCAGAATTTATAGAGGTAAAATAAAATGATGAAACTTGATAATTTTATTGGTATGATGACGGGATATTTTGATAACAAAGAGCAGTTTAATATGATGCAGGCAACAGGAAAAATATATCCTTATGCTAAGCATGTAAATACAGTCTGCAATGACAAAATAAATAATATTCCTCATGATTTCAATGGAAAATTTGTTGTTGAAGAAAGTTACTATGAGACCAATGGTAACCGTCATGCATCTCCGCACCTTTTCCTTATTACAGAAAATGAAGATGGAATTTTACTTTCCTCCTATGAGATTCCAGAAGGAGAAGACAAAAATACATTCTCATATGATTCTATGAAAAATGTTGATTATAGTGAACTGAAAAAATCTAAAAAGTTTACCCCGGCACTTTATCATGAAAATGATGGCATCTGGGAGGGAGGCAGCACAAGTCAGTTTTCACCAGTAATGACATTTAAGCTTTGGGAAAAGTTTTCTGATAGTTGTTTGGAAGTATCTGAAATTATGGAAGTTAACGGAAAGCGGACTTTTGGATACGATGATCCAATTATTTACAAACGTGTATAAATAAGTGATGAACATGGTGACAACTTAGAAATTTAAGGAGGAAACAATAGGGTAAGAGAATTTATTTACAGTTTTGTTTTTGCCTTGTAAAATATATGAAATAGTGCTATAATTTTAACCGTATCATCGATAATTTTTTTATAAAATAACGAAAAAGGGTGGTTACGTGTCAGTAAAGGCAAAAAAGGTACTAAAAATCATTTTGATTATTCTTCTTGTGGCGGTTTTGATTGTAGGCGGATATGTCGCTTATGTCATGATTGACTACCACAGAATTGAGGACAATCAAGCTTTGCAGATAAACGATGTTACGAGCGAGTCTGCTCTTGTTGACCAAGAGTATAAGGCCGTTTCGTACAATATCGGTTTTGCGGCTTATACTCCCGACTTCGGCTTCTTTATGGACGGCGGTACAAAGAGCCGTGCTAATTCCGAGGAGTCGGTTAAGAGCGTAATTGACGGAATAGGAGATTTCCTTAAATCCGAAAATCCCGATATTATTCTTATCGAGGAAGTTGATAAGAAAGCAACACGCAGTTATCACTATGACCAAGAGGAAGCGCTCAGAGGTAAGCTTGACGGATATGATTCAATGTTCACGGTAAACTTTGACAGTCCGTATTTGTTCTATCCTATTACCAAGCCTCACGGCAAATCCTATGCCGGTATGTTGACCTTGTCAAAGTTCAATGTTGAAAGCGGTTTAAGACGCAGCTTGCCGATTGAAAACGGTTTTATGAAATTCGTTGACCTTGACCGTTGCTATTCTGTTTCGAGAATTACTGTTGAAAACGGCAAAGAACTTGTGCTTTATACGCTTCATCTCTCGGCATATACCTCTGACGGAACAATCGCAACCGATCAGCTTAAAATGCTTATAAGTGATATGCAGGCGGAATATGAAAAGGGGAATTACTGTATCGCAGGCGGCGATTTCAACAAGGACTTGCTTGGCGATTCGGGCAAGATTTTCGGAATTGACGGCACAAATTATACTTGGGCGCAACCTGTTGATTCAAAATTGTTTGATGGAACAAATCTCAAAATTGTTGCTCCTTACAATGAGAAAAATCCGATTCCCTCATGCAGAAATGCCGACGGTCCGTATCACGACAAGCAGTTTGTACTTACGGTTGACGGATTTATAGTTTCCGACAATGTTACAGTTACAAACAGCGATGTTTATGACCTTCAGTTTAAGTATTCTGATCACAACCCCGTATATATGACCTTTAAGCTTAACAAATAATTAAACTAAAGCGGACAGCTCATTTGGATTGTCCGCTTAGCTTTTACTAGCAATGTTACTTACGGTGTAATTACCGACTTTGTTTTGTATATGAAAAGATAGTTAGTATTAAAAATTTTGCAAATTATAATTAAAATGCTCAATGTTAATTTGCGTTGCTTGAATAATCGGGTATATTTGTGTATGCTGTTGTCATAAAGCATAAGGAGGACAAAAATATGTTTGGTGAAAATTTAAAGGCTATGCGCAAGGCAAAGGGATATACCCAACAGGAGCTTGCAATGAAGCTGAATGTAGTAAGGCAAACGGTGAGCAAATGGGAAAAGGGAGTTTCCCATAGTTAAAGATACCACACCAAATATGATGAACCCACGCTTATACACTACCAGCTATAATAAACCGCAAGGACAGCAATTTGATGATACTGCTGTCCTTTCTTTTATAAAATTGCAGTACACATAAAAAAGCTGTAAAATGATAAATATATTTGTCCTTGTAACAATTCTCGGACATTTGCCTGTTATACTATCTGCA
>ENA-OROZ01001456-OROZ01001456.1-human-gut-metagenome-genome-assembly--contig:-NODE-1456-length-21821-cov-2.101810_pt1 | contig 21821 bp, 14 predicted proteins | sample MGYA00242138_ERZ509066 | MGnify/ENA primary metagenome ERZ509066 (study PRJEB26280, sample SAMEA2338691) | human gut metagenome | biome: human gut; feature: human-associated habitat; material: faeces... | reverse complement strand
CAGCCGCAAACAGAAATCGACAACACTTCATCCGGAGCTTTGGAAAACGAACAAATAGCTTTCCAACTATTCTAGCGTCCGAGCAGACAGCATTTGCGTATTACTATGAGGATGATCCGATTGCCGGCTGCATCCGTTACCCGACCGAAGCGGAAAGCGAGCGCCTGATGGGTTTGCCGCCAGACTGGACGAAATACGGCGCGGATGGTAAGGAAATCCGAAGCTCCAGCCGCTATGCCGCGCTTGGAAATTCCGTCGCGCTGCCCTGCGCCGAGTATATCATGGAGGGAATCGCTGAAGCATTGCAAAAATAAATCTCACCGTGAGACGCATTTCCGGAAACGAAATGAATCTCACGGTGAGACGTAATTCCTATTTTAATCGGTCAATATAAGGGTTCAGCCGTCCATTGGAAACAGCAGAACGATCATATTCTTCGCGCATATCGTCCTGATCTTTCGGCTGCTTTGGCGTCAGCCGGTCATACTGAACGATAATATCACCGTTTTCAAGATTTCGTTTTTCTTTGCGCAGCAGCGTGTAACGCGGCTGCCCCTCGGCATAGTCTGTACCGGATTTTGGGAAAAACGTGCGGCATACCTGCGTATCATCGTTGTTCCGCTTGGCAAGAAACAGATAGACCGGATTGCCCTCGAAATCGTTTTGCAGCAAATAGTCTGCCTGAATCAGAGAAAAGGCGCGTGCCTTTGCGTTGTACCGAAAGATGATGTCGTTACTGTCCAAAAACTGTTCCAGCATGGAAAGTGGGCGCAGGCGCGGCTCCATCTCTCCGTAAAATGCACTCTTCTGAATCTGCGGCAGCGTCAATTTGCCCGCAAGAATATCCAGCATAACAGCTTCGCGCTGACCAGTCTGGATACGGATGTTGTCTTTTAACTTATGTAAACCGGAAAGATGGTGAAAATCTGCCCGGTCAAAGGAGATCGTAAACTCGATGGTCTTGCCCTTGCGCCCGGCAATCATGTGATATTGCCAGCTTGTCAAGCGCTCAAAGCCCTGTGCGCACTTCTGTAATAGATCGATCTTTCTCAGCTCTCTTTCTATACGACGAAAGGCCCCGCAAACGCGGAGCCTTTCGGAGCATTTTCTTTCAGCTAATGCCTACGCCGGTTTGAGGTTTCATTGCACAACCCCTCCTGAAAGCTCCATAAGGCAATGCGTACCGGCACACTCCCTTATTTCAACGCTCTGGCAGACACACGCCGTTGCCCACCTTGTACTATTATTATATGCGCAGCGTAAAAGTATGTCAATGAAGTTTTTGAAAACAAATATCGACAAAATGCGTCTCACGGTGAGACGCGTTGAGGATTTGCACTGAAGCGATCCAGACTGCATCTGCGAAGCCAGTCTTTATAATCTGCAAATGCTTCATGGAAAGCGTCGCTTTGATAAATCTCCAAAGCCATTTCCACATAATTCTCCGGGTTGTATTCCTTTTTGGAATATTCTATGGAGTAGAGGTAACGCCGGTACTCTCCGTTCAGCAGCCCGACCCATATGTGCGCATCAAATTTATTGCGGCGGTATGCCGAGGGACCATGCAGCACCGCAACATCAATTTCATCCTTTGTACCCGGCAGCGGCGGCAAAGAGAAATTGAAAAACTCATATTTGCATATGTCAAGTTTCCGAATCAGGGCGCTGCGCTCTGCGTCTTCCTCCGGAGTAAGGGTTTTCGGTACGTTAGAAAAGTTGTTGGATTTTTTCATTGTAGTTCCCCCTCTGTTACAATATGCAGTTTTTTTGGTTTTCTGTAATTTCATTCTACCACAGGTTTCAGACATTTCAACAAAAAATGCGTCTCACGGTGAGACGCAAATCGGAGGTGATTCCCATTCCGGACATTCGAGAGCGAAATGACCGTCCAAAGGACAAGCAGCCAAAACATCAAGTCACATCCACCATACAGCGGCAAATGGTGCAGAAGTTTGTGAAAGAATTGAGCGACAGCGCGAAGCAGCCCGACCGCTCGGACAGCGCAGAACATACCGCCACGGAGCAGGTAGAAGCGGCTTCTCGTGAAATTGTCCATGAAGCCTTCCAGCTCCCGCGCGGTTTTTCACATCGGACGCACTATACAGAATCCACGGAGCGTGTGCAACCAGAGCAGCCTGCGCCGCCACACCAAAGATTGGCTCCAGCACGGCAACGCACAGAAAACGTGCGAACCAGACCGGACACCGCACCGCACAGCACACCAGCACCAACGCCACAGGAACAAGGACAACGTGCATACATACAGCAAGCAGCAAAGGCAGCGGCAACACCGCCGATTACGCCAGAATCGCCGCCGGAGCGTCCTGCCCCAGCTGTGCCGACATCTGAAAACGTGCCGCGTCAAAAATTGCAAGCTCCGCGCCAACGCACAGACGATTTTCGTACCCGTGCGGAAACACGCGCGCCACAGGACATACCAGCGCCCACACCGCAGGAACAAGGAAGACGTGCGTATATTCAGCAAACGATAAAAACAGCGACAACGCCACCGGTCACGCCAGAACTACCGCAGGAATATCCTACCACACCAACTACGCCAACACTAGAGAACGCGCCGCGGCAGGTTTCGGAAACGCCCCGTTTCCGCGCAGACGATATACGATTGCGCCCCGAATCGAAAACGCCACGGCATATGCCGCCCCCAGCACCGCAGGAGCAAGGGCGGCGTGCTTACGTTCAAAAGGCGGCAAAAGATACTACGAAAACGACCGTTTGGGAATCGCTGCCAGAGCGTCCGCTTATATCCGATGTGCCGCCAACCGAGAAATCGCCGCGCCTGCGCACAGAAAACGTGCGCACACGCCCGGATGCGCAAAAGCCGCAAAGCACTTCCGCGCTAAAAGCGCAAGAACAAGGGCGGTGTGCATTTGTGCGGCAGTCAAAGAAATCCTGTGCAGAAAAAACGTCTGCGCAGGATACTGATACAAAACCACCAGAAATTCACCTTTCGGAAGATATTCCCGAGCGTGAGCCGCCGCGCATCCGTGAAAAGCCAACGATCACGGAGCTGCGTGACGAGATGCCGGTTGAGCCGACGCCAGAGAAAGCGCCGAACGTTCGGCATATCAAGCAGGCTGGTACATGGACGCCGCGCAACGCTGAGCCTTCTAACCGTAAGGTAGAACTACCTACCCACGAACGCACAGTAGATGTACCGCCGCATGATCTACCGCCCACGCCGCAGGCGCAGGCACGGGAAATCTTTGCAGAAAAACAAGCGCAGCTCTCCCGAAATCCATCCATCGAATCCATCTATCCACCCGAACCGGCTGCCCCAGTTCCACCGCAGTTGCCCGTTTCGGATGCACCTGCGACCACGCCGAAGCGCCAGCCGGTCACGGTCGGCAGCAGCAAATCGGCCCCACCTGTCCAGCAGTCGGTACCGACGCAAGCTCCATCGACGGAGCAGCTGCCCGCCATCCGCGAAAAACCGAAACCAAACGCCGCACCGAGAGAAAAATCCCGGCGCGGCGTTTCTATTCGGACAAAGGATACGGCGCAGATCAGCACTCCAAAAGCACAATCAAAAACGTCTGTATCAAAAATTGATACAAAGCGTGCGCGAAAAGCGGCAACGCAGGACACACAACGGAAGATGCTTAAAAAGAGCAATTCCCGCGCAGCAAGAGCAGCCGTCGCGGCGGCAAAAAAGCTGGCTGAAGCGGCAGCAAAGGCGACAAAGGAGCTGATAGACGCGCTTATTGCGCTGGGCAGCGGCACGGCGTTTTTTGTTGTGTTTTCCATCGTCATTGTCGCGGGCGCGTTCCTGGCTTCTCCGCTCGGCATCCTCTTTGCGGATGAACAGCAGGCAGACGATACTGTTCCGCTGGCAACTGCCATTGCGGAAATCCAGGGCGAGTATCACGCGGAACTGGAGGAATTGCAAAACGGCGATTATGTGTCTATCCAGATCGTTGGACAAGCTCCCGACTGGCGCGAGGTCGTAGCTGTGTTCGCGTCCAAAGTGGCAGGCGCGGAAGACGGAATGGACGTTTTCACACTCGATGATGAACGTGTGGAGCTGCTGCGGCAAGTCTTTTGGGATATGTGCGACATCACGACAGAAACACAGGACATTGACGTTCCGGACAGCGATCCGGACGACGATGTGGACGAAAGCCACACGGAAACGGCGTTGACGATCACAATTACCTCCAAAACCGCCGAGCAAATGCGGCTGGAATACAGCTTTACCAAATATCAGAACGACGCACTGGACATTCTGCTTGAAAACCTTGGCAGTCTGAACGTGCCGATGGGCTCTTTGAATATTTCGCAGGAGGATGCAATCGAGCTGCTTGAAAATCTCCCGGACGATCTTGACCCGGAACGCAAAGCCGTCGTGGAAACGGCGGTTCAGCTCGTCGGGCGCGTGTCGTACTTTTGGGGAGGAAAATCTTTGACGCTCGGCTGGGATGATCGCTGGGGCGTTCCAACGGAGGTCACAGCCGCAGCGGCTCCACGGGAACGATACGACCGTTCGGATTAGACTGTTCGGGGTTCGTCGATTGGACATTCTACAACGCGACGAATGGCAGCTATTATCCCGGACGCGGCGGCGGAGCTGCAACGCAGCACAGCTATTGCACGAATATCGCATGGAGCGACGCGCAGCCGGGTGATCTGGTGTTCTATCCCGATGATTCCCACGTCGGCATTGTCGGCGGCAGAGACGCGGACGGCAATCTTCTGATCGTCCATTGCGGCGGCGCAAACGGCGTTGTTATCACCGGCTCGGCAGGCTTCACAGTTGTTGCCAGACCGGATTGCTTTACAGACTAATTGATATGGAGGAATATTGAACTTGAAAAAAATTAAATACTTATGCTTGACGCTGGTGCTGTCCTTTTTGTTGACAGTACCGGCGTTTGCTTCTCAGCCGCAGTTTTCCGATGTGTCCGCCCGCGCTGCCTGTGCGGACGCTGTCACATACCTTGCGCAGAGCGAGATCGTCAACGGCACGGGAAACAACCGGTTCCAGCCAAACGCGAAGATCACCACGAGCCAGTGGGCGGCTATGCTATGCCGCGCGTTCGGAACACCGGAGACAGGCAGCACATGGGCGATAAAAAGTATCCAGCAAGTCTGTCACGCCGGTTGGCTGAATGTGACCGCGCTGCAAACGCCGAATGACAAGGTATGCCGTGCGGTACTGTATGAATCCGCCTTTGCCGCCGCGACGATTCCTGTTTACGATTCTGTACTCTACGACGGCGTGATACTCATGCCGTATGAAAACATTCTGCGCGTCGGCGCGGAACTTGGCCTATGCGCGGCAAACGCATCGCCATTAGAGCTTGTGACCCGCGCAGAAGCTGCGCGGCTTCTCTATGCGCTTTTGACGCAGACGCTTACTGTCACCGAGCCGCCGATCCCGATTTCGTTACAGAATTGCATGGGCGTCAATATGAACGCCTATCTGCTGGAGCTTCGCCGTGTCCCCGCGCCGATTCTCGAAGCGTTCAGTTCGGAGGGCTGGACGCTCTTGCTTGACACGAAATACCTGGCAGAGCTGAGTCGGGAGCTGAACGTGAACTGCATCGGTGCGACATGTTGCGGAGATCAAAAAATCTATGTCTCCGAAGCAAGCGCCGTCACACATGAGTTTGGACACTTTCTGGATGATATGTTGGGATTCCCGGAAGAGCATGACCGGCTCTATGCGCTGGAGGCCGCCAACGCGCCGATGCGCGCGCACGGAAAATCCAACAGCATGGAATACTTTGCAGAGTTCTTTTATCACTGGCTTGTTGATGGGGACACGCTCCGCCAGCTCAAGACCGCCGCACCGCAGACCTACGCATACTTTGAAACGCTTGCAGCCAGCGGATGGCTGGTACAATAAATGCGTCTCACCGTGAGACGCAATTCGACGCGATCCGGGCTGGCACAAGGAAGACCAGCCCGGATGTTCCTATACATTATATATAATGTGGAACTTTGACGAAATACGTCTCACCGTGAGACGCATTTCTGTTCTGGCACGGTTTTCAGATTGAAAAACAGAATACGCACACACGGAAGTCTGATACGCCGGTCAGACAATTTTCAATATAATAGAATTAGAAAAAACTTCGTAGATTCCTAGAACTCTACGAAGTCTCAAAAAACGCAAAATGAACTAATTTCTGATTTCATTATACAGCAGTCTGGAAAAAAGTCAATGTGCTACCCATGAAAACATGTTAAGTTTCTCCTGATTTCTGCAAATATCAATGTGCATCAGACGTTATATATTCATTTTGTGGTAGAATGAGCGCTTTTGAATTTCCATTCGCAGTCGGAATAGCCGTCAAAAAAGGAGGACGTGATTTGGCAAATACAGGTGATAACATTTACAGAAGAAAGGATAAGCGCTGGGAGGGCCGCTTTATCAGCGGTCGGAAACCAGATGGACGGGCAAAATACACTTACGTTTACGGCAAGACCCGCACGGAAACCAAAGAAAAGCTGGAAAAACGGAAACTGCTGGCCACCACACAGCCCACTGGCAGTTGCCGCATGACGGTAAAGGAGCTTTTTTCGTGGTATCTGGCAAGGATCAACGTGAAGCCGTCCACGCGCTCCAGATATAAGTTCCAGATTGAGAATCATATTCTGCCGCATCTCGGTTCTGTTTCCGTTGCATCTTTGACGGCGAATCAGCTTTTAGATTTTCTGAATCAGCAGCGGGAAAGCGGGCGGCTGGATGGCGGCAGATTATCTGATAAAAGCGTCCGGGACATCGGCGTTCTGATAAAAGCGGCGCTTCGGGCTGCGGTCACGGAGTATCACTTTTACTGCGATGCTCTGAACATCAAACTTCCAAAGGCAAAACAACGGGAAATTGAGCCATTTACGGGTACAGAGCTTCAAATCATCGCAAAAATGTTGACGCCTGCTGCTAACTACAAAGATGCCGGCATTATTCTTTCCGCGAACTGCGGCGCACGGCTTGGTGAGGTCTGCGCGGCAAAGGTATCCGACATTGACTTTGTAAACGGCACATTCCGCATTGAAAGAGCGGTACAGCGTATCAAACAGGGCGAAAAGACACAGCTTGTCGTCCAAACGCCCAAAAGCGAAACTTCCGTGCGCACGGTGCCGCTGCCAGCCGATGCACTGAAATATCTGAAAAAGGCAGTCGCCGGTCTGCCGCAGGACGCTTATATCTTGACCGGTCGAACGGACAAGCCGATGGAGCCGCGCACCTATCAATACTACTTTGAGTCTGTCCTGCGCCGGTGCGGTGTCCGGAAACGCTGCTATCACACACTCCGTCATGCCTATGCAACGCGCTGTATTGAAAAAGGGATCGACATTAAGAGCGTGAGCGAGATGTTGGGCCACTCAGACATCACAACGACGCTGCGGTTGTACGTCCATCCGTCGATGGACAGTAAGAAGCAAGCTGTCCAGAAAATCAGTTTCCTCAGCGGCGCGGCGTAAAAGTCTATTCGCCGTCAAAATCGTAGTCAATGCGATTTGAAAATGCTTGGTGTCCGTAGGCGAAATTCATTCAGCCATCATAACTTTCTAGGAATCTACGAAAGCTGACCCGTCAATTTTTGTATGTGCAGATAGTATGTCACGCTTTCGGCGGTAGATGCAAAAGGAACTGTCTTTACAATTACATATTGCAGGTTTTTGTTTGCTGGGAATGTGTAATCACAGGTCGCGGCCATATATTGGACTGAGCTTGTGATGAAAGAGGAAGGCTGTGTGCATTGGGATTGTACGCGGCTACTCGCCCGGAGCCGTAAAGGTAAGCAAGATTCCGAAGTGGCACGCGGCAAAGCGTAAGACAGCGTTTTGTTTGTGCGTCATGTGACCGAAAGGTCGCCATTGTGGATTTTTCCACGAGAAGGTAGGAATCAGAGCGCGGATGGTATCATCCATAGCCTGAGTTCGGAAGAATCGCTATTCTCGCTGCATGGGAGTCTGTCTATTCAATGTTCCCGTTAAGTGCAGAAAGCAAACAAAAGCGTATGGTAGGCGGCACGATGATCTGTCTATCGTACTTGACACGGGCGTCAACTTGTTTCTCTTATAAGGAACAGGTGGCGCTATTTTTATTTGTGTCTCATCCAGATTATCCCATGATAGGGGTAGTCTGTGAAAAAGTACGATAGGAGGAAAAACGTATGCACGGCGAAGAACAGCAGCTTCAAATCCAGCAGCCCAACTGGCAGGAAAACCTGAACCCGCAGCTTTTGTCCCGCGTCAAGCAGATCATCGCACGAAGAAACACGGAGTTTATTTTAGACCACCAGAATGATAGCCTTGAGCAGCTCAGCGCTTACCTGAAAGCCTGCATGGAAGACATCGGGCATCCGCCCGCGCGAGTAGAAGTAATCGGCGGTGATTTCTTAGAATACCGTTTTGAATCATGGCCGAAAGCTCTCCGCAGCTTTTATAGCGGCTCAGTATCTGCCAACCTTAAAAACCCGCCGCCGTTTGCAAATCGAAAAATCGTGCGCGACCTTTATGCGGCGTTAGATTCGCAGCTTCAAAGGGCGGATGCAGCCTGTACCAAGGAGGTACGGGCATGAAAGGCAAACCGTTCCGAGATCGAGACAATCAGGCTCTGCACGACAAGCGCATGAATGAAAGCGTGCGTGTGGCGATCTCCCGAAAAAATATTGAATTTATCCTTGCACATCAACACGATTCCCGAGAAGAACTTGCTCGCTACCTACGGCAATGCAAAAAAGAGCTGGGACACGTCCCAGCTCAGTCTGAGGTTATCGGCGGCGATTTACTGGCGCTTCGATTTGGCTCCTGGGCAACGGCCCTGAATTACAGCGGCTATGTGGACTACAAAGGTCCAGCCCTAAGTGCGCTGCCGTTGGAACGCACAGCAATCTTTCAGGAAGAATACGAACGTCAGTCGGCGCAGCATATAAAGGATAAAGAAGCGCGAAAGAAGAAAGCAAAAGCCGACCGTCGGGAACAAAAATCCGCTAAAAAGCGTGAGAAGAAAGCGGCGGCCGCAGCCGGAGGTTCCAAATGAGCGGCGGCGCGAGAAATCGCTTTGATGGGCAGCGCTGGATAGAAAATATAATCAAAGAACGCACCAGAGCTGCGCTGGAGCGTTTCCCAGCTCGTGAACGCTATCTTCACTACAATCAGGAATACAAGCGGCAGGAAGAGCTATATAAGCAGGAACGCGCCGAAAGAGATCGTGTCCGAAAAGAGCGCAACGAACAGCGGAACCAGCGTCGAGCCGAAGCAAGAGATAAGAACGCCGCCAAAGCGTCGGCAAAAAATGAATCCGAAACTCTCCTTTCAGAGAATTGCGAACGAAAGGAGATGTGACGGATGTCAAAAGGTAAAGGTAAAAAGCAGTTTCAGGGCGCAGGTCGCCGCTTTCGCGCCGATATTTGGATGGACGAAAAGGTAAGCGCCAGCTGAGCAAGTTCCGGCAGGAGCAGGCGGCAGAAAAGGAAGCCAAACGCGCAGCACGGCAAGCCGAACGGCAGGAATCGGCTGCGGAGGAAAGCGCACAATAATTTATTTGCACAATCCGAATTGGGAACGGATTTGCACATAGACCTGATCTCATCCCCCTGAGATCAAACTGCCAGCACGTCACCCCCTGACGCGCAGAAATCCCCGGTTCCGAGCTGGGAACGCGGAACCGGGGGATCTCAAAACAAATCTACCGGGCCTTCGCCCGTCTCAATAAGGCGAAACGCGCCGACAACTGAATAGCTACAGCGAGAGAGCATACTGTCCGGGGGAAGCGACGCGACGAAACGAGCGCGCCAACGGGCGGATAACATGGTCCTTATTGCGGTGGGTAGGAGCATAGGAAGCGGTATCGTATCTGTAGTGTGAAAGTCTCCTTTTGTTGTCAACGGCGCAAGCCGTAGACATATGCGCCGGTGCGGAGTGTTTCTCATCCGTGCCGGTATTCCTTGCGAGAAACGTTTCTATCGTGAAAAAACACGCTGCTGCCATTCATGCGGCGGCAGCGCAAGTAAGTTGCATGGGCAGCGCGGCCTTACTTCCGGGCTGCGCTGGCGCAAAGGAAGAAAAAATAAAGGAGAAATCGAACATGAAAACATCCAAGAAAATGCTTTCCCTGCTTCTGATTGCCGCGATGCTCGTATCCGTGCTTTGCATGGGCGTTTCGGCAACAGACTACGACCCTGTTAGCATTAGTGAAGGCGAACCCGTTACCATTAGCTGGAACGGCACGACCGGCACCGTCGTAAGCGTTGACGGCTCCAGCTACATTCCGAAGGAGTTCCTCCTTTGGGCGCAGGTCGATTATACCGTCACGGTTGACGGTGAGCCTGTTTCCTGGAACGTCGCTCCCGGCGAAGATGATACCGCAGCTTCGTATACGATTGCGACCGACGCAACGAACGCTATTACCATCGTTGCAACCAACGGCACGACGACCTACACCATTACCTGCCCGCACTACACCGCGGCAGCAGCTGGTGTCAATCCGGTTGACGTCAACGGCTATCTGCCTGTTGGTCAGTTTGCCCGTTGGAACAGCTTCGGCTGGGGCACGCTCTACACCGACAACACCAACGTTAGCTCTTCCAGCAACGACGTGAAGTTCAAGACCGGCTACGTTTCTACCGGCGTTTCCCTCGGCATGGCTGGCGGCTACGTCCAGTTCGATATGGGTAACAACCGTATTCAGAACAACGCCAACAACAAGTACGGCATTGATTTTATCGTTTACGGCAACGCTTTCGTCGGCAACCCCGAAGCTGCCGGTGTTCAGGTTTCTAACGATGGTGTCAACTGGTACACACTGGCTGGCTCCCGTCACTATATGAGCGACACCAAGTGGAACCAGAACATCTCTTACGTCCGCCTGACTGCTGATAACACTTCTCTGAACGATGCGTTCACCGCGGCTGGCATTTACGTCTCGACGAACTTTGAGGTTCCGTCTTCGGATAATGCTTCCGATGTCGATGCAGCAATCGGCAAAGCAACGTGGACCGGTGTCCCGCAGCTCACCGGCAGCACCTATCCCAAGACCTACAGCACCGCTACCCCGGCAGCGGCTGCGTGGTGGCCTGAGTACGCACAGGATTCTAACAACAAAGACGAAAACTACGGTAATGTCTGGAATATTGACAACACTGTGAACGGCGTGAGCTGGCTGAGAAGCGGCTCGGCAGAAGTCATTACCTACACCGGTGTTACAACGGTTGAAGATGACATGGTTGTTCTGAACGAGGGTGCAACGGCAGCCCCGTCTCAGGCTGAAATGACCAACGTGTATCAGTGGGGCTATGCGGATGTCCGTGTCAACGGCTCTCAGTATGGCACCATCGTCAACAACCCATATGCCGATGCGCCCTCCGCTGTTGGCGGTGGCGATGGCTTCGACCTCGCTTGGGCAGTTGATGCAAACGGCAATCCTGTTCAGCTTTCCTCTGTGCGTTACGTCCGCGTTTACAGTGCAGTTCTGTTCAGCGCAGGTGTCTTTGGCGAAACTTCTGCCGAAGTTTGCGGTCTTTATGTTGCAAACGGGGATGGTTCCGGTGCTGCTACGACGACGCCTACAGTGAAAGTTGGTACTAGCACTGTTACAACTTCCAACATGGGTACAGTCACTAAGAAAGTATACAGCGCAACCACCAAAGTCACTGTTACATCTGGCGCAGAAAACATCTACGTCAATGGTGAAAAGGTAACATCTGGAACTGAAATCACTTTTAGCACGCCGAGCGGAAGCACAAATTATGTGCAGGTTATCACGCAGAGTGGAACTGAAGCTCCGTATATTACAATGGTGAAAATCACAAGATAACAGGAGGAGTGTGGACGCGGATACTTAATCGTATCCGCGCCCACTTTTTTTATGCAAAAAACAAAAAAAGTATTGTCATTCCTCCTATGCATTGCGATTATATGTGGAATGTTTTCTCTTCCAGTCTTTGCAGACAATATGTCCAACATCAAAGTGTTTGCGTCTGGAGAGGAATTATCTGTTCAAGTAATCGGTACAGCTAATTTCGTAGAAGCAGAAACTCCATATACGCTCTATTATGCTAAAGCGCCTTTTGGGACAACTCAAATCACAGTGTCACTTGAATCGGGCTGGTTTGTCCCTGAAACATGTTTTGGGGGAACCGTCGAAGATGATAGCGTTTCATTGGAAAATGCTGTTGAAAATGACGCTTTAGCAGAAGTTATAGAGGGAATGAGTGGCGACGGGCTAATCAATATTACAGATGCTTCGCTCATTGCTTCGTCTGATGTCATTTCAGATCTAATCTATTTTTCAAACGAAGAATTTGAAGGGGCGCCGCTTGACATCCTGTTAATACAGGTAAGCACTGTAAACAGTGGCGGAAACGTTCTTGATGACACGAAAAAAGCTCCCCTTTCTAATTTGCTGGAGACCGTAAAAGACGGGAACTCTAACTACTATCTTACAAATGACCGTTACAATGGTAAGGAATCAGATACCATCTCAAGCAAAAACGGGAGCTTCTGGGCAGCGTTCACAGCAGCCAACGGTCCCCGGTCCAAAGCGCAGAACATACTGGATACTGCGACAACCGAGGATCAGATTACTGCGGCCGTTGCAGAGTTGGAGACTGCTATTAGCAAGCTGATTCCCACATCTCAGCTGAACGCAACATATCTCTATGAGACGCTCCAACAGTATAACTACAGTGACGAATATCTGGATGACTTTACCGCGCCCAGCGTTCAAAAATTCCTCGCGGCGCGCAGGGCGGCGCAGAGCTATCTGGATTCCCTGTTCAACGCCGATGGCTCTGCCAAGGATGGCGTAAACATTGCTAAAAACCAGACGACCGCTGATGATTATGCAAATGCGCTGAAAAGCAGCGGTCTTGTTAGCAATGCTTCCGTCGAGGAAAGCAAAGTCAATTTGCGCACCATTCAGGCGCTTGCCAAAAAGTATTCCATGACGGAAAATGGCGGCAAGTACACGGAAGACAGCTGGGCAGCGTTTGAAAACGCCCGCAAGGCTGCTGTAGACTACGCCGCCGAGCATCCGGTATCCGAGAACATGAAGGCCGGTGAACCGCAGCAATATGCGTTGTTGACAAGAGCGTTTTTATCTGCTGCGTATGGTCTGAAATCTGCATCCGATAAAATCACCGTCACTTTTTCCTTTACGGATGATCTGCACTTGCGGATTACGAACCTGGCAGGTGGCTACGTTTCACAGATGGCAGACCCGAAAGGCAATACGCCGCAGATCAGGAAAGTAACTCTGTCCTCAGGCTCCACACTTGCCGACCTATGGAAACAGACTGGCTGCCAGCCGGGTACCAGCTATCTCGGCAAAACTGCCTACAGTATCTGGTACACATTTGTCAACGATACAATGCTCTACGGCGCAACACCCGGCGTCAATCAATACTTTGCGGACACCAACTATGTATTGAAAGACGGTGATGAAATTCACCTTGCGCATATGGAGTGGCCGTCCTACACGTTCAATTACATCTATCGGGATGAAGTGAACTGGACGAACATGACGGATGCGCTCAGTGTCCTGCGCTTTAAGGAAACCGGCGCGCAAAACGCCGCGGCTGGCGAAGAGACAACATTGACCGTCGAGCGCACGTCCGCGCATCTCTGGACATATACCGGCAGTTACAGCGCCTACGAGGGCGCGACGATTGCCGCCTATGGCCCGCAGAACACGGATGGCAGCTACCCCGACACGCCGATTCTGTCTGAAACCACGTCGGATGCAAGCGGCTCCGTGAGCTTCAAGCTCTATCAGGAGGGCAAGTATCTTATTACTGCCTACGACGCACGCGCAAACGACGAGGATTCCGCGCTCTTCTACTCCGGCACTGTCGCAGCTCCGTATCTGGAGCTGACCGTCGGAGATGCCACGCAGCCCGATGCTGTGCGCGCCGAGCTGAAAGCAGCACTGGATAAGGTCTACAACGCCTATCCGAAGAAGATATTTGGCGACGACGCATGGGTCGACATTGAAAAGGCTTACAAGGCGGCCGTTGCGACGCTGAACGATTCGTCGGCTTCGACCGGCGAAGCATACCTTGCGCAGCAGGCAGCAATCCGCACCATCCAGAGCAAGCAGACCGAAACGATTCAGGCAAATAAAACAGCGCTTGAGACGTTCCGGACAAATCTGAATAAGCTCCCGGACGATGTGAACAAGATCACCACCAGCGCAAGTGTCCAAGAAGCGGCAACGACGTTGATTCAGTGCTATACCAGCATGAACAGCTATCAGCGTTCGCAGATCACCGGCACGGAAAAAGCCAAGTACGATAAGATCAAGACTTATATGGATGCAAACGGGGCATCTCTTCCCAAAGCAGAAACATATAAGCTGACGCTTAACGTTGTTGGCGATTCGGAAGAATCAACCGCCGCACTGAACGCCATGATCGACGATCTGCGCAGCAATCCTGCCAAGATGGACCGCGCAGAGGGTGGCAAATATGACCACACAAAGGCAATCCATATTGTAACGCCGTACACCTTTGGCACCTACGATGGCTCGACCATGCTGTTCTCTAACACGTTCAGTGAAGCTGAGCCACTGACACCTGTTCGGATTTATTCCGGTGTAGACTACGCGGCATATTTCCAGACACGCAATGCAAAAGGCACATATACGACGGACAGCGCCGCATGGTCGATCAGCGATAAAGACCTCAGCATTGTTCTGACGCTGGAAGGCACAATCAGCACCCCCGGCGAGTATGGCACGGAGGGCAACCTGACTGTCAAGATCGGTGATACCGAGTATGAAGTCAAGAGCATTACATACGAGGGTATCAGCCGTTCCGACGTTATCAGCGGCACGCAGCGCGTCTATGACGATTCTGCCTACAAGGGCAAGTCCTCTGATGTAGTCAACGTTGACATTCCCGATGCCTACCTCGGCTTCGCAATGCCCTACAACGATGTGACCGTCACGATCACATGGGGACCGGTCGAAAGTGACACCGAAAAGCTGACCAAGGCCAAGGAAACCGCAAAGAATGTCGTCAACGCGAAGTACGACGCTCTTGTCGCCGCAAACGAGTACAACGCGGAACATCGAGCCGAACTTGACGCAGCGTTGACAAACGGTTTGACTGAAATCAAAAATGCAACGACCGAAGCCAATGTCATCGCCGCCAGAAAGAAGGCCGTCTCCGCGATGGAGAAGGTGCCGACAATCGGTTCGTCTTCTGAATCCGGTAAGGTTGGTGAGCATTATCCGTACAGCGGTTCCGAAGTCGTTGGGCGCGTCCATGTTATTGTCGAGAACAAGACGTATCTGGACGAATCTCTGCCCGACAGCTTGAAAAACACTATCGTTGAAGGGTATTACGATCTGACCAAGGATGACAGCATGATGACCGTCGCCCTCAAGGCACTCGAAGGTGCTGGATACACATGGAACCGTGGCGGCTATGACTACGGTACAACGTATCTTGCATCGGTCGAGAAAGACGGGTACACGCTTGCAGAGTTCACCGGCGGTCCCAACTCCGGCTGGATGGGTACAAAGAATGACTGGTTCGTCAACGCCAGCTTCTCCGACTTCCGTTACACAAACGGCGGATTGGCAGACGGCGACGAAATCCATCTCATGTATACCACGAAACTCGGTGCGGACATCGGCGGCACATGGAGCGGCACCGATACCTCGCTGCAAAGCCTGATTGTTTCCGGTGCAGAGCTGTCCCCGGTGTTCTCCGGTTCGACAACCAACTATGTGCTGACGATTCTGAATGAAGCAACCAGTGTGACTGTCCGCTTTACCGCCGCAAACAAAAACTATCAGGCGCGGATGTATCTCAATTCCTATAAGGATGAGAACAGCCGCTACATGAGCGGAGATATGCTGTCTGTGACCTCTGGCGACGTGATCTACGTCGGCGTTGGTGAGCGTGCATGGGGCAGCATGAATAACGGCGGCACCGCCACAAAGTACACCATTCAGGTTGTCAAGAGTGGCGATGCGAAAGAGCTTGCCGAAATCATTGATGATCTTCCCGCAGCAAGCCGTCTGACGCTGGATGATGCCAGAACTGTGCGCATGGCGCGTAGCTTGTTCGACGCACTAGACGCAGCAGCTCAGGCAACTTTCAAGACAGACCACGAAGCCCAGTATAACAAGCTGGTTGCGTGTGAAAAGGTCATTGATGATATGACCGCAGCAGATGCCGTTACAACTGCCGCAAATAAACTTCCCGACCCAGACAGTCTGACGCTCCGCGATAAAGAGACTGTTTATGCCGCAAAGGCAGCGCTCGATGCGCTGACTGCGGATCAGAAACAGTATCTTACCTCGGAAACGATTTCTGTCATCGATCAGTGCTACACATGGATGCTTAGAACGGAGAAATACCATGTGCAGCGGTTGATTGACGATCTGCCCGACGAAGACAAAGTCACCCTTGCCGACAAGAAGCAGATTGACGCCGCAAAGGCTGCGTATGACGCGCTGCCCGACAAAACCGGCATTGACGCAACGAAGCTGGAACAGGCGGTTGAGGCACTTAAAAAGCTGGAACAGGGCGGCTCTGGTGAGGACACCGGCTACAGCGAGTATCTGAAAAAGGCGCTTGCCAACATTAAAAAGAAAGTACCTACGCCGCAGGTTGGTTCCACCAACGGCGAATGGGCAGTCCTTGGTTTGGCGCGCGGCAACGCAAGCGTCACGAACAGCTACTACGACGGCTATTATGACCGTGTTGTAGCCTATGTGAAAGCAAACATCAATTCCAAAGGACAGCTCGATTCTAACAAATCGACCGAGAACTCCCGCATCGTCCTTGCGCTGACTGCCATTGGCGAAGATCCTACCAGCGTAGGCGGTCGCAACCTTTTGACCGCGCTGAACGATTTGACCTATGTGAAAAAGCAGGGCAGCAATGGCCCGATCTGGGCGCTCATTGCGGTAGACAGCGGAAACTACGAGTACACCAAACGTGAGCAGCTGATTGAAGCAATCCTTGCTGATCGCACCGACGACGGCGGCTGGACCTATGGTGAAGGTGGCGCAGACGCTGATATGACCGCGATGGCAATTCAGGCACTCGCACCGTACAATGACGACGAGCATCCGACTGTCAAATCTGCGATCAGCACAGCGCTCAAACTTCTGTCCGGTATGCAGAACGATGATGGCGGCTTCTCGTCTATGGGTTATCGGAATTGCGAGTCTGCGGCGCAGGTTGTTGTTGCACTCAGCGCACTTGGGCTGGATGCCAACACAGATTCCCGTTTCGTGAAAAACGGTCATTCTGTACTGGAAAACCTCCTGACCTACGAACAGGCGGACGGCAGCTTCTGGCATCTCATAGATGGCAGCGGCAATGCCAATAACCAGATGTCGGCTGAACAGGGCACCTACGCACTCGTTGCGTATGACCGTTATGTCAAGAACAAAAATTCTCTCTATGATATGACGGATGTAGTCAAGCGTGAAGACGCAAGCGCACAGGAAGTCATTGACATGATCGATAGCATCGGTGAGGTCAATGAATACAGCTATGACGCCATTGCAGAAGCACGCAATGCCTACAACAAGCTCTCTGCTGCCGACAAGGCAAAGGTCACAAATTACAACACTCTGACTGCTGCCGAGGATGCTTACAAGGCAATTCTCAGCGAAAAGCAGACGGAACGTTACAAGGAACTCAAGGCGCACTATGACGAGCTTCTGAGCGACAAGACCAAAAAGTATGGCACTGCCGCGAAGAAGAAGCTCCTGTCCGTCCTTCAGACCGCACAGAGGGATATGAACGCCGCAGTTTCTTGCGAACGGGTGGAGGAAATCTTCCAAAAAGCCATGTCCGATCTGGATGCTGTCAAACCCGGCGACATTGAAGTTACGTTCCGTCTCATCGGCGCGCTCGAAGCAACGCAGGATGTTGACCTGACAAAGGACAGCTATCTGCCCGAATACGTCACGTGGGTTCCTACCAAAACGTATGCGTTGCAAGAGAACGCTACGGTTTATGACCTCTTTACCGAAGCCATGAGCGATGCAGGCTTGCGCTACATCGGTGCGGAAAGCAACTATGTCAGCGCGATTTACGCCCCGTCCTGCCTCGGCAGCTACGCCTTGAGCGAGTTCACCAACGGCAAGAAATCTGGCTGGATGTATACCGTCAACGGTAAGCACCCGAATCAGGGCTTGAAGAATTGGACACTGAACGACGGCGATGTAGTCATTTGGCACTATGTCAATGACTATAGCTGCGAAGTTGCCGACTGGTTCAACGATTCTCAGTATCCGTCTCTTGGCGACGGCAGCTACTACAATAGCTGGCTCCGCGCAAGAGACATTACACCGGAACAGTATGTCGATGAACTGCTGGGTAAGATTCTGACGGTCGGAAAGAACGGTACAGTCGAGCCGAAGCTTACGCTTTCGCATCTCGGCAAATCGGTCACGTTCACATTCAAACCAGACAAGGGCTATCGTGTGAAGGACGTCAAGGTGGACGGCAAGTCCGTCGGTGCGGTTACAACCTACACCGTGGACAAGTTGACTGTCTCGACGCGCATTGAAGTCACCTTTACAAACGGTAAGCTTCCGTTCACGGATGTGCGTGAAAGCGACTGGTTCTATGATGACGTTGTATTCGCTTACGAGAACGGGCTGTTCTCCGGTACAAGCGATACGACATTCAGCCCGAATACTAGCATGACCCGCGCGATGCTCGTAACTGTCCTCTACCGTCTGGAAGGCCAGCCCGCAGTCAATGGACGCAGCGGCTTCTCGGATGTCCAGTACAACGGCTACTATGAGTGACGTGGGCAGCCGACAACGGCATTGTCAACGGCACTTCGACATCCACATTCAGCCCGAACGTAAATGTCACCCGTGAGCAGATGGCAGCAATCCTGTACCGCTATGCGCAGTACAAGAAGTACAATACCGCCGCAAGCTCCAGCTTGAACAGCTTCTCCGACCATACAAGCGTCTCCGGTTATGCCGTAGCGTCTCTGCAATGGTCCGTTGCTGAAAAGCTGGTCAACGGCTCGAACGGCAAACTCATGCCGACTGGCAACGCCAGCAGAGCCCAGGTCGCCGCGATTCTCCATCGGTTCGCGGAAAACGTAGCTAAGACCACAAAATAATCACTTTGCAGCACAGGACTGCCCCCTTTTGGGGGCAGCCCTGATTGCCGCATTTATAGGGGGAAAAGCAAATGAAAAGAATCAAACAAATTTCTGCATGGATTCTGACCCTCGCAATCCTTTTGACACTGACCGTTCCCACCTTTGCAGCGTCCAGCGTCCAGAGTGAGGTGCAGTCAAGCGCCGCTTTTATGCTCTCTTCCGTGAGGTCTCCGGAAGTCGGCTCCATCGGCGGCGAATGGGCAGTTATTGGTCTTGCCCGTTCCGGGTATTCCGTTCCCGCAGACTATTATGACGAATATTACACGCGCGTTGAAAAGTATGTGAAAAACTGCGACGGCGTGCTGCATGAAAGAAAATATACCGAATATTCCCGCGTCGTCCTCGCGCTGACGGCTATCGGGCGTGACCCGTCGAACGTCTTGGGCTACAACCTTTTAACGCCGCTGGGCGATTTTGAAAAGACCATCTGGCAGGGTCTGAACGGCCCCATTTGGACATTGATCGCGCTGGATTCCGGCAATTACGAGATTCCCAAAAATCCTGCCGCAAAGACGCAGGCCACGCGCCAGCTTTACATCGATGAGATCATCAAGAATCAGATGAAGGACGGCGGCTGGAGTCTGACCGGCACCGGAGATTCCGATGTAGACATCACCGCCATGGCGCTTCAGGCCCTCGCCAAATATCAGGATCAGAAAGCCGTCAAGTCCGCAACGGACAGCGCTCTCTCCTGGCTCTCCAAAAATCAGGACAGCAAGGGTGGCTTTGCGTCATGGGGAACAATGAACGTAGAATCCGTCGCGCAGGTCATTGTTGCCCTGTGCGAGCTGGGAATCAGCCTTGACGATTCCCGCTTTGTGAAAAACGGCCACACGCTGACAGAAAACCTCCTGTCCTTCCGGCAGTCGAACGGCGGCTTCTATCACGTCCTCGACGGTTCGGACGGCAATAACCAGATGTCCGCCGAGCAGGGCTTCTATGCCCTCGTTGCCATCAACCGGGCGGAAAACGGCAAGAACAGCCTGTACCGCATGGGCGATGTCATAAAGGCTACCACAAAGCCCAGCACCACCGTTAAAAAAGGCAGCGCCGATGCGTCCGTCAGCGTTCCCGCTGTCACGGCCCCTGGCACAACGTTCTCGGACGTCAAAAACCACGCCAATAAAGCTGCCATTGAAGCGCTTGCCTCCCGCGGCATCATCAACGGCATGAGCAAGGACACCTTCGCGCCGAACAAGACCATGACGAGAGCCGAATTTGCCGCCATCGTCACAAGAGCCCTCGGTTTGGCAGCCAAGGACACGAAAGCCTTTACCGACGTTCCCAGCTCCAAATGGTACGCCGGTTACATCGGCACAGCCAACAGCAGCGGCATCGTCAACGGCGTTGGAAACGGCAAGTTTAACCCCGAAGGCACCATCACCCGGCAAGAAGCTGCGGCAATGGTCGCACGCGCGGCAAAGCGCTGCGGTCTGGATACCGAGATGGATGCAGGCGCGACGAAGGATGTGCTTGCGCAGTTTGGCGATTACAGAAGCGTAGCAAGCTGGGCAAAGGAATCCCTCGCGTTCTGCTATTACACGAACATTCTTGACCAGAGTGCATTAAAAATTGAGCCGACGAAAGCCATCCTGCGCTGCGAGATCGCGCAGATGCTTTGCAATATGCTGACAGCTGCGGAGTTGATCTGATATGACATTTTGGCAAAAAAACAAATGGAAAATCATTGCGCCGGTTCTAATTGTGCTGGTGCTTGCCGCAGCGTTCGTCTTTGGCGACCGGAATATCCCGGAACAGAAGGACCCGACCGAACAAGCAACCGTTTCTGCCCCGGCACAGCCCACTCAGGACGATGAGATGCCCGAAGAACCAGATGATACGGCAACTCCGGAGGATACAGAAACCGCCACAGAGGACGTGCCTGCGCCCTCCAACGAGCAAACAGCGGACGAAGCTGAAAAAGTGGACATTGACCGCTCGGAGTTTATGACCCCGGAGGAAATGGGCGCTGGCGCGACCGGCGTGTATGAAGAGGTCAACGGCATGATGATCGATACCGGCACGGGTAAGGACGAGTATCTCACCGACCCCGTCCCGGAAGGAAAGCCCGCGCCCGTAGAGCCGGAGGACGTAGAAATTGGCGATGAAGAGTGGACCTGTACGCTCTCTGTCTCCTGCGCCACAATTCTGGATAACATGGCGCTGTGCGACCCAGAAAAACGGGAACTGGTTCCGGAAGATGGCTGGATTCTGGAGCCTATGACCGTCACATTCTATGCGGGTGAAAGCGTATTCAATGTTTTGCAGCGGACGTTGAAAGAACAAGGGATTCATATGGAGCATTCTTATACCCCTGCCTATCACAGTGCCTACGTTGAGGGTATCAACAATCTGTATGAGTTTGATGTAGGCGAACACTCCGGTTGGATGTATTCCGTCAACGGCTGGTACCCCAACTACGGCTGCGGACAGTATGCGGTCAAAAACGGCGACGTGATCGAATGGAACTACACCTGTAACCTCGGACGCGATCTGGGTCAGGACTGGATGGCGTCGGATGAATGGATGAAGGAAAACGAATGAGAATGCGCTTTTTCGGGGGTCTGCACCCGGCAGTCAGCTTTTTATATTTCGCAGCCGTGCTTGCGCTGACGCTGGTGTGCTTTCACCCCGTAATGGCGGCGCTTTCTCTGGTTGGCGCGGTATGTTTTTCCGCGCAGCTAAACGGCTGG
>ENA-OROZ01001451-OROZ01001451.1-human-gut-metagenome-genome-assembly--contig:-NODE-1451-length-21907-cov-53.891772_pt1 | contig 21907 bp, 19 predicted proteins | sample MGYA00242138_ERZ509066 | MGnify/ENA primary metagenome ERZ509066 (study PRJEB26280, sample SAMEA2338691) | human gut metagenome | biome: human gut; feature: human-associated habitat; material: faeces... | reverse complement strand
TAACAAACCTATTGGCAGAATTAAGTACGCACTAAATTAATTCCGCCAACGGGTACATTTAATACATACAACAACGTACAAAATTAGAAATACAATATTGTTTCCGTAAGGTTGGTCACTAGCGACCAACCTTTTTCTTTTCTTCATATCATAAAAGAGAACTATACTGCACTTTTTACATCATAGCATAAACATCCAAAAACAATCAGAAGTGAATATTTCGCTTTTACATAAATAGCTGATATACTGCATTATACGAAATACTCTCAAACACTAAGCCTCCACAAACATTCATTTTTCTTCTTAATATAAGGTTTTTGAATGTTTCTGTGCCATCTTTTGATATTATTATTCTATCGAAAGTTGATACACTAAAAGTTTGGGGGTAGATAATCATAATGCAACCTTTCAACCTCATCACGTAAAGTTGCAGGCAAGTATTTAGCATAAACTTTTTCTGTCACATCTGTTGTGCTATGACCTAGCAAACGGCTGACAACAGACATATTTACCCCATCATTCAATGCACAAACTGCAAATGAATGGCGGGCAACGTGCATTGTGAGCGAAAAAGGCAGTTTCATTTGCCATCCAACAACAACCAAAGATTGGTCTATATTTTTGGTAACTGTATTACGAGCTTTATATAAAGCACTTTCATCATTTATATTCAATTCATCGGATATCAAATCAAAAACAAATTTCTTCCTTCTCCCTCGTTCTTTCCACTTCTGCAATATCTTAATGGCTGCATCCGTTAATGGTATTGTATGGCGACTTTTCGTCTTTACTAACACTTTCTTCAATTCCTTTTTCTCTAAATCAATGCTATTCCATTGCAAAGTCATTATATCAATCACACGCAATCCACAACAATGAAAAGAAAACAAGAACATTTCTATATATTCTTTTCGTCTTTCTTCTGAAATTGTACCGTATATTTCTGTGAGTTGTTTTATTTGTTCCTTTGTCAAATACCTGTTATCAAATTCTTCATTATCTTCATCAATAGACGGTTTGATAACAATCCTCATATCTTGAATGGCTGCATTGGTAACGTCATCTATTAGTCCTAAATCACGAGCATACTTGCACGCTTGCAGCATTGGAGTCAAAGCATGATTTATTGTTGCATCTGAATTATGTTGTATGTTTCTTCTCCATTCTATATGTTTATCCAATAGTTGAGGTGTAATTTCACTTACATAAATACCATCATCTTTATATGTGCCGAGTGAGCATGAAGCAAGAAACTTGCTAAATACATTTAGAGCTGATACACCATTCTTAAAACGACTATATCCTATTTTATTGCGAGAATATTCGGACTTCAATCTTTCTAACGCAAAATCCGCAAAGTCCTTTCCACCGTCTTTTCTTGTAATTGGCTTATCATTTAAGATATCATTGATAACATCGGAAGTTATTTGATTTGGATGTGCCTCATTGTATGAGGACAATCGAGCATCCATAGAACTTAGCCGTTTTTGCAATATGGCATTCATCCTTTTGTACTCGCTTCCAAAAGAAGGGCGCAATTCACCTTTACCAGAATTTCCTTTGGGATTCCAATCATCTGCCCGACAACGCACATCCGTTGATTTACGGACAACCTTACCATTCCAACTATATTCCAAGTTTACGGTATAAAGTTTGTCTTTCGAGAATGGAGGCAATACTTTTAACCTTAATCTGCCTGTTGGCACTTGTCGTTTCTGTCTACCCATAGTCCACCACTTTTAAGAGGATGGTACAAAGGTAGTCAAAAATAGGTAAAATAAAAAGGATCAGCGAGGCTAAAGCGTTGAAAAATAGACAAATTTATTTTGTTCCAAAACAATGAAAAATAAGGGAGGTAAAATAATTATCATCTTACCTCCATATTGATTTTCAAGCGCTTACAAGAATTTTCACCGCCAAATTTTGTCAATACTCGTCCTCGTTGAAGTATGTATTTCTTCGTGGTTATCAATGACATCAGTTAATACTATGTGATTTCGGGGACAGTTATTTTACCATAAAAAGCGATGAAACGCCATCGGCACAATCCCTTCATCACGTTAATTATCACTCAAATAAGTCTTTCAAAGAACCTATTTATACCTACAAAAGTACAAAGAAGATGGATAATTGCAAAGTTTTCCATCTAATTATTACTACTAACATTAAATATATACTATCTTTGCATATTAAGTATGCACGCATACCGTTTAAAGATTTCTTAGTATATAACATTATTAGATTTTTAAAAATGAAAAAATTAAAAATTTAGTATTGTTTGGCGAGATGCTGGGCAATACTTGTCTCGAAAACGACGTTAAAAACTATGGAAAATTGGACTGGTGGCGGCTCGATTGTTTTAAGTATTTGTTAGTTGTGCAATCCGTGGGCTGATATTTTAACAATTATCAGTTATTTGCATCATCTAATTCTACTTACTATTGATTCAAGTTCAAGACCGAAAACAGTGATTGATTGGGTGGAGGAAAGTCTACTGCTGTTATGTACTTTCATTAGTTTGTTGTCATTATGCGGTGTCATGATTCCAACTATGATTGTAAAGTCAGCAACAATTATTTCATTAACGCTATTTTCCGCTGCTTGGTAGCCACGCTACTAATTTAATCTTATGGCGGTTATAGTAAAGGTGAGACACCTCTTCCCCTTCCGAACAGAGAAGTTAAGCCCTTTTACGCCGATGGTACTGCAAGTTCTTGTGGGAGAGTAGGAAGCCGCCTTTTTTGAAGAAAGTTCACCAATAATTTGGCGATATAAAAGAATATCAGTATCTTTGCAACAACAGATTCCGCCACGCTTCCCATAGAACAGCGTACCAGGGCGGAACTTTTACTTTATATAGGTTTATGGAATACACGAAACAGCCGATAGATTATCCACAACAGATACAAATGCTGAAAGAGCGTGGATTGATAATCAAAAACGAAAGACAAGCATTAGAACAACTACGAATCATTAGCTATTTCCGTTTGGCTAACTATCTGCGGCCAATGGAGCAAGACAAGGAAAATCATACATTCAAGCCTAATAGTACCTTTGAGAATGCCATAAACCTTTATTATTTCGATAAAGAACTAAGAGCTTTGATTTTTACTGCTATCCAAAGTATTGAAATAGCCCTGCGGACAAAAATCATACATCACGTTTCATTGAAATACGGTGCTTTTTGGTTTACGGACATCCGCTTATGTTCTAATCAACAAATGTTTGCTGAAAACTTGAATCATATTCAACAAGAATTGCAACGTTCAAAAGAAGATTTCATTTTAGAACACTTCGCAAAATATACAAGTCCAACATTTCCGCCTGTATGGAAAACATTGGAAGTCGTTTCTTTCGGCACACTTTCCAAATTATACTATAATCTGTCAGACAAAGCACTAAAGAAACAGATTGCACAAGATTTTGATGTACCACAACATCTTTATTTGGAAAGTTGGATTAAATCCACTACCGTATTACGGAATTGCATTGCTCATCACGCACGTATTTGGAACCGCCGCTTTCCTAACATGCCACAACTTCCCAAACGGATGCCGAAAGCATGGATAAACGACACGAGGCTTCCTATGATGAAACTTTATGCCCAACTTTGCTGCATTGCATACTTGCAAAATAGCATCCACCCAAACAACACTTTCAAACAAAATTTATTTGCGTTATTAGAAGCACATCCCAATGTAGATGTAAAAGCTATGGGATTTCCTGCGAATTGGCGTGAAGAATCTTTGTGGAAAGAGTAAGCACAAATATTCAAAAATGTTCCTTTGCGTAGACTTATGAATATGGAATAATCCTGATAATTGGAGCACGTCAATCAAGTTGCAATATATCAGCAACTTACATACAAATTAGATATTCATTTCTGATTGTTTTTGAATATTGTGTTGCCGATGAAGAAAGTGAAATATAGTTCACTTTTTGAATATGGTATTAAACAAAAAGCACCAACAATCGTAAGACTGTTGATGCTTATAAATGATGTTTTTCTGTGCTTAATACTCGAACATCAATGTTGCAGTTCCTTTGAATGTGTAAGAGCTACTGCCATTGCTCATCGTTAGATTGTCGAAATTGACAGTAATCTCGCTCTCACTTGGATTTGTGTTGGTTATTACTGCTGTTCCTGACACATACTTAAAAGAATCCTCTAAATCTATGATTGAGCCTTCTTCCTCTTCAATTAAAGGCGTAAGGGCTAAATCCATTTCGGCGAAATCATTGCCAACTTGAGGACACGTTGCATTGTGGTAGGAGAATGTGTAGTAATCCACATTTATAACTCCGTTGCTCTCATTGTCAACTGCAACAGTGAAATCGCCTTTCCTTAGTGTTTCGTTCCAATCACCCATAAAGCTGAAAGCGGATAGATTGTAGCTCACACCGTTAATTTCAATGGTATTGCCACCATTGTTGTTTGTTGGGTCGTCATCATCGTCACTGCAAGCAACGAGGGTGAAAGACGAAATGGCAAATAAAGCCACCATAAATTGATAAAGATACTTTTTCATTCTGACTTATTTTTTAGTTATTAAAATGTGTCGAATTCATTGCCAACGACAATTATTCCAAGTTTGCAATACTTCTTTGCTTCTCTTTCTATGTCATTACGGAAATTTTCGTTGAAGCTACCCGTTTGGGGATTCCAACCATCTAAAAAGTATTCTCCTTTTACCTTTAACAAATCCTCTTTGTCTGCGACAAAAACAAAGTCTGAAAGATTAGGAATGTCAAACGTGATAAACGCTATGCTTTCGCCTCCTTCGTTCTCATTCAGTTGCAAAGTCGCTCCATAGTTATTTATAAGTTTCTCTGCTGTCATACCAACATGAATTCCATTCGGCAATTTGAATTTTGGAGAATAAACAAAGATAGAATGTACCGTTGCATTCAATACATTAGGCTTTTCTTCAGAAGTGCCACCATACAATGAAAAGATTTTTTCGTTGTCTTTATATAGATTCATATACAAGACATTGTAATCAAATCCTTCTGATGTTCTTTCCTGTACTTCTACAAATGAAGTATTACAATATAATTTTTTAATTTCATCTTCGCTTTTATCGGTAGTGTTATATTCTTTCATACTTTTACCAAGCGAGATGTTTGCCACCCCATTTTTTGTAATGGTATAGAAAGATTCATCTTGCGTGCGGTTTGGCTCAACTGCTACCGAATCTGAAGGCAATTCGTCTTGTTTGATTGCTTCAGTGTCGGCAATAGCTGTTGTGTCTTGTTGTTGGCCGTTTGAGCCGTTATTACTGTTTAGCAAAGCAAACAATACTCCACATCCGATAATCACAACTACAACAATAGCAATTATAATACCTTTCTTACTTCCTCTTTGTTGAGGTTGAGGATTGTCGTTTGCAACTTCCTCTTTGGAAGTATTCAATGTTGTAGTGTGAGCCTCTACCGATTGTTTTGTTTCTTCCTGTTGCTCCATCGACAAGCGCACAGAGTAACCACATTTGGGGCATTTCTCGGCTTTGGTAGAAACCATTTGCCCACAACCTTTACATTTTATCAATGCCATAATAAATCCTCTTTAAATGAAGTTAGACGGTTCGCCATAATCATTTGTTCCTTCATCAGATTTTTTGAAGAGAAAGAAAATTTCTACAATAGGAAGCAAAACCCACCACCCACTTCTGTTTATATCATGCAACCTACGCACGGAAACAGCCAAGAAAGGGATGAATCCAATTATAAGATAAAGAGAAAGTATAAAGAATGGATTGCCTATGCCAAAGCTGACAAAGGAAAAGAATTCTCTTCTTGTTGCGCGGCCACTGAATGTTGCGAATTTCTTAGTAAAGCATTTCCACCACACGGTAATAGTTTCCCACCACAATGCACCAACTTCATAGATGCGTTGCGCCAAGTCAAATTTGCTACCACGAAAGACTTTATAAAATTCGCACGACCAAAATAGTTCCGAAACCGTTTTATAGGAATCATCTTGTTGTGGCTGCGCCATATTTTGTGCCGTTGTTTCTGCTTGTTGCTCAATGGGACATCCACAATTAGGACAAGCTGTTGCGCCGTTTGGAATGATTGAGCCACATTCCTCACATCTTCTTTCTGCCATATTTGCAATAAATTACCACTGCACCTATGGCCTTGCGATGCACTTTTTATTATTTGGTTTTTGAGGCATAAGAAGAAAAGTGAGGCCACCATTCTTGACCCTTATCCTAAGCGTAGGGCTTCGACTCCCTGTAAGAAGAATAAGGAGAACAGACAACCCCACTTGGATGTATTTCGTGTTGATATACGAATACACACCAAGAGAGCGTCCTTCCCACATTATTCCGTTCTTACTTTGTGAGTTGTCGAAGTTCACGCTTACGGAATAAAGCGAAAATGCGCTTTCTTTCAATATGTCTGCACACTATTTGCTAATGTGCGCAACAAAGATACGCATTTTCTTTGGAAGAACGCTCAATAATCCAACAAATTAACTCTAAAAGTCTAATAGGTCGTATGTTTCAAGCAACTCTTTTTCTCTGATTCCGAGATAAATTTTTGTGATAGAGATATTACTATGATTGAATATCTCTGAAAGTTTTATTAGAGCCATATTAGCATTCTCACCGCTGCTTTCATACACTTTTCTACCAAATGTTTTGCGCATACTATGAGTTGAAAAATGCTCGATTTTTAAGTTATATCGCTTTTTTATATCTTTGAATAATACATTTATCCTTTGCGTACTATATACCACCTTCTTTTGACTAAGAAAGCACTTTTCATTATCATTTTTAATGCGTAGAGCGTCATGACAGCGTTTTATATGTTGTTGAAAATCCGAATTTATTTTTACAGTTCTGCGCTTGTTCGTCTTTTTCTCGTTGAGGGTGAATTTGTCATCATCAAGTAACATAGACCAAGTTAAGGTTAGAATGTCGCTGATACGCAACCCGAAGAAACACCCACAACCGATAAGGAGTGACATACGATAATTGCCATCCCTGTATAATTTACGGATAAGGCTTAACATTACATCCCACTCCATATAATCTGATGTTTGGTATCTATGGTTTATTTGTTTCATAAAGTTCACTTTTACATGATTTGACTTGTTTTTGAATGACTTTTACCTTACTATATCTGTAATTTCTTGATTTTTAGTTCATATTCAAATCTGTGGAGAAAGTGAATGTTTTATGCAGCCATCATTTGACCACTTTCTGACGGCAGGATTATTGCCATCAGTTTAACTTTCTTTGCTTCGTAAAGTTTGCTTGCCTTTTCGTCTTTACTCCACATATTAGCGTGAATGTAGTCATAAGTGGCAATCCAAAGTTCACGTAAGGCCTTTTCAATAGTTGAGTTCTTAATTGAGGCTACAAGTTCTACAAAATATCTCATATTTCCTCTTGCATAATCCATTGCAGGATGCGAATAATCAGCCATCATCCACCACCAATCGTGATTTTTCATTGTTTCTAATGCCTTATTTATGATTTCTATTGTTGCCATATCTTTGAGTTTTTATTGTTATTACTTTTGTTTCTTTCTTACATTACAAAGATAGGCATATATTTAATAATAGCCAAATTATTAGATCTAAAGTATGCTAAAGTAGAATGTTTTATTGCTTGACAGTCAACAAAATAAAAAAGGATGCCAATAACTGACACCCTTTGCAAATTAAATTAGAATACTTCAACCAACGATTCCCATCTGAAACTTCGCCAAGCACCTTTCTCCACATCATAAAAGGCAGTTGTACAATAGTTCTCCCTGCTTTCTCCGTTGCCATTTGTCTTAGCTTTTGCAAGATTCTTTTGCGTTGTACCCCAACATTCTCTTAACTCTCCATTTTTCTTGATGAAAGTGAAGTGAGCAATGCCATTTTGAAGTTTTGATTTCAAATTCTCTATCATTAGAGCTTTCATTACCCCCATTTCATCGGACTTTGTGCGGTTGGCGATTACTGTTGCCCTTACTGCTGTTGTGCCTTTAACTACGATTGCTTGTATCATAACTTTATTTATTTCCTTTACCCACTGCAAATATAGGCATATATTAAATAATAGCCAAATATCTACAGCTAAAGAAAACTAAAGTATAGGCAAATATGCAATATTTGAACGAAAAAGTTTATCTTTGTTCCGAAGTAACTATATAAGATATGGAAGAAAAAAAGAAACAGGAAAGAAAAGTTGTACACCTTCAAATAGGCGACAAACATTTGTATTACGGCAGTATATCAAGACTCTTTGATGATTTCACTGAAGATGAATTGGGCATTTCTTATTATAAAACGAAGAACAATTTGGCCAAGTTAGGTACAATAAAAACTGAAAAATGTGTTATAAGGCAAGGCTTTCTAATTACCAAAGAAAAGAAAATGTGATACTATGCCGTATAAAAGCAAGATAAATTATAATCCCATTTTATCAGTACAGGAAAATGCAGCAAACAACAATGTTACCGTTGCTGCTATACGCTCATACATTCGGACAAATGGCATAAATAGGAAATTGGATAATGCCATTATTATAAAGAGGAGGATTGATGAAGTCGTTAAGACAAACCCCAATATTTCATTAAGACAATTATCGGCACAATTAGGCTATTCGGTTAATACCATTAGAAAATACTTATTACAAGATGTCAGCGTATCAACTAATGATAAAATCAAAATATCAACATTTGATACGTCTAAATGGAACGTTATTATAAAATCTGTGTCGGACAGCCAAGATGAAATCTTGTTTAATATTTTGCGACTGTATGTAGGTAGAAGTTGCTTTGATTGTGATATGACTTATAGTATAGGTGTGTTTTATCGCAATATCCCTCAACCTACAATGAAATATGATAAATATCCACAATTTGAAGATGTCTTGCCTTTGGAACAGGCTTATGCCATTGAAAATGGTGCATTACATTCAATTATCATAGATTTGCCATTTACCGTAAAAAACAGTGAGAAAGATGCGCAAACGTCAATGATCGCAAGGAGATTTAATTGCTTTTATTCTGTGGATGAGTTATACAAAACCAATGTCGAGATGCTGAATTTGGCATACTGCAAGTTGCAAAAAGGAGGTTATCTCATAATGAAAACGATGGATTTTGTTTATGGGACAAAGCAATATTGGGTTAGTAATTTTGTGCAAGATAAAGCTGCTGCAACAGGCTTTATATTGGAAGATACATTTATTCTTGTGTCAAAGCACAAGGTTTTATCCGCAAAAATAGGCGAGCAACGTCATGCACGCAAATTCCATTCATATTTTTTCGTTTTCAAAAAATAAATGATTGATGAACGAGCAACGGTTAATATGTGTATGCCTTGAAGTATTGAAAAGTCACATTTATTTCACGTAACTAATTGATTATATGATGCTTATTTGTTTTGAGGTTGAAAATATCGGTACTTACACTTTAATTTATCAATTTAAGGGTAAGATTCTGCGCCAATATTCAGTCAACGCCCTGCTAATCTTCTCCTTAGTTTCATCTTTGTGTTTCTTGCCGAACATAGGATTTTTACGGCCTTGCTTTGCTATGCGCATCTTGAACTTTGTCGCATCCGATACTTTCCTGCTAAATCTTTTTGCCATATCTATTGAACTTTATTGAACCATCATTATATTTATAACAATAAATAGTTAGTGATTTAAGAAAATGGAGAAGTATTATGTCATAAACATAGATAATTTAGAAATAACTTATCATGCAGATTGTGGAACAAGAGAATACCTTGCAACACATGACCATATAGACTTAAAAGATATTTGGTTGCAGCGAAAGATGAGTAGGCATTATTATAACGAATTTGAGATTTGGTGTTATGATTATAATGAAACGAAGGGGCTTTATTCTCGTATGGTAGGATATCTAAATTTTGAATCTCCAAATCCACACAGAGGTGAAATTTATATCAATTACTGTAATGAGGCTTTATATTCAGACTTTATTATTGGTGCAAGATTCTACCTTGAAGAAGTCTTAAATCTAAAATTTCTGAGAATCTCAAAATTGGATATTGCAGCGGATTTTAATTTTAACATACAGAGATACATATTGAAGTCTTATAAAGACTTAGATTATGAACTCTTGATAAACGGGGAAGTCGTGAATGAATCTTGTGTACATGGAGTAGGTGTATATGCTGGTAATAATCCTCGAAACAGGTTGTTTGCAAAACCTTCATTGGATTTTGCTAATAAAAATAAGACTTTAACAATGAGAGTTTACGACAAGCTAAAAGAAATAAAAGAGGAAAGCAATAAAACATACATCCTTGAAAGAGATGGATTTACAAGAATATATAGAGTGGAAATGACTTGCAAGAATCATAAGGTTTTATATAAATCATTAGTAAGGCTTGGATTGAGTGATGAAGATTTATATTCTATGTTGGACGACCATAATGTACTTCAAAAGTTATTTACAGATTTGATGAATAGATTGGTGAGGCTTAGGAAAAATAGGACTGTTTACAATTTGCTTTATCATGCAATAAAAGATTTAGAATGATGTATTTTGTGTTGCTTAACCTGTATTGTGGGGCTATTGGTTAATAGCCCTATATTGTATTTTCATAGAAACCTAACGGTATGCTTCATAATAGTTCAATGGCAAACGTTCTATACTGAAAGCGAGGATACCTACTATGCAAAGGCTTCACGTCTGTTTTTGGGATTGTTGATGAAGTTCATCAAATCATCTTCAGTGTACCAAATTTTATCTCCTTGTTTTGTATATCCAAGTAATCCATTATCCCGATAGCTTCTAAGAGTACTTTCCTTCACATTCAAGATATTCATTAAGTCTTTATTGGTATAGATGGGTTTGCTACTTTCCTTTATCATTTGTGGTAACGGTCGGAGTTCATTTACTATTTCAGTCTTGGCCAAGCATTGAAGGACATTTAGGCAATTTCGTATAGCACGTTCCCTGTAATAAAGTAAATCATCAACAATAACGATATCATTTTCTTGAACGATTAGTAATGTACAGATAATAGTCCAATCATTACCGAATAAATCAGATACCCATTGTTGGCTTAATAAATGGTACTCATCCCACGGTAGCTTGGGGTCATTTATACAAGTTTCGTCTAAAATCAATTCTTGAGGCTCATTTTCGCTCCAAGTGCCACAAATCTTTCTTTTGGCTTTGTTCGCTTCTACGATATGCTGATATTTGCTCCAAATGGAATCCTTTATGTTAATTTCGTTACTCATTTCATTTAATATTTTTCTGTGTATGCAAAAATACAGCTTTTACCCTATCTTTGTTCTTGAAATAGCTGAAAAGTAATGCTTGTATGATCAAAAAATCGCTGATTATCCGTATTTTAGCGTAAAATGAAGCAAAATAAATTTGTCTATTATATGTATGAAATGTGTAAATCGCTTATTATTAGATACGTTTTTATTAAAAACGACTCTTCAACGAGGATGAGTATTAAGCCGCAAACCGGCGTAAAGTATTGAACAGAAGATTGAAAATCATCGGAAGTGGGGACAACAAGAATCCCCACTTTCTCGTTTTATCGCCTTTTATGACATAAAAATCTGCGGGTAGATTGTTGATATATTGTCACTTGGTTGGCATTCTCCAAAAATCAGGCTCATTAAATATTCACAAACCTGCAAAAAGAACATTTTTGAATGTTTGTGCTTAGTCGTTCCACAAAGGTTCTTCACGCCAATTTGCAGGAAAGCCCATCGCTTTTAATATTGTCTGTGGAGTGTTTGACAATAAAGCTTTTATTCTGCTTTTGAATTGGCTATTGGGATTAATACTTTGTTCCAAATATGCCAAACAGCAAACTTGACCATATAGTTTGATTGGTCGTATGCATTTTGTACCAATCCATTGAAGAGGCAAGCTTTTTGGGAGCTGAGGCATAATAGGAAAACGGCGGTTCCAAAGTCGTGCGTGGTGAGCACAATAGTTTCGTAAAACAGATGCGCATTTCATCCAACTTTCCAAATATAGATACTGTGGTAAACCAAAGCTTTTTGCTACCTGCTTCTTTACGCCGGTATCGTTGAAATTACAATATAACTTGGATAAAGTGCCGAAAGAGATAACTTCCATAGTTTTCCATACAGGAGGCAACGACGGATCATTATATTTCTTGAAATGTTCTTTCAGGAAATATTCATTTGAACGGTTTACTTCCTTTTGTATATTCTCAAGACAGTTTGCAAATATGCCCTCGTCTTTGAAAAGCCTTACATCCATAAACCAAAACGCTCCGTATTTTAAAGAGAACCATTGAATGATTCGTGTGCGTAAGGCAATCTCAATGTCTTGAATGGATGCGAAAACTAATGTCCTTAGCTTTTTGTCAAACTGATACAATTCAATAACATCATCAAAGTTGCTGTCAGGGAGGAACCGATGCTTGTCAGAGTTCGAAACTTCCATAGAATGCCAATAACTCGCAAGTCTGAAGTAGCTGATAGATTGAAGTTGGCTTAAGGCTGTTTCTTCATTCTGAATTATCAGACCTCTTTGCTCTAAAAGTTTGAGTTGCTGCGATAGTGTATTGGTTGTTTGGCATATTTCATATACATCTATAAAAAACGAAGTCTCGCCGTGGTACGCATCGTTGAGAGGCGTGGCGAGAACTGTTGCTGCAAAGATACAATCAAATCGTTTAATTACAAAATTATCAGCGGAAAACTTTACAGTTCTACATCTTCTTTATACTTTTGCAAGTATAAAAATAGGTTATTTAAAAGACTTATTTGAATGACAATTAACGTGATAAAAGGATTGCGTCTATTATATTTCATCTTTATCAGCCAAACTTCTGCTTTGTTATTGCAATTTAGAGGTAGGTTAGCTGTTCAAAATCAATCAATGTTATAAGATTCACGGATGTTATCCTTATCTTTGCTGTCAAATTAGAGCATCTGTTTATGATTTAAAACATAATGCATATATGGACTCATACGATTACGACATAATAATTTGTAGGCAGCGGACTTTACGGAGCTGTCACAGCATGGCGAGCCAGAGAGAAAGGTCAGAGATGTCTGGTACTCGAACGCCGCAATGACGTGGGCGGCAATGTGCGCGACAAGATGACAGAAGGCATTAATGTCCATCTGTACGGTGCACACATTTTCCACACAGACAATGAGCAGGTGTGGTCTTTCGTGCGACGGTTCTCCGACTTCAACAGTTACGTGCATACAGTCATTGCGCGCAATGCCGACAGATATTATCACATGCCTGTCAGCCTTATGACCTTCCATGAGATATTCGGTACAATGCGTCCTGACGACATACCATGCATATTGGCAGCAGAACGTGAGAAAGAATATTATCCCAATCCTGAAAATCTTGAACAGAAAGCTGTCAGCCTTATAGGCAGAACGGTATACGACCTGCTTATTAAAGGCTATACCGAAAAGCAGTGGGGACGTGCTGCGACTGAACTACCTGCGGAGATAATAGAACGCCTTCCCGTACGCACAACGTTCAACAGCCGTTATTTCGGTGACAGACACCAAGGCATCCCCGCCAACGGATATCATGCCATGGTAAGACGAATGCTCGACGGTGTGGAGACACTGACAGGAACAGACTTCTGCAAGCAACGCGACTTCTGGCTCGGGCGTGCGCCAAAGATTGTTTACACAGGTATGATAGACGAACTGATGGACTATCGTTTCGGCGCGCTGGACTATCGCGGTCTGGAGTTCCATACCGAACGTGTGGATGTGTCCGACTATCAGGGCATTGCCGTAATAAACGAGACATCGCCTGATGTGCCCTACACGCGTACAATAGAGCATAAGCATTTCTGTCCTACGCAACCTAAGCTTCCTTACACAATAATCACACGCGAATATCCAACCCAATGGAGTCCGGGGCAGGAGGCATATTATCCGATGAACAATGCACGCAACCATCGTCTTTACAACAGATACCGCGAAGCCGCCGCAAGCCTTTTCCCCAATATAATCTTTGGCGGACGCCTCGGAGAATACAGATACTATGATATGGACGACGCCATCATGGCTGCGCTCGCTCTTGAACTCTGATTCTTACCACAGCTTGGGTTAAACCGAATGCCATAAGACAGCCCAAGCTGTCTTTTCACCTTACAGTTTACTCCTATACATTAAATAAAAGCAAAGACGGTTTTACGTCAAATCTCAAACACGATTCGTGTATATTGATTCCGGAGTCAATATTATAACATATTTTTACCTTTTATACAACACAAAGAAAACAAACGTTAATTTCTCTGCTATCTTGTTTAGAATTTAGTGTTTCGAGCGTCTTTATATCATAAAAAGGCGTCAAACTCTGATGATATCATAATAACATGAGGAGAAGTACTTCTGTATGTTATTAAAAGGAAACCTATAAAAACCTAACATTATGAGAAAGTGTATTTTGTTTATATTTATGCTCTCGTGCGCCTGCAATGTTTTCGGACAGAAAGAACGAAGTATCAAGATTTATGCCACGATACAGGATTACATTCTGCGCACGACAATAGAGGATGTTAAGGTAACACTTCTGTCTCCGGACAGTGTGGCACTTGACAGCTGCCTGAACGACAACGGATATATAACGTTGAGAAAACTTTACAGGTTCAACGTCAAGGAAGGAAATTACATCATAAAGACAGAGAAGGAAGGATATGAGACAACATACACTCCGATAGAGGTAAGCGACATCAGACGGCGAGAGACAAACAGAGTGCTTTCAACCATATATATGAAACGTCCGAAGGTGCATGCCATAGACGAGGTAGTGGTTACTGCCACCAAGGTGAAGTTCTACAACAAGGGCGACACTGTTGTCTACAACGCGGACGCATTCCAACTGGCAGAAGGCTCGATGCTCGACGCGCTGGTGAAGCAGCTGCCCGGAGTGGAACTGAAGTCTGACGGACGCATATATGTCAACGGACGGTTCGTGGAGAGTCTGCTGCTCAACGGCAAGGACTTCTTCAAAGGAGACAACACCATCATGCTGGAGAATCTGCCCACCTATGCCGTCAACACGGTGAAGGTGTACGACAAGGCAGGAAGGCTGAGCGAGTTTCTCGACCGCGACATGAACGACAAACAGCTTGTCATGGAAGTCAACCTGAAAAAGCAGTACAATATCGGATGGATGGGTAACATAGACGCGGGAGGCGCCAACCACGACCTTTACATGGCACGCCTGTTTGCCATGCGTTCCACCGACCACTCACGCATCTCCCTTTACGGCAACATCAACAACATCAACGACTTCACCACTCCCAACACCAATGACTGGACACCGGACAAGATGCCTTACGGACGGCTCACAACAAAGAATGCCGGCATGAATGTCAACGTGGACGACCGTGAAGGACGTTACGAATATAACGGAAGCGCAAACTTCACACATTATGACAATAATGAGGTTCAGAACACATTCCGGACCAACTTCCTCTCCGACGGTGACACCTACGACCGTCAGGTACAGAAAGCCCGCTTCTGCAACATGTTCTTCAACACGAGCCACAGTCTGGAACTGAAGCCGAAGGGCGATACATCGCGTGTGGAGTATGACCTCAACCTTGGAGCGCGCTACAGCCGCATGCGTCATGACATATCACAGACTTCCGCAACATCTGACGAGACATGGGACGGATTTGAGGATTTCTCAAAGATATTGTCGGCTCCTGTGCTTGACGACGATCTTCGTGCCCGTCTCATAAACCGTCAGATAAAAAACCGTTACTATGACAACAAGCAGTGGTCTGCCAATATAGGTACGGGCATGATGCTGCGTATGCCTCATAACAGTGACTTCCTGTCTGTTAACATCAATGGTTCGTTGTTCGGGTCCGACATGCGTGACTTCACCCATCAGCGCATAGATTATTTTTCCGGCACAGGCTCGACAGATTTTATTAACCGCTACAACGATGTCACACCCTCGCGAGGTTTCAGGATAAATCTCAACAGCTATTACGGCATGGTATTCTCCGACCGTCTGACATTATACTTCAAATACAACATGAGTGCCGGACGCAGCAGGTCTTCCAACAAACTATACCATCTCGAGACTCTCGACGGTTGGGGACCGGACACGGAGAATCCCATAGGCGCGCTGCCGTCAGTCACGGAATACCTGCCGACGCTTGACGGAAAGAACAGCTACATCTCGGTGGAAAGCGACAACAGCCACTCCGTAGCAGTGAATGCCTTTATCGACCTGTGGCGTAATGACAAACTGACCATGCGCTTGCTACCGGAATTGAAGCTGAATATACTGAACGAGAAACTTGATTATCACCGCGCACGTATAGACACGGCTTTCAGCCGCAGCACGGTGATGATGGAACCGTCGGTCGAGCTGCATCTTACGACAAAGGACTATCTGAGGGGCGGTGCCCTTAAATACAATATGAAGAGCAGCACCCCCAACATGCTGTATTCTCTCGACTTCGTTGACGACTCCGACCCTATGACGACCATAAACTATGGCAACAGGAATCTGAAGAACAGACGCTCACACACCATCAGCCTTGACTATAACGACAGAAAGCACACCATAAAGATTTCTCCTGTTGTGACTTTCAACATAAGCGAGAACGATGTGGCGATGGGTTATGTGTATGACCGTAGTACGGGACGACGCACATACTCATATTATAATGTGAACGGCAACTGGAATCTTGACACAAGATTCACCATGAACGGTCCGTTGGACAAGAAGAAACGCCTGTACTTCAACTCTTCCACCTCGTGGAGATACATCCACAGTGTCGACATGATAGGCGATGATCTTGCCGCCGCCCCGGTTAAGAGCACTGTTAAAAGTTCTATCCTCTCGGAGACCCTCAGTCTCGACTGGTCGCTTGGAAAGCACACTGTAGGCTTCAAGGGCTCCGTGTCATGGGTCGGCACTGACGGTGACCGCCGCGATTTCACCGCCATCAACGCTTACGACTACAATTACGGACTGTACGGCTATCTCCACCTCCCGTTCGGATTCAAGCTCGACACCGACCTTACGATGTACAGCCGCCGCGGCTATGAGGAGTCTGCCATGAATGACGACAACTTCGTGTGGAACGCACGGCTGACCCGCTCTTTCTTCAAAGGAAAACTCACACTCCGTGCCGACGCGTTCGACATTCTACACCAGCTGAAGAAGGTGGAGCGCAGCATCAACACACAGGGACGTGTGGAGCGTTTCTACAACACCCCTCCGCGGTATGTGCTCCTGCACGCCATATACAGATTCAACGTCTTCCCTAAGAAAAAGATGTAGATTCTGTAGTCTGACATAGACATAGAAATACAATAACTGTTTGCAACATACAAAATAAAAAATAATAATTATGAAAAGAGGTTTTATATTTATATTAATGACGGTCTGTATATGTTCATCCTTCGGACAGGATAACAGAGAAAGAAGAATATATGGTCAGTTGGTAGATTATGTGACAAGAAAAGAGTTGAATAATGCCAAGGTAACGCTAATGACAACAGACAGTGCTGTTGTAGATACATCAAGAACCTGGTATGAGTATACACCTAAATACAATTGCTACAGCATTCCAGTTAAGACAGAAGGCAAATACATCCTGCTTGCCGAGAGCGAAGGCTACGAACCTCAGTTTTTTCCTATAGATATAAAGTTTCACAGACGGGAGACTTATATCTACCTGCCACAGATGACAATGAAACGTAAACAGAAGGTTCACAAGATAGATGAGGTAGTCGTTACGGCAACGAAAGTGAAATTCTATCACAAGGATGATACGTTGGTCTATAATGCTGACGCCTTTCAGTTGGCAGAAGGGTCTATGCTGGACGCACTCATAAAACAGCTTCCAGGAGCGGAACTGAAATCGGACGGACGTATATATGTGAATGGGCGTTTCGTGGAGAGTCTTCTTCTCAACGGCAAAGACTTCTTTAAGGGCGACAATACCATCATGCTGGAGAATCTTCCCACCTATGCTGTCAATACAGTAAAGGTTTATGAGAAAACAGGTGAGTTCAGCAAGTTCATTGGCAAGGATATCATTAATGACAAACAGTTTGTAATGGACGTTAACCTGAAAAAACAGTACAACATCGGATGGATGGGCAATGTAGACGCCGGAGGAGCCAATCACGATATGTATATGGCACGACTGTTTGCCATGCGTTCCACCGACCATTCCCGATTGTCATTTTATGGAAATATAAATAACCTGAATGATTTCACTACTCCAAGCACCTCAGACTGGACTCCGGACAAAATGCCTTATGGAAGGCTTACGACGAAGAGTTTCGGCGTTAACCTCAACATTGACGACCGTGAGAAACGTTTCACTTATGCCGGAAACGCCAACTATTCACGCTACGACAATCATGTGATACAGAACACTTTTACCACAAACTTCCTTTCAGGCGGCAATACTTATGACCGGCATGTACAGGATGCCGATTTGAGCAACACATTTGTCAATACAAATCATACACTGTATCTCACGCCGGGCGGAGATGATGCCCGGGTGTCGATAGACATACGTCAGGGTGCAAGCTATACAGACAGGAAACAGGAACTGGACATTCTTTCCGCCACATCGGAAGAGACATGGAACGGTTTCAATGATTTCATATCCGTCTTGTCAGTCCCCGTATTGTCGGATGAACTACGCAACAGGCTTATAAACAGACAGATACAAAACAGCTATTATAGAATAAAGACATGGGACACATATCTGACTGCAGACATGAAGATAAAGATACCTCATTGTGAGGATGCGTTGGGCTTCAAGGTCAGCGGCAGCCTTAATGGCGGAGACTATAATTACTTTGACAGGAAACAGATTGATTTCTTCAGGGAGAATCCGGCATCTACAGATTTTATCAACCGTTTTAAGGACGGCACTCCGTCAAGAGGATATAGTTATAATATTGAAGCCAACTATCATTACAGTCTGGGGCAGTCGGACTATCTGACTTTCATTTATGGTTTCAATCAGGATTATATCAACACAAAGGAAAGCCTGTATCGGCTTGAGCAGATTGACGGATGGGGTGTCGGCACAGAACACCCTATAGGTACACTTCCATCTGTGCGCGAATATCTGCCTTCATTGGACGCGGGCAACAGCTATCGGGGAGCTCTTATAGAGAATGCCCATACTTTAACTGTCGGTTATACATTAAAGGTATATGATAATAAAAAGTCGCGCATGTACTTCACACCTGCACTTATTGCACGTGTTAAAAGGGAAAGACTGAAATACCAGCGCGCGGAACTTGATACAGCTTTTGCACGCACCAACATCCTTGTTACTCCGTCCTTTACAATGAAATGGAACACTAAGGATTGGAAAGAGGACATACGGTTCGATTATAAAATGGATATGAGCACCCCGAACATGCTCTATGGTGTCAGCTTTGTTCAGGACTCCGATCCGATGGTAACCACAAATTATGGTAACAGGAATCTTAAGAACAGACAGTCACACAACTTCAGTATCAGTTATAACAACACACGGAATATATTGAATTTCAGACCTTCAGCCGGATTCAACGTAAGCCGAAACGATGTGGCGATGGGTTATGTATACGACCGTGCGACAGGACGCAGGGAATATTCGTTCTATAATGTCAACGGCAACTGGAATATGTATCTGAACATGAACGCCAACGGAACACTTGACAAGAAGAAACGTCTCACTTTCAGTTCCGCGACAGCATGGAACTATTACAACTGTGTTGACATGATTGGCGACGATCTCACTTCCGCACCGATAAAAAGTACGGTCAGGACGTCCGTGCTTTCAGAGAATGTCAACTTCAGTTATAGCCTTGGAAAACATTCAGTCGGTGTGAAGGGCTCGTTCGCCTGGACCAATTCCAGCGGTGACCGCGATGATTTCACAACCATCAACGCATACAACTACAATTACGGTATGACAGGCACAGTGTCGCTCCCATGGAAATTCGTGCTTGAAACAGACTTCACTGTCTACAGCCGCCGCGGTTATGAGGAGTCTGACATGAATGACGACAACTTCGTGTGGAACGCACGGCTGACCCGCTCTTTCTTCAAAGGCAAACTCACACTCCGTGCCGACGCGTTCGACATACTTCACCAGCTGAAGAAGGTGGAGCGCAGCATCAACACGCAGGGACGTGTGGAGCGTTTCTACAACACTCCTCCGCGGTATGTGCTCCTGCACGCCATATACAGATTCAACGTCTTTCCTAAGAAAAAGATGTAGATAAATAAAATATTTACGGTGGCAGGCTAAAGGTATCTGCCACCGTATTTTTAAAGACTAAAAAGACATAAATGGATATTCACAAAACGAAAAAGGGAAAACTGAGGCATAAACGCCGCGTGCCTGCATTTCGGCAGATTGAGGCAAACGACTGTGGACCGACGTGCATACAGATGGTACTGCCTATTACGGAATGAAATATCCGTTGAAGACTATCAAGCGTCACTGCGACATGAAACGTCTCGGCATCTCCCTGCGCGACGTCACCCACTGTTGCTCGGCACTGGTTTTTTGAGAACATTAGAACAGCTATTATACATTTAATGTTTGTTGTCATCTCCTCATCCTACTTCCACACTGCTACCGTTATCCTGTATTCACCTTTTTCAAGATTTAGCTCGCCACATCTTCGATAAAGCTGAATACAATCTGGCTGCAGCAGCACGAAATAATAATGGAAGTATAATGCGATTCGGAATTAAGGGCGTAAACCGGCTAAGACACTGCCGACACAAAAGTCGGACCTCACGTCACCGCAAAACACCCGTTTCCGACATGACAAAAAAGAGGGACGTCCCACGGCTCACTGCCGGAAACGTCCCTCATGTGAAAAAAGGCGGCTGCCTACTCTCCCGCATTGCATTGCAGTACCATCGGCGATGACGGGCTTAACTTCTCTGTTCGGGATGGGAAGAGGTGGAACACCGTCGCTATCACCACCATAAATGTCTTTTCCGAATGTCCGGACTCCACCGGACAACGTATGGTATGACATCCTCATACAAGCAAAACCCGAACAACTCAAGGAATAAGCCCAACAAACGGAAAGTTTCGGGCAATTAGTAGCGCTCGGCTTTGACGTCGCCGTCTTTACACCTGCGCCCTATCGACGTCATCGTCTCTGACGACCCTCAAAGGAGTTCTAATCTTGCGGAGGGCTTCGCGCTTAGATGCTTTCAGCGCTTATCCCGACCAGACACGGATACCCGGCGGTGCCCCTGGCGGAACAACCGGCAAACCGGAGGTCTGTCCATCACGGTCCTCTCGTACTAGTGACGGAGCCGCGCAAAACTCCAACGCCCACGATAGATAGAGACCGAACTGTCTCACGACGTTCTGAACCCAGCTCGCGTGCCACTTTAATGGGCGAACAGCCCAACCCTTGGGACCTTCTCCAGCCCCAGGATGTGACGAGCCGACATCGAGGTGCCAAACCACCCCGTCGATATGAGCTCTTGGGGGGGATCAGCCTGTTATCCCCGGAGTACCTTTTATCCTTTGAGCGACGGAGTTTCCATACACGTCCGCCGGATCACTATGCCCCAGTTTCCTGCCTGCTCGGCATGTCTGCCTCCCAGTCAAGCACCCTTATGCCATTGCACTCTGTATAGGCCGCTTACCAAACGGCCCGAGGGCACCTTTGGAAGCCTCCGTTACGCTTTTGGAGGCGACCACCCCAGTCAAACTGCCCGCCAAGCAGTGTCCGCGCATCAAGCGCGTTAGACCTCAGACAGCCGAAGGGCCGTATTTCAAGGATGGCTCCGCAAGGGCTGACGCCCCTACATCATAGCCTCCGGCCTATCCTGCACATCGGATGACCAAGGTCAGTGCTAAGCTGCAGTAAAGGTTCACGGGGTCTTTTCGTCCCATCGCGGGTAATCGGCATCTTCACCG
>ENA-OROZ01001448-OROZ01001448.1-human-gut-metagenome-genome-assembly--contig:-NODE-1448-length-21928-cov-5.054679_pt1 | contig 21928 bp, 20 predicted proteins | sample MGYA00242138_ERZ509066 | MGnify/ENA primary metagenome ERZ509066 (study PRJEB26280, sample SAMEA2338691) | human gut metagenome | biome: human gut; feature: human-associated habitat; material: faeces... | reverse complement strand
GCTTTGAGCTGGAGCTTCAAATCATCCAGCTGGGCCAGAACGCTGTCCAGCCGCTTATCATCGTTGGACATATGATTACGGGCGGCATCGATGACGCTTTCCGGAATGCCCAGCTTGGCACTGATGAGGAACGCATTGGACTTACCGGGCACGCCCACGCTGAGCTTGTAGGTGGGGGCCAGGCTTTCCACATCAAACTCACAGCTGGCGTTCACCACGCCAGGGGTTTCCAGCGCGTAAATTTTCAGCTCGGCGTAGTGGGTGGTGGCCATCAGCAGGGTGCCCTGCTTACGCAGCCTTTCCAGAATGCTGACGGCCAGCGCCGCGCCCTCTGCCGGGTCGGTACCGGCACCAAGTTCGTCGATCAGGGTCAGGGTATCGGGGCCGGCCAGCTCCAGAATGCCGGTGATCCGCTTCATATGGCCGGAGAAGGTGGACAGGCTCTGTTCAATGCTCTGTTCATCGCCGATATCCACCAGGTATTCATCAAAATGGCAGACGGTACTGCTTTCGTGCGCCGGGATCAAGAAGCCGTGCTGGGCCATCGCGTTCAGCAGGCCGGCCGTTTTGATGCTGACGGTTTTGCCGCCGGTGTTGGGGCCGGTGATGACAAGGGTATCATATTTTTCGCCCAGGGCAATATCCACGGGCACGACCTTTTTCTTGTCGATCAGCGGGTGGCGGGCTTTTTTCAGTGCAAAGCGGCAGCTATCGTTCACCTGCGGCATAAAGGCGTTCTGCTCCACCGCAAGGCGGGCTTTGGCCAGCAGCAGATCAATTTGCAGCATAGCGTCATAGCTGTAGCTGAACTGCGGCTCCAGCGATGCCACCTGGCCGGAGAACGCCGTCAGAATGCGGGTGATTTCCTCCTGCTCTTGGGCGTGCAGCTGCATAATGCGGGCGTTGGCTTCCACCACAGCGGTGGGCTCCACAAACACGGTGGAGCCAGTGGAGGAAACATCGTGGATGACGCCGCCGACTTCGCCGCGGTACTCGGCACGAACCGGCACAACATAGCGGCCGTTGCGGATGGAAACCACAGCATCCTGCAAAAATTTGTTGGTGGTAGAGTTTTTGATGATGGCATCCAGCTTGGTGCGGATGCTGTCCTCCGTCGCGCGGATCTTGCGGCGCAGGTCGCGCAGGGTGACGGAGGCGGTATCGGCCATTTCTTCCGGCGAAATGATGCACTCGCCGATCTGCTTTTCCAGCACCGGCTGAGGAGCCAGGGCAAAGAACAGGTCATCGGTGGGCAGCATATCGTGGTCGGTCAGGCCGTACCACTGGGCCAGGCCGGAAAAATTGCGCAGCGCTGCAGCAATTTCCAGCAGCTCGCCCATCGAAAGAATGCCGCCCTTGGCCGCATGGGCCACCACGCGGCGCACTTCATGCACAGCGCCAAAGCGCGGACTGCCGTTTTTCAGCAGCAGGGCGTTGATGGCGTTGGTCTGGGCCAGGGCGTAGCGCTCCTCCTCCGTTGTGGCAAACGGCTCAATGGCGCGCATCATCTCTTTGGTTTCCGCACAGGTGCACAACTGCACCGCACGGGCAATAATTTTATCCAGTTCCAGGGTTGTACGGTAGGAAACGTCCATAGATAAATTGGTTACTCCTGTTGGGTCAGATGGGTCAAAAATCTTATTTTATCGTATCATCTATTGTGCACGGTTATTCCAGCACACCGTGCAAAAATTCAAGGCTTTTGGGCTGATAGTCCAGGTGAGCCGCCACGTACTGTTCACACACACGGCCCAGGCGGCGCTGGCTTTGGTCTGTCAGGGTAAAGTTGAACAGTTTGGCATCCTCTGCCAAACAGATATGCCGCAGCGCATACAGTGCACCGGGGTCCAGGTTGGGGGCGCGGTGCTCTTTGGCGGCGCAGTCGGCGCACAGCAGACGGCCCGCTACCGGATCCAGGTAAAAATCACAGCCGTCATACCGGGCGCATACATCGCAGGCCAACACCCCCGGCATGTATCCCGCCTGGGTCATGGTGCGCATTTCATAAATGGCTTTCAGCTGGCGCAACGGGCGTTTTTGCTCAGCGGTCATGTACAGGGTGTTCAGCAGCAGGCGCAGGCAGTCCGCCGATTCCGGCGGCTCCGGCGCCAGCGTGATGGTCAGCTCCGAAAGATAGGCTGCCAGGGCGGTGCCTTCCACGGTTTTGCTTAACCCGTGGAACACCTTGCTGACAGCGGCGCTGTCAATAAAATTGGTTTTGCGGCCCAGTGTAATGGCAAATTCTGAATAACAGAAAAGCCCGCAGGCACTGAACAGCTTGTTTTTCAGCCGCAGGCTGCCGCGGGCGGATGCTGACAGCACCCCGTTACCCGGTGTCAGCACTGTCAGGATCTGGTCGGCTTCGCCCACCCGGACCGCACGCAGGACAAGCCCCATTGTGTTGATCTGCATTGTTTTCCCCCGTGGTTATGCCCTGCGGCGCAGTGCTGCGGTAATCAAGGTAGTCATAAATACTGCCGCTGGCAGCAAATTTCTGCCACTGTGCGGCGCGGATTCCGTCGGTTTCAGCATTTCCTGGCATGATGGCCCGCCCCCTTTACGGATTAGCTTGCCACCATCATACCGATCCATGCGTGGAAAAGTTGTCCAACCGTGTGGTTGGACAGGGTTCGCGCAGTCTCCCCGCTATTACGGCTTTGCAAAACCGAGGTTATCCAGCAGGCGGTCGTTATCGCGCCAGTCCTCGCGAACCTTTACCCAGCATTGCAGGTTCACGCGGGCGCCCAGCAGTTCCTCGCAGTCCATGCGGGCGGCGGAGGCAATCTTTTTCAGCATCTGGCCGCCCTTGCCAATGATCATGCCCTTATGGCTCTTGCGCTCGCAGCAAATCTCCACGCTGATGTCGATCAAATCGCTGTCCGGGCGTTCTTTGAAGCTTTCCACCGTAACGGCAATGCCGTGGGGGATTTCTTCCCGCATGAACAGCAGGGCTTTTTCGCGCACCAGCTCGGCCACCAGCTCTTTTTCCGGCATATCGGTAAAAGCATCGTCGTCAAAGTAATGCGGGCCGGGGTTGGCGTACTGCTTCAGCAGCGGGAACAATTCTTCACAGCCGGTGCCATCCTTGGCGGAAACGGTGACGATCGCATCAAAAATACCGAACTCTTCCACCTGCTTTTTGCGGGCTTCCAGCGCGGCAAAATTGTCGAGCAGGTCCACCTTGTTGATGACCGCAATGGCTGGGCCGCTGCGGTGCAGCGCTTCCACCAGCGCCATCTCAGATTCGTTCAACGCACCGTAGGGCTCGAACAGCATCATGGAAACATCCACATCCGCAATGGAATCGCTGGCGGTCTTATCCATGCGCTTGCCCAGCTTGTTATGCGCCTTGTGCACACCGGGAGTATCCAGCAGCACATACTGCAGCGGCCCCCGGGTGATCACGCCGGTAATGCGGGTGCGTGTGGTCTGGGGCTTAGAGGTGACGATGGCCACCTTCTCGCCGACCAAGAGGTTCGTCAGGCTGGATTTGCCCACGTTTGGCCGTCCGATGACAGCAACGAATACAGAGGAGGTGTCGTAATGCTCCTGAACGGGTATTGTAGTACTCAAAGCGAACTCCTGTCTTGTTTTTATGTTCTGTTGCAAAGGGATATCATTCCGTGTAGCTGACCGTGCGGGGCAGACCCAGCTGCAGCAGCACAGCCTCTTCTTTTTCGCGCATACGCATAGCTTCCAGACCGCCATTTTCGTGGTCGTAACCCAGCAGATGCAGCATGGAGTGAACAGTCAGAAAAGCCACCTCCCGCTGCAGCGGATGCCCATACAGATTGGCCTGCTCCATGGCGCGCTCCATGCTGATGACGATATCGCCCAGCATCATGCAGCCGTTGTTCTCGTCGATATCATACTTGCCGTCCTCACCCAGAGGAAAGCTCAGCACATCGGTGGGCATGGGCTTGTTGCGATACTGATTGTTCAGCTCGGCAATGGCAGCGTTGTCCACAAAGGTAACGCTGATCTCTGCGGGACGGTCAAAATGCTCATACTCCAACACAGCGTTGCAGGCGCGGCGGATGAGGATGCGAAGCCCGGAGGGCACCTTGACAGCTTTCTGGGAGTTGGTGATCAAAACTTTGTTGGACATATCGGTCCACTCCTTTCAAAGGGTTATTTAAAATTCTTTTTGTTTTTTTTTATTTTCCGCTTCGGCAGCCGGATGGGCGGCACGCTCGTAAGCCTTAACGATTTCCTGCACCAGCCGGTGGCGCACAACGTCCTTATCGGTAAAGTAGCACTGTGCAATGCCGTTCACATCCTTCAGCACCTTCAGCGCGTCCACCAGACCGCTGCGGGTGCTGCCCGGCAGATCGATCTGGGTCACATCGCCGGTAACGACCACCTTGGAGCCTACGCCCATACGGGTAAGAAACATTTTCATCTGCTCCGGGGTGGTGTTCTGCGCCTCGTCCAGAATGATAAAGGAATCATCCAGTGTGCGCCCGCGCATATAAGCCAGCGGAGCGACCTCGATGATCTGCTTTTCCACCAGACGCTCGTAGGTTTCTGCGCCCAGCATATCAAACAGGCCATCATACAGCGGCCGCAGATAGGGGTCTACCTTCTGCTGCAGGTCACCGGGCAAAAAACCCAGCTTCTCACCCGCTTCCACCGCCGGGCGGGTCAGGATAATGCGGGAGACCTCTTTGGCCTTGAAGGCCTTTACCGCCATGGCAACGGCCAGATAGGTCTTGCCGGTACCCGCCGGACCGACACCGAAGGTAATGGCATTGGAACGGATGGCGCTCAGGTATTCCTTCTGTCCCAGCGTTTTGGGACGGATCGGGCGTCCCTTGACCGTGACTGTAACAAAATCCTCGGTCAGCTCCTTTACCCGCTTCTCCGCGCCATCATGCGCCAGACTGATGCAGTAGTGCACGGTCTGATCCTCCAGCGGGGTGCGGTTCTCGATCAGAAGAAGCATTCCCTCCACGGCTCGGTTCGCTGCCGCCACGTTGGCAGGCTCACCGGAAATGCGCAGCTGTGTGCCACGGCAGACGGCGGTGACAGAAAACTCTTTTTCCAATAAGCGAATATTCCGGTCGCAGTTGCCAAAAACAGCCGCTGCGATCTCTACACTATCCAGTTCAATACACTTTTCCGCCATGGAGCTCCTCCCGAATTGCAGAATTTGATGACTATATTGTACCACCAAAATCTTCAGAAGAAAACTATGAAAAGCGCACAAAATATTTTCCTGCATTCCATCGGTTTTTCCATACGAACTGTGTCTTAAAGCTTTTTGATGACTTTTTTCTGAAAACACTTGACAAAGTATATCGTGAGACGATATACTTTAAGTACGATATATCGGTTGACGATATAAAGACGTCCGATAGAATCCATGGAGTATTTCAGTATGGAAAACCTTGCATTGACAGAATCGACCTATTATATCCTGTTGTCTCTTTACCATCCGCAGCACGGCTATGGCATCATGCAGCAGACGGAACAGCTTTCCGGGGGCAGAGTCCATCTTGCCGCCGGGACACTGTATGGTGCCTTGACCTCTCTGTGCGAAAAAGGCTGGATCCGTCCCCTGCCCGCTGAGAGCGGCAGCCGCAAAAAGGAATACCAGCTTACCGCAGAGGGCGTACAGATCTTAAAGCACGAGCTTGCCCGCTTGCAGCAGCTTGTGGCAAATGGTGAGAGCATCCTGAAGGAGGAAGCCTTATGAGGGAAAAGAAAACCGTTTTCAAGCTTTTCTTTGTGTGGGATTTTGAAAAAGAAGAGCGCTGGCTGAACGAGATGGCACAGGAGGGCTGGGTACTGGATAACACCGGGTTTTCCTTTTATACCTTTGTACGCTGCGAACCGGGCGAGTATATCATCCGCTTGGAGATGAACCCCAGCAGTGATTACCGCGCCTTTGTAAAGGAGCTGGGTGCAGAGTATATCGGCGGCTGTGTCAACTGGGTGTACTTCCGGCGGAAAGCGGAGCTTGGCAGCTTTGAGCTGCTCTCGGATATCGACTCCCGCCTGACGCACCTGAGCCGCATCGACAGGATGCTTTCCCTGATTTGTCTGGCAAACCTGATCATGGGCGTAACAAACTCTCTGAATCAGGCTCGCTGCGGCTGGCTGAACCTGTTGTGCGCAGCAATGCTCTCCTATGCACTGGGGCGTATCCACGGCATGAAAGCAGCGCTGGAAAAGGAACGCAGTTTGCACGAATGATTTGTCAAGCCCTTCTTTGACACAACCGCAGAGAAAAAGCTGGCGTATCTTTGGATAAAAAGACAATGGCAAACCGATCTCCATCGTGATACAATAGCAAGCGTTGTGTGCCGCCGCCCGGCGGCCGTTTATACTGCTTGAAAACAAAGGAGAAGGAACCATGGAACAGCTTTTTCTGATGCCCGGTGAAGAACGATACGAGCGCTTCAAGGATGGCAACGGTGTTCCTAAGGTGCACTACTCCTACTGCTCTATGCGCGGTGCATTCTTTGACTGCGAGAGCCGCAGTCTTGAGGAAGCCCAGCGCCTGTGCGAAAACTGGCTTGTGGGGCAGGATCGCTGCTACCGCAACTAACATAGAACCTTAAAACCCCTGCCGTATTTGCAGACCTTTCCGCAAAACGGCAGGGGTTATTTTTATATAGGTTTTACTGCCACACCTGCGCACAGACAAGCTCCAGTACACTGCCGGCAATACAGCGGGATTTATCCGAGATCAGGAAGCAGTTGGAAAGCTCTTCCCGCCGGGGGTCGATATCCGCGATTTTAAAACCCGGTGTGACCGGATAGCCGCTGCGCAGCAGTCCGCGCAGGATACCGGAAATTTGTGCGGTGACCGGGATATCTGTCCCCTCCTGAGTTCGGATAGTGGCAATGGTCTCACACTTCTCCACAAGATCACCGATTTTACGCACATTCATAAAAACGCCGTTGGCCTGTGCATGGATCACCCGCTCTGCACCATACCCGCCAATAACGCCGGGGATGCCGGTATTGGGGATAGCGCTCCCCTCCCGAATGATCCGTCCAAGCCGGTGGCCGCGTTTGGTCTCCACCACGGCGTCCACGTCCTGTCCAGCAACAAAGCCTGGGCCAAGGGCAATGGTCAGCGGTGCCATATTCCGGCGGGTGCCAAGATTACGCTTAGCCAGAATGGCGTCCACTACGACCTCCGGCTTTGCCCGGGCAATACAGGCTCCCTCCGGGTCAACGAGCACCGGAACAGCGCCCTGCGCCCAGACAGACTGCGCCTGCTCTAAAGCTTCAATGCGGACAGCACGCAGCCCTTCGACCGTGGCTTCGCCTTCATACACTGCTTCACACAGAGCCACCTGACGGCGGATAGCTGCGGGCTGTGTCGTTTCCAGTACCAGCACACGCAGCCCAGCGCTCCACAACCGGTGGATGGTTCCAGTGGCAAGGTCGCCGCCGCCGCGCACGATAATTAGGGCATCCTTTTTCATTTTGCTTCCTTCCCGGGGAAAAGTGTCTGCAACAGTACCTCCATGGAACCGCCACAGGCAGCAATGGCCGCATCCTCGTTTTTGCCGTCAGCCGAAAGCTGCAGGCATTGCAGGGCGGGCGCAGCCTGTGCCAACATCTTCCGGGCAGCCTGCACCGTGTAATGCTCCATAATGCCGCCGCCCACACTGCCCACGGTACTGCCATCAGGCAGAACAAGCATTTTTGCGCCCACATCCCGCGGGGTGGAACCATGCCGTGCAACGATGGTCGCCAGCACCGCCGGAGTGCGTGCATTTTCTGCCTGCGCCATTGCATCCAGCAATGCGATGGGATAACCCTCGGTCTGAGGGCGGCCATTCTTGACCTGTACGATCTGCGCCAGAATGGAAAGTGCGATCTCCGCAGCGGTCTGCGCCCCGATGGCAAGGCCGATGGGTGCGCAGAGCGACTCCACTCGCTGGCTGTCCAACCCGGTCTCCAACAGCTGACGGCGCACCAATGCGGCACGGCCACGACTGCCCATCATGCCCACATAGGCCGCGGGCTTTTGCAGGATCAGGGTAAGGCAGTCCAGATCAAAGGCGTGGGAGCGGGTCAGCACCGCAAAATAGGTCTCTGCTCCGCCGGACACATTCTGGAGTGCCTGTGCAAAGGGGGCGCAAAGCACGGTATCCGCTCCAGCGGCGCGCAGCTGCTGGGCAAATTCTTCCCGGTCGTCTATGGCAAGCACCGGCAGACCGAGAAGCTTTGCCTGTTTTACAAGGGCAGCAGCCACATGACCGCCGCCGCAGACCACCAGCTGGGGCACTGCACCAAAACGCTCGGCAAATACCCGCTGCCCGTCCAGTGTAAGAAAGCCCGTAGCGGTACAGTCTTGCAAAGCGGCAAGCTGACGCTGCAAAAGCCCGGCGCTCTGGGTCTGCCACAGGGCATCTCCGTCCCGCAGCAGCAGCTGACTGCCAGCCTCTGCGCCTTCCAGCACGGTAGCCAGCGTATAGCTGCCGGTCTGGTTTGTATCTTGCAGAACGTCTGCAAGCGTTTGTCTGTTCATTGGTGTTTCTCTCCCTCTGTTATTGCTCCACAGGCGTTACCTTATCAAACCGTGTTTCGTCCAGTTCTGCCTGCCAGCTTTGCCAGTCCTCCGGCAGCATACGCCATGCAAGCCCGCACCCTGCCGAGATCTCACGCGGCAGCGGAATCAGCCGCCCGGGCACCTGTCGGACATGGCATTGCTTTTCCCACTCCATAGCTTCTAAGGTGGTACGGAAGGAAAGCACGATATAGCTTCGTTTTATTCGCATAAAAGCTCCCGGGCAAGTGCGCAGACTGCCTGCGCCGCCTGCTGCACCTCCTGCTCCGTATTAAAATGAGAAAAGCTGAACCGTACCACGCCCTGCTCGGCCGTGCCAAGGGCCTTGTGCATCAGCGGAGCGCAGTGTGCCCCGGCACGCACGCAGATGCCGTAGTCCTCCCACAAGATATCTGCCACCCGGGCAGAATCCTCCTGTCCGATGTTCAGCGCCACAATGGGCGCACGGGGCTGCATGGTCATATCACCATACACTGTTACGCCCGGCGCAGTGCGCACCTGCTCATAAAACAGGCGGGCAAGGGCGGCTTCCCGGGCAGCAAGGTTTTCTACACCCTGTTCCAGCAGCCATTGTACACCGGCGCAAAGCCCTGCAAGGCCGTGCACGTTCAGCGTGCCGGCCTCCAGTGCAGTAGGCATCTGCAATGGGTGCGTTTCGTCAAAGCTGTGCACGCCGCTACCGCCAACAAGGAGCGGCGTAACACGCAGGCCAGGGCGCACATAAGCGCCGCCGGTGCCTTGCGGCCCCAAAAGCGCCTTGTGACCGGTAAAGCAGAGGGCATCTATGCCCAGCTGCTGCACATCAATGGGCTGTGCACCGGCAGTCTGGGCTGCATCTACGATGAACAGCAGACCGTGCCGGTGGGCAAAGTCTGCTGCGCGGGCAAGGTTGATGCCGTTGCCGGTCACGTTGGAAGCTCCCGTCACCACCAGTGCCCGGGTGGTTGGTCGCAGCAGCGTTTCCCACTGGTCGTAGCAAAGCCGTGCAGCGTCATCCACCCCGGTAAAGGAGACCTCTACTCCCTGCGCCCGCAGCCGGTACAGCGGACGCAGAACGGAGTTATGCTCGCATACCGTTGTGATGACATGGTCGCCCGGATGCAGCACGCCGTTCAGTACTGTGTTCAGCGCCATGGTTGCGTTGGCGGCAAAAACAATGCAGGAGGGGTCTGGCGCATGGAAAAGCTCTGCCAGCGCCAGACGGGTGTCCAGCACGATCCGTGCGGCGTGAAGGGTAGGCTCGTGTGCGCCGCGCCCGGGGTTGCCTGCCGTGTGCAGCGCCTCCAGAATAGCCTGTTCCACCTGCGGTGGTTTATGCAGAGTTGTGGCTGCGTTGTCAAGATAAATCACGGCTTTACCACGTTCCCTGCCTGCGTCAGCTTTTCGGCAATTGTATACATATTGGTCACACTGCCAACAGCCAGCTTCTCGGTAAGGCCGTAAAAATTCAGGCAGGTGCCGCAGGTCAGGATCTCCACGCCCTGTGCTTCCAGTGCCTTGAGATCTTCCAGCATGGCAGAGCCTTCACAGGTCAGCGCCGCACCGCCGTTATAGAACAGGATGGTCTTGGGCAGCTTGTCCTGCTGGGTCAGCGCAAACACAAAGGCCTTGAGCAGGGTCTTGCCCAGCTCCTCGCTGCCTTCGCCCATCGTGGCAGAGGCAATCGCAACCACCGTATCGGTGCGGGCATCCGGTGCGCATACAGGGGCTTGCTCTGCCGGGGCGTCTGCCGCTTCTCCCAGTGTGAACAGCACACGGTATTTGCGCTCTTCCAGCTTTTCAGCACTATACTGATAGCACTTCTGCTGTGCCATTTTGGTCAGGTTCTGTACGGCGATCTCGTTGTCCACCAGTACCTCCACCTGTCCCGCGCCCTGCAGCTCAGAAATCGCCTTTTTTGCCTTGACGACCGGCAGCGGGCAGGCATCGCCCAGTGCATCTACTTTAATAAACTCAGCCATGCTGATTACTCCTCTCATTTGTCTGTTAAAGTGATCTCGATTTCCTGCTTCGGCAGGATTTCTCCCACAATGCTTGCAGGCAGACCTGCGGCGCGCAGTTCCTGTTCCAGTGCCGCTGCATCCGCCGGGTCTACCGCCAGCAGCAGCCCGCCGGAGGTCTGCGGGTCGAACAAGACCTCCTCCATGGCGAAGCTTACGTTTTCAAACCGGACGAACGGCCCGGTATGGTTGCGGTTGCGCTGCCCGGCGGCAGTGTACAAAAACGCATTCGCTGCTTTTTCTGCGCCCGGCAGCACCGGCACGGCATTTGCGTGGATGATGCAGGAAAGTTTGCCGCCCATCATCTCATGCAGATGGCCGAGAAAGCTGAAGCCGGTCACATCCGTAGCAGCATGGACGTGATACTTGCGGCTGAGTTCTGCCGCCGTTTTGTTTAAGGTGGTCATGGAGCGGATAGCTGCTTCCATCTCCTCCGGGGCGGCCTCACCTACGCGGTTTGCCGTGCAGAGCAGACCCACGCCTAAAGCCTTGGTCAATACCAGCTTGTCGCCGGGCATACCGGTGTCGTTGGTGTACATCTGGTGCGGGTCTACAAGGCCGGTCACGGAAAGGCCGTATTTTACCCCGCTGTCCGCGATGGAATGCCCGCCCGCAAGGCTGCCGCCGGCTTCTGCCACCTTTTCAGCGCCGCCGCGCAAAATCTCGCCCAGTACGTTCAAGTCCATATCCTCCGGGAAACAGACCAGATTCAGTGCAGTCTTTACCTCGCCGCCCATGGCGTAGACATCGCTCAGGGCGTTTGTGGCAGCGATCTGCCCAAAAGTATAGGGGTCGTCCACCATCGGTGGAAAAAAGTCCACGGTCTGCACCAGCGCAATGTCGTCCGTAATGCGGTAGACTGCGGCATCATCCCGGCTGTCATAGCCGACCAGAAGATCCGGGTCTTTTTCGCCCCGGGGCAGCCTTTCCAGAATACGGCTCAGCACCCCGGCACCCAGCTTTGCGGTGCAGCCACCCCCGGTACAGAATACGATCTTATCTTCCTTGCTCATGCGCGTTCTTCCTCTTTGAAATGCGTCAGCACGCACTGTATGCCCTGCTGACGCAAAAGCTGTTGTATTTGTATGCCCTGCTGCTGCAGTTCCGGCGTATCAACCTGATTGAGCACAGCGTAAAACTCCCGGTCACCCACCGCCTTGCGTCCGCCCTGCGTGCTTGCAAGCAGCTGCGCCAACATGGCCGGCGTAAGGGGCGCATCCGGCGCAGCCGCTAAAAACTGCGGACGGATGGTTTCATAGCGGAAGCAGACCTCCCGCAAGGGCTTGCCCAGCGCCGAAAGCCCTGCTACCGCCAAAACGATATCGCTTTGGGGCAGCAGCACCGGCTCGTGCGCCGCCGGAACCTTGCAGGGGTGGTGCTTTGCGCCGTCCGCTTCTATAAATACCGCATCTGCCTGCGCCATCCGGCGCAAAAGCTGCTGCGGCGGCAAAGTCAGCTTCCCGTTTTCTGCCGGAGTGCCGATCACTGCGTAGTGACCCGCTTGCCACAGAGTTGTAAGCGCTGCGTCATCCGGTGCATAGTAGGCTACCGGTTGCCGGATGTGGGTGGTCGTCATCACAACCACCCGCCAGCCCTTGCGGGCACAGTGGTCTGCCATGGCATACAGCAGGGTGGTTTTGCCCCCGCCGCCTACCAGAGAAACGATATGCCCTTTCTCTGCCAGAAACGGAAGCTCTTTTTCGTTCAGCATCTGCTTTTAGTGCTTGGCTGCAACTGCCATAGCGATCTGCTCCGGGGTGATGGGCAGCTCGTAGAAGCGGGTGCCGATGGCGTTGTAGATAGCGTCCGAGATGGCGGGCAGCGGCGTATTGATGACCACCTCGCCGATGGACTTTGCGCCAAAGGGGCCGTTAGGCTCGTAGCTGTTCTCAAACTCCACATGGATATGCCCGATATCGTTGCGGGCAGGGATCTTATACTGGAACAGAGAGTTCTCCTCCGGGTAGCCGTTTTTGTCGTAGGTGATATTCTCGGTCAGGGTCATGCCGATGCCCTGCAGAATGCCGCCCTCTGCCTGCACCCTGGTCAGGTTGGGGTTGATGGGCGTGCCGCAGTCCACGCAGGCATCAAATTCCAGCACCCTCACCTCGCCGGTCTCGGTATCCACCTCTACCTCGGCAGCGCCCACCATATACGGCGGCGGCGACAAGGGCGAGGTGTGGGTCTCGGTAAATTCCAGCGGGATCTTATGGCCGAACTGGGAAGCAAAGGCGATATCGGACAGAGTCTTTTGGCGGGTGGGGTCGGCGCTTTCAAACACGACCTTGCCGTCAAACTCCACGGCATCCGCCGGGCATTCCAGCAGCTCTGCGCCCAGTTTGCAGATCTGTTCCCGCAGCTTCATAGCGCACTTCTCAGTGGCCTTGCCGGTGACATAGGTTGTGCTGGAAGCATAGGAGCCGGAATCGTAGGGAGAGGAATCGGTATCCGCACCAAAGACGGTAATGTTATCCAGCGGGCAGTCCAGCACCTCGGCGGCGATCTGTGCCAGCGTGGTGTCGCAGCCGGTGCCCATATCGGCAGCGCCGATCATCAGGGTATAGAACCCGTCATCATTCAGCTTGAGGGTAGCGCTGCCTACATCCATGCCGGAAATACCGGAGCCCTGCATTGCCATACCCATGCCCACGGCACGGATCTTGCCGTTGCCCATATCCCGGGCAGGATACTTGTGCTCCCAGTCGATCATCTCGCGCACCTTGAGCACGCACCGGTCCAGTGCGCAGCTGGTATTTACCGCGCCGTAATAGGCGGGCATCACATCGCCCTCCTGCACGGTGTTCTTCAGGCGCAGTGCAATGGGGTCCATGTTCAGCTTGTGTGCCAGCTCGTTGACCGCAGATTCCACCGCAAACAGACCCTGCGTAGCACCATAGCCGCGGTATGCACCAGCAGACATATGGTTAGTATATACCACATCGCTGACAAAGCGGAAGGCCTCGGCCTTGCCGTACAGCGGGATGGATTTGTGACCAGACAGCCCCACAGTAGTGGGGCCATGCTCGCCGTAAGCGCCGGTGTTGGACAGAGTGTACAGGTCGATGCCCTTCACGATGCCGTCTCTGGTAGCGCCCAGACGGACGTGCATCTCCATCTCGTGGCGCGGCGAAGAGGCCGTCTGGCTTTCCACCCGGCTGAAGATGAGCTTGGAAGGCTTTTTGGTCATCCAAGTCACAAAGGCCGGGTACACCTCGCTGACGGCGGTCTGTTTTGCACCAAAGCCGCCGCCGATGCGGGGCTTGGAGACACGCACCATGGACTTTGGAATGTGCAGTGCATTGGCGATGTTGCGGCGGGCATGGAAAACGATCTGGGTAGAACTGAGCACATTCAACCGCCCGTAAGTATCAATGGAGCAATAGGTGCGGAAGGTTTCCATCATGGCCTGCTGGCAGGCCTTGGTGTGGTACACACGGTCGATGACCACATCACATCCGGCCAACACAGCGTCAATATCGCCGCTGCCGCACGCATCGTGGGCGCAGAGGTTGCGCTTGTTGTCGGCACCCACGGGGGCAAGGCTTTCCCAGTTGTCCTCCGGGTGCACAAGGATGGGGTTATCCTTTGCGGTGTGGAAATCCAGAACAGCTTCCAGCACCTCGTAGTCTACTTTGATAAGCTTGAGCGCCTTATCTACGCACTTTTCATCTTTACCGGCTACGATAGCCACCACATCTCCCACAAAGCGGACGTGGCGGTCGATCAGCAGACGGTCGTAGGGGCTGGCCTCCGGGTAGGTCTGTGTGTAGCGGCGGGCATCCTGCGGCACATCCTCCCAAGTGAAGATGGCTTCGATGCCGGGCACCTTTTTGGCAACAGCGGTGTTGATGCTGCGGACGATGGCGTTTGCATGGGGCGAGCGCAGCAGCTTGACGATCAGGCAGTCCTGCGGGATGATATCATCCATATAAACAGGCTGGCCGGTGACCAGCTGCATCGCGTCTTTTTTGCGGAACGGTTTGTTGACGGTTTTCACTGTGCGCCCTCCTTCTGCTTTTTCCATGCCAGAAAGTTCATGATGCCGCGCAGCTGGCCTTCGTAGCCGGAGCAGCGGCACAGGTTTCCGGCAAGGTATTCCTTCACCTGCTCTTCAGTGGGGTACGGCTGCTCCCGGAACAGAGCCAGCGCGTTCATGATAAAGCCCGGGTTGCAGAAGCCGCACTGCTCTGCGCCCTGATCTGCGATAAAGGCACCAAACTCGGCGGCCTCCTGCTGCAAGCCCTCCAACGTGGTGATTTTATGCCCATCGGCACGGGCTGCCAGCACGGAGCAGGACAGCACGGGCTTATCGTCCATGAACACCGTGCACAGACCGCAGTTGGAGGTCTCGCAGCCGCGCTTGACGCTCTTGCAGCCGTGTGCACGAACAAAATCGATCAAAAGCATATCCGGGGCGATCTCCTCGGATACCCGGACACCGTTCAATGTAAGTGTGATCTGCATTTACTTTTCCTCCTGCATTTTACGCTGTTCCAGTTCCAGCACCGCGCGCTTTGTCAGCACGCCTGCCAGATGCCTGCGGTACTCGGCGCTGCCGCGCATATTGGAGCCGGTAACGATCTGCGCCTTTACGCTTTCCGCAAACTGTGCGGCAAGCTGTTCTGCCGCAAGGGCAGGCTCTGCCGGGAGCTCGAACCGCACAGCGCGCAGCGGACGCGCACCAATGGCGATGCGGTAATCTCCGGTCTCCAACCGGGCAGCGGCGCAGGTCAGCACCGGAATATCGGTCTGACTGTTGCGCACCGACTGGTAATAGAGCTGCATCGGTGTCTTTTTTACGATCAGCCGCACCAGAACATCCCGGTCATAGGGGCGCTGGGCATATTCCTGCAGCGGCAGGATACCGCCTTTGTACAGCTCTACATCACAGTCCATGGCTAGGAACATGGTCAGCACATCCGAAAAGCCGAACCGGCTGTAGATGCTGCCGCCCACGGTCGCCAGATTGCGCAGCTGCACGCCCACGATATGGCGCACAGTCTCCCGCATAGCACCATGAGTATAGGCGGCAAGCCCCGGATGCTGTTCCAGCTGGCGCAGGGTGACCATAGCGCCGATGGAAAAGCTGTCCTCGGTCTCCTCAATGGTATCCAGTCCCAGACCGGAAAGGTCGATGGCGGTGCCGACATTGATGGTTTCCATCTTCAGCCAGATCATGCCGCCCAAAATGCGGTTTGTTTTTTTCTGGTTCAGCTGCCACGCTTCCTCCAGACTTTCTGCCCGCATATATTCTCGGATCGTCATCATGTGCAGTACCTCTCTTTTCTATCGCTGCGATATCTCTTCTTTTATTTTAGCACAGCTTTCGGTATAATACTATTATAAAATGCTGCTGAAGGAGTGTTTTTGTATGAAGAAGTCGCTTACGGTCGGCTGTGTGATCATGGCTTCCGGGCTAAGCCGCCGGTTTGGCGCAAATAAACTGCTGGCAGATTTTTGCGGCCAGCCCATGCTCTGCCGGGCTTTTGCCGCCACTGCCACACCCGGGATCGCTGCCCGCATCGTGGTGACCCGCTCGGAAGATGTACAGGCACTGTGCAGGACGCAGGGCGTCCCGGTGCTGCTGCACAGCCTGCCCGGCCGCAATGATACCGTTCGGCTGGGGCTTTCGGCGCTGCTGGAGCAGCTGCCGGAACTGAGCGGCTGTATGTTTCTGCCCGGGGATCAGCCCCTGCTGCGCCGGGAGACGGTAGAAGTCATGACAAAGCGCTTCTGTCGGGAGCAGCCGTGCCCGGCAGAATGGCAAAAAGAAACAGAACGGGAGATCTTCCGTCTGGGTGCCGTGGCCGATAACGACCCGACACCTCTTGTCGGAAGTCCCGTTCTGTTTGGAAGCAGTTTTTTTTCGGAACTGCTCACCCTGCCGGAAAACAAAGGCGGCAACGTGCTGCTTAAAAAGTACCCTGCGCAGGTACGCACGGTCAGTATTGCAGCCCCTATGGAGCTGCTGGATGCAGACACCCCGGAGGTGTTGCAGCAGCTGGAAGTCCTTGCCCGGCAAAAAGGCTAAAGCTTACTCTGCCATATCGTTCTTGGGCAGCAGCACGTTCAGCAGAATCGCCACAAAGGCGGCCGGAACGATACCGGACTCGCCACAGATCAGCTGGAAGACCTGCGGTGCCTGTGCCAGAATGCCGCTGTTGGCACCCATGCCGTAGCCCACGCCCAGTGCCACGGACACGATGGTCAGGTGGCGCGGGGTCATCTTTTCCTTGGTGATCAGCTGGATGCCGCTGACCACGATGGAAGAGAACATCATAACGGCAGCACCGCCCAGAACGGCCTGCGGCATGATGGAGATCAGCGCGCCCAGCTTGGGGATCAGGCCGCAGAGGATCAGGAACACAGCGCCGGAAGCCAGTGCCATGCGGTTGACCACCTTGGTCATGGCCACCAGACCCACGTTCTGGCTGAAAGAGGTGTTGGGCAGCACGCCGAACAGTGCGGCAAAGGTAGAGCCGAGACCATCACAGATGACGCCGCCGGACAGCTCCTTATCAGAGGGCTCACGGTTCATGCCGCCCTCCATCACGCCAGAGATATCGCCCACCGTCTCCACTGCGGTGACGATGAACATGATCAGCACCGGCAGGATCGCACGGGCATCAAATACCACCTTGACCGGCATCAGCTTGGGCACTGCGAACCAGGAAGCCTGCGCCACCTTGCTCCAGTTGAGCACCCATGCCTTGGTGAACTCTACGCCATCAGCAGTCACGCCAGTGGTGGGCAGTACCAGACCCATGATGAAAGCAACCACATAACCGGCCAGAATGCCGATAAGGATGGCGGAGGAGCTGAGGAAACCGGTGGTCCAGTGTTTGAAGAACAGGATGACTACCAGCACGAACAGTGCCAGCAGCAGATTTTCCACAGAGCCGAAATCCTTGGCTTTGTTGCCACCGCCGAAGGAGTTGATACCTACCGAAATCAGCGAAAGACCGATGGAAAGCACCACCGTGCCGGTGACCACCGGCGGGAAGAACTTGCGCAGCGGCTTCAGGAAAAAGCCCAGCACGCTTTCAAAAATACCGCCGATGATGGATGCGCCCATAATCGCGCCATAGGCCAGCACACCGCCGCCCATCGTGCCCACAACGCTGTTGAACACGCCAATAAAGCCGGAACTGGTGCCCATGATAATAGGTACTGCGCCGCCCACGGGTCCGATGGTGAACAGCTGCACCAGCGTGACGATACCTGCCACGAACATGGCGCTCTGCAGCAGGGTGACCTGCAGGTCTGCAAACTCGCCGCCTGCAATGCCGCAGGCGCTGGTGATGATCAGCAGCGGGGTCAGGTTGCCCACGAACATGGCGCAGACGTGCTGCAAGCCCAGCGGAATGGCCTGCCGCAGGGACATTTTGGCTTCAAACTGATAAGCCGCTTCTTCAAGCTTGACTTCCTTCAAAAATTCCACTCTCCTCAAGGTTTTAAAGGTTTATGCGGTTCGGATGCTTTGCAAAAAAGCGAAAACATTATAGCAAAATGCAGATAAGATGTAAAATAAGTATGACTTTTTACATAAAGAAATGCTGCATCCTATAAGCGAACTTTTCTCCGGCAGATAAGCAAAAAAGCAGGGTTTCCGTATGATTTGTCCCACCCTGTCGGGCTGGCAGCATACAGAATCCCCTGCTTTTTTCGTGCTTTTCTCTGTTTTTTGTGCGATACGGAAAAATTTGATTCTCTGAGGTCAGCGCAATCCATAATCCCGCAGACAACGCGTAAGACCGGTCTGTGTGGTGTCAAATACGATGCCCTGCGCCCGCAGCTTGCTGCAATCCATTGCAAGGTTCCGTGCCCAGTCGGCTTCCTGAATATCGACTGTGATCCCCAGTGTCTTAGCAAACTGCCGGGCGGTCAACACCATATTTTCAGCGTTCTCACTGCCGAAGTTATAGACCCCGCCGGGCAGGGTCAGGGCAGGCTCCAGCAGCGCCACCGCCTGACGGACATAGGTGATGCCCCGGAAATCCTGGACAGAAAAGCGGAGAGATTCTCCCCGCTGTGCCGCACGCAAAAGGTTCAGCAGCAGGTTGCCCCGGATGGGCAGCCGGTAGCCCGGCAGGTCGTACATCCATGTGGCGCGCAGCAACACGGCGCTCGGGCAGAGCGCCTGCACCTGCTGCTCCATTTCCAGCTTGCCCTGCCCATACACATTGGCAGGCTGCAGCGGAATGGTTTCCGGCAGTGGACCGGACTGCTCTACACCGGCATAGACCTGATCCGAGCTGAAAGCCACCAGCTTTGCGTCTGTTTCCGCTGCGGCACGGGCAAGCCAGACCGGCAGCTCCACATTGGCGCGGTAAGCCTGCTCCGGGTGGTCGGCGCAGTAACCGGTATCCGAAATAGCTGCGGTATGCAGAATGACATCCGGGCGCTGCTGAAAAATAGCCTGCCGCACGGCATCCTCCCCTGCTGCTGCCAAAAAGCCTTTGGGAAAGGCGCACAGCTCGTAACGCCCCGCCCATTGCTGCATCACGCGGGATCCTACAAAGCCGCCGGCACCGGTTACAAGGATCTTTTTCATTTTGTTCTCCTGTTATAAGATTTCAGATGAAAAATTCCAGCACGAACACCACGGCACAGCAGCCCGCAGCCACCTGAAACAGACTTGCGCCAAACCATGCGGCGGCAATGCCGACTACCAATGCAACAGCACCTGCTGCCGGGCTCTGCGTTGCCTGAATGATGGCCGGGAAGGTCATCACAGCCAGCGTCACATAGGGCACATAGTACAAAAACGACTGGATAAAGCGATTTTTGATAGGCTTGCGGATCAGCGTCAGCGGCAGAATGCGGATGGCATAAGATACCAGCGCCATGACCGCAATATAGATATAATTGTTATGCGTCATCTTCGTTTTCCTCCTGCCTGACCGGGAACAGCACCGCTGCTGCGCCGGAGATTGCCACCGTTAAAAGAATGGTGCGGGTACCCTCGGAAAGTGCCGAGATGCCCGGCAGATAGCTGCACAGAAAGCTCAGCGCAAAGCTGATGATAACCAGTACGGCAACGACCCGGTCTTTGCGAGCCGGCGGGATAATGATAGCTAAAAACATTCCGTACAACGCCACACTCAGGGCACTGACTACCCGCAGCGGCAGCAGATTGCCCGCAATAATGCCCAGCGCCGTGCCGGACGCCCAAGCCGGTGCCGCCAGCAGGATAGCCCCATAGGTATAGTACGGGTTCAGGCTGCCCGGGCGGGCGATGGTAATTCCGAACAGCTCGTCCGTGACGTCATAGCCGATGAGCAGCCGATGCCAGAAAGGTGTTTCCGGCGCAAAGCGCTGTGCCAGCGCGCAGCTCATCAGCAGATACCGTGCATTGGCGATCAGGGTGATGACCGCCACCTCAAAATAGGTGGCATTTGCCATAATCAGCGCAAATGCGGCATATTCTCCTGCGGAGGCGTTGTTCAGCAGGCTGACAAGAAATCCCTGAAATGGCGTAAAGCCAGCCTTGCGGGCTGCGATGCCCAACGAAAACGATACCGCAAAATAGCCCAGCGCAATGGGCACGCCATCCCGCATTCCATCGCAGAACACCTTGCGGCTGAACTGATCTGCCCTTCCCGTTTGGACGAGCTGCGGCTCCAAAAGCCTCTGCTTCGATTCCATAGTTGATACTTCCCCTTTCCTATTTTGCAAACAACGGATTCTATTATACTCCCCCGCGGGCGGAGAAGGAAGGGGTTTAGGGCTTTTTTGTGCAAAATACTGCGTTTATCGCAATTTTCAAAAAAGTGCCTATCAAAACGGCATATTTGCGATATGCAGTTTGCGGATGTTGCTTGGGCATTAAAAATGCAAACTGCTATAAAAGGGTTACCGTTTGCTCTGATACAGGAGATACTTTGAACATTACAGTCTATTTGACCGTACCAGAAGAAAAAACACCCCGGGAGGTTTCGTTTTAACGGAACCCTCCGGGGTGATGGTGCTATTGGGAATTACTCCAGCTCGATCGTTGCAGGCGGCTTACCGGTGCAATCGTAGAACACGCGGTTGACGTGCTTGACTTCGTTGACGATGCGGCTGGTGACAGTGCCCAGAACATCCCACGGCATATCGTAGCTTTCTGCGGTCATGAAGTCGGTGGTAGTCACAGCGCGCAGCGCAACGGCGTAATCGTAGGTGCGCTCGTCGCCCATAACGCCAACGCTGTGCATATTGGTCAGCGCAGCGTAATACTGGCTGATCTCCTTATCCAGACCGGCCTTGGCGATTTCTTCGCGCCAGATGGCGTCAGCGTCCTGCACAATGGTGACCTTCTCGGGGGTCACCTCGCCGATGATGCGGATACCCAGACCGGGGCCGGGGAACGGCTGACGGCTGACCAGATACTCAGGCAGGCCCAGTTCGCGGCCAACCTGACGCACCTCATCCTTGAACAGGTTGCGCAGAGGCTCCACCAGCTCCTTAAAGTCCACGGTATCGGGCAGGCCGCCGACATTGTGGTGGCTCTTGATGACAGTGGATTCGCCGCCCAGGCCGCTCTCCACAACGTCAGGATAGATGGTGCCCTGTGCCAGGAAATCCACCTTGCCGATCAGCTTTGCCTGCTCCTCAAAGACGCGGATGAACTCCTCGCCGATGATCTTACGCTTGCGCTCGGGCTCGGTAACACCAGCCAGCTTGCTGAAATAGCGGTCGCGGGCATCCACACAGATGAAGTTGATATCAAAGCCGTTGGCATTGCCCGGGCCAAAAACAGAGCAGACCTCTTCCTTTTCGTTCTTGCGGAGCAGGCCGTGGTCCACAAACACGCAGGTCAGCTGCTTTCCGATGGCCTTTGCCAGCATCGCAGCCAGCACAGAGGAATCCACGCCGCCGGACAGGGCACACAGCACCTTGCCGTCGCCAATGCGCTCCCGCAGAGCCTTGACATTGTTCTCCACGAAGGAGTCCATCTTCCAGTCACCGGAGCAGCCACAGACGTTATACACGAAGTTGCGGAGCATCTTCTTGCCCTCAGCGGTGTGGAGCACTTCCGGGTGGAACTGAACAGCATACAGGCCCTTCTCGGCGTTCTCTGCAGCAGCCACAGGGCAGTTCACAGTGTGTGCGGTGATCTTGAAGCCGGGGGCTGCCTGCTCGATGTAGTCGTTGTGGCTCATCCAGCAGATGGTGGAGGGCTGAACATCCTCGAACATCTTGCTGCTGTTGTCCACAAAGACCTCGGTCTTGCCGTACTCACGCTCAGGGGCGCGGCAGACATGACCGCCCAGCAGGTGCATCATCAGCTGGCTGCCGTAGCAGATTCCCAGCACAGGGATGCCCCAGTTGAAGATCTCGGGGTCAATGGTGGGCGAATCTTCCAGATAGACGCTGTTGGGGCCGCCGGTGAAGATGATGCCCTTGGGGT
>ENA-OROZ01001422-OROZ01001422.1-human-gut-metagenome-genome-assembly--contig:-NODE-1422-length-22261-cov-4.661443_pt1 | contig 22261 bp, 10 predicted proteins | sample MGYA00242138_ERZ509066 | MGnify/ENA primary metagenome ERZ509066 (study PRJEB26280, sample SAMEA2338691) | human gut metagenome | biome: human gut; feature: human-associated habitat; material: faeces... | reverse complement strand
AAACTGCCATACTTTCCCATTAGCCATTTCCACCATGTCCGAAGGATCACCGAAATATTTCAGTTCACCCTTATTGATCACCACTACCTGATTACAGGAACTGGATATATCCTCAATGATATGAGTGGAGAAAATAACGATACGGTCCTTACTCAACTCTACCAGCAGATTACGGAAACGGATACGTTCGCGAGGGTCGAGTCCCGCTGTAGGCTCATCCACAACCAGGATACGCGGTAAATGAAGCAGAATAAGCGCAATACCAATACGCTGTTTCATACCTCCCGAGAAAGAACCTATCTTTTCGTCTTTCCGCTCGTACATATGTACCGCTTTCAGTACATAATCCAGACGCTCCTTTCGTAACTCACCGTCTACAATCCCTTTCAGTATAGCCTGATAATCCAGAAACTCCCACGAAGTCATATTCTCATAAGTTCCGAATTCCTGTGGAAGGAAACCTATCAGACTCTGTAGCTCTTCTCTGTAGATACGTGTATCCAGACCATTGATCCAGATACTACCATAGCTCTGCTCAAAGATACCACAGATGACACGCATCAAGGTCGATTTACCTGCCCCATTGGGTCCCAGTAGTCCGAACATACCTGTCTGAATCTCGAATGACACTCCACGCAACGCTTTGAAAGGTTTGCGTCGTTTTCCAATCATAGGAACACTCTTCACCATGCGGAAATAGGAACGGCGAAGCCCTGCAAATCGTCCGGTGACACGCTCAATATTTACATCATGATCATACAGATACTGGGAAGTGACATAGATGGCAATACCCACAAGCCATAACAATCCGATCATGATGACCAGCCCGTTATTATCCAGTTTACGGAATAACTGAAACAGAATAAGGGGAGGAAGACTCCAGAATATCACCCGGTTTACGATCTTTGTTACTCGATTATCTCCGTATCGATAATATAAATAGGAACGTACCTTTCTCCACAAATACAGTATCGCTGCATAAATAGCGAACGAGAACAGGAATATCCAAAGCCTGTTATGAATGAAGAAATAGGTGAAATAAATGGCAAACAGTAAGATACCAAACTGCCATAGCACATTGATAAAGTCCTTCAGGGAATGGTATTCATTGCTCAATCCCAGACGTTTGCGTAATTGCAAACCACTGTTCCACTGACGGCTGATGTGTCCAGGCCAATCGTAGATCTTAACCAGATTGCGGACAGAAATACGAATTTCTTCATCCGGATTGATAACCTCCGCCTTAGCTCTCCGAAGACTAGTTTGCGCAAAGTATGTCATCCCCGGTATGCCTGCAATCAGTGCTACCAGATAGATTGACTGCCAAAGGATTCCGTCAGTGTATAGCCAGATACAGATTACACCGGACACAAAAAGAATCAGGTGAATGGTCCATAGTTTACGGGATAACGAACGGTACCACTGAAGCACATTTTCCAGTCCCATACAAACTGTCGGAATTAAAATCAGCGTCAGCATGGCGGAAAAGAAAAGTCCGCCTATCACTGTAATGGCAAAAGGTGCACCGATAGCCCCTGCATACTCCGTATCTCCCATAGCCAACGGAAGCATGGCAGCAATTGTGGTGATGGAAGTAATCAGAATGGGACGAATACGTGACATACCGGCAGTCATCAACGCCCTGTTCCGACGGTATCCCCGTTTACGCAAAATGTTGGCGTAATCTATCAGAATGATTCCGTTATTGACGACTACTCCCAACAGAATAAGGAACCCTGTCAGTGTATTCGCATTCATCAGACTGTTGCTCGAAAGCAATAATGCCAGCAAAGAACCGATAGCAGCCAACGGAATGGTAAAAAGCAACACAAAAGGCGTCACTACAGATTCGAAGACTGAAGCAAGGATCATAAATATCAAAAGAAAAGCTGCCAGAATAAGGAATTTGAAATCCCCGAATTCATCCTCCTCATGGAATACCTGCACAGCGACTCCGGACGGAAGATTATAACTGGCAATCAACTGGTCGATATCGGAACGATATCCTCCCAATAAATCTTTCGAAGACTGAACATCTCTCGGAAAAGCATAGTATACCTCAATCTGTTTATCTTGATTGACACGGATGATGCGCGAACGCCCACGTCCATAATTCAGAGACGATATATCTTCTAGATTGTGCATACCGCCATTGGCATTTTCTATCCGGATAGCACGCAAGTCATCCACAGTTTTCTCTTTCTGAGCTTTTTCCTGTGCCTCTTCTTCAGTTTCCTTTTCCGGTATTTCGTCACGGATAATAATATCATAAATATCCTCTCCCACCTTGAAAGTAGCTTCGGAAGAGTATTCATTATTAAGCGCAGTTAATCCGGTGGTAATATTGCCACGGTTAATATCATAGGCAGTCAGCAGAATAGGGTCAAAGTTCAGATTTATTTCCGCCTGACGGGGAGTATACGAAACATGAGTATGCTGTACAAAATCCTGTTCGTCCAACAAATAACGCACTTCCTCTGCCACCATCTGCATCATTTCGAAATCAGATCCCCTGATCACCACCCGTTCACTGTTGTCACCGATGCCCAACAAACGCATAAATCCGCCCAGACTGCTCAGAGCCGAGTTATCTCCTCCGCCTCCCATAGCATCAGAAACATAGATTTCCGCACCATTGATATTGGCAACTTTAGTCTGCACATCCGCTTTTATATCGGCTATTTTCCGTTTGGCGATCTTTGTGTAATCTTCCTGCAAAACGAGTGTCAGAGTCGCCTCTTTTTCCCGAATACGGCAAATCAGATCTTTCTTTTCCGGAAAATCCTCCAGACGTTCTTCCAGTACCTTTACAATCTTATCCGTATTTTCAAGCGTACTTCCGGTAGGCATCACGACACTGATGTTGAACCGGTCTGAAGCAACTTCTTTCATCTGTTGCACATTCAAGGTCAATGACAAAATCAACGTTGCAAAAAGCAAGATCACAGCTCCAAAGACTGTCACTCCCGGATTACGCATACAAGTCTTCAATAAGACCAGATAGACCTGCATCGGACGCTGAACGATCGAGACTTTTTCATAAACGACGCTGTTCCCACTCTTACTCTTCAAAAGAAGGTAAGTAATCATCGGTATAAAAAGTAAAGCTACAAACAGCGAGATCGTCAAAGTTGATATAATGGATACTCCGATATGGTGCCCGATCAGTTTTATCAGGAAATTATCAGAAAAAACGAACGGCAGGAACACAGTAATGGTAGTCAGGGTAGCCGCCACAATGGAGCGCCACACTTCTTTTGTTCCCTGCGTTACCGAACGTTCGGGCGTATAGCCGTTTCCCGACAAACGATAAATATTCTCAAGCACCACGACACTATTATCCAGCAGCATTCCGATGGCCAACGCCATTCCTACCAAGGTAAGACTATTGATAGTGATACCAAAAGCGTAGAAGAAGTTGAAAGCCGTATAGACAGAAATCGGTATGGAAAGTGCGATAAAAAACACCAACCGCATATTCTTCAGGAAAAGCCAAAGAACGAACACAGCCAACAATCCCCCTACCAATGCCAGATTAATAATCTGGTTGATATTATTTTCCATGGTTTCAGCCTTGTTCTCCTGAATGACAATTTCCAGTTCGAGCGGAGCCAGCTTCTCATTCAGCTTTTCAATCACATCGGATACACGGTGTGAAAGTTCAATCAGATTAGCCTGTGAATCATTGATCAAAGCAACCGAGACGGCTTCTTTTCCATTCACACGACTATAAGTGGTTTCATCTTTCAAGTCAAAAAAGACGGTTGCCACGTCTTTCAGCAGAATAGGACCGGGAGCGACAACTATATTCTCCAAATCAGAGACTTTGGTATACATCGCATTGACATGGACAAAATTCTTGCTGTCGGGTTCATCTGCGAAGCCTACAAATGTCTTTTCCTGGGTATTCTGCGAAAGCAAACCGCTTATTTTGGAAGCTGTGAGGTTCAGAGCTTTGCAAGCCTCCGGATTCAGACGCACTTCAATGGCTTTCTGCCGTCCTCCGTAGATATTGACGGAAGCTACTCCATCTATGTTCTCCAGATCAGAACGAACATCCTCGTCTACCAGACTCCGGACACGGTCAGTTCCTCCCGTACCACGCACTTGAAGCACCATGAAGTTATTATTCATCTGAGCAATATCCACTTTCTGTACCTGTACGGTAAAACCGGTCGGCAGGGAGGCTGCGATTTCATTCACTTTCTCCTGCAGTTTAAGACTGGTCATCTTGAAGTTGATATTCTTTTTAAAGTCAATCTGTATGCTGGACTGCCTCCTGTCAATGTAGGATTGCAGTTTGTCTACTCCACCTATCGCACTGACCGCTCCTTCGAGTGGAATAATCACTTCCGACTCTACATACGAAGGGTCCATATCCTGCTGTGACGACACCTGAACAAACAGAACCGGAAGTTCTGCGTTGGGCAGCAACTCCACCGGAAGTTGTTTATACGACACATAGCCCAGCAGGCTGAGTGCAATAAACAGCATACAAATCGTTATTCTCCTATTTAGTAAAAAGTTCATCTTCAGCTGTTTTTAGTTCGGCGATTTATACGTCTTTTGATATTCTCCAAGACATAATAGACACAAGGAATAACCATCAAACTCATCAGAGTAGAAGTTATCAATCCTCCGATCACAGCTATAGCCATCGGTGAACGTAAAGATGCACCTTCACCAAAACTGAATGTCATCGGAAGCATGGCCAGAATCGTAGTCAAAGTAGTCATGATGATCGGACGGATACGCTGTTGCCCTGCTTCTACAATGGCATCAGTCAACTCCATTCCCGCCTGACTAAGCTGATTGATACGGTCTACCAGAATGATAGAGTTATTGACGGCAATACCTCCCAGCATGACAATACCGATGACTCCCATCATATTGATAGTAGTTCCGGTAATGAAGAAAAGTAAGATAGCACCTACTACAGCCAGAGGAATAGTCAGCAAGATCGTAAACGGATGCAGCAAGGATTCAAACTGGGAAGCCATCACCATATAGACAAGTACAACAGAAAGCATCAGAGCAAACAACAGACTGTTCATTGATTCTTGCCGTTTTTCTTCTTCTCCTGTCACTGTAATACTGTAGTTAGCAGGCAATTCAATACCTTTCACCGTTTCACGCACTTCGGCTGCTACTTTATCCAGTGATTTACTCGCATCCATATTAGCCATCACCTTACCGATACGGCTTTGATTGCGACGCAGAATCTCCTTGGGCGCTTGTCCGTGAGTAATGGTAGCAATCTCCTGTAACACAAATTCCTGTGTTCCACTTTTGATAACAAGAGCACCAAGAGAACTCAACGGGATATCCGGCACCTTTATGACAATATCACGCATTTCACCACGATATTCCATCTTACCGACTTCCTTACCGCTTAGTTGCTGCTTCAATTGTTCGATTACCATAGCCACACTCAAATTATTGATACCGGCTATTGTACGGTCAATCGAGATCACAACTTCCGGAGCACCGTCTTCCACGGAAGTAATAACATCATAGATTCCATTTACGCCAATCATCCGTTCCTTCACCTCTTCAGTCAACTGAGCGATCTCATCCAGCTCCTCTCCTTTGACCTCCACAACAATAGGAGCCCCTTCGCTTCCTAACAGTGAACTCAGAGAATTCTCATCCTGCTGAATCGTCAGTTCCAGTCCGTCAGGATTCTTGGCCGATTCCACGAAAGACGCAATCACCTTTTCCGGTGAAAGTGTACATTCCGGTGAAAGGATCACTTTCATCATTGCTGTATTTTCTCCTTCAAATATCGCATTTTCGGAACCGCTCCCCTCACCGATATGACTGTATACCGTACATAAAGAATCACCGCCAACGATGGTATATAACAATTCTTCCAGATTACCTACAGCAGCGGAAGTGCGTTCCATCTGTGTGCCTTCGGGCATTTTGACTACAGCCGTAAACGTCTTGCTTTCCGCACGGGGCATAAACTCTGTTCCGATAAACGGAGTCAGTAATCCAGTCACGATAAGGAGCAACACTGCCATACCGATCACCAGCCAACGTCGCTGAATCAGCCTGCGAAGCACTCTGCTATATCCTGTAATACGAATGGACTTCACTTCTTCCAGCTTAACCTTCTTACCGGAAAGCTGGATATATAACATCGGAATCACCAGGATAGCCACAAACAAAGAAGAGACAAGTGAGAAAGTAACCGTCCATGCCTGATCTTTAAACAGTTCGCCCGAAGCTCCGTGAAGATAAACAATCGGCAGAAAGACGACAATAGTTGTCAGAGTGGAAGCAATTACCGCATTGGCAACTTCTGCTGTCCCGTTAATAGCAGCCTCTTTGATACTCAATCCTTTCTCCTGATTTCGGAAGATACTTTCTATGACGACAATGGCATTATCGACGAGCATACCCGCCCCGAGCGCCAGTCCTCCCAATGTCATAATATTCAGTGACAGTCCGTTGAAGAACATCAGATTGAAAGTAGCCACAATCGAGATGGGAATAGCAAGACTGACAATCAGTGTTGTCCCCATCCGGCGAAGGAATACAAACAAGACTACAATAGCGAGAATAACACCCAGAACAGCACTGCTCTTCACTTCTCCTATCGCACTTTTTATAAAAGTACCCTGATTGGAAATCACCTGAAAATGATAACCGGGCAATGCATTCTCTATCACTGCCAATTGGCGGGTTACCTCATCCACCACTTTTACAGTATTAAAGCGCATCTCCTTATAAATAGACAGTCCGATACTACGCTTCCCGTTAATCCGTACAATGTTCTCCGGACGAGCGTTCAAAAACTGCACAGTAGCCACTTCCTTCAAAAAAACAGGAGCTTTATTACTGTTGGCAGTCGCTGTTCCCGAAGCATTGTTTCCGGATGCTTCCTCTTGTTGTATCGCTTTGTATCCGACAATCAGATTCTCAAAATCATCTTCCGAAGCAAACAAGCTCGAACTTTTCACCAGATATTGTAATCCCAGTTCACTGACCCGTCCACCGGATATACTCTGATTATTCGATTCGATGCGCGAAGCGATATCTTCTATTTTCAGTTGAAAAGCATCCAGTTTATAAGGATCAGTCTGAATGGTAAGAGTACTGACTTCTTCTCCCGAAAGCGTCACTTCAGCCACGCCTTCCAGACGAATCAACTCATTGCGGATATAGCTTTCGGCGATTTTCCTTAATTCCGCCATATCTGTAATACTCTGATGAGACATTCCCACCAAAACTACCGGAGACAAGTTCGCATCGTGTTGCGTAATCTTCAGTTCAGTAATATCCTTGTTCTGGGCAAACGGATTCATGGCTTTCTGCAAATCTAGAAAAGCCTCATCCATATCCTTTGTCCAGGTATATTCTACAGTAATTCGTGCCGTCCCGGCTTTAATCACGGAAGAGACCTGAGTAACATCACTCTGCCGGATCGCCATAGACTCCATATTTTTAACGAATTGCTTTTCGATCTCCTCGGGAGGGCGTTCACCCGCCTTTAATTCAATAAACAGGCGGGGATTATTCAGATCGGGCAATAAATCCACACTCAACTGATCGTATGATACTTTTCCCAACAATAAGAGGGCAAATACTACCATACAAATCGTAACCGGATTGCCTACTGCAAATTTGATTATATTCTTCATAAGTATTTCCTATTTTCAAAAGATGCGTTCATATATCGCATCCATGATTTACTTTTGGATTTTGACTTTGGCGTCTTCTTTCAGTGTTTCAAAACCCTTCACTACCAAATTGTCATTTACATTAAGTCCGGATAGAATTTCGATATTATATTCATCCTCCAGACCTGTTTGCAGATTGCGTATCTTTGCCGTATTCTTTTCGACGATATATACGTATTTCCGGCGACGATTGGACAAGATTACGTCTTTAGGTATAATGATAGAACTATCAGCTCTGTCAACGATAATATCTGCTTTGGCGAACATACCCGGACGCAACTTCAACTGGTCATTATCAATCAGAATCTTTCCTTTAAAAGTACGTGTCTCCGTACTGATTGCAGGAGACAGCTCACCGACTCTCGCTTTTAAAGTATCTCCAGGGATGGTATAATGAGTAATATATACCGGTTGCGCTTCCTTGACATAACGAATGCTGCTTTCCGGCAGATTGATATCCATATACATTTTATCATAAGCCATCAGACTCACCATAGCCTTTCCCTGCTCCACTCTTGTATCGGCCGTATAGTGAGGCAAATCAACAATCACACCATCAAACGGAGCTTTCACTTTCATCTTCTCCAGATTGAGTTTTGCGTTTTCATAATCGTAACGGGCATTCGTTACTTTTACTTCCGTATTCCGCATTTCACTCATCGTCACCCCTCCTTTTTCATAGAGAGCTTTCTGCTTTGACTGTTCCTGTTCAGCAATTTCAAGACTTAGTTTTTTAGCGTCAATAGCGATTCCGTTTTCATACTCCTTGTCTTCCAGACGGATTATCAGTTCCCCCTTACTTACCCTGTCTCCCATTTTGAAAGGTTTTCCGGTTCTCGGATTAGTCTGAAGTTTATAAAATCCGCTCATTTCCGCATTCTGAGATGCACCGTAAGTCGGCTGCACTGTTCCTGTTGTATTTATTAATTTACTGATAGAACCTTTCTTCAGCTCCACGACAGATACCGGAGTTGCAATATTATTGGGTGCGTTTTGTGGTTTGTTGCCACAGCCGGTTAACAATAAGGTTGTTAACAAAGAAGATGCAATAAAAATTTGATACTGTTTCATGGTCTGCTTATTTTTTATCAATAATGTCTTTCATAGGAACAAGAGGGATATTCTTGTCGAAATCATACAATGAAAGGATTTTAAGATTAAGTAATTCTATTCTGTAATTAATCAACGCCTGCGTATAAGTAATCTTCTTATTCGAAAGCTGAGTCTGGAACTGGCTCATTTCCATACCGGTTATGTCACCTTCCCGGTAACGAGTCTGATTCAGATCATAGGTCAACTGTGCATTCTGTACATTTTGCTCGGCGATCTTAATCTGAGTCCGGAGGTTTTCGAGGTTACGCCATACCTGACGAATATTCAGCTCGATATCCACTTTATCCTCTTGAAACTCGAGTTCATTAATCCGTTGAGCCATCTTTTGTGCTTTAATCCTTGCTTTCTTTTCACCCCAGTCGAAAATAGGGACAGCAAAGCTGATGGAAACCCTCGGATTCTGTGTCGGATTATTATAGACTTTATTCAGGTGGCTATTATCTCCTATCAATCCGAAAGAGATGGATACATCTCCTTTAAACTCGTTCAGCGCTTTTGTCTTAATCATATCGAACTCAAGTTCCTTGCTCTCTATTTCACGCTGACGAAGTTCCAGACGCGAACCCAATCCATGCGATATGGCCTGGTCCAGATTTACCTGAATCGGTTTAATCTCCACTTCCGCAAATACGAGAATATCTTCATCCAGCCTCATTCCGAGAGTCTGTTTGAGTTTGTCCTTCGCATTCTCCAGATTCACCTGACTTTCGTCTACAGACGAACGTGCCGTAGCCAGATTCAGTTCCGCTTGAAAGAGTTCGTCCTTCGCTGCTAAATCCGCTTCTACCTTATTCTTGATAATATCATAACTTTGCTGGGCATTAACCAGTTCTTCACGACTGATTTCCAGATTACTCTGTGCCATATAGACAGAATAGAACTGATCGGTTATACTTTTCTCCGTATTCAGTTGCTGCAAAGCATAACTGATATTGGCATTTTCATAATCATATTCTATTTGCTTCAGTTCCATTTTACGCTTGTTGTATGTGAAAATAGGCTGAGTCAATTGCAGATAGAGGTCATTGCTGAATGCCCGGTTACTAGTTTTATCGCCTTCTATAATGGAACTGTTGTCCTGCCAGCCGAAACGGTTGATTAAAGAAATAGTACCGTCTGTCCATAGAATGGGCTGATCGACCTGAAAGGTCCCACTGGTATTGAATGTTTCATTCGTGTACCATTGTGACAGACGATTATCGAAACGCCTGTTCTTGTTATAGTCCACCGGGTTCAGATTTAATGAAAATCGAGATTTTAATGAAGCCTTCTGCGCCAGCAGATTCTGCTTATATCTCTCCAGATTCATGTAGGAACGGCGAAGAGAAGGACTGTTCTCCTGCGCAATCTCCATTGCCTTGTCAATCGTTAAAGGAATTTGTCCTTGTGATGTCAGGGCAATTCCCGTAAAAGTTACGATTGTCAGCAGCATTCTTTTTAATAGTAGTAAGTCACTTTGCATATAGTTTGCTGTTTTAATAATTATCGTTTCACTATTTTCACTGCGTCGGCTGTCACAGAACGCAGCTTACATTCATCCGTCAGCACGACACGAACCGTATCGGCACTAAAATAGTAAGTACCGAGTTGTTCCCAACCCTCATTGGCTTTTCTCAGATTGATATAAGCATCTTCCATCTCGCTGTCGTATGCCACCCTGAAATGATATTCACCCTGAAGGCGATCATTCCATCGCAGCTCATCATCCTTGAATACATGATAATAAAGCTCATATTGACCGGCTTCCGGCACAGGAATTTTCCATGTAGCCGTCTGACTGCCGTCTCCACTCTTAATCACATAGGCCGAACGGATATATTTGCCATAGTATTTAGCATTGGTGGTAGCTGTCCATTGTAAAGGCGCACGCCACCAGGATATGCCCGAATATTTAAAGGAAGTATCCTCCACTTTATCCAGCCATTTAGGCAGAAGTCCTACGACAGCAGGGGTAGAAAGTACAAAGAGAGTGGAATCTTCATTATCCACAATAACCTCTCCCGGCATTTCTAAGGATGATTCCGGCAAGGTATAGATAGTGTCCTTGACTATTTTATTCCGTTCTTGTTTTACATTACCAATGGATTGCCGTATCATATAAGGAAGATTGCCGGAAACCATCGTATTGATTTCCACATCACGTATCTGTTCTTCCCAGACAGAAACAAATTCTTTGCTTGTATGGGCAGCTATCTCTACCTTTTTTCTGGCTCTGGGATCTTCCATCGGTTGATACCACCAGCCATTTTGAAGAACGTTCATCTGAATAATTCCGTCATAATCCGAGTTATTGCTCACCAGTACTTTCAAGACAAAGAATTCTTCTCCTCCTTTATTGACAACTTTGGTCAGTTCGGGCTCTCCGATCGAATAAAAAGGAAGAGGCGTCAATTGTTCCCATTCTTTCAAATATGAATAAAGATCCGTCCGGCTCATTTCTCCCAGAGTATCCAGCATATTTTCGAACTTTATGTTCAGAAATGTATTACGCTTCAACATCGCATATAGTGAATCCCGGAAAGCATCTACGCCCATGTTTATTTCTGACCGGGCAAAAAGACGGCTTGCCTCCAGTCCTACGATATTATTTTGCAGATTACGCTGTTCCACATCAGCCAGCAACTCCTTGAAAGTATGCTTTTCCAGCAGCAGGTTGGCCTTTTCATTGTTACTAAGCCCATTTATCTGACGTTCCCATCCTTCATTTTCCGACTTCTTTTGCAGATATAGCTCAATAGCCCGATTGGCAACAGGCCATTCCGAAGAGTAAATATTGTAACGGAAATTATAAATCTGCGGGAAAAGGAAATAAGGATTTGCCGTAGACGAAAGATTTCCCCGTCCTCTACTACCCGACGAAAAGTTATAATCGCCTTCTGTCTGCAAAAACATCCAGGCAAAGTTACTAAAAGTCCGCATCTGGGCTTCCTGCAGACTGATTTCATTATTTCCCGACCACCGGATATGATTCTTCACCTGCCTCTTCACATCCAGTTCCCAGAATATAGCTCCTTTTTCGGGGAACAATACCATTTCAGGTTGTACTGTCTCCTGCGCTTGCGACCAGGCACGTTCATAGCTGGCAAATTGCACAGGAACTTCTACAATAGAAAATCGCTTAAAAGGATAATCCAGTTTATATTGCCGTGCCAGTTGCTCTTTCACATTACGTATCAGCCAGGGAATGGTATCGTGAATAGAATCAAACGAAGCAGTAAAATAGTCATGGTCCCTTAAATGCCAGACGCTATAAAGAATGCTGTCCGCATAAGCACTTTTTTGCTGATAGTCACCTATGACCAACGATAGTGTCTGAGACGGATAATCTCCTTTAAACGAATACACTCCTTCTTCATCACACTTTCCTTCCCCTTGAGAAAGAGGAACTAACCCCGGTAGAGGCTTGACCTTCAAGCGATAATTACTGAAATAAGTTTGCTGCCAGTCAGGATTTTTATCACTATAGCTTGTTCCTGCACGGGGATACCAATAAGTTTCAGGGGTAAGCATCAGATAATTTTTCGTCTGAAAACTATACTGCTTGTCTATGTTGAACAGAAACTTTTTATTGGAAGCTTGCAGCACTTCGGGAGGAATATCCAAATAACAAAATGAGTTATCTATCTGTCCGTCATACCTGAATGTTGCAGAGATTGTATCGCCTTTGGCATGCTTCGTGCCGAAATCCACCAATACTATTTGCTTGTCACGTTTAAACTTGAGTTGCTGTCCGGCCGAATGAACGGAATGAATGGTTAATCCCGGATTCAAACAGAAGGTGAATACGGCAGATGAGTCCAATGCCACTCCTTTCACAGTTACTTCCGACAGAAAATCTTCAAGATGCTGCTCTACAGAAAGATCATATTCATGAATGAACATCTTCGGAGTAGAAACATATTGGTTGTTGATCTTCGTATAGGTAGCGCGTATATCACTTTGATATAAAATCGAATGTATATGCCAATAACCGCATACGAAAGCTAACATGAGAGTACAAAAAGAAATAACCAGCCACGGATAATTACTGTGCGATGAATTCGGCAGACGCCTGAACAGGGAAATCGTGAAAAAGACAAACGCCAGTCCGGCAAGAAAATAGATGCCACGATGATTTAAAATCACCTCCCAGTTGGAAAAACCGACAATGCTGGACTTCACCAAAGGAAGACTATAAGCCATATAATCGAAAAGATAATAAAACTTATCTTCAATATAGAAAACGGTAAGTCCGATATATCCTAACAATAAAACGAATGTCAGTGCCTGATTTTTCAATACCAGCATCAGAAAGATAGCCAGGCCAATAATGAAAATCAGCGTAGGGACACTGATCAACAGAAAATAAAGCAAGTAAGCCATCCAGTCCACTTCTCCCAATGTCAGGTTGAATGCAGCCGTAATAGCCATAATAATGAGATTCAGCAACAAAAAGACGCGCAGATTTCCCCAAATCTTACCGATGACGTATTCAGCATTACTTAATGGACGGACATAAAAGACTTCTGATGTATCCAGCTTTTTATCTCTTTTCAGGAAGTCGGATGCCAGAAAGATAGCAATAACAGCCTGCCCTGTATTTAGCAACAGTAAAATTAGATAAGGAATGTTCGATGGAATGGCTGTAGCAATCCAGAAGCCTCCGCTATCTTCCGATACGAACAACTGGAAATTGAAAAAAGTAATGATAGTTACAGCGAGTACCGTGAATACTCTGAAGAACCAGCTTCTGATTAATAATTTACTTTCATATTTTGCTACCGATTGTATATTAGATATAAAGGTCATATCAGCATATCGTGTTTAGTCGTTTGTCCAAAGGTTTAATTGATTCTCCATATAATATACATAGGCGTGTTCCAGATTAGGGGGAAATGGTTCCGCTTCGTATCCTTCTACTTCATCGGCAACCACCTGTACTTCCCAGATTGTCCCCGATGGAATCGTGGAGATTACCGGATATTTTTTATCGATCTCATGCAACTGATCTCCCGCAGCCCTAATTCTCCACACTTTGCCCTCGGCTAATTTCAGCATATCTTGCGGAGAACCGTTGAAGGAAACTTGTCCCCGGTTCATTAACGCCATATTATTACAAGTACTGGAAATATCACCGACAATGTGAGTAGACAAAATAATAGTCACATCATTCTCGCTGACCTCTGAAAGAAGGTTACGGAAACGGATACGTTCTTCCGGGTCAAGTCCGGTAGTAGGTTCATCAACAATGATTACCTTAGGATGATGTATCAGCGCTTGTGCAATTCCTAACCGCCGCTTCATACCTCCCGATAATTTATTGGCATATCGTTCGCGAACATCGAACAACCCTACGTTTTCGAGCATTTCATCCACAGCCTGTTTTCTCTGCCTGCTATGGGTCATACCGGACAAACGCGCCGCGTAATCAAGAAACTCATACGTTTTGTATTTGGCAAAAAAACGAAAGTCCTGAGGAAGATACCCCAGAATACCGCGTATTTCTTTCCGCTGTTTCATCAAATCATAACCGCAAATTTCTACTTGCCCGGAAGTTGGTTCCATAAGGGCTACAAGAATACGCATTAAAGTAGATTTGCCGGCGCCATTGGGTCCTAATAAGCCAAACATCCCTGCAGGTATTTCCAGATTGACATCTTTCAAGGCATGATTTCCGTTTGGATAGATCTTATTAAGGTTCTTAATAATTATGCTCATGACATTTTATTTGTCCTATGTTGTATTGGGTGATAAAGATAGGCTTTATTTACAGGATACAAATCATAATTATAAACATTAACTTATATTAGTAGAATTCTGTCTAAAATGAACATTCAACAAACATCCATATATCTCATAAACGAAAAGGAAGAAACCACTTCACAGTGACCTCTTCCTCCTCATATCCCATATGATTATTGCCCAACAGGGTTTATAAAAAAGGGTTTTATTAAAAAAGGGTTATTTTTATGATCTTAATTATTTATTAGTTACTTCCACCCTTACCACCACTATGAGTAGGATTAGTAGTCACTGTCTTATACTGATGATCAGTTCCGGTATAGCGTGTTGCAATTACTGAAATCTTCACATCCTTATTATTATACTTCACTGTGGTCGACAATGTAGTAGTACGAGTCTTGGCATAGCAAGTATAAGTCATTGTTGTATAACCGTTCACATTTACAGTATTATAGGTACGAGTTGTTTCTGTAATACCTGATGCCGATCCCATCAATGAGTATAAACGAGTTTTGAAGAAAGCTACCATAGCATTAACTGTTTCTGGTTTTGCACCTGACAAAGCTTTTTCTACAGCCGCTTTAATATCCGCATCTTTACATTCCCAACCCGACTTTTCTTTATAAGTCAATGCAATTCCTGTTACAGCTTTAGGATTTTCACTGTTATCACGACTTGCCTGTCCTAAAATCTCACTCTTCACTACATTTTCGGCGCTTACTTTACTAGTGACTTTATTTTCCATAGCATAGGAAGAGAAATGCTTAACTTTAGTTGTGTAGCTACCTGATTTCTCATCATAAACAACTTTATTAATGTCCTCTGTTTGTGGAACCCACTTTCCATTCTCCAAATAAGTAAGCTCTATATCTTGGGCAAAAGTCACACCCGGAATAGGATTAGGAATAGAGATCGTTACAGCCTCCTTAAATGTCAAACCACTAGGTTCAAAGTGTGCTGCCGCCAAAGGTATGGTCTTTTCTACTTCTTTATTCTCTTCTTCTTTCTTCACTTCTGTAGTCACAGTTTCTGGGGCTGGTACATACGTAGTTACACTGACTTCAGCATTACCACCTTCCAGAACGTCTTCATTACCTTCTGTCTGAATTGCCCCAGCTGGGATTTCTAATTCAGGAGTTACAAGAGGAAGATCTTCTTTCACATCCTCCGGTTCAACAGTACCCGGTTCTTTAACTTCCTCATTCGAAGCACTCTTATCTTCTACCTTAACCTCTTCTGTATTACCAGTCTCTCCAACTTCTACAGTCGTAGGTTCACTTTGCTTAGTCAAAGCCACAGCAACAGTCACCACACTACGATTTTCCGCATTAGCAGCAATTTCTACAGAAGTACTTTGAGCAAGATAACCTTTAGGAGCAACTTCTACAGAATACTTACCTACATTCTTCTCTGTTACAGAGAACTTACCATCTTTGTCAGTCTTAATTGTCTCAGTACCAATTTTTACATCAACACCAGACACACCTTTCCCGGCATCCGTCACAGTACCCATAATGTAATACTCAACAACCGGAGCGGGAGTTTCAATCACTTCACCCGGCTCTTGCTTTGGTTCATCGTCATCATCATGACAGGAAACTGTTACAAAAGACAACACACCGAAGGCTATCGCCAAAGAGCATGCATACAACCATTTTAAATTTCTCATAATTGTTCAATTTTTGTTTAAATTACTAATATCAACTCTTATTTAAGTTTTGTCTTTTCATTGGTACGAATCAAATAATAACGGATATAATCCGGCTGCCAGAAACGGCTGTTTTCAGCCGATTTCGGTTCGGTTCTATAGCTTACCCCCAAAGCACGGCGAGCAAATTCATTCCCACTACGCATGTCATATTGAAAAGCGAAATAATCCGGAAGCATCACACGTACCGCGTGACGACTACGCTTCTTACCCGGCAATGGAATCGAAAAATGAAATCCAGCATTTGTTTCTCCATCTGTATACATGCCATAAAGTCCCACGATATATTCACCGAAGTAACGTGAAAGAATTCCGCATACCCCATAATCTCCATATATAAAACGTCCACCGCTAACTTTCAATTGAGTATTCACTTGTGGAATGAAATAACCTACGCTAAGCTGTCCATTCACTCTTTTCCATTTACTCATTCCCCAGTCGTTGCCATATAAATGAGACGAACCGGTTATACCACCTTCTCCTTCTACTGTCCAACGGCCGTCAGAAGAAAAATAACCAATACCGGTTGCGAGTCCCTGACGATCATCCGAGAAATTTCCACCAGTCAGGTATCCCTTCCAATGATTATCCAGACGAAATTCCTGGCGCAATGTCAAATACCCCGGTCGGATGCAATCCCATTTGCCCGGCTCATTATTGACGATAGGTAAGCAAACCTGCAGCCTCAATGAAGCACCTTTCCAAAGTTGCATTTCTACAGCCGGTTGCAATTCAAAAGCTGCTTTATATAATTTGTAAGTAACATTATTAACTAACATTACCCCCGGATAAACCACTACATCCACTTTCCCAAAAGTAGTAGACTCTCGTTTTGTTCCTTTTAAGGCCTCCATTGCAGTTTTGGTGGAAGTAGTCATCTGCATATTACGGTAAACTCCATCCAAATCACATTTTCCCGATTGATAATCCTCAATCAGCTTCGCAGGCAAAGTGATACAAAGTTGCGGCAAAGCATTATCCAATATGACCAATTGTAATGTAGTTACTTCCGGAAGAGTGATCAGGCGACGTATTGCAATGCCTATACCATTATAAGATCCCCTATATACGGAAGTCTCAAATGCTGCCGTAATCGTATCCTGCTTCTGTACTACAGAAATATTTTCCATTTGCAATTCTTTCAGGACTTCAGATATCCCAGCAGATTGTGCGTCTGCACTCTCCAAAGTGCAGCAACATATAATATATAGTATACTAAATACTCTTTTCATCTTCTTAATGTATTAATGTACATTCATAACGCAAACCGGCAGAAACACAAGTAAATTCGCGTGTAAACACATGGACAGACAAACGTTTCCAAAAACGTATTGCTCCACCCAAATTCCATCCATTGGTATCATACTCTGCCATCAGCTTTAACTCACGGCAAAAAGCGGGAGTATAACGAATACCACCAAAAGGGCCTTTCTTGAAAGCCGGTTGATTGCCCTGATGAAAATACCAGCCTGCTGTAACAGCCAACTGATGCCCCTTGCAGAAACCAAACGTCTTAGTTAAGACACCATAATAATCTCCCCAATACTGAGTAGCCTTTTCTGTAAAAAGATCATCAGCACCGATTACCACAGCAGGGAAATAACGGCTTTCTTTCAATGGACGAATACGGATAGTATTGGAACGATCTTGGTTGTGATAACCGACTCTGCCATTATATGTTCGCATTTTGAGTAACGTCATACGGTAAGTCAGTTCAACAAAAGAGAACAAAGACATGTCTACGGAGTAATTCATGGTAGGATAGTTAAACTTATTAGGCGTAACCTCTTCAGGAAGGAAGTTTGCGCTTCCCATAAAGGTTCCTGTTTCCTGCATCTCGGCTGTAGGTATCATCATCTGCCCAGTTGCCCCAAGAGCATATTGTGCATGAATCCGGCTCGTTGTCAAGATTAGAATCAGAATTAATACAACACCCTTTAATGGAATAAATCGCATATCCCCCAAAATAGCTTCAATTTGTTTCATTTTTTATCTATGTATATTCCTAAATAGAGACCTTACCCCAATTTGATTCATAAATCCTCTATTTTTACCATTCTTTTTTCTGTTACTTCTTAGGTAACGGAAAACACAGGGAAAGGGGGAAGATTTCTTAAAATACAAAAAATAGAACATATTAAACTACCAAAGGAAGCTCAGTCTAAGCGTAGGGTGAAATTTCTTTGATTATGGGACGTAAAAATCTTAGAATATGAAAAAAAGGGTTCTTTCATGTTCCAGGCTATTTTTATCTTATTTTTGAATCAAAAAAGAAAAAAAGGATAGTTTATTTGCTTGTTATTTATTTTTTTGTCTATCTTTGTGCCATTATTATTTCCGTTACCTAAGAAGTAACTCGCATATATTTATACTGATTATTAATACTTTATATCATTTACATATTTTACCAAGCAATTCTTTACGTAAGACAAATTCATTCTATTTACTTCAGTACGTTCTTTCAAAGCAAAGCCTTTAAGGTAGATTTGTGTTGTTTTGATTGATTTGTGTCCCAATGATTCGCTGATCATTTCAATAGGAACTCCGCGATATTTCGCAGTAGTAGCCCACGAATGGCGAATGGTATAAGAAGTGACAGGAGAAGTCAGATGCAAAGCCTTTGCCAGTCCTCTCAAATGGTTATTGAAATTCCGGAGGGCAGACTGGTATTCCCGATAAGCACTTTCATCTTTCCGCTTTTTATCACCATTCAGAATACTAAATAGATAATCAGGGCAATCCGGATAAGCAGGCTGCCTGTTCCAAAGCTGATCAATCATATCTTTAGCGGTATCCAGTATTTCCACACTCATCGGAGTCTTCGTTTTAACACGATTATAATGAAGAACATTCCTGTCTAAAGACGACTTCTCCAAATGCGCCAAATCAGCAAACGACATACCACAGAATTGGAACATCAAAGCAGCAATCGCCTGTGTACGTCGCAAAATATCCGATTTCGGATCTCCGTATAAAAGCTTATGTAACTCAGTTGCCGGCAAAGCCTTCTTTTGACGGACATCCACTCCCGTATACACCCCGTGAAACAATCGGTGAACATAAGGAGCCCTTCCCGATTCTACTCCACGATTATAAATACTACGCAGCATACGCATATACGTCGAAACCGTATTAAGCTTCAAGCCACGTTCATAAAGATACTGCCCGTAACACCGTAAGTGTTCGCGGGTTACTTGTCCGAATGACACGGTAGGTGTGCCACAAAACCCTCTAAAAGAAAGAAGTGCATTTTCATACACATGCGCAGTAGAATAGCGCCCCTCTTTTCGTAAACGACCGATGTACATCTCAGCGCATCGGCTAAACCCATTTTTTTTCATCATTTATACACTAGTTAATTATATAAATCACCTTCTCAGATGAGAGAACAAATATACTTCCTCTTAGGGTTTTAACCATCACAAGAATTATTTTATTTCGAACGAAAATCAGAAAGCGACCCTCACTCACGTGAAAGTCGCTTTCTGATTTTCATAACTTAATGAACAAACTAATAAATAATTAACCTTTTCTTAAAAATCTCAAACATTATATCTTAAACGGTTGCATCTTCAAATATACCTTATAGTCTTTAATCATCCCCGTTTTACCGGCTTCAGCCCTGGGTAAATAAGAGAATCCCGTAATAACTTTATCTTCACCAAGATCTATCACAATCTGATGAGGAAATGCAGGTTTGGAAGAGGAATAATTGGTATGCCAGAATGTTGATTCCTGCAAATCAAAAACATTTGTTGCAATATTGTTCGCGGCATCCGTTTCCTCACTATCGGCATAAATCACTTTCCAATGCTGACGGGATACCGGTTTGCCATCTTCGCCCAACAACTCCAATTCTGCAATAGCCGCGAAATCTTTCCCATCATGGGCGTTCAAAGCCTCCAGACAGAAGAAACGAGTCTCCACCTTCTTACCGAATTTCACATGTTGCCAACCATTGCCTGACTTAAATATCCCTTGATAAACAGGAGTTTCATTTGTTAAGTCCAAGTTCTCACCCATCTTACGATGAGCATAAGCTCCATTACCACGTTGTACATCCAGAATTGGTTGACGCAGACCTTCAGTTTCGGCTTTTGAAGGACCAGCCATATCCAATATAATGATTTCATTCTCTCCTTTCTTCAACCAGCAGCCCGGCACATATAAGGTCTGTTGAGGTCCGATTTCCCAATAACGACCAATCGCATGACCATTCACCCATACCATACCTTTACTCCAGTTCATCATATTCAAGAATGTATCCCCTAACTCATTGAGGTTAAACGTCGACCGGTAATAAGCCGGTTGATTGCCAGCATTCTCCTGTTGTTTGTACTGCTTATCACGGGCAAAACTATAATCTACCGGAATAGTATATACCTTCCAGTCCTTCACCAGTTCAACTCCTTTATCCGATTGCAGTTCTACTTTCTCGGTAATACCTTTCCAGTCATAAATACCTTTGCCGAAATTCATTCTTCCCATTGCTTCCACCAGGATATCCAGTCTGTCACCTTCTTTCAATGGTGGTAACTTTACTACACCTTCCCCCTTCAAACGGCTCAGAGTAGCCAGTTTCTTACCATTCAGAAAGACTTGTGCCCAGTCATGAGCTTCTGTGATCAGTAATGTCTGTTCTTTATCAGAAGCGGATAATGAAGTCCGATACAGAATACTACCCCATCCCTGATCAAAAGCTTCCATTGTCCGGATATCCTCACTATCTTTGGGGTGAGGCAGATTATCAAACAAGACTGCCACTTCAGTCATTTTAATAGCAGGAATAGCTATAGTCGGTATCGAATCCGGAATTTCCGGCAAGGTTTCACCTTCCGGCAGGTAGTTACCAAGCAGATTCCGTACTTCCAGATATTTAGGAGTCACTTTACCGGATTCATTGATAGGAGCATCATAATCATACGATGTGCAAGTCGGTGAAAAGTTCGGGAAATTCGCGCCTCCCCAATGCCCGAAACTAGTCCCTCCATGAGTCATATACAAGCTGAAAGAAATATTGCGGTCCAGCATTTCCTTCATACCTTTTACCAATTCTTCGGCACTTCTTGTTTCATGCTTGGCTCCCCAATGGTCAAACCATCCGGACCAAAATTCACTGCACATTAATGGAGTGTCCGGCCGTAGTTCTTTCAACCGTTTAAACTGCTCATCGATGTTAGCACCCGTACCGAAATTAATAGTCCACAGCAAATCATCCAGTGCATTATTCTCAAAATTCGAGTTCCAGTCACACTGGAATAAAGGAACACCTGTAAAACCGGCTTGTTTTACCATGTCACGGATTTCGGATATATACGGCTTATCGATTCCAAATGCTCCATACTCATTCTCCACCTGTACCATAATGATATTCCCTCCTTTACTAATCTGAAGATCAGCCAGCTGTTTGCCCACTTCGTTCAAAAAGAGTTTCACACGTTCCATGTAGTATGGGTCTTGCTCGCGAAGTTTGATATCCTTCTTCTTCAGCAGCCACCAAGGCAAGCCGCCCATTTCCCATTCCGCACAGACATAAGGGCCGGGACGCACTATGACATACATTCCATTCTCTTGAGCCAAACGGCAAAACGCAGCTATATCTTTCTGTCCGGCAAAATCATACCTTCCTTCTTCCGGTTCATGAAAATTCCAGAACACATACAAGCAAATCGTATTCATACCCAGTGCCTTGCACATTTTAATACGATGTTCCCAATATTCTTTCGGGATACGCGGATAATGAATCTCTGCCGCTTTTACAACAAACGGTTTTCCATTCAGCAAGAAAGTATTCTTCCCCACTTCAAATGTGCCCTCCGAAGATTGAGAGCATGAGCTGCCAAGAACAGCTACTACTAAAATAAGTAAATACAATAAAGGTTTCTTCATTTTCTATCTATTGTTTTCATGATATATCTCATATTTAATAAAGAGAATTCACTATCGGCTAATGTTTCCATTCAACCGACAGCGAATTTGAAAATAATCCAAGTGTTCCTAAAAACTAAAATAATACCTATTGAAAACTGAG
>ENA-OROZ01001410-OROZ01001410.1-human-gut-metagenome-genome-assembly--contig:-NODE-1410-length-22369-cov-13.397239_pt1 | contig 22369 bp, 14 predicted proteins | sample MGYA00242138_ERZ509066 | MGnify/ENA primary metagenome ERZ509066 (study PRJEB26280, sample SAMEA2338691) | human gut metagenome | biome: human gut; feature: human-associated habitat; material: faeces... | reverse complement strand
CTTTCATGTCAGTCCTTTGGGGGCAAAACATAACAGTGAAAGGAAACGTTACTTCTAAAACGGACGGACAGCCGGTCATCGGCGCCTCTGTTGTTGAAGCTACAGCTACTGCTAATGGAACAATTACTGATTTAGATGGTAATTTCACCCTTTCGGTTCCGGCTAACTCTACTTTAAAGATTACGTATATTGGTTATAAACCGGTGACCGTAAAATCGGCTGCTATCATTAATGTATTATTGGAAGAAGACACTCAAATGGTAGATGAAGTGGTTGTAACAGGTTATACCACTCAACGTAAAGCTGACCTGACCGGTGCTGTTTCCGTAGTGAAAGTAGACGAAATCCAGAAGCAAGGGGAGAACAACCCGGTGAAAGCACTTCAAGGCCGCGTGCCCGGTATGAACATTACAGCGGATGGAAATCCGAGCGGATCAGCTACCGTACGTATTCGCGGTATCGGTACGCTGAACAACAACGATCCGCTTTATATCATTGATGGAGTTCCTACCAAAGCCGGTATGCACGAATTGAACGGAAACGACATTGAATCCATTCAAGTACTGAAAGATGCTGCTTCGGCATCTATCTATGGTTCGCGTGCTGCAAATGGCGTTATCGTCATTACTACCAAACAAGGAAAGAAAGGTCAGATTAAAATCAACTTTGATGCTTTGGTTTCAGCTTCCATGTATCAAAGTAAGATGGACGTGTTGAATACGGAACAGTACGGACGTGCCATGTGGCAAGCCTATGTAAACGATGGTGAGAACCCGAACGGCAATGCTTTGGGATATAACTACAATTGGGGTTACGATGCCAACGGAAATCCGGTACTACACAGTATGAGTCTTTCCAAATACCTGGACTCAAAGAATACAATGCCTGTGGCAGATACCGACTGGTTTGATGAAATTACCCGTACAGGTGTTATCCAGCAATACAATCTCTCTGTCAGCAACGGTTCGGAGAAAGGTTCTTCCTTCTTTTCTCTGGGATATTACAAAAACCTGGGTGTAATTAAAGATACGGACTTCGACCGTTTCTCCGCCCGTATGAACAGCGATTATAAATTAATAGATGATATCTTGACTATCGGCCAGCATTTCACCTTAAACCGTACTTCGGAAGTACAAGCTCCCGGCGGAATTATTGAAACTGCTTTGGACATTCCTTCCGCTATCCCCGTTTATGCTTCGGATGGTTCATGGGGAGGACCGGTAGGCGGATGGCCGGACCGTCGTAATCCTCGCGCCGTACTCGAATACAACAAAGACAACCGATACACTTACTGGCGTATGTTCGGTGATGCTTATGTGAATCTAAGCCTCTTCAAAGGATTCAATGTTCGTTCTACTTTTGGTCTGGACTACGCAAACAAGCAAGCCCGTTACTTCACCTATCCTTATCAGGAAGGAACACAGACCAATAACGGCAAGAGTGCAGTGGAAGCCAAACAAGAACACTGGACCAAATGGATGTGGAATGCCATTGCCACTTACCAGTTGGAAATAGGCAAGCATCGTGGAGACGTCATGGCAGGTATGGAGCTGAACCGGGAAGACGACAGCCATTTCTCCGGCTACAAAGAAGATTTCTCTATCCTTACTCCCGACTATATGTGGCCCGATGCAGGTAGCGGCACAGCACAGGCTTATGGTGCCGGCGAAGGTTACTCGCTTGTCTCTTTCTTCGGCAAAATGAACTATTCTTATGCTGACAGATATCTGCTTTCATTGACGCTCCGTCGTGACGGTTCTTCCCGCTTCGGTAAAAACCATCGTTATGCCACTTTCCCTTCCGTTTCTTTGGGATGGCGCATCACACAGGAGAGCTTTATGAAGGAACTGACTTGGTTGGACGATCTGAAACTGCGTGCTTCATGGGGACAGACCGGTAATCAGGAAATCTCCAACCTTGCCCGTTACACTATCTACGCTCCTAATTATGGAACAACAGATTCATTTGGCGGTCAAAGCTACGGTACGGCATACGATATTACAGGTTCTAACGGAGGTGGTACTCTGCCTTCCGGATTCAAACGTAACCAGATTGGTAATGACAATATCAAATGGGAGACAACCACACAGACGAACGTCGGCATCGACTTCAGTCTGTTCAAGCAATCTCTGTATGGTTCATTGGAATACTATTACAAGAAAACCACCGATATTCTGACTGAAATGGCAGGAGTGGGAGTATTGGGAGAAGGTGGCAACCGTTGGATTAATTCGGGCGCAATGAAAAACCAGGGTTTTGAATTCAACTTGGGCTACCGCAACAAGACTGCCTTCGGACTGACTTACGACCTGAACGGAAACATCTCCACTTACCGGAATGAAATTCTTGAACTGCCGGAGACAGTGGCTGCCAATGGAAAGTTTGGTGGTAATGGAGTAAAAAGTGTAGTCGGTCATACATACAACTCACAAGTGGGCTACATTGCCGACGGTATCTTCAAATCACAAGAAGAAGTGGACAATCACGCTACGCAGGAAGGTGCAGCCGTAGGCCGTATCCGCTACCGCGACATCGACCATAATGGTGTGATTGATGAAAAAGACCAGGAATGGATTTACGATCCGACTCCTGCTTTCAGCTACGGATTGAATATCTATCTGGAATATAAGAACTTCGATCTGACTATGTTCTGGCAAGGCGTTCAGGGAGTAGATATTATCAGTGACGTGAAGAAGAAAAGTGACTTCTGGAGTGCATCCAACGTCGGCTTCCTGAACAAAGGAACCCGCCTGCTCAATGCCTGGTCGCCTACTAATCCGAACTCTACTATTCCGGCATTGACCCGCAGCGATACAAACAATGAACAGCGTGTCTCCACTTACTTTGTTGAAAACGGTTCTTTCCTGAAACTGCGTAATATCCAATTAGGCTATACAGTTCCGGCAGTAATCTCCAAGAAGTTGAGAATGGAACGTTTACGTTTCTATTGCAGCGCACAAAATCTGCTGACGATCAAGAGTAAAGACTTTACGGGAGAAGACCCCGAAAACCCGAACTTCTCTTATCCGATCCCTGTGAATATCACCTTCGGACTTAACATCGGATTTTAATTCACTTCATTTATAAAACGAACTATCATGAAAAAGATACTATACATAGCAACCATCGGATTTACTTTGCTGACAAGCAGTTGCAACGATTTTCTGGATCGTCAGGTTCCGCAGGGTATTGTGACCGGCGATCAGATCGCTTCTCCCGAATACGTGGACAACCTCGTGATTTCAGCCTACGCCATTTGGGCAACAGGTGACGACATCAACTCTTCCTTCTCGCTTTGGAATTATGACGTGCGTTCCGACGATTGTTATAAAGGCGGTTCCGGTACGGAAGACGGCGGTGTGTTCAACGCACTGGAAATTTCTAAAGGTATCAACACCACCGACTGGAATATCAACGATATATGGAAAAGACTGTATCAATGCATCACCCGTGCCAACACAGCCTTGCAGTCACTTGACCTGATGGATGAAAAGACTTATCCGCTGAAGGACCAGCGCATTGCTGAAATGAGATTCCTGCGCGGACACGCCCACTTCATGTTGAAGGAACTGTTTAAGAAGATCGTTATAGTAGACGATGAAAACATGGACCCGGATGCTTACAACGAGCTTTCGAATACCACCTATACCAATAACGAACAATGGCAAAAGATAGCAGACGACTTCCAGTTTGCCTACGACAATCTGCCGGAAGTGCAGATAGAAAAAGGACGTCCCACACAAGCTGCCGCTGCCACTTACCTGGCAAAGACTTACCTGTTTAAAGCCTACCGTCAGGATGGAGTGAACAACAACCTTACCGGTATCGACGAAGAAGACCTGAAGCAGGTAGTGAAATATACTGATCCTCTCATCATGGCCAAAGCCGGTTACGGATTGGAAAATGATTATAGCATGAACTTCCTGCCTCAATATGAAAATGGCGCAGAGTCTGTATGGGCGATTCAATATTCTATCAACGACGGAACATACAACGGTAACCTGAACTGGGGAATGGGACTGACAACTCCGCAGATACTAGGTTGCTGTGACTTCCACAAACCGAGCCAAAATCTGGTGAACGCTTTCAAAACCGACTCGCAAGGAAAACCGTTGTTCAATACCTACGATAATGAGAACTACGAGGTTACGACGGACAATGTAGACCCCCGTTTATTCCACACGGTAGGTATGCCGGGCTTCCCTTATAAATACAACGAAGGCTACCTGATTCAGAAGAATGATGACTGGAGCCGTAGCAAGGGACTTTACGGATATTATGTTTCGCTCAAAGAGAATGTAGACCCGGACTGTGACTGCCTGAAGAAAGGTTCTTATTGGGCAAGTTCCCTGAATCATATCGTTATCCGTTATGCAGATGTATTGCTGATGCGTGCCGAAGCCCTGATACAGTTGAACGACGGACGCATTGCCGATGCCATTTCACTTATCAATGATGTACGCAGCCGTGCAGCCGGAAGTACAATGCTGATCTTCAATTACAAAGAAGAGTACGGAGTAAACTTCAAAGTAACTCCTTATGAACTGAAAGCATATACACAGGATGAAGCCATGAAAATGCTGAAATGGGAACGCCGTATAGAGTTCGGTATGGAAAGCTCACGTTTCTTTGACCTCGTAAGATGGGGAGAAGCCAAAGACGTTATCAATGCTTATTATGTGACCGAAGCAGCCCGTTGTTCTATTTACAAGAATGCAGGTTTCACGGAAAATAAGAACGAATACCTTCCAATCCCATTCGAACAGATCAGTGCCAGTAACGGAAATTATACACAGAATTTCGGTTGGTAATCATCAATCTTAAAACAAAGAATAAAATGAAATCAATCATAAAACAACTCTATACCATCCTGTTGGTGACTGTAGCATGTCTGACAGTTGCGGGATGTAGCGATGACTTCAAATCCAATCTTCGTCTGGACGGAGATGTATGGGTGAACTCTATCAAACTGGATGAATACGCAGGGACGATCGATTATCAGAATAAGACAATCGTAGTGGGAGTACCTTACGACTATGACGTTACCCGGATGGCCGTCAGTGAAATCAATCTTTCCGAAGGTGCTACGGCGAGCATCGCTGTTGGTGAAACAATCGACTTTTCTCTTCCCGTATCTTTGACTGTGAAGAATGGCGACGTACAGATGAGCTATACGATTACCGTGAAGAGAGACGAAGCAAAGATACTGACCTTTAAGTTGAATGATACTTATGTAGGAAAAGTAGACCAGCTATCAAAAACAATCTCTGTAGTTGTTCCACTGACAGTGGATATTACCCAGTTGAAAGGTACATTCACCGGATCAGATGGAGTCACTGTGACTCCGGCATCCGGCAGCATCCAGGACTTTACCAACCCTGTCACTTATACGGCAACTTACCGTTCGGCAGTGACTTCTTATGTAGTAACAGTTACTCAAGGAAATGTAATTCCGACTGCCTTTATTGGCACAGCTTCTTCTGTGAGTCAACTGACAAGTCCTGAAGAAAAAGCCGCTGCCCAGTGGATGATGGATAATATATCCATGTCCGAATACGTCTCATTCAAAGATGTAGTAGACGGAAAAGTAGATTTAGGTAAATATACTGCAATCTGGTGGCATTTCCATGCAGACAATGGCGATAATCCTCCTTTGCCGGATGATGCGAAAGCTGCCGTAGAGAAATTTAAAGTCTACTATCAAAACGGTGGTAACCTATTGCTGACCCGCTATGCAACTTTCTATATTAAGGACCTTAGCATTGCAAAAGACGAGCGTGTACCCAACAACAGTTGGGGAAGAAGTGAAGACTCACCCGAAGTCGTTGATGGGGCATGGAGCTTTCCAATTGCCGGCAACGAGTCGCATCCGTTATTTCAGGATTTAAGATGGAAAGATGGTGACAAAACAAGAGTCTATACCTTTGATGCTGGTTACGCGACTACCAATAGTACGGCACAATGGCATATCGGAACAGACTGGGGAGGTTATGAGGATCTGAACGCATGGCGTAGCTTGACAGGAGGAATCGATGTGGCATGCGGAGACGACGGTGCAGTAATCATAGCCGAATTCGAGCCGCGCGCCAACAGCGGACGCACGATCTGTATCGGCTCCGGTTGTTACGACTGGTACGGTAAAGGCGTAGACGCTTCTGCCGACTACTACCACTACAACGTAGAGCAAATGACTCTGAATGCAATCAACTACTTATGTAAATAAAAGAATAAGCAATAATTATGAAAAATATGATCTTACATATAGCAATCACCACGCTGTTGGCCTCAATGAGCGCTTGCAGTGATGAAATGGAGCCCGTATTGACTCAAAGAGACTGGGACGGTACAGCCACTTACTTCCAATCGGCCGACGAGCATGGCTTCTCGATGTACTATAAACCGCAGGTAGGCTTTGTCGGTGACCCGATGCCATTTTATGATCCGGTTGCCAAAGACTTTAAAGTGATGTACCTGCAAGACTACCGTCCGAACCCCGAAGCTACTTACCACCCCATTTTCGGGGTGGCCACCAAAGACGGTGCTACTTATGAATCTCTCGGCGAACTGATTCCCTGTGGAGGTCGTGACGAACAGGATGCTGCCATCGGTACAGGAGGTACGATTTACAATCCGACTGATAAACTCTATTATACCTTCTACACCGGCAATAAATTCAAACCTTCTTCCGACCAGAATGCACAGGTAGTCATGGTAGCCACCTCTCCCGACTTTAAAACATGGACCAAGAACCGCACTTTCTATCTGAAAGGAGATACGTACGGCTATGACAAGAATGACTTCCGCGACCCGTTCCTGTTCCAGACCGAAGACGGCGTTTATCACATGCTGATTGCCACCCGTAAAAACGGAAAAGGACACATTGCCGAATTCACCTCTACTGACCTGAAAGAGTGGGCGTCTGCCGGCACATTTATGACCATGATGTGGGACCGTTTCTATGAATGTCCGGACGTATTCAAGATGGGAGACTGGTGGTATCTGGTCTATTCGGAACAAGCTTCCTTCATGCGCAAGGTACAATACTTCAAAGGCAGAACACTTGAAGAACTGAAAGCAACCACCGCCAATGATGCCGGAATATGGCCGGACAATCGGGAAGGTATGCTGGACAGCCGTGCATTCTATGCAGGCAAGACTGCTTCCGATGGAACCAACCGTTACATCTGGGGCTGGTGTCCTACCCGTGCCGGTAATGATAATGGAAACGTAGGGGATGTAGAACCCGAATGGGCTGGCAACTTGGTGGCACAACGTCTGATTCAGCACGAAGACGGTACGTTGACCCTTGGAGTTCCCGATGCAATCGACCGTAAATACACTTCTGCACAAGAGGTAAAAGTGATGGCTAAAGACGGAAACGTAACAGAAAGCGGTAAAACCTATACGTTGGCCGAAGGAGCTTCCGTTATCTTCAACCGGTTGAAAGTGCACAACAAGATTTCCTTTACCGTAAAAGCATCCTCGAATACAGATCGTTTTGGAATCTCTTTCGTCCGTGGAACGGACTCCAAATCATGGTATAGCATCCACGTCAACGCTGACGAGGGTAAAGCCAACTTCGAGAAAGACGGTGACAATGCCAAATACTTGTTTGATAACAAATTCAATATCCCGGCGGATAATGAATACCGTGTGACGATTTACAGTGACCAGTCGGTTTGTGTGACTTACATCAACGACCAGTTATCTTTCACGAACCGCATCTATCAAATGCAGAAGAATCCGTGGTCACTCTGCTGTTATAAAGGCGAAATCACTGTATCAGATATTCAAGTGAGCACCTATTAATAGAAAAGTAACATCTTTTACAGTGTTTGAAACAAAAGTGATAGGCGTTTCATCCCGGAGCGCCTATCTTTGCACTGTAACAACCTTAATACCATAAAGCATGAATTTAAGACTCTCTTCCAAACAAATTCAAACCTTCGCGGTTTTATTTTGTATGATTGTGATGAATATCTCTCTATCCGCCCGTGCGGACAACTCTCCTCTATTAATAAAAGATTTAGGAGAAGGACATTGCCTCGTACGTGTCAACACTAACCAGAAGTATCTGTTGTTGCCCGTAGAAGATGCATCGCCCGATGTGCGTATCAGCCTGATTGTTAATAATAAAGAGGTAAAGAACTTCGATGTCCGTCTGGCCATCCATAAAGTCGATTACTTTGTTCCGGTAGACCTTTCCGACTATTCCGGCAAACTAATCTCTTTCAAATTTAAAATGAACTCCAACGACCCGGTGCGTGTCAACCTTTCACCGGATAACACTGCTTGCTGCAAGGAAATGAAATTGTCCGACACGTTCGATACAAGCAACCGTGAAAAGTTCCGTCCCACCTATCACTTTTCTCCCCTCTACGGATGGATGAACGACCCGAACGGAATGGTATATAAAGACGGCGAATACCACCTTTTCTACCAATACAACCCTTACGGTTCCAAATGGGGAAATATGAACTGGGGACATGCAATCAGCAAAGACCTCGTAAACTGGGAACATCGCCCCGTGGCAATCGCCCCGGATGCATTCGGCACTATCTTCAGTGGCTCCGCCGTGATAGACCATCATAATACCGCCGGCTTCGGTGTAGGCGCCATCGTCGCCATCTATACACAAAACGGCGACCGTCAGGTGCAAAGTATTGCTTACAGCACCGACAACGGACGTACCTTTACCAAATACGAAAACAATCCCGTATTAGTATCTGAAGCCCGTGACTTCCGCGACCCGAAAGTATTCTGGTACGAAGGCACCAAACGCTGGATCATGGTATTAGCAGTAGGGCAGGAAATGCAATTCTTCTCTTCCCCCAACCTGAAAGACTGGACATTTGAAAGCAGCTTCGGCAAAGGACACGGCGCACACGGAAACGTTTGGGAATGTCCCGACTTGTTCGAACTCCCGGTAGAAGGAACAAATGAAAAGAAATGGGTACTGCTTTGCAGCCTCGGCGACGGTCCTTTCGGTGACTCGGCTACTCAATATTTTGTAGGCTCCTTCAACGGAAAAGAGTTTGTAAACGAATCACCCTCCAAAACCAAATGGATGGACTGGGGAAAAGACCATTATGCCACCGTGACTTGGAGTGATGCTCCCGACAACCGCCGCATCGCTATCGCATGGATGAGCAACTGGCAATATGCAAACGATGTTCCTACCTCCCAATACCGTAGCCCGAACTCCGTTCCCCGTGACTTGAGCCTGTTTACCGTAGATGGTGAGACTTACCTCCAATCAGCTCCCTCTCCCGAACTGCTGGCTTTGCGTGATGCTTCCAAGAAACGCTCGTTCAAAGTAAACGGAACACGCACAATTAAAGAAATGATTCCCGGCAATGACGGTGCATACGAAATAGAATTGACAATCGAAAATCAACGTGCAGACGTAATCGGCTTCCGTCTCTACAATGACAAAGGCGAAGAAGTGGATATGCAGTATGACATGAAAGAAAAGAAATTCTCGATGGATCGTCGCAAGAGCGGAGAGGTCAGCTTCAATGAGAATTTCCCGATGTTGACCTGGACAGCAATTGAACAAGGTGGAAACGAGGAACAAGGCGGCAAAGAGGCATTGAAACTCCGTCTGTTTGTGGATAAATCCAGTGTGGAAGCCTTTGGAGATGGTGGACGTTTTGTGATGACCAATCAGGTATTCCCTTCGGAACCTTACAATCATATCGATTTTTACAGTAAAGGAGGAGCTTATAAAGTAGATTCGTTTGTGGTCCATAAGTTGAAGCCATAAATATCTCTTGTTCGCCCTATGCGCTCTTTGTATGTTTCCCTATGGATGAATACGTCTTTCCTTAAGGGATAGTAGGTGGATAGTAGGGATATACTTGTGTTAAACCTACGGTATTACTGATTCGTCACGGCCGTGACGAGTTCCTACCATGGCCGTGGAAAGATCTTCCCACAGCCATGACGAATTCCTACCACGGCCGTGGTAAGTTAGTAATACCGTAGCTTCAAGGTTACTATGCCGTAGGTTTAAGATAAAGATACCGTAGGCTTGAGGTATTGATGCAATAAGGAGAGCGTAATTCATATAGGCGACGAACAGATAACTAACGGTAGTACCCACACGACTAACAGCAGATTGTAAATTGAATCATATAACTGCATGATATAAATAGAATAAGTACTCATGCAAAATATAATTTTATATTATTAGGCACGGATTACGCGGATTACACGGTTGCTATCTGACAGCCATCATTCGAGAAGCCGTGTAATCCGCTTAATCCGTGCCTAGATTTATGATATAAACTAATGATGATAACATATTTAGATAAAAAAAAACAATGGAAAACAGTAAAAACTCTTCCCTTTCCAAACTAATCCCGGTGATGCTTTGCTTCTTCGCCATGGGATTTGTTGACCTGGTAGGCATTGCCTCCAATTATGTAAAGGCAGACCTCGGTTTGTCGGACTCGCAGGCGAATATCTTCCCTTCACTGGTATTCTTCTGGTTCCTCATCTTCTCCGTGCCCACAGGCATGTTGATGAGCCGCATCGGTCAGAAGAAAACCGTATTGCTTAGTTTGCTTGTGACTTTTGCTTCTTTGTTATTACCGGTTTTCGGAGACAGTTATATGCTGATGCTGATTTCTTTCTCCCTTCTGGGCATCGGAAACGCGTTGATGCAGACTTCCCTGAATCCGTTGCTTTCTAACATCGTACGTGGCGACCGTTTGGCAAGTAGCCTGACTTTCGGCCAGTTTGTGAAAGCCATTGCCTCTTTCCTTGCTCCTTATATTGCCATGTGGGGAGCGACACAAGCCATCCCGACTTTCGATTTGGGCTGGCGCATCCTGTTCCCGATTTACATGATTGTAGCCGTTATTGCTATCCTGTTGCTCAATGTCACACAGATTAAAGAGGAAAAAGAAGAAGGCAAACCGTCTACTTTCGGACAATGTCTCGCTTTGCTTGGCAAACCGTTTATCCTGCTTTCTTTCATCGGTATCATGTGTCACGTTGGAATTGATGTGGGTACAAACACCACTGCCCCCAAGATTTTGATGGAACGTCTCGGCATGGACCTTGATGATGCGGCTTTTGCAACAAGCCTTTATTTCATCTTCCGTACGGCAGGCTGCTTCCTCGGTTCTTTCATTTTACGTAAGATGTCACCGAAGTCTTTCTTCGGCATTAGCGTTGTGATGATGCTGATAGCGATGGCAGGCTTGTTTATATTCCATGACAAGACAATGATTTATGTATGCATCGCTCTGATTGGTTTCGGCAACTCCAATGTGTTCTCCGTAGTCTTCTCGCAGGCATTGCTTTATCTGCCGGGTAAGAAAAATGAAGTTTCCGGTCTGATGATTATGGGACTGTTCGGCGGCACGGTATTTCCGTTGGCTATGGGAGTAGCATCCGATGCCATGGGACAGAGTGGGGCAGTAGCCGTAATGACAGTGGGCGTGCTTTATCTCTTGTTCTATACGTTCCGTATTAAAAAATAATTTTATAACTTTGGAAACAATAAAATCCGTAGATCATGAATAATATAATCGTAGGAATGGGCGAGGCACTTTGGGATGTGTTGCCCGAAGGAAAGAAAATAGGTGGTGCTCCGGCAAACTTTGCCTATCATGTATCACAGTTTGGTTTTGACAGTCGCGTGGTGAGTGCCGTAGGCAAGGATGAGTTGGGAGACGAGATTCTGAACGTATTCAACGAGAAGAAACTGAAAACGCAGATTGAACAAGTGGATTATCCTACCGGTACGGTACAGGTGACACTGGATAACGAGGGAGTGCCTTGTTACGAAATCAAAGAAGGCGTGGCATGGGATAACATACCTTTTACGGATGAACTGAAACGTTTGGCATTGAGTACGCGCGCCGTTTGCTTCGGTTCCCTGGCTCAACGTAATGAAGTGAGCCGTGCCACTATCAACCGTTTTCTGGATACGATGCCCGACATAGACGGACAACTGAAAATCTTTGATATTAATCTCCGCCAGGACTTCTACACCAAAGAGGTATTGCGCGAATCTTTCCGCCGTTGCAACATTCTGAAGATAAACGACGAAGAACTGGTGACCATCAGCCGTATGTTTGGCTATCCCGGCATCGACTTACAGGATAAATGTTGGATTCTGTTGGCAAAATACAACCTGAAGATGCTGATTCTGACTTGCGGAATTAATGGCAGTTATGTGTTTACCCCGGGTGTTGTCTCTTTCCAGGAGACGCCGAGAGTTCCGGTTGCCGATACGGTGGGGGCAGGTGATTCCTTTACGGCTGCTTTCTGTGCTTCCATTCTCAATGGAAAACCGGTACCAGAAGCTCACAAACTTGCCGTTGAAGTTTCTGCTTATGTCTGCACGCAAAGCGGTGCAATGCCCGAACTTCCGCAGGTTTTGAAAGACAGGCTGATGTAATTTCTCTATTGATGTAAATGTAGGGACGAAAAGAATCCAAAAGTGAAAATCCTTCTTACTACGGTATGTTGTAGTAAGGAGGATTTTTTTAATTCAAATCTTTTCGGATATCACCTCTTTTCTTCTCTTTTTATTGTTGGATTTTTAGCTAATTGTATATCTTTGCACGATTCACAAGATAATAACTAAAAAGAGAATGTCACATTATGAAACACGTTTCTATTTTATTCCGCTCGAAATGCTGGAATGTATTTTTGCTTCTATGCATAGCCCTTCCCTCATTAGCACAAAAAGAGTTTAAAATCGATCAGGTATCTGTCGTTAATGTAGGCGACGGAAGATTCTTGTACCGAGACTTGATGACGGAAAAACCGCTCAACGGCGAACATCGTATCATTGACGGTTATCACTCTGCGTATATACTGGCCTCTTTTAAAGATGGTTTTTATGATGGCAAATATGAAGAGCATTTGGATAACATTCTGATAAATGAAGGCGTCTACAAAGATGGACGGAAGAATGGCTTATTTAAAATCTATTCTAAGTTTGACGGTAAACTGAAAGAAGAAAAGTCTTATAAGGAAGGAAAGTTGAACGGTACGAGCAAAACGTTCTTTACTGACGGAAAAATAGAAAGTGAGAAAAACTACCGGATGGGCAAGGAGGATGGAAAACATTTGTCGTATGATTATGACGGAACTCTGCGGATGGACCATAATTATAAGGATGGTAAACAAGTAGGGAAACAATATACTTTCATGAAGGGTACTTATGAACTATACGAAACGGTTTATTATAATAACGAAGGGTTGAAGGATGGAGAATATTCGTCCATCTTTACTTTTGGAGCTCCTCATGTATTGGGTAGTTACAAGAATGGGCAGAAGAACGGTCGTTGGACAGAGATTGCAGAGAGTGGCGATACCATTGTAATTGAAACTTATCTGAATGGAAAAGAAGAAGGCCTGCACGTTTCATACAGTGGTGAGACAGGGATGCGTACCAAAGAATATTATCTGAAAAATGACCGCAAGGACGGAATCTATCGTGAATATGACTTGAAAAATGGCGAATTGAAGTACGAGGCAACCTATCAGTTTGGCAGACTGCACGGAAAAGCACGCCAGTTAGTGGTGGACAATCGCTTTGATTATTGGGAAACTTCTACATACGTCAACGGACGGCAAAACGGTCCTTTTGAATCTCGTTATGTGAAGAATAACAAGCTCCGCGAATGTGGAGAATATAAGAACGGTCACCGGGTAGGACGTTGGAAACTTTATACCATTGATGGCAAACTGGAAAGGGAATGGGATGAAAACTAGGTCTTATCAACTGTCATATAGGTTGTAGGTGTTATACAGAGTGCAAGGCGTAGCCGTACAGACATAAAAAAAGGAGCAACGCCTTGCTCCAACCTTTGTTAACCTTAAATCTAATACTATGAAAAACACATTGCAAAGATACGGACTTCTGTTAAATCTGCAAATAATCCAAATAAAAAGAGATGTTTTATAACATTTATTGAGTGTTTGTCTTACGCTTTATACTTTTGTTAATAGTTTCCGGTTGAATATTGGGAACTGTTTTGCATTTCTTTGGAGGGTAATGATGAGAATAATTGGGTGATAGATAGCATACTCACAGTTTTATTTCTTATTTTTGTTCTCAATCGTCCATTTGGGTCATAGAAAGAAATACGAAAAAAATGAGAATGATGGGATATACAAAGTGGATAGCAGTCTTGCTCTGTCTTCTTGGCATGACGGCTTGTCGGCAGGACACACACCGCTTCCGTATCGGGGTGGCGCAATGTAGTGATGACTCCTGGCGGCATAAGATGAATGATGAAATTCTTCGCGAAGCAATGTTCTACGATGGGGTATCGGTTGAAATCCGGTCGGCTGCGGATGATAATCGCAAACAGGCGGAGGACGTTCATTATTTTATAGATGAAGGGGTTGACTTATTGATTATTTCTGCCAACGAAGCGGCCCCCATGACTCCGATTGTAGAGGAAGCCTATCAAAAGGGAATACCTGTCATCCTGGTAGACCGGAAGATTCTTTCTGATAAATATACTGCCTATATCGGTGCCGACAATTATGAAATAGGACGTGCGGTAGGCAATTATATTGCGTCAAGCCTGAAAGGAAAAGGGAATGTGGTGGAACTTACTGGACTGGGTGGCTCAACTCCTGCCATGGAACGCCATCAAGGATTTATGGCTGCTATCAGTAACTTTCCGGATATCAAACTGATTGATAAAGCGGATGCTGCGTGGGAGCGTGAACCGGCGGAAGTGGAAATGGATAGTATGCTCCGTCGGCATCCGAAGATAGACGCCGTGTATGCGCATAATGACCGTATTGCTCCGGGAGCTTATCAGGCTGCAAAGAAAGTGGGACGGGAGAAGGAAATGATTTTTGTCGGTATCGATGCTCTCCCCGGCAAAGGTAACGGATTGGAAATGGTGCTCGACAGTGTGTTGAATGCTACTTTTATTTATCCGACCAATGGCGACAAAGTGATGCAACTGGCAATGAATATCCTTGAGAAAAAGCCTTATCCCCGGGAAACGGTCATGAACACTGCGGTGGTCGACCGTACGAATGCGCATGTCATGCAACTTCAGACGACTCATATCTCGGAACTGGATCAGAAGATTGAAACATTGAACGGACGTATCGGCGGATATCTGTCTCGGGTTGCTACACAGCAGGTGGTGATGTATGGTGGTTTGGTTATTCTTCTATTGGTGGCAGGTTTATTATTGGTAGTCTATAAATCTCTCCGTGCTAAAAATCGTCTGAATAAGGAACTTTCCGAGCAGAAGAAACAGTTGGAAGAGCAGCGGGACAAGTTAGAGGAACAACGCGACCAATTAGAAGAACAGCGGGACAAACTGGAAGAGCAACGGGATCAGCTCATCCAGCTTTCTCATCAACTGGAAGAGGCAACGCATGCCAAACTGGTGTTCTTCACAAATATATCTCACGATTTCCGTACTCCGCTTACATTGGTTGCCGATCCAGTAGAACATTTATTGGCCGATCATACACTAAGTGGAGATCAGCATCGAATGTTGATGCTGATTCAACGAAACGTGAATATCCTCTTACGTCTTGTCAATCAGATTCTGGATTTCCGTAAATACGAGAACGGTAAGATGGAATATACACCTGTTCAGATAGATGTTCTTTCCTCTTTTGAGGGCTGGAACGAATCATTCCTTGCAGCGGCCCGGAAGAAACACATTCATTTCTCTTTTGATAATATGCCGGATACGGATTACCATACATTGGCGGATATGGAAAAGTTGGAACGTATTTATTTTAATCTGCTTTCCAACGCGTTCAAGTTCACACCGGAAAATGGAAAGATAACGGTTCGTTTATCTTCCTTAACGAAAGAGGATACTCGCTGGATTCGTTTTACTGTTGCCAATACCGGTTCAATGATTTCCGCCGAACATATTCGGAGCATTTTCGATCGTTTTTATAAAATAGATATGCACCATGCCGGTTCGGGAATCGGACTTGCATTGGTCAAAGCTTTCGTTGAATTGCATAAAGGTACAATTTCTGTGGAAAGTGATGAAAAGCAGGGCACTGTCTTTACCGTTGATTTACCGGTACAGACTTGTGAAACTATTCTGGCCGAAGATTCTCTAAAGTCATCAATCTCTGCAGTTCCTTTAAATCCTGCTTCTCCCGGATCTCCCGCCTCTTCCAACCTGAATGAAACTTTAGCTGTCGAAGAAGAGGAACTGGAAAAAGGCTATGATTCTTCCAAGCCTTCCGTTTTGGTAATTGATGATAATGCAGATATCCGTTCGTATGTACGCGGATTACTCCATACCGATTATACTGTAATTGAAGCAGCAGACGGTTCGGAGGGCATCCGCAAAGCAATGAAATATGTCCCGGACTTGATAATCTCTGATGTGATGATGCCTGGTATTGATGGAATAGAGTGTTGTCGTCGTCTGAAAAGCGAACTGCAAACCTGCCATATCCCTGTCATCCTATTGACAGCCTGTTCTTTGGATGAACAACGGATTCAGGGATATGACGGAGGTGCGGATTCTTATATCTCCAAGCCCTTCAGTTCGCAATTGCTGTTGGCACGCGTTCGTAATCTGATAGATTCACATCGCCGCCTGAAACAATTCTTTGGTGACGGACAAACGTTGGCGAAAGAGGATGTCTGTGATATGGATAAAGACTTTGTGGAAAAATTCAAGGCTTTGATTGAAGCAAAGATGGGAGATTCAAATTTGAATGTAGAAGATTTGGGTAAGGATATGGGATTAAGTCGTGTGCAGCTCTATCGCAAAATAAAATCCTTGACTAATTATTCTCCGAATGAATTGCTTCGTATCGCTCGTTTAAAGAAAGCTGCTTCCTTGCTTGCTTCGTCGGATATGACAGTGGCGGAGATTGGTTATGAAGTCGGTTTTAGTTCTCCTTCTTATTTTACCAAATGTTATAGAGAGCAGTTTGGTGAAAGTCCGACAGATTTGCTGAAAAGGAAAGGATAGAATCAAAACTATTCACGTCAGAATACAATAAATCCCGGTAACTTGAATTTTCAATGTTTACCGGGATTTATTGATATGTGTTAGTTATGAATCAATAAACTTTTATCTGCGTTTCCTTGGTTATACCAGTTTTGTTCGTTTTTGCCACTACTTTGCGCCCATTTTGCGAATCCTTTATAGGCTTCCAAGAAATTAGCTTTTTCAATAGCATGTGCTGCGTTGCCTGGTACTCTTAATCCCCAAATCAGGCGTCCTGCACTAAAATAATAATTATCATCTTCTTCGTCCCCGTTTGTATATACCGGTAGCAGATTTTTATCATTGAATGGATATTGGTAAGTGATCGGTTCAATACCATTCATATGGATTTCTGTTCCGCTATCATTACGTTTTAAATACAAGTCGAATTCATCGCCTTCTAATATTTCCTTTACTTCTTTTCTCTTCTTTAGGGTGATCAGAATATTGATCTCCGGTAAATCACTTGTTGCTACCAAAGCATTCTTTTCTGTATTATAATATTGGCTGCCTGCAGGTTTAGCCAGATTCTTAATTAAAGGGCTGTAATCAATGATAAGATGTTTATTGGGGACAAGATCTACTCCGTCGATCGCAGGAATCACGTTTTTAGTTTCATAAACTTCTATACTTTCCACTTCGTCAGAATCTATTTCTTTCAGTCTTAAATAAGGAGAATAAGGGAATATTCCTCCGATAGCTTTTAGACGTAATCCTATTTGTATATACTGCGCAGTGTATTTTTTGTCAACCTTTTTAATACCTTGGAACTGCACCTTATAATTGACTACAAAATCATTAAAGTCATAATCTCCTAATGATGGAAATTGGTCTTCAAACATGATTGTTCCCCAACCATCTTTGGGATGAAAAATGACTCCTTTTGACAATTGGATGTCATCTTCTATATCATGCCCACGAGTGATTGACCGGGTGGTGTTAGATTTGGATTTGGCATCATTAGCAATGTTCAGTGAGAAACTTCTATCTGCATTTACAGGTATGGCTACTTTTTTGGTTTCATTGGTGCTGGTTTTGTACTGGGCATACAATGTATTTACGTAGGTTGGGATGCTCAAAGGGAGACTTGAAATTTCTGTATCTACAGGAATGTCGGCTATTTTCTCTTCTTTACTACATGCTTCATCCAAAAAGAAGGAAACCATAGTGGGGGTAGTAGCAGCTACTGTTCCTGCGGCTACTTGAGTTAATTTCCATTGAAAGCCTGCGGGTATATCCAGGTCTTTTACTTGAATTTCTTTTTCAGGTTGCTTGCTTTCATCATAAAGGTTCTTCTCACAGGAGCTGAAAGCGAATACTCCAAATAAACAAGAAGCGAATAGAATTGTCTTCTTTTTCATAACAGCAGTGCTTGTTTTGTTAATAATAGGGTTGCTTTTAATGGGTACAAAGGTCGGGATTATTTGTAAATAAAGCAAATAAAGTTGCATATTTTATTTGAAATGCTTTTATTATTTGCAAATTCTTTTCTTTTTATCTAGTTTTGGAACTGAAATAAAGTAATGTTTGAGTGATGAAAGATTATAAAGTAGACAAAGCGAGTCTCTCCGCATCCTTTTGTCAAGAGGTGTATCAGGTTGTTCGGGAAATTCCGGTAGGTAAAGTTTCTACCTATGGGGGAATTGCCGCATTATTGGGAATACCTCAATGCTCCCGTATGGTGGGGCGTGCTTTGAAACAGATTCCGGATGATTTATCTGCGCCTTGTCACCGGGTTGTCAATGCATCGGGACGCCTTGTTCCGGGTTGGACAGAGCAGAAACAACTCTTGTTGGAAGAAGGGATCTCTTTCAAGCAAAATGGATGCGTAGACTTGAAAAAGCATCTTTGGAATTACTCCGTATCTGAATGAAATTTGCATATTTAATCTATTTTCCTTACCTTTGTGCCAACAATATGCAAGAACAGACTGTTATTTATTAATGAAAATACTGTTTTCTACTGTTCATTGAGAGGATAATCTTATCAAATTCTATTCCTTTTAAACTACTTAGTCTGTTTTCTTTAACCATTTAAAAAACGTCGGATCGTCATGTTACCATGTGACATGACTGAACCATGCGAACGTTCAACTTGTTTATCGTAAGTGAGAATGAGGAACGCAGCAGTTGAAAACAAAACAACTATTATAATCTAAACCAATATATTATATGAGTAAAATAGAAATAAAGGATTTGTACCTTATCTTTGGTCACGAGAAGCAGAAAGCACTCAAGATGTTGAAAAAAGATAAGAGTAAAGAGGAAATTCTGAAAGATACCGGTTGTACGGTAGGAGTGAAAGATGCCAGTCTTTCAATTAATGAAGGAGAGTTTTTTGTGATAATGGGACTCTCGGGAAGTGGAAAATCGACATTACTGCGTTGTATCAATCGTCTGATACGTCCTACTGCCGGACAAGTGCTTGTAAACGGAGTAGATATATCTAAAATATCCGAAAAAGAGTTATTGCAAGTTCGCCGGAAAGAGCTGGCGATGGTTTTCCAGAATTTCGGTCTGTTACCTCACCGTTCCGTATTGAGCAATATCGCGTTCGGCCTCGAACTTCAGGGAGTGAAGAAAGAGGAACGTGAAAAAAAAGCGATGGAAAGTATGAAGCTTGTCGGATTGAAAGGATATGAAAATCAGATGGTGGGCGAGCTTTCCGGTGGAATGCAACAGCGTGTCGGACTGGCCCGCGCTCTGGCTAATAATCCCGAAGTACTTCTAATGGATGAGGCTTTCTCTGCGCTCGATCCTCTGATTCGTGTGCAAATGCAGGATGAACTGTTGGCTTTGCAGTCGAAGATGAAAAAAACAATTGTCTTTATTACCCATGACTTGAGTGAAGCGATTAAACTGGGCGACCGTATTGCTATTATGAAAGACGGAGAGGTGGTGCAGGTAGGTACTTCAGAAGAAATACTGACCGAACCGGCTAACGATTATGTAGCCCGTTTTGTTGAAAACGTGGACAGGAGTAAAATTATCACCGCTTCTTCTTTAATGATTGACAAACCACTGGTGGCCCGTCTGAAGAAAGAGGGACCTGAAGTATTGATTCGTAAGATGCGTGCGAAGAATATCACCGTATTACCTGTCATAGACGCCGATGATAAACTGGTCGGAGAAGTACGTCTGAACGACCTGCTTAAGTTACGTAGCAGACAGGAAAAATCCATTGAAACGATTGTGCGTACCGAAGTACATTCTGTATTGGAGGATACAGTGTTGGAGGATATACTTCCTTTAATGACAAAGAGCAATTCGCCGGTATGGGTGATTGATGAGACGCATGAGTTTTTAGGAACAATCCCGCTTTCCTCCTTAATCATCGAAGTGACGGGGAAAGATAAAGAAGAAATAAACGAAATAATTCAAAACGCAATAGATTTATGATAAATATAGGACAATATATAGAGATGGCCATCAATTGGATGATGGTACATTTTTCCACTTTCTTTGATGCCGTGAATGCGGGCATCGGTAGTTTTATTATAGGATTCCAACACGTACTTTTTGGAATACCTTTTTATATAACCATTCTAGTGCTTGCTGCACTCGCATGGATGAAGGCAGGACGTGGTACGGCAATTTTCACCGCATTAGGATTATTACTGATTTATGGAATGGGATTTTGGGAGGCTACTATGCAAACCCTGGCTCTCGTTTTTTCATCTACCTGTCTGGCTCTGATTGTTGGTGTACCTTTAGGAGTGTGGACGGCAAACAATCCGCGTGCAGAGAAAATACTCCGTCCTGTTCTCGACTTAATGCAGACGATGCCTGCTTTTGTTTATCTGATTCCTGCCGTTTTATTTTTCGGATTGGGAGCAGTGCCGGGAGTGTTTGCCACCATTATCTTTGCTATGCCTCCTGTGGTCCGCCTTACCGGATTGGGAATACGGCAAGTTCCTAAAAATGTAGTGGAAGCTTCCCGTTCGTTCGGGGCTACCCGTTGGCAGTTATTGTATAAAGTGCAGCTTCCTTTGGCGTTGCCAACCATCCTGACAGGTGTCAATCAGACAATAATGATGTCGCTTTCTATGGTTGTCATTGCTGCCATGATTGCTGCCGGTGGTCTGGGAGAAATTGTATTGAAAGGTATTACCCAAATGAAAATCGGACTTGGGTTTGAAGGTGGTATCGCAGTTGTTATTTTAGCTATCATCTTAGACCGTATCACACAAGGAATGGCAGGACGAAAAAATAAGAACTAAACGGAAAGGATAAAATACGTATGAGAATATATAAAATAGTAGGAATAGTATTGTCAGCTATACTTTTGCTGGCTTCCTGTACTAATTCAGACTTAGAGAAAAAGAAAGTAAAAATAGCCTATGCCAATTGGTTGGAAGGTATTGCCATGAGTCATTTGGCTAAGGTGGTATTGGAAGAACATGGATATGAGGTTGAACTGCAAAATGCTGACCTTGCCCCCATCTTTGTATCTATGTCCGGAAAGAAATCTGATGTCTTTCTGGATGCCTGGTTACCAATAACGATGAAAGATTATATGGATCAGTATGGAGACAGCATCGAATTCCTGGGTGAGGTATATGGAGAAGCCCGTGTAGGACTGGTTGTTCCTCAATATGTTACGATCCAGTCTATTAGTGAGCTGGAAGCTAATAAAGACCGTTTCTCTTCCGAAATAGTGGGAATTGATGCCGGAGCAGGAATTATGAAGACGACCGATAAGGCCATTGCTGCTTATGGACTTGATGGGTATACCCTCATGACTTCAAGTAGTTCCACCATGCTGGCTTCTTTGAAAAAAGCGATGGACAAAGGAGAATGGATTGTCATTACGGGGTGGACACCGCATTGGATGTTCGACCAGTTTGACTTGAAATTCTTGGATGATCCGAAGAAAGTATATGGAGACTTGGAAGAAATACATGCTATTGCATGGAAAGGATTCAGTGAGAAAGATCCGTTTGCTGCCGAATTCTTTGGCAACATTAAACTAACGACAGAAGAACTTAGCTCTTTTATGACAGCTATGAAGGATGCCCGGATGGATGAAGAAGAAATAGCCCGCAAATGGAGGGATGAACATCGGCAGTTGGTGGATAGTTGGATTCCGAAGTCTGAGAATAAATAGATTGGAGCATTGTTATTCTTAATTTTAAATATAAAATAGACATGAACTCTAGTGGGAAAAAGGGAGTATTGTTTATGTTAGACAGAGTTCATACAATAAAAAAAACGGTAATCTTCTACAAGATTACCGTTTTATATTTATAGGGTATTACTATTATTCAGCACCCCAGTTTTCTCTAGCCAAACGTTTGTAGCTGTTGTAACGCCATTTAGCGTTTTCTTCAGCAGCTTTAAACAGTTCTTCAGCTTCAGCAGGATATTGTTTCATTACAGAAGCGTAACGAACTT
>ENA-OROZ01001392-OROZ01001392.1-human-gut-metagenome-genome-assembly--contig:-NODE-1392-length-22575-cov-4.462833_pt1 | contig 22575 bp, 19 predicted proteins | sample MGYA00242138_ERZ509066 | MGnify/ENA primary metagenome ERZ509066 (study PRJEB26280, sample SAMEA2338691) | human gut metagenome | biome: human gut; feature: human-associated habitat; material: faeces... | reverse complement strand
TGATAAGGCGGCTTACCTTGCAAAGCATGCGCTTCTGCGCCCGGTCAATGAGCCGAACCCCGACGAATACTATGCTGCGCTCGAGCGTGAGCTGTTGGATAAAATAAACGCACTCGGCATAGGGCCGCAGGGCTTCGGCGGAAAAACGACGGCGCTCGCGGTGCTGATAGAAGCGATGCCGACCCACGTTGCCGGGCTTCCGGTGGCGGTTAATATAAGCTGCCACGCGACGCGGCGTGCAAGCGCAAGTCTGTGAGGTGCATGATGGAATACAAAATAAGCGTTCCGGCCTCGGAGGAGGAACTGAAAAAGCTTTGCGCCGGCGACAGCGTTCTGCTGTCAGGCACAGTGTACACCGCGCGCGACGCGGCACACAAGCGCATATGCGAGTGCTTTGATAACGGCGAGCCTGCGCCGTTTGAGCTAAGCGGCAGCGCGATATACTATGTCGGCCCGACCCCGGAGCATGACGGCTGCTGCATAGGCTCGGCAGGGCCGACGACCTCCGGAAGAATGGATGCGTATTCGCCGCGCCTGTTGGACGCCGGGCTTAAGATAATGATAGGCAAAGGCAATCGCAGCGATGCGGTGGTAAAATCAATGATCAAAAACGGAGCAGTGTACCTTGCGGCGATCGGCGGAGCAGGGGCGCTCATGGCAGCGTCCATCGAGCAGGCCGAGCTTGTGTGCTGGGCAGATCTCGGGTGCGAGGCTGTGCGCAGACTCACGGTTAAGGATATGCCGCTTACCGTCGCGATCGACAGTCAGGGCAATGATTTGTATAAGCTCGGAAGAGAGCAGTATTTAAAAGAGGTAGAAAAATAATGGACTACGCAAAGAAATCGCTTGAATTGCACTATGAACTCAAGGGCAAGATCGAGGTCGCCTCGCGTACGAAGGCAAATGATCGCCAGTCGCTCAGCCTTGCCTACACACCCGGCGTTGCCGCGCCCTGCCTTGAGATACAAAAGGATGTAAACAAAAGCTATGAGCTTACGCGACGCTGGAATACCGTCGCCGTTGTCACCGACGGAACGGCCGTTCTCGGCCTCGGTGATATAGGCCCCGAGGCCGGAATGCCGGTCATGGAGGGAAAGTGCCTGCTGTTTAAGGAATTCGGCGGCGTCGATGCCATTCCATTGTGCATCCGCAGCAAGGATGTTGATGAGATCGTAAACACCGTCTATCTTCTTGCAGGCTCGTTTGGCGGCGTGAATCTTGAGGATATCTCCGCGCCGCGCTGCTTTGAGATAGAGCGCAAGCTCAAGGAGCGCTGCGATATCCCCGTTTTCCACGATGACCAGCACGGAACGGCGGTCATAATGCTGGCCGGACTTATGAACGCGCTGAAGGTCGTCGGCAAGCGTCTTGAGGACGTGAAGATCGTAACCTCCGGCGCGGGAGCTGCCGGGATCGCTATCATAAAGCTGCTCGTTTCCGTCGGTGCGGGAAATGTAGTCATGACCGACAGAACCGGCGCCATATTTAACGGCCGCCCCGGCCTTAATCCCGCAAAGCAGGAGATCGCGGAAGCAACGAACCGCGCCTGCGAAAAGGGAACACTTGCCGACGTTATCAAGGACGCGGACGTGTTCATCGGAGTATCCGCCCCCGGAGTCTTGACCTCCGACATGGTGCGGACTATGGCACACGACGCGATAGTGTTTGCCTGCGCAAACCCCACGCCGGAGATATTCCCCGATGAAGCAAAGCGCGCCGGCGCCGCAATTGTCAGCACGGGCCGCAGCGATTATCCAAATCAGATCAACAACGTCCTTGCGTTCCCCGGCATATTCCGCGGTGCGCTGGATGCCCGTGCATCTGATATAAACGACGAGATGAAGATCGCCGCTGCGCATGCTCTTGCAGGTATGGTAGGCGAGGATAAGCTCTCCTGCGATAATATCCTGCCGCAGGCATTTGACGAGGGCGTGGGCGAGACCGTTGCCGCCGCCGTCAAGGCCGCCGCGATAAAAAGCGGAGTCGCAAGAATATGAAAAAGCGTCTTTTCGGCGCGTCGGCAGGCATAATAGCCGTTATTCTTGTTTTCGGCCTTGTGTCGTTTCTGCTGACGCCCTACGCAAAGACCTATTCGGCAGAGCACGTTTCGCAGTCAAAAAAGCAGATAGCGCTCACTTTTGACGACGGCCCCGGCAAGCACACGCAGCAGCTTCTTGACGGACTGCGCGAGCGCAATGTGAAAGCCAGCTTCTTTCTTATGGGCAGCAAGGTCGAAAAGCGCCCGGAGATAGTCAAGACCATGCATGACGACGGCCACCTCATCGGCTGCCACACATGGTCGCACATAAGCTTTTTCGAGCATACGGACGAAGAGATAGCCGAGGAGATCGACCGCACGAATAAGCTTATCGAGAGCATAACGGGGGAGTATCCCAAGTTCCTTCGTCCGCCGTACGGCTATTACACAGGTGCCATGCTCAATAAGATCGACAGCATCGCCGTTTTATGGTCTGCCTCGCCGCGCGACTGGGTGCATATCGACGAGGAGTATATCTACAACTGGTTTCTCGACCATGCGCGCGACGGGGATATAATCCTCCTGCACGACACAAAGGACGCTACGGTCCCGGCAGTCCTGCGCGCGATCGACACGCTCACAGAGCAGGGCTTTGAGTTTGTCCGCGTTGACGAGCTTTTGTGCCGCAACGGCGATAAGCTCGCCCCCGGCCTTGCGTATCGCTTCTGCCCGTACAATAGCAGAGCGTGGTATATTTAAAAAATCGTATATTATCCACAAATCTGAGAGCTAAAGTTTTAAATATCTCATAATTTCTTGTTGAACGTATGAGTGATAAAATATTAATGCAAAGTGCAGGAAATATATATGCATTATAAGGAGGGCAACATGAAAAAGGCGCTGATAGCAATGCTGCTGATGGCAATATTTCTTATAGGCGGCGGTGGACTCGTGAGCATGCTGTTCACCCATGCGCTTGGCGGCGGTGTTGAACAGAGCTACATTTATCCTATCTATGGCGCGATAATCGTGCTGACCGGAGTTATCGTTGGTGCGGCGCAGGTAATCGTGAATGAAATCAGGAACCAGAAGAACAAGGAAAACGAAGACAGAGAATAGTCCAAATTGGCTATTCTCTGTCTTTGTATTTTATCAAATTATTACCGTGAAGCAGCTGCCCGAGCCTGGAGCGGATTCAACGCTAACCGAGCCGCCGTGCAGCTCGGCAATTTCCTTTACGAGAGGAAGTCCGAGACCACTGCCGGAGTTTTCACTCCGCGAAGCGTCGGCCTGCCAGAAGCGCTGCCATATCTTATCCTGCTCATCGGGAGCAATGCCTATGCCGTCGTCGCGCACGGTGAGCTTCATCCTGCCGTCTGCGCGCCGAAGCGTAAGCCATATGTTGCCGCCCTCGTTGCCGTAGCGGTATGCGTTCTGCAAAAGGTTCTGCACAAGGCTTGCAAACAGCTGCGCATTGTAGCACGCGCATATTCCGTCCGCGATATCCGTGTGCACGCTTATGCCGCGCCTGTCCTCGGGCATATAGTCTTCGCATACCTCGCGCACAAGCTCCGACACGTCGCCCTCGGCAAGGGGATAGCGCTCCGTGCCCTGCTGGAGCCGTGTAAGGCTCAGCAGATGGTTTACGAGCAAGGACATGTTGTCGGCCTGCTCGTCGATAACATCAAGCGTGCGCAGGAAATCCTCGCGCGTTACGTCCTTGCGCTTTGCGCGGTCGCAGCTTGCTCTTATGACGGTTATCGGAGTTCTCAGCTCGTGAGAAGCGTCGGAGGTAAACTGCTTTTCCGCGGAAAACGAGCGCTCGAGCCTGTCAAACATGCCGTCAAAGGTGTTTGAAAGCGCGATAAGCTCCGATGGGCCGCTGTGCAGCGCTATGCGCTCGGTGAGGTCGTTGCCGTCGCTTATCGAGTTTGCCGTCTGAGTTATTTTCACGACCGGCGCAAAGGCCTGCTTTGAGATTATCCAGCCGCCGATTATGCTGATTATAAGTATCACCGGCAGCAGCATGGCGGTCATTATAATGACGGTGTGCGCCGCGCCGTAGTCGTCGGTTCCGGGTGCAATGCCGCGTATCCAGATCGGCTGCCCGTCACGGGTCACAAGCTGCGCATCGTATACAAAAAACTCGTCGCCGTCAAGCGGAATGCTTTGGACTACGTATTCGTCAAACGGAATATCCGAGGGATTAAGCCCATCGACCGTGACGCCGCGAAGAAGCTTTCCCTTTTCGTCATAAAATGCGCAGTAAACTCCGCGGATATAAAAATCAACGTCGTCCCAGGCAATATCGCTGTGCTCGGCCTCAAATTTTTTCTCGTTGTGAGAGACCGTTTCAACAAGCCGCTCGGGCGAATCGTTTACAAGCCCTGTGCGATCGACCCAGATGATGAAAAACAGCATGATGGCACACAGGATCAGCATCATTGCCGCTATCCAAACCGTCAGCCTGAGCTTTGCAGACATCCTCAGTCCTCCCTGAGCACCCAGCCGATGCCCCAAACGGTGTGTATAAGCTTCTTGTCAAAGCCCTCGTCGATTTTTTTACGCAGGTAGCCGATGTATACGTTGACGACGTTCGAGCCACCCTCGTATTTGTAGTTCCAGAGATTGTTCTCGATCTGTTCACGAGAGAGGACCATGCCCTTGTTGCGCATCATAAATTCAAGAAGCGCATACTCCTTCGCGGTCAGGTCAATAACTTTTCCGCCGCGCGTGACCTGCTTTGCCGCAATGTCGAGAGTGAGATCTGCAAGCTTGTATATGTTTGAGTGATTGTCGCCGCTTTTGCGCGCCATAACATGTATAACGGCTATAAGCTCGCGAAAGTCAAAGGGCTTTACCATGTAGTAATCGCCGCCGGATTCAAGTCCGCGCACCTTGTCGGAAACGCTGTCGCGCGATGTAAGGTACACCACCGGCGTTTTGCAGCCGTCAGCGCGCAGCCTGCGCACAAGCTCGAAGCCGTCCATCTTCGGCATCATTATATCGAGCACGATAACATCGTATTCCGCGCATTCGCAAAGCTCCAGCGCCTCAAGACCGTTGAAGCAGGAGTCAACGCTGTATCCCTCGTCGAGTATTGCCTCGGATATCATCCTGTTAAGGTGCTTTTCATCTTCAACAACAAGCGTTCTCATATCTCTCATCCTCCCGTTTTTTCCTTATTCTATTTGCGATTAATTATATTGTCAATGCCCTCTAATCCTTCTCTAATAATTTTCTCATTATTTTCTCATTTTTCAAGTGTAAAATAATTATGGATATTTATATCTATACAATAACATCCTCAAGGAGGACGGAAGATGAAGAACGGATTCAAACGGGCGCTGAGCATGCTTTTGTGCCTCACCATGGTACTGGGGCTGTTTTGCTATGCTCCGGATGCTTCTGCGGCAGTAGACAGCAGCGGCTATGAATGCACAGGCTCTGTCGAGCAGCTTCTGAGGGCAAGCAGCGATGCGGTTGCCGGTCAGTGCTACCGAATAGTCAATAACGACGATGTCATAGCGCTTGCCGACTATGTTGCAGCCGGAAGAAACACCAAGGGCGTTATCTTCTACCTGAAGGCCGACGTCGATATGCGCCGCAATACATGGAACGGTATCGGCACGGATAAGTACGCCTTTGAAGGCACGCTCGACGGCTGCGGTTATGCGGTCGTGGGTCTGATAACATATCTTTTCAAGAACGCGGGTTCAAATGCCGTTATCATGAACCTCGGCGTTAACGGTGTTTCAAACGGCGCAAACGCGGCCGGCATAGCATCAACGCTGTCCGGCAAGATCGTAAACTGCTGGAGCGCCGTCAAGGTCGGCGGAACCGGCAATAACGGCGGCCTTGCCGCGATCGTTACGGGCGGCAAGATCATAAACAGCGCAAACTACGGCAGCGTAAGCGGCACCGGCAATGTCGGCGCTATCGCCGGAAGGGTCGCCAATGCTCAGATCGAGTGTGCCTATTATGCCTACAACAGCGCGGACAACAACGGCAGCGTCGGCAGCAAGGATGCCGCCAGCAGCATTGACACACTCCGCTTCTCATCCAGCCCCACCGTCTGCCTGACGGAGAAGGAAAAAACCGTCGGCAGCGTAACGAGCGACGATCTCGTTGAGCTTCTCAACGCATGGACGTCGGCCGACGGCGGCGCGAAATGGCGCAAGTGGGTTTTGAATACGACCGCCGAAGGCATAGAACGCACGGGCGGAAAGTACCCCAATCCCTCTCAGGCTTACCCCGGCTATTCGGCCGAAACGCCTGTTTATAAAGACAGTGTACCCATGGAAACGCTCTATGAGTCGCAGTCGGATGCGCAGCCCGGCATATGCTACAGCATAGGCGACGTAAAAGAGCTTGAGATGCTCGCAAAATTCGTAAACGAGGGTCACAATACCGAGGGCGCGACCTTCTTCCTCACAGGCGACCTCAGCATAGTAATAAACGGTTCGTTTTATAAGGGCGAAAGCTGGGTGCCCATAGGCAACAGCGAGACAAACAGCTTCAAGGGCGTGTTCGACGGCCAGGGCTTTGTCATAAACGAGCTTATTATAAATAAGTGCAACGATCCTGCCGGCCTGTTCGGCTATGTCAACAACACCAATGCCGTTATCAAAAACGTCGGCGTCGGCGGCGGCATAACCGCAAACGACTATGCCGGCGGCATTGTCGGCTTCCTGCGTGCCGGCACGGTGTCAAACTGCTGGGTGGGCATGAACGTAAACGGCGATAAGGCGACAGGCGAGATCGTCGGATATATGGACAATGCGCGCATATATAACTGCGCGGCCTACGGTACGGCTACGGATAACCATAAGTACGGCGCAATAGTCGGCGAATCGACCGTAAACAGCACCGTGCAGTATTGCTATTACAGCAATGACAACTCCGACGTCTCCGGAACGCCGAGCGTCGGAAACTACAGCATAAACGTTCCCTTTAAGATCACAAACGGAGACTATACTCTCACGCACAGCGTGAACATAAACGGGCAGAAAACGCTCAAGGTGCTCAACGCGCTCAACTATTGGGTCGATACGCTCGGCGCAAATCAGAACATGCGCCACTGGAAGCAGGACATGTCTCCTGCCAGCATTGCCCGTCTGCGCGGAAGCTTCCCGGCGCATATATATTTTAACGATCCCTCGAGTCTTGAATATATAAGCGAGCAGCCGGAGGAAGTCGATCGCACGGATAATCCGTATAACGTGATCTATAAATGCACGGCGACAATGACGGAGCTGTACGACAGTAAAACGGATGCTCTGGCCGGAGGAAACTACAGTATATCCACCGGCGACGAGCTCGGACTTTTGTCGAAGTACGTTCAGGAGGGCTACTCCACAAGGGACGCAAACTTCTATCTGACCGACAACGTCAACATAACGACTCAGGGCATCGACGTCGAGGGCGCAGGCTGGGTCCCCATAGGCACGACGCTCAATAACCACCAGGGCATATCCACCATTACATATTTCCGCGGAAATTTTGACGGCTGCGGATACACCGTATCGGGACTGTATCTTGTATCAGACTTCATCGACATGGCCGGACTTTTCGGCCAGTGCTGGGGCAGCACCATAAGAAACCTCGGCGTTGCCGGCGAGATGCTCGCCGATGACGAGGTCGGCGGCATAGTCGGCAGAGCAAACAGCTGCACTATCGAAAACTGCTGGTCGTCCGTTATCATTCAGGCCTCCACCGAGGTCGGCGGCATAGTTGGCTATGCGCACAATTCCACCATAAATAACTGCGCTGCCTACGGACCGCTTTACACCACCAGCGACGAGGGCGAGAAGTCCGGCTTTGTCGGGCGGTCAAACGGCTCGACCTTCAATAACTGCTACTATCTCTACGGCCTTATCGACGATTTCTACAATAAGACCGATAAGGACAGCGTTTTTAACGACTGCATGTACTTCAAGTACGATGTTGACGGAACGCAGAAATGCACCCTCAAGCGGGCCGTCACCATCGACAGCTACACCGGCGACGATATGCTCGAGGCGCTCAACGCCTGGGTCTATAAGCAGGACAGCGAGCTTTACTGCTCGTGGCACACCGCCTCGTCCATAAACGAGATACCCGGCGCAAACGGCTATTTCCCGGTTCTCGTAAACCCCAAGCTGAGCGGCACCGGCGCGGACGACGGCTACTGCGGCGACTATGAGGCGACAAACACCATGCGCGCACTGTACAGTACACGCTCCGACGGCGTCGAGGGCGGCTGCTACAGCATAAGCAATATGGACGATCTCGTTGCGTTCAGAAAATATGTCAACGAAGGCTACAAGACCAAGGACATAATCTTCTTCATGACGCATGATATCGACATGTCCTTAAGCTACTCGGCCGCAAGCGGAACCTCGTGGACTCCGGTCGGCACGGTGAAGGAGCCGTTCAAGGGAATATTCGACGGTCAGGGCTATACGCTCAAGTATCTGTACATAAACAGCACGGCCGACGATCAGGGCTTCTTCGGCCAGGTGACGGGCAACAGCGCCGTTATCAAAAACCTCGGCATCAGCGGCTCGGTAACGTCCAAGGGCGTAAACTCCGCGGCCATATGCGCAGATTTCAATTTCGGCACGATAGCAAACTGCTGGTCGAGCTGCAATGTTGCAGGCGCGGCAAACTCCGGCGGCATTATCGGCGGCGGCAATATGGGCACCGTCATTAACTGCACAAGCTACGGCGCAGTAAACGGCGCATCGACCTACGGCGCAATTGCCGGCGCTCCGGTCGGTACGGTGCTCAAATACTGCTATTATCTCTACGGTACCTGCCAGCAGGGCTATCCTTCGGATAAGGGCGTTTTGTATCCCACGGTGCAGAGCTTCAACGGCACCGGCGCTGCATGCATACTCGCAGAGTATGTGACTGTTGAGGGAACGCGCACCAGGAACGTGTCCTCGGCGCTCAAAATGTACGTCGATGCCCATCCCGAGACTAACTACTGCTACTGGGGCATAGGCGACTCGGAGGAGTATTACCTCCAGGGCGTCACCGGCTTCCCGGTGCTCATCTCCGCGTCCGACACAAAGGGTGATCATGACTACAAGCGGTATCAGGCCGAGTTCAAGGATAAAAAGTATTTCTCTGTTTTGGCGGCTCTTAAGGACGCAAACGCTGCCGAGGGCGGCGGCGTCGTGACGCTGCTTATAAACGCTCAGCTAAAAAACCGCGAGGATATAGTCTTTGACGATGATGTTACGCTCAACACCGCCGACTTTTCGCTCATAATTATGTCCAATGTCTCCGTAAAGAGCATGAACCAGCTCCTCGGCACGTTCATAATAAAAAGGGGCGGACTTATAAACCTCAATGGGGATAAGTTCATTTACTCGCAGCCGAAGGCCGACGATTCGTGCAACAGCGCGTTCTATTCAAAGGAAAGCCTGACCATCCAGACCGTCGCGACCGAGGATCCCACCGCATATGACCTTACCTTCTACAGCGGCGAATTTATCGTAAACGCGGCTCTCGATTCCGGCAATCCTCATAAGATACCCGGCGGCAGCAAGCTTACGATCAAGGAAAGGGCCACGCTTAATGTCGAGCGCAACGCCCGCATACGCACGACCGGCGGTGCTCAAATATTTGACTACGGCACCATAAAGATCGGTAACGCGACGCTTGACCGCAACAAGGGAAGCCGCATAGTCGGCGTTCTTGAAGACAAGAGCGGAACCGTTACTCTGCCGTTTATCTACTACGAAGGATATCATCTGCGCGGCTGGGCGGCAAACGACGAGCTGTATGCTGCCGGAAGCAGCGTTGAGGTTTCGACGGCGACCACATTCACCGCAAGCTGGGCGATCGGCGACAGGCTCGATCCCTATCCCGGCGATGACAGCTACACCGATGACGGCGAGCTTGTGTATGAGTTCAAGATCCACGTCATTCAGGCCGAGGGCGGAAAGATAAGCCCCGAGACGATGAATGTCGCGCGCGGCGAAACGCTCAAATTCAAGGTCGAAGCCTCCGAGGGCTACTACATCAAAAATGTGCTTGTTGACGGCGTGAGCGCGACTCTTGACGATAACGGCGAATATCAGTTCATAAGCGTCGGCGAGGATCACAGCATAACGGCCATGTTTGCCAGATACACAAACACGGACTATAATAGTTATGTAAACCGCTTTACCGACGTTAAGCCAAGCGATTGGTGCTATAACAATATTCGGTTTGCCTACACGATGGGGCTTATGCAGGGCACGACGGCAACAACGTTCTCTCCCGATGACCCAACCGTCAGGTCGCAGTTTATAACCGTTTTGTGGCGCATGTCCGGCAGTCCGACCGTACCCGGAGACGGATGCAAGTTCACGGATATCAGCAAGAGCAATTATTATTACGAGGCCGTCCGCTGGGGCGTTGCAAACGGCATAATTAACGGATTTTCCGAAACGAGCTTCGTTCCGAACGGAAAGCTTACGCGCGAGCAGCTTGTTACGATGCTGTTCCGCTACGCAAAGAATTATGCCGGCGACGATGTGTCCAAGTATGACACGACCAATATCCTCGGCTACTCCGATGTGCTGAAGATATCCAAAGGCATGACGCAGCCCTTCCAGTGGGCGATCGGCGCAGGAATAATAACCGGAACGAGCAGCACAACGCTCACTCCGCAGGGAACTGCGACCCGCGCCCAGATAGCCGCGATACTTTCGCGCTACTGCAACCAGTTTGTCCTCAAGGTCCCCGTGATAATGTAAATCAAATCTCTCTCCCGGCCTTAGGCCGGGAGATTTTTGTGCTTATAGCGCATTTTCCTATTGACAAAATAGGAAATGAATATTAATATAACAGCGTTATATAACTATGTTATATGAAAGGGGGAGAGCATAATGTCCATTGACGATATATCGACGCTTGCGCGCATACACAGTGCGGCAAAGGCCGAGTTTATGGAAAAGGGCTATCGCTCGTCCTCTCTTCGCAGCATAGTTAAAGCCGCCGGAGTCACGACCGGCGCGTTCTACGGCTATTATGCCGGCAAGCAGGAGCTGTTTGCCGCGCTTGTGGACGAGGAGTATCGGTACATAATCGGCGCATATAAGGATGCTCTCACCGAATTTGAGCAGCTTCCAATAGAGCAGAAGCCCGAGCATATGGGCAAGGCCGGGCATGCGTGCATGGTGAAAATGCTTGAGTATTCCTTCGACCATCACGACGCGCTGTTTCTTATTCTCCGCCGCTCGGAGGGCACAAAGTATTCCGGCATGATCGACGAGCTTGTTGAGCTTGAGGTCGAGGGTACGCACAATTACTATGAAGTGCTCTGGCAGTTTGGAAATACCGTGCCGCATATCGACGAGCATCTTGAGCATATCCTTGTGACCGGCATGATGAATGCCGTTTTCGAGATGATAGTTCACGATATGCCGCAGGCCGATGCAGGCAGATATCTTGACGAGCTTGCCGAATTTTACACGGCAGGCTGGCTGAAAATTATGGGTCAGTAAATCGTTTAATTTTTTGATCCGCCTCGAGTTAGCAAAGGCTAACTCGAGGCGGATCAAATATCGGGAAGCATTGCTTTCCGGAGCTAAATTTTAAACAGGGAGGCAGTCCATTTGAAAAAACAATCAAATCTCGGCCGGCTGCTGAGCTATGACGGCAACAGAAAGATACTGAGCTATCTTTCGTGGGTGTTTGCCGCCGTGAGCGCGCTCATAGCGCTCGTGCCGTTCTGGTACATATGGCGGCGTTCCGCATAGCAACGAATATGCGCATAGAAATGACCGAGCATATCTCAAAGCTTCCGCTCGGCGTTATCGAGCAGTTCGGCAGCGGCAAGCTGCGCCGCACGATATCCGAAACGACCGGCGCGACCGAGGCGTATCTTGCCCATCAGCTGCCGGATAAGGCCAAGGCAATAGCAAACATAGTCGGCATGCTCGCTTTGCTTGCCGTGTTCGACTGGCGTCTCGGACTTTTGAGCCTTGCGCCGGTGCTGCTTGCGTTTATCTGCATGAGCGGCATGACGGGCAAGAACATGCAGCGCAAGATGACCGAGTATCAGAATGCGCTGGCGGATATGTCAAACGTGGCAGTTGAGTATGTCCGCGGCATCCCGGTCGTGAAAACCTTCGGCCAGACCGTGTTTTCGTTCAAAAAATTCAAGGGCACCATTGATAATTACGAAAAGTGGACGACGTCGTATACGCTCGATCTGCGCGGGCCGATGATGCTGTATACGCTGGCGATAAACAGCGTTTTCGCATTCCTGATAGTCGGTGCTTTCTGGTTCTCACACGGCACGGTGACTCCGAAGCTGCTGCTTGACGTGCTGTTTTATATCATCATAACGCCCGTTATAACGCTTACTATGACAAGCCTCATGTATATGAGCGAAAACAATATGATCGTTGCCGATGCGATAGAGAGAGTTGACAGTGTTCTCAATCTCTCGGAGCTTAGCACATCGGATAATGTGCAGCATCCGGCGGACGGCTCTGTTGAGCTTGAAAACGTGAGCTTTTCCTATGACGGCAGCAAAAATGCCGTGGATAATGTTTCGCTGAAAATCGCCGATGGACAGACAGTTGCGTTCGTCGGCCCGTCAGGCGGCGGCAAGACCACCGTTTCGCGCCTTGCTGCGCGCTTTTGGGATGTCGGCCGCGGCAGCATAAAGGTCGGCGGAATGGATGTGTCAAATATAGACCCCGAAACGCTCATGAGCCTGTATTCCATTGTGTTTCAGGATGTAACGCTGTTTGACAACACTGTTATGGAGAATATCCGCATCGGCAAAAAAGACGCAAGCGACGAGGAGGTCATGGCGGCGGCGCGCCTTGCAAACGTTGCCGAGTTTGTCGAGAAGCTGCCGGATAAGTGGAACTCGAATATTGGCGAGAACGGCTGCGAGCTGTCCGGCGGAGAACGTCAGCGCATATCCATAGCGCGCGCCTTCCTCAAGGATGCGCCGATAATACTGCTCGATGAGGCAACTGCAAGCCTTGACGTTGAAAACGAAACGGCCATCCAAACCGCGCTATCTCGCCTTATAAAGAACAAAACGGTGCTTATAATTGCCCACCGCATGCGCACCGTCTCCGGCGCGGATAAGATCGTTGTTTTGAAGGACGGCCTTGTTTCCGAGCAGGGCTCGCCCGAGGAGCTTTATAAGAAAAACGGAACGTTTGCCCACATGGTAAAGCTTCAAACCGAAAGCGAAAGCTGGAAAATTGAAGCCTGAATATGATAAAAACTCCGTATCTGAATTTTCAGATACGGAGTTTTTGTATACCCTGTTATCAGTGGCATCCACAGCCGCCGCCGCAGCCGCAGTCACCGTCGTCATGGTCGTGATCGCCGCAACCGCCCGAGCAGCCGGAGCAACCGCCGCCGCAGCCGCCCTCGTCGGGAAGGAAGGGGAGCTGACCGTGCATGAGAAGCTCTGCGGCATCGTCGGAATTTCCGCAGAAGCCTGCAAACGCAACAATGCCGTATGCGGCAAGAGCCGCCCTTGCGTGAACGCCGATGTTGCCGACGATAACGGCGTCAACATTCAGACTGTCCATAAGATCGGCGACTGCCTGATGTCCGGTTTCCTTGACTTCGACGATCTCCTTGGAGAGGATCTCGGTGTTGTCATCATTGGTCTTGTAGATGGCGAACATTTCGGCATGGCCGAAGTGCTCGAAAATTTCATTGTCCTTGTAAGATACTGCAATTATCATGCGTTTTCTCCTTTTTCAATAAAGTCGGCCAGCTCGTTGAGAGCGTCGGCGTCTATGCTTTCTATTTCTCCGGCATCGACCATGGTTGCGATGACGGGGTCGATGGGAAGGCGCGCGGTGTGCTCGATGCCGTATTCCTTTGCGACCTGCTCGACCTTGCTTGAACCGAATATCTCGTGCTCTTTGCCGCAGTCGGGGCACTTGAAATAGCTCATGTTCTCTACTATGCCGAGCACGGGGATGTTCATGAGCTTTGCCATGTTGACAGCCTTTGCAACAATCATGGAAACAAGCTCCTGGGGTGATGTGACGATAACGATGCCGTCAATGGGCAGCGACTGGAAAACCGTCAGAGGAACGTCGCCGGTTCCGGGAGGCATATCGACAAACATGTAGTCAACATCGTCCCACAGCACGTCGCTCCAGAACTGAGTAACAACGCCTGCAATGACGGGACCGCGCCAAACGACGGGGTCGGTCTCGTTGTCGAGAATAAGGTTAACTGACATGATCTGCGTGCCCTTGTTTGAATAGCAGGGGATGAGCATATCCTCGGTGCCGCGCGCATGCTCGTGGATGCCAAATGACTTAGGGATGGAGGGGCCGGTGATATCCGCGTCGAGCACAGCCGCCTGATATCCGCGGCTCTGCATCTTGCTTGCAAGAAGGCCGGTAACGAGGCTCTTGCCGACGCCGCCCTTGCCGCTGACGACGGCAATGACCTTTTTAACGCTTGCCGCAGGATTGAGCTTTGCGCGAAGATCCTGCTCCTGGCGTTCGCCGCAGTTTTCCTGACAGGTCGAACAATCGTGTGTACATTCGCTCATTTTGTAATACTCCTAATATCAAATATTGTTATCTAACACCATACTAACACTAACCGACTCTTTTGTCCAGCCGTTGAGTGAGATACATTGAGGCAAGACCGGTAAACGCACCCGTTACAACCGCCGAGGCAAGAAGAACAGGGGCATACAGCATAAGCGAGCTTGTTTTTGTTATGATAATTGCGGCGATGAGCTGCCCTAAATTATGCGCAATAGCGCCGAGAACGCTGACGACCCACAGCAGCTTACCCGAAAACGGCTTGAGCGTAAGACACATGACGGCATAAGCCAGCGCTCCGCCGGCAATGCTGAATATAAACGCCGAAACGCCGCCTGTGAACATGCTGCCCATGGCTATGCGTACAAGCAGAATAAGCCCTGCCTCGCGCCGGCCGAGCATGACCATCGCTATAAGCGTGACAATATTGGCAAGCCCGAGCTTGACGCCGGGAACCGGGATCGGGGCCGGTATCTGTGCTTCGATGACAAACACGATCAGCGAGGCGGCGGTGAACATGGCCATGAGCGCAAGCTTTCTCGTTTTAGGCATCTATGTCGCCCCCTTCGATCTCAACGGTAAGCTTGTGGGGCAGACATACTATCGGGACTCCGGCTTTGCTGACCTTGCCCTGCGACATGCAAATATGGTCGCGGCAATCGGCATCTATGACGCTTATCCCATCGTGCTCTATATGCAGCTTATTATACCCGAACTCGGTGCGGATTTCCATGTCATATGCAACAGCAACCGCATTTAAGTCGATTTTTTCGTAAACCTCGCCGTTTACCCGGATTACGGCAGTCGTACCCTGAATGCCGGAATGCTTCAGCAGCAGGAAAGCGGCAGTGCATATAATAAGCACCGCGGCAAAAATAATGATCCATGTTTTCGTGCTTTTAATATTCATGAACCTATTGTAAATAAATCCGGCTTGCTTGTCAATGCGGTACATTTATGATATTATTACTAAATACTACTTTGCTTCAAAATGAGGTGAATTTATTGCCTGACACATTGGTCACTATAGCTTCATATATACTGCCGCTGTTTGCAATAATCGTTTTGATACGGTGCATGCGCAGCATGCTCGGCAACAAAACGCAGACCGAGATATGGGGATATATCCATAAAGATGACGGCGTTGCACTTATAAACCACTGGGAAAATCTCATCGGCCGTTCAAAATCGGCGGATATATGCCTGCCATATGCATCGGTCAGCCGAGTGCACGCGGTACTCATCCGAAGCCCCAAGGGAGTGTGGCGCATTTTCGATATCTTCTCCAAGGGCGGAGTTTGGGTCAACGGCGAAAGGGTGCAGGCAACAGGCACCGTTGTTCGCGACGGTGATGTTTTGAACCTAGCCGGAAACAGCGTTCGCTTCCGCGATATCAGCGAAAAGCAGCGCGACGCGATCGAGGCGCGCAGAACGCAGAGCTGGAAGCGCGTCCACCCGGCGGTAACGCTGTTTTTCCTGACGATATTTCAGGCAATACTGCTTCTTGAGCATATGTGCACGGCGGAGAGCGAGTATCTTGCCGGGATCATGCTCGGCTTTGTTCTGCTCGTTCTGCTCGAGTGGTTCTGCTATTTTGCCATGCGCAGCATACGTCGAACGGGCTTTGAGGTCGAAACGCTTGCGTTTTTCCTCTCGTCGATCGGCCTTTCGGTCATAGCCTCGTCAGTGCCGGACGAGATGTTCAGGCAGATGATAATAGTCTTTGCGGGCGTCGTTGCGTTTTTTGTCCTCGGCTGGTGGCTTCGCGATCTTGACAGGACAAAGACCATGCGCCTGCCGCTTGCGATACTGTCGGTTCTCATCCTCGGTGCGGTGCTCGTTATCGGCAGGGAGCAGTACGGCGCGAAAAACTGGATATTCATAGGCAGCATGTCGATCCAGCCCTCGGAGTTTGTAAAGGTCGCGTTTATCTACGTCGGTGCCGCGACGCTGGATAGGCTGTTTAGCACCAAAAACCTTATCCTGTTCATAGCGTTTTCCGCTTTGTGCGTCATATGCCTTGCCTTCAGCAGCGATTTCGGCACGGCGCTTATATTCTTTGTAACCTTCCTTGTCATATCCTTCATGCGCTCAGGCTCTATAGCAACGGTAGCGCTCGCAATAACGGGAGCGGGTATGGCAGGCTTCCTTATGCTCAAGATGAAAGACCACGTTGCGCGCAGATTTGCAACCTGGGGACACATATGGGACGCTGAGAACATCTGGGACGGCGGCTATCAGCAGACGCACGCCCTTTCCGCCGGCGCATCGGGCGGCCTTTTCGGCAAGGGAGCCGGAAACGGCTGGCTTAAAAACACCTTTGCCGGCAATACGGACACCGTGTTCGGCGTCATGTGCGAGGAGCTGGGGCTTATCATTGCCATATGCGCCGTGCTGGCTATACTTGCGCTTGCCTTTTTCGCCGTGCGCAACTCCGGCCACGGCCGCAGCGCCTACTATTCGATAGCCGCCTGCGCAACGGCAAGCATGTTTATGGTTCAGATCGCGCTCAACGTGTTCGGTTCGGTCGATATACTGCCGTTTACGGGCGTAACGTTCCCGTTCGTGTCGCGCGGCGGCACGTCGGTGCTCGCATGCTGGATGCTGCTTGCGTTTATAAAAGCAGGCGACACGCGCAAGGGCGCAAGCTTTGTCGTGCGCCCACCCGAGGCAAAAACCAAAAAGCAGCGTGAAAGCGCCGAAGAAAGGAAGGAGACGGCATGAAAAAAGTATCCCTTCGTGCATTTTCGGCAATACTCATGGCGTTTCTCATCATTATCGGCCTTGGCGTTTATGTCGGCAGATATATAAAGGACGGAGAAATGTGGGCGCTGTATTTTGACCAGTCCACATCGAGCAGCGAATATACGCTCACAGACCGCAACGGAACGCTGCTTGCAAAAATGGGCGGCGGCGAAAAAAGCTATGCCGAAAACGCAAACACTCGCATTGCCTGCTACCATGTTACAGGCGACTATACCGGAAACGTCGGCACCGGCGCGCTCAGCTCGTTTAAAAGCAAGCTCTCCGGCTTCAGTCTTATAACCGGCATCGAGGAGCAGGACGATGTAAACCTCCAGCTCACCATCGACGCGGACTTAAACCTCAAGGCCTATGAAGCGTTAAACGGCCGCAAGGGAGCCGTGATGGTTTATAACTACAAAACAGGCGAAGTGCTCTGCATGGTATCCTCGCCGTCTATAGATCCGCTCAATCCGCCGGAAACGCTGCCGGACGGCGCGTATATCAACCGCTGCCTGAGCGCATCGTTTACCCCAGGCTCCATATTCAAGCTCGTAACGCTCAACGCGGCGCTTGAAAATATCGACGATATCTACCACCGCACCTTCAACTGTGCAGGCTCGGTTGACGTAAAGGGCGTGCAGATAAACTGCACAGGTGTTCACGGCCAGCAGACCATTGAGCAGGCTCTTTCTAATTCCTGTAACTGCGCATTTGCGGAGATATCGCTTGAGCTTGGCCCGGATATCATTGCCGAGTATGCCGAAAAGCTCGGCATAACCACGTCGCTGAAGCTCGACAGTATATCAACTCAGGCCGGCAATTACGATAAGGACGGCTCTATGAGCGCATCCATGGCATGGTCGGGGATCGGCCAGTATAACGACCTTGTCTGCCCCTACGCGATGATGCGCCTTGCCGGAGCCTATGCAAACGGCGGCACAGTCGTTGAGCCGTCGCTGCTTGGCCAGTCGAGCAAAACCACGCAGCTTGTGTCTGCCGACACGGCGCAGAAGATAGCGTCGATGATGAACTACAACGTTGTGTATCACTACGGCCAGGATCGCTTCCCGGGGCTTAACATCTCGGCAAAAACCGGCACCGCCGAGGTCGGCGACGGAAAGGCCTCGCACGGCTGGTTTGTCGGCTTTTTAAACGATGAAGCGCACCCCTACGCCTTTGTCTGCCTTGTTGAAAACGGCGGCAGCGGACTTGGTGCTGCCGGCAGCGTGATCAACACCGTGCTCCAGGCAGCGGTAGCAAAATAGTTTAGGAGAAATATAATGACAGATATATCCGTCAACGGACTTGTAAAGTCCTTTGAATTGGGTAAAAACATACTTGACGGGCTCAGCTTCGACATTGCCGAGGGTGAGCGCGTCGGCATTCTCGGCCATAACGGCTGCGGAAAGACCACGCTCTTCCGCATATTAACCGGCGAGATAGACTACGATGAGGGTGCTGTGGCCATTGCCTCCGGAAAGCGCCTGGGGCTTATTTCGCAGATACCCGTCTACCCGGACGGATGGACGACCGAGGACGTTCTCAGGGACGCTCACCGCGAGCTTTACGCCATAAGCGCGCGCCTTGACGAGCTTGCGCATGAAATGGAGCACGACCAGTCGGATAAGCTCTTGTCGGAATACGACAGGCTCTCGGCCGATTTTGCCCGCCTCGGCGGCTATGATATGGACACTGACCGTAACCGCGTCGCAAACGGCCTTGATATTCCGCAGAGCATGCGTGAACAGCCCTTTGACCTGCTTTCCGGCGGCGAGCGGACGAGAGTTAACCTCGCGCGGCTCATCCTCGAAAAAACGGACATACTTCTGCTCGACGAGCCGACAAACCACCTTGATCTGCGCGCGACCGAGTGGCTCGAGGATTATCTCCAGCACTTCAAGGGAACCGTTCTGCTTATAAGCCATGACCGATATTTTATCGACAAGATCGCCCAGCGCTGCATCGATATAAGCGACGGCAAGGCGGAGTTTTACAGCGGCGGATACAGCTTTTATGTCGTCGAGCGGCAGAAGCGCTTTGAGGAAAAGCTTAGAAAATACGAAAAGGATCAGGCCAAGATCGAGCAGCTCACACGAGCTGCCGAGCATATGCACCTTTGGGCGTTCATGGGCAACGATAAGCTGCACAAGCGCGCGTTTTCAATGGAAAAGCGCATAGCAAAGCTTGAGCAGACCGCAAAGCCGACCGAGGCAAAAAAGCTTTCTGCAAAATTCTCGTCATCGGATTTCTACGGCGACGAGGTGCTCGTGTGCCATAACGTTTCCAAGGCGTTCGGCGATAAGAAACTTTTTGCCGGGCTTGAGCTTAACGTTTCCGGCGGCGAGCGCATAGCGCTCATCGGCGATAACGGAACCGGCAAGAGCACGCTTATTAAAATGATAATGCAGCAGGAAACGCCGGATGAAGGATACATAAAATTCGGGCCGTCCGTGCGCCCGGCATATTTGCCGCAGATAATACATTTTTCAAATGAGGAACGCTCGCTGCTCGATACGATGCTGTATGACTGCCGCTGCCAGCCGCAGGAGGCGCGCGACAGACTTGCTGCATTCGGCTTTCGCGGCGAGGATGTGTTCACGCCTGTTGGAGCACTCTCCGGCGGCGAGAAGAGCCGTCTCAGGCTATGTATGCTCATGGGCAGTGATATAAATCTTCTGATCCTCGACGAGCCGACAAACCATTTGGACATTGCCAGCCGCGAGTGGATGGAGGACGCCGTGTCGGATTATTCCGAGGCGCTGCTGTTCGTTTCGCACGACAGATATTTTATCGAAAAATTTGCAACGCGTATATGGTACCTTGACGGCGGAAAGCTGCTCGATTACCGCGGAACGTACGAGCAGATGCGCGAATATCTCAAGCGTCAGGAGGTTTTCACTCGTACGGCAAAGGCCGAGGCCAAGGCCGCAAAACCGGATAAGTCTGCGAAGAAGTCCTCGCCCAATAAGGAAAAGCGCATAGCAAAGATAGAGCGTGATATCGCAGCTATGGAAAAGCAGATAGCAGCGCTTGAAGAAGCCGAGCAGGAGCACGCGAGCGACTATCAGAAGCTCATGGAGCTTGGCGCGCAGAAAGAAGAGATAAACGAGCTCCTTATCGCTCTGTATGATAAGTGGGAGGAACTGTCCGATGAATAAAAGACTTATGCTGCCCGGCGCGCTTGTGCTTTCGGGCCTTGTGCTGCGATTTTTCTTCACCGGCGTGGGATATATCGCCTATGCGCTGTTTTTTGCAGCGGCGCTTATTTCAATAATGCGGTTTTGCAAAAGAGCGTGGATAAAGCGCACGGTATGCATCCTCACGGCGCTTGGACTTGTCTACCTCATAGCAATTGAGGTGCCGATAGTAGGCGCAGCCTCCGGCGACGGTGACAGGGAATATGACTACATCATCGTTCTGGGTGCTGCCGTGCATGGTGATACGCCGTCGCTGTCGCTCGTTGAGCGTATGAGCGCCGCACGTGATTATATGCAGACTCATCCGCAAACGATCGCCATAGTCAGCGGCGGACAGGGCAGCGATGAGAATATAAGCGAGGCCGAGGCGATGACTGCGTGGCTTACGGATAAGGGCATAGACAAAAGCCGCATAATCGCTGAGGATAAGGCGACCTCAACGCTTGAAAACCTTGAAAACAGCTTCAATATTATCCGTCAGCGCGGCGATGATCCGAACGACAGCTGCGCGGTGGTCACAAGCGAATATCACATATACCGCGCAAAGCTTCTTGCGCAGTCGCTGGATGTTAGTGTCGGCTCCGTTGCGGCGCACACGACCTATTTGCCGATCATGGTTAACTACTTTATCCGCGAAGCATTCGGCGTGACATATCAGCTTGTATTCTGCTGACATAAACCCTCCCGAACAGGCATAGTAATGTACAAAGCCTTTACGGGAGGGATCTTTTTTGAAAAAATTATTAGGCAGAATAAAAAATCGAAAGGCTGCGGCATCGGCTGTTGCCCTCGTTGTGCTCACGGCGGTGATATTCTGGACTACCAACAGCCCAACGGTGGTAGGCGTTGCCGCAAGCGACAGACAGCTTCCGATCTACTGTGTGCAGCGCGACGATAAAACGGTCGCTCTGTCATTTGACGCGGCCTGGGGCAACGAGGATACACAGGAACTGATAGACATATTAAATAAGTACAACATAAATGCAACGTTTTTCGTCGTCGGCCAGTGGGCAGATAAGTACCCGGAGTCGGTCAAAGCTCTGCACGATGCCGGCAACGAGGTGATGAGCCACTCCGATGACCACGCGCACTTTGCTCAGCTCTCGGCAGATGAGATAAAGTCAAACATCACGGCATCCAACGAAAAGATCAAGAAAATAACCGGAACAGAGCCGACGCTGTTCCGTTGCCCTTACGGCGAGTATAACGACACTGTCATAAGCACCGTAAACTCGATGGGAATGAGCGCCATTCAGTGGGATGTTGACAGCCTCGACTGGAAGGGGATATCGGCAAGCGATATATCCGGTCGCGTGCTGAAAAACGTGAAAAGCGGCAGCATAGTCCTTTTTCATAACGCCGCCGAGAATACTCCCGAGGCACTTCCCGGCATAATTGAGGGGCTTATTGCCGACGGATATAAGATCGTACCTGTTTCGCAGATATTGCTGACAGGCGACTATACTATCGACAACACCGGTATGCAGTGCCGGGCAAAGGCCGGCTCCGACGCAAAAGCCGACGCTTGAATATGAAAAAACAGCACCTCGTACCGTGAGTACGGGGTGCTGTCTGATTGTCTGACTTATTCCTTGTTGTCGAGCCAGTCGGCAACCTTTGCTTCTTCGATACCGAGACCTCCGGAGATAAATGCGACGGCTTCGTTAAAGTTCATTGCTCTGAGCCGAGCGTAGTTGCTTGCGCCGGCACCGGGGCCGTCGTTGAGTCTGCCTTCGATATAGCCGCACTCGTAGCACATGTTCAGCGCGTACTTGCGATGGGTATCGAGGGTCATTTCATGTCCGCAGCGAGGGCATTTCATGTTCAATTCCTCCTAAATCTTACTCTTGATTCCTCTTTGGGTTTGTTATCATAACTATTATAGCCCAAACAGAACCTCTAAGCAATAGCTAAGTCGTATTTTATGTACAAATTTGCACACAGCACGGCTCGTGCGGCAGGAAAGCGGATACAGCCGTTTTCACACGGATTTTGAGGAATTTTATAAATATTTTAAAATAGGTATTGCAATTGTCGATCAAATGTGTTAATATAATCGGGCGTTGGAAATCCGGGTGTAGCGCAGATGGTAGCGCGCTTGAATGGGGTTCAAGAGGCCGCTGGTTCA
>ENA-OROZ01001345-OROZ01001345.1-human-gut-metagenome-genome-assembly--contig:-NODE-1345-length-23088-cov-8.361829_pt1 | contig 23088 bp, 19 predicted proteins | sample MGYA00242138_ERZ509066 | MGnify/ENA primary metagenome ERZ509066 (study PRJEB26280, sample SAMEA2338691) | human gut metagenome | biome: human gut; feature: human-associated habitat; material: faeces... | reverse complement strand
TTTGTTTGCCCCTGCACGCTGTGCAGCTGGCGCAACGCTTTGCAAGTAAACTTGCTCGCTTATGCTATTACGCTCGCTTCGCTCACTACAAGTCCTGTTGTCCGCACCATCTTTGTAGTACGAAAAAGCCACAAACACGAAAAAGCACAAGATATAGTAGTCTTGTGCTTTCTTGTTGTCAATATATTGTGCTTTCGGGGCAGAGCGAAATCTTTGAATTCAGGAGCTGCATTTTGACCTGTTTTTCAAAAAACAGAACTTGAACTGACGACTTCGTTTTTTTAATCCCCGCCTGACGCCTGCAATTTAATATAAATCTTTTCTTAGAGAACAAGGATAAATCTTCTCTCTTTTTTTATGCCGTTTTGAGGGGGGATTTCCTGTTTGCAGTGAGAAAAATTATAATAAAAATAGTAAAGATAAAGGAAAACATATGAAATATAAAGAATGTTTGTATGAGATGTTTAGATAACTAATAAATTAAGTTAGCCTATGCTAACCATTTGATTTTTCTGTTATCACGCTGTACAATTAAAAAAAAGTTTTAGACAATGGACGGATTTGGCAGAATGTTAAAAAGAGATAATGCTTGTCAATTCGTGATAGTCAATAAAACATATTCTAATGTGGTGTTAGTAATACCTGCGAGAGTAAACATAGATGAGAAAGGCATTCGTTACAGAAAAACAATGAGATAGAGAAGTGAAGAAGATAACTGAATTGTAATTCAGAACCTAATAAGTTTTAATCGTTGCGAAGGAGAATGTATGAAAAATATTCATTTTAATGTGAAAACGGACGGTTTTTACGGTGTGTATACAAATTATTTAAGAGAAACAAAAATACTCGATTATTCATCTAAACAAATTCAACTGCTTATAGAAAGACGGGGGTGGAAGAGTTTGCCTGAAACAAAGCGAGTGAAGGCGATTTACGATTTCGTAAAAGACGAAATTGTATTCGGATATAACGTTGACGACGGTGTAAAGGCAAGTCGGGTGTTGAAAGACGGATACGGACAGTGCAACACCAAGGGGACGCTTTTTATGGCGCTTCTTCGTGCTTGCGGTATTCCTTGTCGAATACATGGTTTTATGATAGATAAAATCCTACAGAAAGGAGCGATGACCGGGTTGGTGTATAAGTCCGCACCTGATGAGATTTTTCACAGTTATGTAGAAGCGTACGTTTGTGGGGAATGGTATAACCTCGAAGGGTTTATTCTCGATAAAAAATACCTGTCCGCATTGCAAAAAATATTTAAGCCAAATGATGACGGCTCTTTTATCGGTTACGGAGTTGCGACGAAAAACTTATTAAATCCGCCGATTGAATTTAATTGTTGCGATACTTATATACAAAAAGAGGGAATCGTTCGAGATTTCGGTGTGTATGACGAGCCCGATACGCTTTTAAAAGAACACGGTCAAACAATGAGTGCATTGAAAAAATGTGCTTATCGTCTTGTGGGTAGGCGTTTGATGAATAAAAACGTAAATAAGATACGAAAAACAAACAAAAAGTGTGCCAAAGATTCTATTGTTTCTTAAACGCAGGGTAATATAGTCTATTAAAGGTACTTAATAGTATCCACGAAGAAACGAATGACACGATGATTACGGTAACACACGACAAAAGAGCGGCGTCGGCGTTGTGTGACTATGCTGTGTGGATAAAAGACGGAAAAGCACATAAAGTAGGAAAAAAAGAACTTATAGACGAGTTTTTCTTGAACAATACCGATAAAAGTTAGCGGACACTAATTTTTTCAAAAATTAAAAATCAACGTAATATAGTTAAAAAATAGGAGGTAACTATGAACTTTTTTGAAAATACACGAAAGCCACAAGGATTCGGTGGGAAGATAATGGTAAAAATGATGAATACAGGTCATAGCAAGTTGGCAAAATGGGGCTTTACCAAAATTTACACAAAGTTAGATTCTAAGGTATTGGATATCGGCTGTGGCGGTGGGGCAAATGTTGTCAACTGGCTAGCAAAATGTACAAACGGACACGTGACGGGAATAGACTATTCTAAGGTTAGCGTAGAGGAATCGAAAAAACTGAACGCTATCGCAATCAAGCAAGGCAAGTGTGATATCGTTTATGGCGACGTATCGTCTATGCCGTTTGATGATGAGGCTTTTGATTGTGTTTCTGCTTTTGAGACCGTATATTTTTGGACAGACCTCGAAAAAAGCTTTGCCGAAGTAAACCGTGTTATGAAAAGCGGTGGTACGTTCCTTATCTGCAACGAGAGTGACGGAACAAATTCCGCAGATGAAAAATGGACAAAAAAAATAGGCGGAATGATAATTTACAACGAAAAGCAGTTACATACCGCATTAGAAAAGGCGGGGTTCTGCAATATTAAAAGTTATGCAAATGCTAAAAAACATTGGTTATGTATCGTTGCGAACAAATAAATGTTTAAGATAACTAAGTAAAGTAATTATTAACTATTACAACGCAAGATTCTGTAGCTATTTCGTATTAGAAAGCCATAAAAAAAGACAATCGCATTGAAGTGCACCCAAAAGTATTACATTTTTGTCTAACTTTTGGGTGCACTTCAATTATTCGGTTCGTTTTTTCATATCTTTGGTTTGCGACAGGACTTGTGACAATGCCTGCATTGTCCGCATTGCTAATTATAATGCCAAGAATAATACACAAAACGAGGAAGAGATGATATAATAAAAAAGCGTTATGATATGTTGTGTATGAAAACGGGGAAGGTGACAAATGAGAAAGATCGAGAGCGAATACGAAATCGATAAACAAAAAAGAAAGCAACGACTTGTCAGGAACGAGTTTTTGTATAACGGGGAAAGTGTCGGCGTATACGATATGCCGCTTATCAAAAAGCAGGATATCGACGTTGAAAAAATACAACTTCTTTGCTATTCGGACGCAAGAAACGGCGACGAAAAAAACAAGGATAAGACCATTCATTTTTTCACATACGACTGGAAATTCGGAAAGGTTTATGGCAATCCCGACGAAGAACTTGAAAAACTCGGGCAATACTATGCTTTATTCAGCCCGGATTTCAGCGTTTTTACAAACATGCCGCTTGCGCTTCAAATCGAAAGCGTATTCAAAAATCGCTGGTGTGGGGCGTTCTGGCAAAGCAGGGGGCTCAGAGTAATTCCGACGGTATCGTGGGGCGACGAAAGGTCGTTTGACTTTTGTTTTGACGGCATCGAAGAAGGCTCGGCGGTTGTGGTATGCACGTATTGCCGGGAGAATTGCGAAGAAGATTTTATGCTCGGCTACAACGAGATGATGAAAAGAATCAAACCGAGCGTTGTTTTGTGCTACGACGAGCCGTTTCCCGCAATGACGGGCAATATTAAGGAATTTTTACCGACCGCTTACGAATGGACGAAAAATCTGAATTGGGAAGATTTGGCGCAGTTCAAATGGGAGAAGCGCAACAGAAACGTTTCGGGGCTTGATGCAAAAAAATTCAAGTTTTTCAAATATGACGATCCTTACAAAAAAGACGAAATTGTGAAGTGTCCGGTGTGCGGCGGCGTCGCATTGCAGGACAGATACGGCAACGGCGAGTGCGAAAACTGCGGATGGAAATTTGAAAAGGACGCGGATATTCTGGAAAAACAATGGGGAATAAGTTATCCCATGCTGGTTTCGACGACAACCGCAAAAAAACAATATGAAAAAGGATTGCCGTTCAAAGCGACTTTTGACGAGTTCGTGAACGGGCTGTACTTTTACAGCGAAATGCTTTTTACCTATGAAAACGTATCATACGAAGTGTTTCTGAAAGGGAGCGAAACGGTTGTGTTTTGCTCGGAAGATATGCAGCAGGAGTATGGTTCAAGGGAGGAGTTTGAAGCAAAAGCGAACATCGACGGAGTACTGCTGAAAGACCTTTGGGCGGACGTGAGTTTTGCGGGATTTATGTACTGCGGATAACGAGTGCGTGTCGCGGGCAATATCCGTATCCCGACAAAAAACAATGTTTAACACTCAAAAAAAGACCGATAAAACGTCGGTATTTTGTTTTTGCGGTTTAGGGAATGTGATTAGTTTTCGTCGGTGAAAATCTTTTCCTGCTTTTTGAAAGATGTTTTGAACGTAAGGAACGAGAACTCGTTTTTCATATTTTTGAAGCTTTCGGGCTGCGTATTAAACTACAATAGCATTATTCTATACACTAAAAAAGACAATCCGAAAGGGGGTGCCTTTTTTATGCGACGGTATGATGTGTGGCGGGCGAAAACCGAGAGAGATACAAAAACAATGTAATTAACGTATGTACCGAAAATGGTACACGCTTTCAATATAATTAGTATTGAAAGGAGATAATTATTTACAAGCGGCTATGACGAAAAATCAAACGACTTATACGATTGAAGCGTATGAATTTAAAACTTCTGAAAGGCTTGCGGCGGATATTGAAAAAGCAATTGAGATTTGCAACAATCTAAACATTCCGATATCAAAAAGTATTGAATTCAGACCGTCTTTTGCAAATAATACGTATGGGCTTGTGTATAGGAATACGAGTAACTGTAAAAGCGGCAAGAGGGGCAAGGTTGAATTCATAGTTTTGATTAACGAGAGAATGACCGAAAGAAAAGATGTGATAGAAACGGCAATACACGAACTTTTGCACACTGCCGCGCCGACCGATTCGCACGGCGGAAAATGGAAAGCGTATGCTGAAATCGTTAATACGAATACGGAATATAGAGTCACAAGGACTGCCGACAGAAAACTATCCGAAAGAACAAAGCCGCGTCGTGCGCCAAACAATATCGAGGCAGTTTGTCCAAGGTGTATGCGAAAAGAAATATACCCCAAAAGATATACGACAATAAGCGGAATGTCGGCTTATTCGTGTCCTTATTGTCGGAAACCGATGTATGTTAAATTGCCGAAAAGTCCGTTGAAAGAAATGACCGACGAAGAAAGAAACGTTTTTGTCGGAAGACTTACAGGAAAAGAAATTCTAGCCGGATTTTTGACGTACGCACCTTATGCGGACGAGAAGCTTACGAGAGTTATGTTTTTTAAAGCAATCGACGTTGTTGATAGTTTTTCTTCATATAAGGAAGTTGAGCCGCTTAAAACCGTCGGTGCGTTTGTAAGCAAAAAAATGCTACGGGAAATATTAAATGAACTTTACGTGAAACTTTTTGACGGGCGGTATGATAACAAAATCAATGACAGAGTAGCCATTGTTGAATTTTCAGGGTTCTTTGTGTTAACGGATTTATACGTTCCGGTTTGCGATTATTTGGAAACCAAATACGAACAAAGCAAAATTTGGATATCGTCAGAAAGTAAGGTTTAACACTCAAAAAAAGACCGATAAAACGTCGGTCTTTTGTTTTTGCGGTTTGGGGGAATGTGATTAGTTTTCGTCGGTGAAAATCCTTTCCTGCTTTTTGAAAGATGTTTTGAACGTAAGGAACGAGAACTCGTTTTTCATATTTTTGAAGCTTTCGGGTTTTGCCTTAAACCAGATAAGTCCGACGATCGATACCGCGACAACGGCGATTCCGATGCCCGACAGCGCGCCCAGAAAATCGATTGCGACGTCCGGCCAGGTTGCGTATCGTCCGCTTGTGAAAACGGGCAGTTGGAACATTTCCGAAATGCCTGCGACGACAAACGCCGAAAGTAAGGAAAGGGGCAGCGACGCCCATCTCGGCTTAATAAGCAGGAAGAACGTGCCGAACAATCCGAACCCCAGCACAAGGAAAAGCGAGAAGTGCCCGAGCCCTTTTCGTATGAGTGTGTGGAAGGTGTCGAAAACGGACACGGTAATCGTCTTTTCGACGGTAAGGTCGGGGCGGCCGACGTAGGTTGCGCGCACGGTGACTTTGCCTGATTTGTCGGATGTAAACACGCCGTTTTCGTCGATTGAGCCTTCGCCTTTGACGACTTCCCATTTCACGTTTTTCGTGACGTTGCCGCCCGTATACGCGGTGAGATCGATTTTGCCGCCTTTGACGCATCTGTCGGGGGCGACGACGGTAAGCCCGTCCACGACGTCGGGCACGGTGACGTGCAGCGTTGCTTTAATTTTTTTGTTGTAAATGGAAGTGTAGGTGATTGTTGCGGTGCCGGGTTTATAGGCGTGCAGATTATAAGCCGCGCAATTGACGATTTTGCCGTCCGACGTTTTGTAGTCGAAATATACGGCGGAATTATCGTCGATTTCGCCGTCTTTATTCAACGGGCTGAACCCGAGTTCCTTAATGATGTTTTTAATATGTTCGCCTTTTTCCATCGTGAGCGAAAACGAGCCGTCCTCCGTGTTTTTCTTCACTCGGTTGTTTGTAAAGGTGAAATCGGCGGGCGGCATTTTTCCCGGCACGACGGTAACGGTTTTTTCTGCCGTTTTCCCCGCATACTCGAATTTAAGACATACTGTGCCTTCCGCTCGCGGATAAAAGTATTGTTTGGCGGGCAGAAAGTACAGGTTTTCGTTTTCTCGCGTTTCTTCGCCGTTTATAAAAAGACGCGTTTCTGCCGTGGACGTTTCCAGCCCGTTGTCCGTAAAAACTCCGAGCACGTATTCATTGCCGATTTGCAAAACGTCGGTGTATTCTGCCGTCCCGACTTTTCGTATCGTTGCCGAAATCGACGTTACGGCGTCGGGATTGACACCCTGGCAATACAATTGTTTGTCAAAAAGGATAACGGACGGGTTTTTGCGTGATTTCACAAGTACTCTGCGCCAGCCCCAGGAAGTGAATTCAACCTCGCCGTCTTCCGATACGGATAAGCCGTTTGCGTCCTTTCCCGCGACGAAGTACAAATCGGATGTGTCGGCGTTTTCGGGCAGGACGCTCACGGAAAGGCGCACCTTGTCGCCGATGTAATATTTATCGGTATCAATCTCTTTCCCGTCGCGGACAACCTTTGTCACTTCAAATCCGGTAACGGCGGAAACAGGGGGCGCGGGCTCGTCGGTTTTCATTGCCGACTGAATGTTGTCGGACACCTTCACCGACTGAATCGCGCTTTTATCGCCGGGCGTCAACGCCTCGCCCCAAATAAAAAGGGTGAGCGCAATCGTACAAAAAAGGGCCGTTAGCGCAAGCGCGCGAAGCCCTTTGAAATATTTGCGTTGACTTGTAGTTTCCACAAAATCCCCCGTCCCGAAATTATTTATCGGATTTATTGTATGCCTTCACGGATTTGTCCAGCATCTCTTTGGTAATTTTCGAGTTGCAGTACGGACAAACGCCGACGTCGTTGATAAGCTCGAACTTCGCGTTGCAGAAAGGGCAGTGGACGAGATTGAGCGTCCCCGCGCGTTCCGCCTCCATCATTTCGTAATCCTTGTCGCGCATTGTGGTTTTGTCGATGATTCTTTCGTTGTCGAGGACGAGATAACCGTCAAGATAACCTTTTTGCACCATCGTTTTGACGTCGTTTGCCACGACTTCGGGATTCCTGTTGTGAACTTCCGCAAGCATTTTCACGCTTTTGATGCCGTCGCCGACAATCTGCGCTTTGAGACGCGAGAAATATTTAAGCTGACCGAAATGAATCCATACCATCGGCGCGCCGTAAAAGCCCATAACGATAAGGATAATGCCGACGATGCCCATCGCGCGGAAAGACTGACCTTTCGTAAAACCGATGACGGTCATCGCGATTCCCAAAGGGAAACCGACCGAAAGGAAAATCGCCCATAAAAGAGTCCTTCTTGTTTTTATATCGATTTTGTTCATACCTGCCTCTTAAATCGTGTCTTTGAGCCCCAAAAGATAGTCGGAAGATACGCTGAACACTTTCGCAATCGCGACGATGTAACTTGCCTTAGGCTCGTTTACGCCGTTTTCCCAGAACGAAATTGTGCTTTTCGTAACGCCGATTTTTTTTGCGAGCTGGTCGCTCGTCATGCCTGCGTCGATGCGCAGATCCTTTAATCTTTCAGAAAAAGCCAATATATTCATATTATACACCTCGTATAGAATATTGTAAAGAATTCAAAACAAATATAAGCATCAATTTAGAATTCAAAACGATACTTAAAGGCGTTGAAACGAGAATGCAAGCGCTTAAAGCAGTGCGTAACGGTTGGCGTTTTTGAAAAAGTGTGATAAAATTGACGATATGAAAGTTACGGATACTTATCTTGCCGAAATTACCGACTTCGGACTTGACGGCAAAGGGTTTTCAAAAATCGAAGATATTGCGGTGTTTACGCCGTACACGGCGGCGGGCGACCTTGCGAAAATCAAAATCAAAAAGGTTTACAAAGGAGTTGCCGAGGCAGACGCCGTGAAAATCGTGCGCCCCGCAAATTGCCGCGTCGTTCCGCCGTGCAAAACGTACGGGGAGTGCGGCGGCTGCGTGTTGCAGCACGTCGATTTTCCGACCGAAAACGAATTGAAACGAAAACTCCTTCAAACCACGCTGAACAAGGCGGGAATAAACGTTCGGGTTTCGGACACGGTTTTTGACAAGGAGTATGAATACCGCAACAAACTGCAAATGCCTTTCACCGTCGACGGCGGCGAAATCACGCTCGGCTTTTTCAGGCGGAACACGCATGACGTGGTCGCGCTGTCCGGGTGTATGCTGCACGGCGATTTCGCGACGAAAATAATAAACGCCGTGAAAATTTGGGCAAACGACGAAAAAAGAAAACAAAAACTTTCCGTTTACGACGAGACGACGGGCAAAGGGTTGCTTCGGCACTTTGTCGCAAGGTACGTCGACGGGCTACTGTTCGCGACGGTTGTGATAAACGGGAAAGAACTGCCGTACGGGCGCGAACTTTTTGAAGTTTTGTCAAAAGATTTTGAATGCGTTTTGTATTCGTCCGTCAACGAAAAACGCACGAACGTCATTATGGGCGACGACGTGAAAAAACTATATGGTGCGGAACGAGACGTCGATATCGACGGCATAAAAACCACGCTTTCGCCAAAGTCGTTTTTGCAGGTCAACGACGGAGTCAGACAAAAACTTTACGACGGGGTAAACGCCGCGGTGAAAAACGCGGACGTAATCGTCGACGTTTATTCGGGCATAGGTATCCTTACGTCGATGCTTGCAAAAGCCAATAAAAACGCCAAAGTCTACGGCGTGGAAATCGTGAAAGAAGCGGTTGAAAACGCAAACGATTTGATGAAGAAAAACGGGCTGTCGGGACGCGTCGAAAACATTTGCGGCGACGCAACGAAAGTGTTGCCAAAACTCGTAAACGATATTTTAAGCAATGAAAAATCGGGCATAAAGCCCGAAATATGCGTGGTTATCGATCCGCCGAGAAAAGGCGCGACCGAAGAAGTGCTGGACGCCGTGATAAGGTCGGGCGCCGAAAAGTTCGTGTACGTTTCCTGCAATCCGAAAACCTTGCAACGCGACGTAAAATACGTTGGTGATACTTTTGAAGTCGCGTCGGTAACGCCTTACAACATGTTTCCGAAAACGGCGGAACTCGAAACCTTGTGCGTGATGAAACGCAAGTCTTTATGACATGTTTTTGAGATAAGGCAGGGCGAATCTGAAAAAGGTTTTGTACGCCTTGCATTTTTCAACGTCGCGCCTTTCGCGCTTGCAGCCGCCTTTGCAAAGCATATAATATTCGCACGATTTACAAGTCTCGTCCACGACGAGGCTTTCTTTTATGAATTCGACGGCTTTGTTCGTGTGTTCGAGCGTGAAAAAGTCTTTGTCCGAAATGTTGCCAAGAAGATATTCGTCGGTGCAATAAAAGTCGCACGGATACACGCTGCCGTCCGATTCGATCACGAACTGATGCGTGCAATGCCCGTTCATACCGCATTGTTCGGCGCGCTCGAAGTGAGCAAGTCGGACGAAGTTGTCAAACTGGCGTATCGACGTGTAATCGCCGTTTGCCATATCTTTCTGGTACAACGCGAACGCCGACAATAAAAACAGGGCGTAGCTTTTTTCGTCAAGGTAAAAATCGGGGTTTTCGACCTCTCCGGAAAGAGGTTTCAGGCACGGGATAAACTGCAACCGCTTGAAGCCTTGCGACGTGAAAAACGGATAAATCTTGCCGATTCTCATCGCGACGTCCTTTGTCAGAACGGTAAGGATATTGAAATTTACATTGTGTTTTTGAAGAAGTTTTGCCGCCGCGACGACCTTTTGAAAAGTTGGGTTGCCGTCCTTGTCCACGCGGTTTACGTTTGCGGTTTCGTCGCCGTCCAAAGAAAGCCCGACAAGGAAGTCGTTGGTTTTGAAAATCTCGCACCATTCGTCGTCGATGAGTGTGCCGTTTGTCTGGATTCCCAAAAATACGGGCGAGTTTTTGATATTTGCGCGGGAGATGAGATTAAGCGTCGCTCTGAAAAACGCTTTCCCGGCAAGCAGTGGTTCGCCGCCCTGAAAGTTGAACCAGACGGGATTTCCGTCGGCATAGGCAAACGCTTTTTTGACGACGGTTTCCGCCGTTTGAAGGCTCATTGCGCCGTGCGACGGCGTTTCGCGGTTTTTTGCGACGTCGTTGTAAAAGCAGTATTTACACCGCATATTGCACATCGACGACGCGGGCTTAATCATTATCGAAATCGGCGGCATTACTTAATCCCCCTGCGGTTTTCTTTCAACGATTTTCTGAAATCTTTAAGCGCTTGTAAAAGGGTATCGGCGACGTCGGGATAGGTCATCGAGATATTGTAGCCTTCCGCCGGGTCTGTATCGAGATTGAAAAGGTAGTTTTTGTATTGCTGGTCGATGAACGCCGAGTTTTCGGTGCGTACTTTCTGATAATACTTGAAATCGTACGTTACGCCGCCGACTTCAACGGGCATCTGAACGGCCTGAACAGTGCCTTTTTTCATATAGAAAAGGGCGTCGTGCACTCGGGAATCGGGGGTGACATCGCCACTCCAAAGCGATTTCAGATTCACGCCGTCGATAATACGATCCGAGGGGAGAACGTCCACGCCCGCGTACGACAATATCGTCGGGAACAGGTCGGTGAGCATTGCGCTCGATTCGATTTTATATCCGCCGGTCGAGTTTGCTATCGTGCCGTTTCTTACGCCCTTCGGGTAACTTACTATCATCGGGACTTTCATACCGCCGTCGAAAGTAGTGTTTTTCCTTCCGCGGAGACTTCCCGTCACGCCTTCACGCCCCGGGCCGTTGTCGGACGTAAAGATGATCATCGTGTCGTCAAAGACGCCTTTGTCTTCAAGCATATCGAAAATCTCGCCAAGCGACTTGTCGAATTCTTCGATGCAGTCGACGTAACTGTCGTCGGTGGTGTCGCCTTTTCCGTTGCCGTTGTTGTCCGAGAAAATGGGGTAATGCGGCCACGGCGTCGCGTAAAACGAGAAGAACTTATTGCCGCTGTCGATTGATTTTTCGAGTGTGGATTTCAATTCGTCGGTGAAAAGCCTTGTGGATTCGGACTGGTCAAGATTTTCGGCGTGAGTACGCACTTCTTCGGCACGTCCTCCGACTTCGCGTACCCAGTTATAGGGCGTCATATCGTTGACGTAATAACTGCCGTAGAAGTAATCGAAACCCTGATTCGTGGGGAGATATTCGCCATAGTCGCCAAGGTTCCACTTTCCGATGCACGACGTGTCGTAGCCGACCGCTTTCAACGCTTCGGCAATGGTGATTTCGTCGCCCAAAATACCGTCCACGTTGTTTAAGAACTGATATGGATTGATAAAATGGGTGATTGAGTACGGATCGCTGTCGCAAGGTGTCGGGAAAATAACGTTGTCGATATAGCCGCGCGTGGCGTAACGACCGGTAAGAAGACTGAACCTTGACGGGGTGCAGACGGGAGCGGAAGCGTAAAAGTTTTCCATAAAAATTCCGCTTTCCGCCGCATACTTTCCGCCTTCTGCAAGGGAGTCGATGTTTGGCGTCTGAATGGTGGCGTTTGCTTTTCCGAGATAACTGTACGCCGAAATGTCGGAGTACGCCATATCGTCCATAAGTATGATAAGGACGTTGGGCGCGTCGGCGTCGGCTTGTGTTTTCGACAGTTCTTTAAGGTATGCGTCGTGTCCCGCCTGCAAACTTTCGACGGTCGGACGGATTCTCAAAGACATATAAAAGACGTAGCACAAAGACGTCGCCGTCATCGCAAGGGACAACGCCGCCGTCGCAAAGCGTTTCAGAGTGCCGTCGGGAAGTTTTTTGTCAAGCGCGTAAAGCATAAGTCCCGAGAAAAGCGGCAACGCGGACAAAATAAGATTATACCACACGACTTTGCCGAACTCGTCCGCGCCCCAGAAAAGGAAATACACGAACAGTTCCAGGATCATATAAGCGTACGAGACGACGAAAAGCGGCTCAAACTTTTTGTTGAACAGCGCGCGGATAAACACGATAAGCGCGGTAACCGCCGCAATCGCCGCCGCAAACGGGGCAAGAAAATTGTATCCCGTGCCGAGCAGCACGACGGTGTACGCGATTGAAAACAAAAACCATACAAGGGCAAAGCCCGAACGTTCTTTTGAATTTTTAAGCATAATTTAACCTCTTACCGTATGATTATAACATAATGGGAATGTATTTTTCAAGCAATTACGACTGCGTAAACCATACGTTTGTCCAAAAACGTCGCTTTTATGTAATTTCTTGACACCATACGCCATATTTGATAAAATAGATACGTATTTTTTTAATACTTTATCTACAAAAGGAGCGTTTAATGCTTAAATTAAAACACATTACCAAGGATTACGTCACAAAACAGAACACGGTTCACGTTTTGAAAGGCATCACCTTGAACTTCCGCGAGTGCGAATTTGTCACGATTCTGGGACAAAGCGGCTGCGGCAAAACCACGTTACTGAACATTATCGGCGGTCTTGACAGATACACCGACGGCGACATCATTATCAACGGAAAGTCGACGATGGACTTCGACGACAGAGATTGGGACAGATATCGCAATAAACAAATCGGCTTTGTTTTCCAAAGTTACAACCTTATCCCGCACCTCAGCGTGCTTTCCAACGTTGAGCTTGCCTTGACGCTTGCGGGGCGCAAAAAGGCAGAATGCGAGGCAATTGCTCTCGAAGCATTAAAGAAGGTCGGGCTGGAAGATCAGGCGTATAAAAAACCCAACCAGCTGTCGGGCGGACAAATGCAAAGGGTTGCGATCGCAAGGGCACTTGTCAACAATCCCGCGATAATTCTCGCGGACGAACCCACGGGCGCGCTTGACACCGAAAGCGGCATAATGGTAATGAACCTGTTGAAGGAAGTTGCCGAAGACCGCCTTGTCATCATGGTGTCGCACAACGCCGACCTTGCGGCGGAATACAGCACGAGAACGGTCAGAATCGTCGACGGGAAAGTCGTTGACGACACCGATCCGTTTATCGATCCCGACGACGTCGAGGAAGAAGAAGTCGTCCTTGACGAATCGGGCGAACCTCTGCCCAAAAAGAAAACAATCCGTCAGCGCATCAAAAAAACATATCAGCAGATAAGACACGAAAGACGGGAAGAACGCAAGGTTTCAATGGGCAGCGCGATGACGCTAAGCATATCCGCCAAAAACCTTTACAGCAAAAAATGGCGCACCTTCCTTACTTCGTTTGCGGGCAGTATCGGCATTATCGGTATTGCGCTTGTTCTGGCGTTGTCTTCGGGCGTGAATAAATATATCCGTCAGACCGAAGAAAGCGCGCTTTCTCTTTACCCACTTGAAATCAGCCAGAGCGGCGCCGATGTTATGGAGCTTGCCAACATGCTTATGTCAAAGAGCGAAGGGCAAAAATTCCCTTCCGGCTCAACCATCGGCATAAATCCCGTTGCCGGAAATCTGGTGAAAGATATCGGAAGCATTACTCAGTTTTTGAACAACAGCACGCTGTTTTTTGAAAACGACCTTAAAGAAATCAAGTCGTATCTTGACGATCCCGACATCGGGCTTAAAGATACCGACGGCTACGTAAAATACGTTTATTCGTCAAGCCTTAACGTTTACAGGCGTATCCCCGTCAGGGATTCTGCCACCGGTGAAATAAAGTATGTTACGGGCTTTTCCGGCGAAGGAGAGAATAAAAAGCCGATTTATGCGGATCAGGATACCGCCTTGTCCGATATCCCTTATACCAAAATTAACCCGTTTGCCGACTCGATTGAGCCGATGATTAAAGAAATGGGATTTGGAGGAGCGTTCAAGGATATGCTGGGCGAATTCAGCGGATATCTTGACGTGTTTAGCGTGTTTTCGGAACTTATTTCCAACCAAAAAATTCTTGAACAGCAATACGACGTCCTTGCGGGCGCATGGCCCGAAGACGCAAAACAAGGACGTATCGAAGTCGGCGAAGACGGCAAAGAATACAAAGTTTTCGACTGCGTGTTGAAAGTCGACGAATACAACAAGATTCAGGACTTTATGCTGTTTGCGGCAGGTCTTGTACACCCGTCCGAGGTCAAGGATATGTTCGGCGGGACGAAAAGCGGCAACGGCTACGGATTCTATGACAGGAACTTCACGGAAGAAGAACTGCTTGGTATCGAATATGCCATTCTCTGCGACAGCGACTACTTCGACGTCGACGAAAACGGCGTTCTTAAAAAGTCGTATATAAGCTTTGGTACAGACGGAAAAGGAAACAGAAAGATATTACGCACCAAAGACGACGGGGACTTTGTCGACGGACACTGCGGCATCAAAATGAAAGTGTCGGGCGTTGTACGTCCCAACAAAAACGCGTCTGCTTCGGCAATTCAGGGTATCGTCGGATATCCCCACGCCGTTATCGAGGCGCTTGTCGAGCGTTGCCAGAGCATCGGTATCATAGATTCGCAGCTTACGAATTGTTATCAGGTCAGATACGACGAAACAAAAGGTAAATATCAGGTCATGAGCGAAGGTACGGTTGCAAAAATCGAGGACGGCAAACTTGTTTACAGCGTGAAAGAAGGCACAATCGCTTTCGTAAGCGTGCTCGACACCATAGGGCAAACGTTCAAAAAGGGCGATTATCTTGATAATTCGATAATAATAAAGGACGCTGTCGGCAGCTTCAACAAAAAGGATGATCTTAAAAAGGCGGTTATTTCGCACATGAAATCCAACTTCGGATATGCCGAACTCGATAACCCCGACAGTATTCAGATTTACGCGGCGAATTTCGAAGGCAAAAAGAATATCTTAAAAGTCCTTGACAATTATCAATATTACGTCAGAGAAAGCAACGAAGACGGCACGTACACCTGGGTGAACACCGGCGTAAAGGACGAAAACCACTCCATCAAATACACCGACATGCTGCAAACGATTATGGGCTACGTCGAAAAAATGACCAACGCTATGATCACCGCGCTTATCGCGTTTTCGGCTGTGTCGCTTATCGTTTCGTCGATAATGATTTCAATCATCACTTATACGTCCGTCCTTGAAAGACGCAAGGAAATCGGCGTTTTGAGAAGTATCGGCGCAAGGAAACTCGACGTAAGCAACCTGTTCATTTCCGAAACTTCGATAATCGGTATGATTTCGGGCGCGCTGGGTATCGGCTTCGGCTATCTTCTGGTTTACATCGCAAACGTGATCATTAAGAAAGTCATCGAAATTCCCAACCTGTTGCACCTTGACTGGTATTACGCCATTTCGCTTTTCGTGATAAGTTTCTTCTTGTCGATGATTGCGGGCATTATCCCCGCGGCGATTGCGGCAAACAAAGATCCCGTCGAGTGTCTGAGATCGGAATAATCAACCGCTTGAAAACTGTCGCGCTATGCGGCAGTTTTTTATTGTCTAAAACGTCAAAAAACATTGACTTTAAGTATATTTAGTTATATAGTAAAATAACATTTAAGATTACCATAAAAGAGGCCGTTTTATGAACTATTACGAAATCTTATTGCCGCTTGCGCTCATACTGCTTTTGTCCAAGTTTATGTCGATTCTGTTCAAAAAACTCGGGCTGCCGCAGGTTGTGGGGATGTTGCTTGCGGGCATACTTTTGGGACTTATCAAGTTTATCCCGGGACAAACGATATTCAACGCCACCGCAATGGAAGGCATTTCTTTCCTTGCAAAAATCGGCGTAATTTTCATAATGTTTTCGGCGGGGATAGAAACCGACCTGAAACAATTCAAATCCACGGGGGCAGCGTCGGTTATCATCACGACTCTCGGCGTGGCGTTTCCTTTGCTGTTCGGATTTCTGGTTGCAAGCGCGTTCAACGGCGGATTTCACGTGTCGCGCTCACAGATTCTTTCCAACCTGTTTTACGGCACGATACTTGCGGCGACGTCGGTCAGCATTACCGTTGCCGCGCTTAAAGAGTTGGGAAAACTGCAAACGCGCGTCGGCACGTCGATTGTCAGCGCGGCGATTCTGGACGACATAATCGGCATTGTTTTGCTGTCGCTTATGATCAGCCTTGACAAAAGCGGGAACGCCGCGGACGTCTGGGTTGTCGTCGCAAAACTTATCGCATTCTTTGCAATGGCGATACCGATGGGTTACGTCGCGTTGTTCATAATCCGCCGCATAGATTTAAGATATCCGCACACAAGACGTATCCCGATTCTTTGCGTCGTGGTGTGTTTCGTGTTCGCTTACGCCGCGGAAAAACTCTTTGGAATTGCTGATATTACGGGTGCTTACGTTGCTGGACTTATGCTTTCGGGCATTGCCGACAGGACGTACGTCGACCGCCGTATCGAAATCAGCAATTATATGATTTTCGCGCCCGCATTTTTTGCAAACATAGGGATAAACCTTAATTTTGACCACTTTAACCCCGCTTTTGTGGGATTTGGCTTTGCATTCGTTGCGGCAGGAATACTTGGAAAAGTTGTCGGTTGCGGTCTTGGCGGGCTGATTTGCGGATACGGAATAAAAGACAGTTACCGCGTGGGTATCGGTATGATGGTGCGCGCGGAAGTCGTGCTTGTCTGCACGCAAAAGGGCATCGACTACGATATGGTCAACCCAAGCATTATGCCGTTCGTTCTCATACTAATTCTTGTGACGTCGCTTATCACGCCGCTTCTTTTGAGGCTGTCTTATAAGAAGGAAGAAAACGGCGGCAAACTTCCGCCGATAAATCCCAATGAAAAAGTAAAATTGTACAGTACCGACGACAACGAATCTGACTTCATAAAAACCGACACTGACAAGACAATCTGATATGACGCCGAAAGATACGATTTATAACGGCGCGGACGAAAAAACAAGAGCGTTCAGCGCAAAACTTATACCGACGAAAAAGGCGATAATCGGGCTTAAAACGCCTTTTGCCGAAAGCGTCGCAAAAGATATCGCGGCGGGGAAATACGGCGACGTACGCATCGTCGTCGGTTCGCTTTCCGATGACGTGTACGAAGAACTTTTAATAAAAAGTTTCGTCGTTGCAAAGCTTAAAACCGACGACGAAACGAAAAGGGCGGATGTAAGAAACGTCGTTGCCGCAATTGACAACTGGGCGAATTGCGATATGTTCGTCGCAAGGTGCAAGTTCATCGGGAAAGATCGCGAAAAATGGTTTGATTATCTGACGAAATATCTTGAAAGCGATAAGGAATACGACCTGCGCTTTGCAATCGTCGCGATGATGACGTATTATCTCACCGACGAATATATCGACCGCGTGCTTGCGCTTTCGAAGGAAGTGATAAGTGATAAGTATTACGTAAAGATGGCGGTTGCCTGGCTTATGGCGACTGCGCTTTATAAATTTCCCGACAATGCTCTTGACGTGATAAAAAGTAACGTCTTGGACGTATGGACGCACAACAAGGCTTTGCAAAAGGCGCGCGAAAGTTTCAGAATCGATAAGTCGCAAAAGGATTATCTCAACACTCTCAAACGAAAATAATCAAAAAAGGCATAAAAAAACCACCGGGATTTTTTCCGCGGTGGTTGTTTTTTTGAAGATTACATAATCTTTCTGAAAATCGCCTCGACTTCCTTTCTGTCCCAGATTTGCGGGCAGGGATACAAGGGGTTGGCTTCGTGCAGGGCTTTCGTGATGCAGTCGGCAAGGTCTTCTTCCTTAATGAGCTGGCTGCCGTCTTTCGCGCGGATTTTGTCGGGAATGTTCATGGAAGAGTTCATATCCTTGATCCACTGAATGAAAGCGTTTGCTTTTTCGGCGTCGTCTTTGCCTTGGATACCGATGCAGTCTGCAAGGCGGGCAAGTTTCTTATGCGCGCTCTTTCCGTACGCTTCGAGAACGTAGGGAAGGATAACCGCGTTTGCAAGACCGTGAGGCACGCCGTAGTGTCCGCCGAGCGTATGCGCGATTGCGTGTACGTATCCGACGTAGGAACGGGTGAACGCGCGACCTGCGATGAACGAAGCGTATTGCATTTTGTTTCTTGCTTCAAGGTTGTCGCCGTGGTCGTAAGCCTCTTTCAGATACTTGTGGATAAGTTGAACTGCCTCGACGCTGTCCTTTTTGGTTTGTGCGGTGTTTTCGCCGCCGATGTAACCTTCGACTGCGTGAGTCAAAGCGTCCATACCGGTGGTTGAAGTAATGTGAGGGGGCAGACCGATTGTGAGTTCGGGATCCATCACGATATACCGCGGTATAATCTTCGGGTCGTTAATGGGGTATTTTTCGTGCGTATCGGGATTGCTGATAACAGCGGCAAGAGTTGCTTCCGAACCTGTGCCGGACGTCGTGGGAATCGCGACGAGCGGGGGAAGTTTTCCGAAAGGTTTGCCCAAAGTAACTTTCAGCACGCCTTTAAGCTGGGGTACCGACTTTTTGGGAAGCATGACGCGTGCGCCGATGCCTTTTGCACAGTCCATGGGAGAACCGCCGCCGAGAGCGATGATGACGTCGCAATTGTTTTCCTTGTAAATGCGAAGACCGTCTTCGATGTTGGTGATGGTGGGATTGGGCACTACGTCATGGTAAATGACAGCCTTCATTCCTTCTTTTTCAAAAGCTTCTTTAATGGGGTCGGCAATACCGAGTTTGTACAAGCCGCCGTCGGTAACGATAAGCGCGCTGGTGCAACCTTCTTTTTCCTTGATCCATTTGGGAAGTTGTTTGATTGAACCTGCGCCCGAAAGTGTGCCTTTGTTCTGATGCCACGGCAAGAACCACATTGCAACCCACATGGATTTCTGGAATACTCTGTAACCGAATTTAGTTAATCCGTTCATTTTATTCCTCCTGATTAAGATTATACGAGAATTATACCATCTAAATGCAAAAAAGAAAACGATTTTCACGAAAAAAAAGAATAATCGTTCGGTTTGCGCCAAAGAACTGCCGGTTTTTTCGGCAAAACAGACAGCCTTGTCCGCCGCCGTATATAAAAAACGTAAACCTTTTCGACGGCGCATATATTGACTTTGAAACTCACATAGTGTAATATATATTATGTCATAAAAAGAGGGAGAAAAATTATGTCGGAATCTATCTCAAACGAAAGGTTAAGCAAACGTAATTTGTGGGGCTACTCGATGGGCGGTATCGGCAGAGATATGGCTTATCAGCTGGTCAACACGTACCTTCTGACGTTCATCACCTTTACGAAAGGGCTTTCGAACACCGAGTTCGCAATGGTTGGCGTCATTATGGTTATCTGCCGTATTTTCGACGGTTGCAACGACCCGTTCATGGGCAGCGTTATCGAAATCACAAGGACGAAAATCGGCAAGTTCAAGCCGTGGATTCTTGCGGGCGTATTTACGAACGTTGCGGTTATCATCGCGCTGTTCTGCGTGCCGCTCCGCGGGACGAGTTATCTCATTTTCTTTGCGTTCGGATACCTTCTTTGGGGTATGACCTATACGATGAACGATATTTCGTATTGGGGAATGTTGCCTTCGCTGACCTCGAATCCCGGCGACCGCAACAACCTTACGACGCTTGCAAACATCGGCGCGGGTATCGGCGCGGGGCTTTCTGTCCTTGCAATCCCGTCGCTTACGCAGGGCAACCTGGCAATCGCGTCCAACGCAAGCAAGTCCTACGCAATCGTGTCGATTATCGTCTGCATAGTTTTCTTTATCTGCCAGATTATGACGGTTTTTGTCGTAAAAGAAAAACCTTTGCCCAAAGTCCGCGTGGACGACGGCGAAAAACGTTCCTTAAAGGATATGTTCAAGGTCATTTTCAAAAACGACCAGTTAAAACCCGTTATGGCGTCAATGCTCCTTTACAACATAGGCAGTTGCATTACAATGGCTCTTGCGAGTTACTGGATTTATTATCGCTTTGCATATCAGGGGCTTCTCGTCACGCTGTTCACGGTTATTTCCGGCGTATCGACGCTTGTCATCGTGTTTTTCCCGATGATGTGCAAAAAGCATTCCAGACGCTGGATTTCAAAACTTTCGATGATTATGATTATCGTCGGATATCTTCTGATGTTCGTCATAAGTCTTACGACGGGCATAAACCCCGACGCGGACAAAGTCGGCTTCAAAATCGGCGAAGTATTGATTCCCGTTACGTTCATATTCACGGGACTTACGGGAGCGTGCGCGTTCTTCGGACAGACGCTGTTTTATCAGGTGCTTACGATTTCGGTCGCGAACACGGTCGAATACAACGAGTATACGACGGGAATGCGCGACGAAGGCGTTATATTTGCGTGCCGTCCTTTCACTGCGAAACTCGGCAGCGCGGCGGTCGTCGGCATTACGACGCTTGTCGTTCTCGCACTTGGTCTTAACCCCACCAACAAGGCGATTTCCAACGCCGACTATGAGGCGGGACAACTTGCGGTTCAGGTGGAACAACTCGTGAAAGACGAAACCCCGAATTTCGACTCCCTTTCAAAGGAAGAACAGACGAAACTTATCGAGGCAAAGAAAAAGTCCATCGAAACCGAAAACGTCGCAAAAATCGAAAACATTATTCACACAAACGAAGACACGAAGGTCGCAAAATGGCAATATCAGACAATGTTTGCGTTCATGACGTTGCTGCCCCTTGTGATTCTCCTTGGAAGTTTTGCGATATACTTTAAGAAGTACAACATAAGTGAGGAACGTTACGATGAAATCTGCGCCGAAATCGCAAAGCGCAAACTTGCGGCGGAAGGCAACGCGGAAGTCGTGCTTGACGGCGCGGACGTAAACGAACTCGAAAACGATCTGGCATCTTCCGATGCGGAAACACCGGATGAAATTTTTGAACAGGAAGCGGCGGCGGACAAAATATCAAAAGCCCCGGACGAGGTTGAAAAATAGTCAATGATAGTTGCGGTTATTCTCGGAAACAGAATGAACGATAACGGCACGTTATCCGCGCTTGCAAGAAAGCGTCTGGACCTTGCCGAAAAACTTTATAAGGAGTATTCGCCCGAAGAAATTATTCTGTCGGGCGGACGCGCCAATCCCAACGTGGACGTCACTGAAGCCGACGCCATGCTCAAAGAACTGAAACGCCGCGGCAATATCGACGAAAGCGTAATCTTGCTGGAAGGGAAATCCATGTCGACCAAAGAAAACGCGAAATATGCCGTGCCGATGGCGCTTAAATTCCACCCCGATAAGATTATCGTGTGCACCACGCGCGAACACGCGACGCGTCCTTATCTCAATCCGCTCAGACTTTTCCGTCGCGCGGTCAAAGACAACGGAAGCAACGTGCCCGTTGAAATCTATACAAACAACAAATAACATTTTTGGAGATATAATATGTCTGAAATCAAAAGCGACGTCCTGATTATAGGTGCGGGACCGTCGGGTATTTTCACGGCGCTGGAACTTATCCGTAAGAACAGCAACAAAACCATCACCATCGTCGAACAGGGAAGAAACATCGACAGACGACACTGCCCGAAAAACAAAACGGGCAAGTGCGTAAACTGCAAGCCTTACTGCAACATCACCACGGGCTTTTCGGGCGCGGGCGCGTTTTCCGACGGGAAACTTTCGCTGTCGCCGGAAGTCGGCGGCGACCTTCCCGAGCTTATCGGTTACGACACCGTGCAGGAACTTATCGACTACACCGACGGGATTTATCTCGATTTCGGCGCGGATAAGAAAATCGAGGGCGCAAACAGCGAAAACGTCAAGGTCAAAGAAATCCGTCGTCGCGCAATCGCAGCAGGACTGAAACTCGTCGATTGTCCCATACGCCATCTCGGCACGGAAAAGGCGCACGAAGTGTATTCCCGCATTGAAAAATTCCTTATCGACAACGGTGTGAACATTCTTTTCGACACGTCGGCGGGCGACCTTATCATAAACGACGGGGTGTGCGAAGGCGCGCATTTCATCAACAACGTTACGAAACAGGAATTCGTCATAAAGGCGGAAAGAGTGATTGTGGCTGTCGGTCGCGTCGGCGCGGACTGGCTTGACGATCTGTGCAGAAAGTACGGCATAAAACGCCGTGCGGGCGTCGTCGATATCGGCGTCAGGGTTGAGTGCCGCAACGAAGTTATGGAAGAAGTCAACGACGTGTTGTACGAAAGCAAACTTATCGGTTACGTCCCGCCGTACAACGATAAAGTCCGCACGTTCTGCCAGAACCCCGGCGGATTCGTCTCGCAGGAAAATTACGAAGGCGGGCTTGCCGTCGTAAACGGACACAGTTTCAAGGATAAAAAATCCAAAAACACCAACGTCGCGATTTTGTCGTCGCACCACTTCCGCGTACCTTTCGATCAGCCGATCGAATACGCAAGAAAGGTCGGGGAACTCACGAATATGCTTGGCAACGGGCAAATCCTCGTGCAACGCTTCGGCGATATCCTTGACGGCAAACGCACCTGGGAAAAAGAACTTGCAAGAAGCAACGTGCGTCCCACGCTTCCCGATGCGGTTGCAGGCGATATCACGGCGGCAATGCCTTATCGTCCGATGTCGAATATCATCAACTTCATAAAAGCGGTCGATAAAGTCGTGCCGGGCTTTGCGGGCAAGGAAACCCTGTTATACAGCCCCGAAATCAAGTTTTACAGCAATAAGGTGGAAATTGACGAACGCTTTGAAACGAGCGTCAGAAACCTTTATACTCTCGGCGACGGCTCGGGCTGGACGCGCGGACTTATGCAGGCGTCGCTTATGGGCGTGCTCACCGCAAGAAATCTTTTCTCAAAATAAGAAAAACAAAATACGAACAAAAAATAAAAGCCTTGCGTTAGCGGCGTAGCGATAGGGATTTATCGCTACGCCGCAACTATATTTGCCCTACG
>ENA-OROZ01001338-OROZ01001338.1-human-gut-metagenome-genome-assembly--contig:-NODE-1338-length-23129-cov-6.682413_pt1 | contig 23129 bp, 14 predicted proteins | sample MGYA00242138_ERZ509066 | MGnify/ENA primary metagenome ERZ509066 (study PRJEB26280, sample SAMEA2338691) | human gut metagenome | biome: human gut; feature: human-associated habitat; material: faeces... | reverse complement strand
TGCGCTCTGTCGGCAGCAGCAGCCGACCCGGTAAGCGACATAAACGTCGAACGCTCCGAGAGCAACCTCATCGTCAACATGACAGTCGACCCCCAGCAGGTGACCTCGCGATCCAACCGCGAGGAGTGGCTGCGTCCCGTGATTACCAACGGTGTCGACTCGCTGCGACTGCGACCCGTAATTGTGGCCGGACGCACACGCTACTACCAGCACCTGCGCGCCGACGGCAACAACGCCCCCTACGTGATGCTGCGCTCGGGCAAGGGCGATCCCTACGCCTACTCCGAGGTAGTGCCCTACGCCGACTGGATGGAGATGTCGACGCTCACCCTTGAGCGCGATGTCGACGGTTGCTGCGGCGACGCACTCGAGGCATCGTCATCAAGCGAGCTCGCCCGGCTCGACTTCACCCCGCAGACATTTGAGCCCCTCATGGTCTACGTGAAGCCCGCCGCCGAGGCCGTGAAGACACGTGAAATCCACGGATCGGCCTACATCGACTTCCGCGTCAACCGCACCGACATCGACCCCGGCTACCGCCGCAACCCCGAGGAGCTCGCCGCAATACGCGCCACAATCGACGCGATCAAGGGCGACAAGGACGTGACCATCACATCGCTATCGATCAAGGGCTACGCCTCGCCCGAAGGCCCCTACGCCAACAACGAGCGGCTCGCCAAGGGCCGCACCGAGGCTCTCGTCGACTATGTGCGCAACCTCTACAGCTTCCCCGCAGGGCTCATGACCACATCGTGGGAGGCCGAGGACTGGCAGGGACTCGTCGACTACGTGAAGAAGTCGACCCTCGCCGACCGCGACGACATTCTCGCCCTGATCACCGACAACAGCCTTGCCCCCGACGCCCGCGAGTGGCGGCTAAAGTCGCGCTTCCCCGAGCAATACTCATTCCTGCTCAAGGAGGTGTATCCCGCGCTCCGTCACAGCGACTACGCCGTCAACTACAACATCCGCAACTACACCACCGTCGAGGAAATAGCCGCAGTGATGGCCTCGGCTCCGCAGAAGCTGTCACTTGAAGAGCTCTTCCGCCTCGCACAGAGCCTCGACAAGGATTCGCCCGAGTTCCAGGAAGTTATGGAGGTGGCAGTGAGAATGTATCCCGACTCGCCCGTAGCCAATCTTAACGCCGGACTCACCGCCATAGGCCACGACGAGCTTGACATGGCACGCGCCTATCTCGCCAAGGCCGGCAAATCGCCCGAGGCCGACTATGCGCGCGGAATCCTTGAAGCAAAGGCCGGCAACTACACCCGCGCCGTGGAGCTGCTTCAGGCCGCCAAGGGTGTTGCCGAGGCTCAGGCCGCAATCGACCGCCTGCGCGAACTCAAACTTATTGACTGATCTAATCACAGTGTGTGAAAATTAATATTTGTTTAATCACTTTTTATAATTAATTGCAATGAAAAAAATTAACTTTCTTTTCGGAGCACTTGCCGCCTTGGCAATGGGCGGCGCTGTAACAGCATGTTCCGACGATGACCTTGACAAAGGTATCGACAATGGTAAGGTTGAATATGACATGGTGCGCTACCTTAATGTCACGATAAGCAATCCTACCTCAAGCGGTTCTCGCGCTGAAGGCGACCCCACTTTTGAAGCCGGTGTGGGTCGAGAGAACTATATCCACGACCTATTCTTCGTGTTCTATGACGCTCAGGGAATGCCGACTGGAGAACGTTACAAAATGACATTCAGCAACAATGTATCCAGCGACGCTAACGGAACATTTAATCCTTCAGGTGGTGATGGATCAGCATCTGACAATACCCCAGGAACATCTGGAAATGTAGGTAAGGTATGGCAATCAACAATTGAAGTTAAGTTGTCACAAGGTGAAAACTTGCCTTCATACGTTATGGCATTTGTAAATCCCACCGCAGGAGATGAAAGTTTCGTTAAGCTCAGCCTTGATGAAATTGAGGGAAAAAAGGTTACATTTGTTAGATTTGCAGATGGACATTTCCCCATGTCTAACTCGGTTTATTACGGTAACAACCCCATATCGGGTGAAACAAATGCTCGTATGGTAGCTACTCCTATCACAACTTCACAATTGTTCAAAACACAAGAAGAAGCAGCAGAGAATCCTGCAATAGATATATATGTTGAACGTTATGCAGCCAAGATTAATTTGAGCCTGGACAACACAGGAACAGGTGATGCTGCTACTATAAAACCTTTCGATGGCGTAAATGGCTACACCTTGACTTTCGTTCCCGAATACTGGCGCCCCAATACTATCGACCAGCAGGAATATGCAATTAAGCATTATGGTTTGATTGAAAACGGAGTTGCAAATACGAAGCCCTCGTATTCCGACCTGAGCGGTAACTTTAATTGGACATGGAATGATCCCGGTAATCACCGTTCATATTGGGCTTGCTCTCCCTCATATTATGAGTTTAATTATCCTCGTGTTTCCGACAACATTGAGGATGTCATAAAGAATGCTGCAGGTGATGCTGCTTACGAAAACTATTCACAGTATCCCTATGAACTCCACTATTTCACCTACAACGAAATAGCACAAAGCAAGATATTGAACGCTGCAGGTACAGCTGAAATGCCAGGTGCACCCACATTACAAACCTCTATTGCATTCACTAATAACAAATTTGCAGGAGCATTCTATTCTCGTGAAACAACAGCAAGTGCAAAAGCATGGAATGGAGACGCTGCAGCAACAGCAGCCGATAAGTTCAATCCTCTCGCAACTATGGCTTCTGCAGTCATCGTAGGTCGTTATAAAGTTACCGCTACTGATGGTACTGCACTTCCCGATAATTCAACATTCTATCTTTATGGTAGAACCGGAAACAAGTGGAATCTCTACAAAAGCGACGAAGACCTGATAAAAGCTATGGTAAAACAGCAGTACACTGTTGTTAAAAACACAGCTGCTGAAGGTGAAACACCTAACTATCAGCCCGTTCCTGTTACAGAAGCTTCCAATTTCATAGTTGAGCACCCCTCCTATGCTGTACGCGAAATCGCAGGAAAGCCTGTTGCCGGTCGTTTTGTTGCTCTTCAGCTAAAACCCAACGTAACCGGATATTATTGGTATAACCCCAACGCAACTGGCGACAATAAGTATCAGTCAATCGACGCAACAAACATTAACAATGTCAATGCAGAGCTATTGTCTACCGGATATGCTCGCAAATATGGTGAAGGTCTTTGCTACTTCAGCGTGCCCATCAAGCATCTTGGATTCCCCGAAAACGCAGTTGTAGATAACCTTATCAAATTTGAGGATTGTGTTCCAGGTTCATTCGGTCTTGTACGTAACCACGTTTACAACCTGAATGTATCAAGCATTACAGGTCTTGCAACCGCACTCCGCGATCCTAACCAGCCCATCGTTCCCCCGGCTGACGAGCAGACTTACTACATCTCAGCTAAGCTGAATGTATTGAACTGGCGCATCGTTCCCACACAGAACGTTATCCTCTAATCGGCCTATCTCGCGTGACTTGTCACGCAACAAATAAAATGGTAAAATGATTTGATATTCAGCAGAGGGGAGCCTTCACGAAGCTTCCACCCGAAGTCCCCGGGACTCCCCTCCGCTTTTTCTCTCTCAGCGCAAGCAACCTCTCCCCGAAACCCGGAAGCAACTCGCAGCCCTCACCAAGGCCGCAAACGAAGCCGAAGCGCAAGCATCGACTCCACCCAACAACGACAACAACGAGGCCCCGCTCAACCGAGGCCCACAACAATATAAAGGCGGAAACGCCCCACAACAACGACAAAACAAAAACAACAACAACGATATAACATTGACCAACCGTTATGAAACTTACTTGCATCCGACACCTGACGGGCATCATCACCTTGCTATGGGGCGTTATCGCCCTCGGGTCGCTGTCGTCGTGTGACAGCGCCATATATGACGACGAGGGCGACTGCTCGGTACACTACCGAGTCACCTTCACCTACGACATGAACATGAAGTGGGCCAACGCATTTCCCCACGAAGTGAAATCGGTGACCCTCTACATCTACGACCGCAACGGCCAACTCGTCATGAGCAAGACCGACAACAGCGCCGCACTCGCATCGCCCGACTACTACATGGATGTGGAAGTGCTCCCCGGCAAATACGACCTCCTCGTGTGGGCCACCGGCAAGTCGCCCATGGACAATCCCACCGCATTTGAAGTAGCATCGGCCGTCCAGGGAAGCGCCATGAGCACCCTCGGAGCCAAAATGCCCCTCGACGGCACCCCGGCCGACGGCGGCCTCTATGTCGACCGCGACATAGTGTCCCTCTACCACGGCATCATGCGCGGAGTCGACTTCCCCGACACCTACGGCAACGTGACGCTCGGCCCCGTAAGCCTCACCAAGGACACCAACGTGATGCAGGTGCTCCTCCAGAACACCGACGGCACCACAATGAAGGCCGACGACTTCAGCTTCTACATCACGGCAGCCAACAACGAGCTCGACTACCTCAACAAGGTAGTGTCGACAACGCAGTTCAGCTACCGCCCATGGGCCATAACACTCACCTCGGCATCGCTCGACAAGCCCGAAGTCCAGGCCGCCTCATCGACACCCGCACGCGCCCTGACCGAGGCCAACGGCATCCTCGCCGAGCTGTCGACAGGCCGCCTCATCGACACCCGCACCCAGCGACTCGTAGTGCGCCGCAACTCCGACGGCGAGGACATCATAAACATCAACCTCATCCAGTATCTGCTCATGGTCAAGGGCGAATACAACCGGCAGATGAGCAATCAGGAATACCTCGACCGCAACGACAACTACTCGCTCATGTTTTTCGTCGACGACAACCGCAACTGGTACATAGCCGGCGGAGTCTACATCAACGGATGGCGCATAGTGCCGCCTCAGGACACCGAGCTATAATCAACTACGTGACACAGCTAAAATCAACACCCCAAAAAAATTTTTACTTGAATCAATGACCCGATTTTACAATAAATTCCTCGCCGCAGCCTCGGCAATGATGCTGACGCTGACGGGCTGTGTCAACGAGGACTCACCATGTCCCGGCGACGGCGACGAAGCCACGAAGGTGACGCTGCAGTTTACCGTGATGACCCACAACCCGGCCGCCTCGCGCGAAGCGCAGCAGTCGCGTGCCACCGGCGCGGAAGCCTCACTGCTGTCGCGCGCCGGCGATGACTGCTATGACGACATCCAAGGCTCACCCGCCGAAAACTACATCAACACGTCCGACTGCCAGTTTCTGCTCTTCGATGCCGACCGCAAGCTACTGCGACCCATCTTCCCCGAAATAACCGGCAAAGACGATGTTCAGTACACTTATTACACAATCAAGGCATCAATCACCGAGCCCTACTTTGACGAAGCCGTAAAGGCCGACTTCGCCCAAATCGACTTCTACATCATGGTCATCGCCAACAGCCACTCAACCGGCCTCGACGGCCAATACCCCGGCTTCACCCCCGGCGTAACCACCATCGACGACATCGCCGCACAGAAACTCACTTTCAACCTGCCTGAAAGAAGGGGGCAATACAATCTGATAACTGAATGGCAACCGAATATCAATCAGAATAAGCTAATTCCAATGGCCGGACTGCAGAAATTCACCGTATCAGCAACCCAGCTTAAAGAATCGACCTACGATGTTCCGGTCTACCTCTCCGACGAAAATGCCAATGGCAAAACCATAGATATGCTCCGCACGATGGCTAAGATAGAAGTCATCGACAAAATCGACCTCCCCGACGGATATGACCCCAATATCAAAAGGATGAAGGTTGAAAAGGTCGAGCTTGTGGGAATGTATCTAAAAGGCACATTAATGCCATCAATAGGTACCGACGGACAGTGGCCTGATTACATTTCAACCCAAATAACCGATGCTACACTGCCGCCCAACAGCGAATACACTAATCCCGTAGCCTATAGTGAATCGTATGCACACGACAATGATTCAAAAGACATCATGTTCTTTAACGAAGGAACTATCGATAGCGAAAAAGCTGAGGAAAGATATCCTATATTTTTCGGATATGTTACAGAGTATTCAAAAGCCGCTATAGGAAGCATGGTTAAACCCTACCTCGTAATAACCCTTGTCGATGAAAGCAGCCCTGATAATACTGATGGCAAAGAAACTTCATTCTTTAAGGAACTGAAACTGACCAGCTATACCGACGGAGCTCCACAAGGCGATGGAATCAACTTCTTGCTGCGCAACCACATCTACCGATATGAAATAAATGCCGTGAGTAGCAGCGAAGCCAACATAATCGATGTTGGCTACACCCTGTGCGACTGGGACAGGCACGAGGTCAACATCCCTACATTTGATTAATCTACAACTCAGAATAGCTATATGAACAGATACACAAAGATATTTTCTCGACTGCTGCCGGCCATCATGCTCGTCATGACGGCCTGCAACGACGACATAGATATACCCGCGACCGTCGACGGCCCCGAAGGCGAGGACACCACAATCAGCCTCACCATTCAGGCTCCCGAAATGTCACATCTTGAGTCGCGTGCCGATATGACTACCGACGAGGCCAATTCGGTGCGGTCGCTATGGGTGGGCATCTACAGCTATGCTACCCGGCGCAGCACACTGAGCGACGGAAACAAAAGCGGACTCTTGCTGCAAAACGGACAGCACGGATTCACATCAGGAAACAAAAGCCACACCCGATATACATTAACTGACATAAACACCAAGTCGGGACGAAGCTATATCGTGGCCGTGGCCAATCCCGATTTAAATTACGGCTATACAATGGATGCCAACGGCAAGCTCGGTGCCAAATCAAAGCTCAGCGACCTGCTCGCTCAGGCCGACACTTGGGATAAGTTCCAATCAATCGTCATTGAGCGCGAACCATTCCAGAATGCCGCAGTGCTTGGTGTCCCCAACAACTCCCCTCTCCCCATGAGCGGAATCTATGTCGATAATGAAAACCTTACCCATCCCGACGATTGGACCAAGGTTGAGCCGTATCAGATACCATTGTCTAAGAATGGCCTTAATCTGAAAGGAAGCATCCACCTGCGCCGTCCATTCACGCAGGTGAAGTTTAATGTAAGCGTTTCCGAGGACATCGTGTCGTTTGATGTAGAGTCTTATCGCGTTTACAACGTGCCCACCTACGGTTGGCTCTATGAGCGCAGTCAAAGCGATGACCTCACCAATCGCATCGACTATGCCAACGCCGGTGATGCAATGCAGCCCATCGTTGACGATAATACGAACTATAAACCATCATTGGTTTATCCATCTACCAATATCACTGAAAACAACGGTGTATATTCGTTCGACTTCTGGATGATGGAGAACAAGCGCACGGGGCGTGCTGACTTCTGCACCGACTATCAAAAGCGCGAAAGAGAGTATAAAAACGCTGATGGAACAAATTCGGGCGTCTACGAAAGCTTGTGCCCAACCGCCGAGCCTACGCTCAACAACTTGGCAACTTATGTGGAAATACGCGGCACGCTCACCTATAAAAACGGAAACAATGTAGAAAATCCTTCACAAATTCCCGAAGGTGAGGGCGCCGGAACACTTCCCGGCAATGTAGCAAGCCGCACGGTTGAAGCCACTTATAAAGTGCATCTTGGATATGCCGTTGGCAATAATGAAGGAGAAAAGGCTCGCGATTTCAACAACTACCGCAATTCAATCTACAACTACAATGTAACCGTACGCTCGGCCAATAGTATAATCGTCGAAGCTTTCCGAATAGGAGATAATCCCGAGCTTCAACCCGGAGCCGAAGGTGTTGTTACCGATGTTACTGACAATCTTTTTGAATGTGACGCTCACCCTGAAGTGTTCAACATCTACCTCACCACTGAGGAAATTGCCAATTTCAGCTTCACAATGCGTTCCTATTACAACAATCAGGAAATAGTAATCTATCAGCAGAAGAAAGATGAAAACGGCGTACAAAAAAACAACATCCCCGAGCGTGATGATGACAATTTCAAATTCTATAATTGGATTGAACTTGTGCCGACAGGATTGACAGCACAAACCGAAGCAAACAAAAATAGAATAAAAGAATTTCCTAACTTGGCGAGAAATCCAAATTGGAAAACTCAGACTGCTGCACAGCGAGGTTTCTACTATCCCGGAGAGTTGGCAGGATCCGGACTTACAGGCCAATACTTCACCGTCTATGTAAACGAGCACGCCTACGTGCCCCGCTATGGCGATGACAATTGGGGAAATGAAGTAGGCAACAATTGGCATGCCTATGTAAATACCACCCGACCGCGTCAGGCTTGGTTCAATGTAAGTCAGGAAACATCAAAGGATGGCCAAAATGTATATTATCGTTCTAAATATGCGTTGTCGCAACGATCCATCCAGACCTATTATAACATGGGAAATAACACGGTAGCAACCGCATTAGGCTTGGAGCATGTCAATGAATCATTCGGCATGAACATCCGTTGGACTAAGGACATAATTGCAAATTTGGATCCGGATAACGGACGCTACAATGTTTGGCTTGGTGTGAATGGTACTGATGGAGGTAGTGAAGCCGATAATTGGAGCTCTGTAGTTAAATTAAACACTTCTCAAATTGTTAATGAAATTACGAATTCTAAAACGAACGGCCAAATGCAATATGCACAAGACTATTTCAATACTGCAGAAAAAACATGGAATGTTCCGATGCAAAACACAATAGCCGGTAATAATTTAAACGGTACCAGCGGAAGGTACAATGGCAAAGCGAGTACGTATGATCCACAAGTGAACAGTAATAACATTCAATATATTGAAGCATTGCAGGCATGCATGAATCGCAACCGCGATGAAAACGGTAACGGAGTCATTGATGCAGCGGAATTGAAATGGTATTTGCCGGCATCGGGAAAATATGCACGTATTATCTTGGGTCGCAGAACACTATCAAATCCATTAATGAATTATCAACAACCCACTCTTAAATATGCTTGTACCAATGGTGGAAACACAATTTATCACTTCATTGCAAGTGACAATGTAATTGTATGGGCTGACGAAGGTATGTCATCAAGTAATTTTTATGGGCAAGATAATCAATATTCTTATGCTCCATGGCAGATTCGTTGCATCAGAAATCTTGGAACTGATCTTACATCAGTATCAAGAGGAGAAAAAGTCACTCCTGCTTATGATGACAAAACAAAGAATACAACGACAGGTAGCGGAGTTGTTAAAGTTAACGCTTACTATGGAGCTGCTCTAAGGGATCCCGTTACAACTTATCTTCCAATGCACAAATCCAATAGCCCTTATAATGCGCTTGGTCGATATGGATTTGAAATTGCAGAAGTGGACAATGGCAATACCAATAACCCCAATACAAGGACTAATGAAGCATCGGCTGCAGATTATGTCAGAAACTATACTACATATAATAACGCAGTTATTAGTGCTACGCCATGCTCAAGGTTAAACCAAGGGACTAAAAAAGGTTGGCGCATACCCAATCAGGCTGAAGCTGTAATCATGCGACGAATGGGAATTTTAAGAAACAATGGTAGTAATACATCTCAATTCATGACATGTACGCAAGAATATTACTCAAATGCAACTCCGGCAGTTGGTTCAGACACCCCGGGAAGTGCATATCGAATATTGACAGTAAGAACAGCATTGGCAACCGCCCAACCGATCGGAGCCATCAATGTAGTTCGATGCGTGCGTGACCTCACAGCTGAAGAGGCTGCCGGTTTATAGTCAGCAACCGAAACAAACCACACATAAAAAATAGTTATACACACATCCCCACACATCGGAGGCAGCGACAGGTTCTCTCGCTGCCTCCTCCTTTTTTACCATCCCCTCCCTCCACCCCACGCTGCACGCGCCCAAAGGCGCATTTGCATGGGGCTAACCTTGTTGAGCAGCTATCGCAGCTCCCGGCTAACGCGCAGCGCAGGGCGCACACCCCCAGCAAATCCCCGCGTTAGCGCCAAAGCTGCAGAGCAGCTTAACAACGTTAGGCCCGCGCAAGGACGCTGATATGCGTCCGCAGCACGGGTACAGGGTATAACGGCACACACCCCCACCCCAAAATGGGCTGCGTAGCTGCCCAATAAAATCCCAAAAACCCATCAAACGCCCCCGCATCATCACAAACGCTGCCCAATAACATTGTTATTTTATTTGCGCGAAATCTAACGAATGATTACATTTGCATTTACCATGGCAAACACGTACACAAAAATCTACCTTCATATCATTTTTGCCGTAAAAAATCGATATGATTTGATGCCGCCACATTGGCAGAAAATAATTCATGGATATATGGCTCAAGCCCTTCGCAACATGGGGCATTTCCCTATTGCGGTAGGGGGCACCGACGACCATGTACACATCCTGATTGACTACAACCCGGCCAACCCCCTACCCGATATGGTCAAGGATTTGAAGGTCGGCACAACCAAATTCATCCGCCAACAACACATGACACCGTTTATGTTTAAATGGCAGCGGGGATATGCGTGTTTTTCATATTCACACTCCCAGATTCATACGGTAGCCAATTACATAAACAATCAGACCGAACATCACAAGGGGCACACGTTGCAGGACGAAATCAAATACATATTAGAGCGTTTTGGCATCGAATACGACGAAAAATTCATTTTCACCACCCCCGAATGATATTTTATTGGGCAGCTAACGCAGCCCCAGGGATGGTGGGGAAATCCGCACACAACCCCACGCTGCACGTACCTAAAGGCACGTTTGCATGGGGCTAACCTTGTTGAGCAGCTATCGCAGCTCTAAGCGCTAATGCGCATCCACCCTCACACCCGCATGGCATATCGCGGGTCGAATCTCGCAATATCACCATCAAATCCCCGCGTCAGCGCAAAAGCTGCAGAGCAGCTTAATAACGTTAGGCCCGCGCAAGGACGCTGCTATGCGTCCGCAGCACGGGTATAGGGTACAGGGTATAATGGCACACCCCCTCACCCCAAAATGGGCTGCGTAGCTACCCAATAACACCCCAACGCTCCCATTATTCAAAAACACAAAGTGAAATCGTTCAAAAACACAAAATGGCTATAGTTTCCAACCATCAAACACCTACAAATCAGCCCATTGCAAAACGACACTCCACACCTCAAAAACTCAATGCAAAACGGAACAAAAACGCACAAACTTACGGATTATCCAGAATTTATCCGTAAGTTTGTAGCCCCTTCTACACCCTCCACAAATCATGGCCGATATATCGCAAATAAGAGAAGGAGCCCCGATGAGCTTCGGCCAACAGCTGAAGCTCACCGTGATGCTGTCGCTCCCGGCAATGCTCGCGCAATTGTCGAGCATTCTCATGCAATATATCGACGCGTCGATGGTGGGACGGCTCGGAGCCGACGACTCGGCTGCGATAGGACTCGTGTCGACAACCCTTTGGCTCTTCTGGGGCATCTGTTCCGCCGTCACTACGGGATTCTCGGTACAGGCCGCCCACAAGGTCGGAGCCAAGGACGATGCAGCCGCACGCAACGTGCTGCGACAGGCCATAACCGCGTGCCTCATATTCAGCCTCGCCGTGACAGCCATAGGCATTGCCATCGCACCCTCGCTGCCCCGCTGGCTCGGTGGCAACGACGACATCAACCCCCAGGCATCGCTCTACTTCCTCGTGTTTGTGTCGGCATTGCCCCTGCTCACGCTCAACTACCTGGCGGGAGGAATGTTGCGATGCGTAGGCAACATGAAGGTGCCGAGCGCCCTCAACATTCTCATGTGTATCATGGACTGCCTATTCAACTTCCTGCTGATATTCCCGTCACATCACCTCAACCTGCACGGCATCGACATAACCATTCCCGGTGCCGGACTCGGAGTGCTCGGTGCCGCACTGGGGACCGTGCTCGCCGAAGCCGTCACTGCCTCCCTCATGCTCTACTACCTCTGTTACCGGCAGCCCGAACTGCGTCTGCGCGGCCGCCACGGCAGCTATCGTCCCCGGAAATCGATCATACGCAAGGCGGTGACAATATCGGTGCCCATGACCGTTGAACACGCCGTAATATGCGGCGCACAGATAGCCGTGACAATGATTGTGGCACCCCTCGGAGTCTTTTCCATAGCCGCCAACGCATTTGCCGTGACAGCCGAAAGCTTGTGCTACATGCCCGGCTACGGAATAGGCGATGCCGCCACCACCCTTGTAGGCCAAAGCTACGGAGCAGGGCGGCGCGAGCTCGTCAAGCGGTTCGGCTACATCACCGTGGGCCTCGGCATGGCGGTGATGTCGGTCATGGGAGTGCTCATGTGGATAGCCGCGCCATGGATAATGGAGCTGATGACACCCGTAGCCGAGATTCAGAGCCTCGGCGTGGAGTCGCTGCGCATCGAAGCCTGGGCCGAGCCCATGTTTGCCGCCTCGATAGTCGCCTACGGAGTCTTTGTAGGGGTCGGCCACACCACCGTTCCCGCCATCATGAACTTCGGCAGCATCTGGGCCGTAAGGCTCCCGCTGGCGTGGATTCTCGCACGCTCCATGGGGCTGAAGGGAGTGTGGATAGCCATGTGCGCCGAGCTCACCTTCCGCGGTGCCATATTCCTGTTCAGGCTTCTCCGGGGCCGATGGATTCCGCAAATCAACACCCCGCATGACGCCGAGCCCCTCGAGGCGTAAATTTATTTGTGGTGGAATCAAAGATTTACATTAACTTTGCATTCACGAAAAAGAGTTTTGCTATATGACTTACGAATATGATTATCTGGTAATCGGATCAGGCATCGCGGGCATGAGTTTCGCCCTCAAGGTAGCCGGTACGGGAAAGGTGGCATTAATCTGCAAGACAAAGCTTGAAGAGGCCAACACATTCTTTGCTCAGGGAGGCGTGGCTTCGGTCACCAACCTTGCAGTCGACAACTTCGACAAGCACATCGAGGACACGATGATAGCCGGTGACTGGCTGAGCGACCCCGAGGCTGTGAGGAAGGTCGTGACAAATGCGCCGTCACAGATAAACGAACTCATAAAGTGGGGCGTCGACTTCGACAAGAACGAAAACGGCGACTTTGACCTGCACCGCGAAGGCGGACACTCCGAATTCCGCATCCTGCACCACAAGGACAACACGGGAGCCGAAATTCAGGAAAGCCTTATCGAGGCCGTGCGCAACAACCCCCACATCGACATATTCGAGGACCACTTCGCCATCGAGATAATAACACAGCACCACCTCGGCAAAATCGTTACGCGCCGCACCCCCGACATAACCTGCTACGGAGCTTACGTGCTAAATCCCGCCACAGGCAAGGTCGACACATTCCTCGCCCGCGTAACACTCATGGCCACCGGAGGCGTGGGAGCCGTCTACACCACGACAACCAATCCCCTTGTGGCAACAGGCGACGGCATAGCCATGGTGTACCGAGCCAAGGGCACGGTAAAGGACATGGAGTTCATCCAGTTCCACCCCACGGCGCTCTATCACCCCGGCGACCGCCCCTCATTCCTCATCACCGAGGCCATGCGCGGCTACGGAGCCGTGTTGCGCAACAAGCGCGGCGAGGAGTTCATGCACAAGTATGACCCAAGACTCTCGCTCGCCCCGCGTGACATTGTGGCACGAGCCATCGACTCCGAGATGAAGCAATATGGCGACGAACACGTATATCTCGATGTCACGCACAAGGACCCCGAGGAAACCAAGAAACACTTCCCCAACATATACCAGAAGTGCCTCTCGCTCGGCATCGACATCACCAAGGACTACATACCCGTGGCTCCCGCCGCCCACTATCTGTGCGGAGGCATAAAGGTGGACTCCAACGGCGAGTCGTCGATCAAGCGACTCTATGCCGTGGGCGAGTGCTCGTGCACTGGATTGCACGGCGGCAACCGACTGGCCTCCAACTCGCTTATCGAGGCCGTTGTATATGCCGACGCAGCCGCGCGTCACGCAATGGAGGTGAAAGACCACTACCCTTACCGTCACGATGTGCCCGAATGGGACGATGAAGGCACCCGCCACCCCGAGGAGATGGTGCTCATTACCCAGAGCATAAAGGAAGTGGGACAGATAATGACAACCTATGTGGGCATTGTGCGCAGCGACCTGCGGCTGAAGCGCGCATGGAACCGTCTTGACATCCTCTATGAGGAAACCGAGAAGCTGTTCAAGTGCTCCAAGGCAAGTCGCGAGATATGCGAATTGCGCAACATCATCAACGTGGGTTACCTCATAATGCGCCAGGCAATGGAGCGCAAGGAATCGCGCGGACTGCACTACACGGTCGACTATCCCCACACCGAGCACTAATTACGCCGTTGCAGCATAATCTTTTAGCCACATTGCACGTTATATGATTATGAGAGTTTTTATAACCATTCTTATGATGATATTAAGTGTAATGTCGATGTGTGCCCAGAAGCTCGACACCGACGGTGTGCCCGTGCCGCGCAATCCGCAGCAGGCAGCCGTGAAGGGACGCTATCACTTCATCACAGAGGAGGGCGACACCGCCCTGATGGTTGTGCTCAACAACATCACCTACTATCCGCCCCTGAAGTTCAAGAACAAGAAGCAGGAGCAGTTCTATTGGCGCACGGTGCGTGACGTGAAGCGCACTCTCCCCTACGCCAAGCTCATAGCCGAAACCCTTCTTGAAACCTACGAATACATCGAAACATTCCCCACCCAGAAGGAGCGTGAGGATCACCTTACGCGCATGGAAAAGGAGGTATTCAACCAATACAAGCCCGTGCTGAAGAAATTCACGCGCTCCCAGGGTAAGATGCTCGTAAAACTGATAAACCGCGAAACCAACCAGAGCAGCTACTCTATTTTGAAAGCGTTTCTCGGCACATTCCGTGCCGGATTTTGGCAAACATTCGGCAAGTTCTTCGGTGTCAACCTAAAGGCGGGCTACAACCCCGACAAGGATTCCGACGATGCGATAATCGAGCGTGTGTGCGTACTCGTCGAGCAGGGAATGTTGTGATGCGTCACCTGCGGTTGCGCGGATGGTGGGCGAGTATCTCGTCACGCAGCATCGAGCGGTCGAGATGCAGGTATATTTCTGTCGTAGCAATCGATTCATGTCCGAGCATCTGCTGAATCGCCCTGAGATTTGCCCCGCCCTCAAGCAGGTGTGTGGCAAATGAGTGACGCAGCGTGTGGGGGCTTATCTCCTTCCTTATTCCGGCCAGCTCACACAGCCTCTTGACAATGTAGAATATCATTACACGCGTGAGCCTGCGCCCCCGTCGGTTCAGAAACACGATGTTCTCCTCGCCCGGCTTTATATCCATGTCGGCGCGCTGCTCAAGATAGAGGCGTATATGGTGCATGGCGACATCCGATATGGGAACCATGCGCTCCTTGCTGCCCTTTCCGCGCACAACGATGTAACCCTCGTCGAGAAACAGATGCGATAGGTCGAGATTGACCAATTCACTCACGCGCAATCCGCAGCCGTAGAGAGTTTCCATAATGGCAAGGTTACGCTGCCCCTCGGGGGAGCCAAGGTCGATGCACGACTCCATTGCGTCGATCTCGTCGACGGTCAGCACCTCGGGCAGGTGACGCCCCAGCCGCGGACTCTCAAGCAGCAGAGCCGGATTTTCGTCAATGTATCCTTCAAGCTTAAGGTAGCGGAAAAACGACTTTATCCCCGATATAATACGTGCTTGCGATGCCGGAGCGATACCGAGGTCGTGCAGGTCGGCAATAAAAGCCTGCAGATCGTCAAGCGTCACGCCGCTCAACAGCTTTCCCTCCTCGGCAAGATATTTCACAAGCTTGTCTATGTCGTCACGGTAGGAGCTGCGGGTGTTTTCGCTCAATCCGCGTTCAAGCATCATGTAGGCGTCATAGGCTGCAAGTACAGCCTCTATGTCATTTATCGAGCGGACAGCCATGTCACATCATTCTTAAAACCATAACGAGAAACTCTGTCGGGGCAGATGCCTGTAGCCTACAATAACGGCAATGCGTCCGTTGGTGAATGTCATGCCGTGGGCAAGCGACGAGTCCAGGTCATTGAACAGTGTCGCCATCCGCTCGTCACGCGACAGATTTCGCATAGCCACCACACCCTCGCCGTCGAGCACCTCACCGGCATATCGCAGCACGCTTTCACGCGTTACATCGCTGTCGACCGAGTTCACGACCATGAATTTTACACCGTCACCTTGGCTCACGGCCCTGTAGTGCGCAATGGCCTCATCGGCAGTCGCCGCCTCCCGGATGCGCTCCTTGTAGTCGGCCGTCACCTTGTCATATATGTCACGGTGCGGATTGTCGCCGGTGTATATGATGAGCCTCGACCGACTGTCGACATCGAGCATGGCCGTTGTCGACACACCGTAGGATGTGCCTATCTGCAGCATGACACGCGGATTGAAGTAACACACTATGCGAAACAGCATCTTCGCATTCTTGAGCGATATTATGCGCGGATGTCGCGCGACATCCGCAGCAAGCGACAACGCAAGCTTGCGCCGCGACGAAATGTCGTCGTAGGCATAGTAAGGGCACCGCTCCCTGAGCACCTGAAGCACGAAGGAGAAAGCAAACGGCGAGTGGATTCCGAATCCCTTGCTGCGCTTGTAGCGGTTAAATGCCGTGTAGTATCGCTTAAGATTCATCGTCCTCCTTACGACGCGACAATCCAATTATACCGAGCAGGGCTGCCGCCACCACAGCTATATAGATTATGATTATTGACACGTAGGCGAGCGACGATGTCACATGAAGCGACTCGGGGTCAAACTCCATCTTGATTTCATGGGTTCCCGCCGGTATTCTCATGGCTCGCAACAGGTAGTCGACACGCGCTATGTCGGCGGGCTCACCGTCAATCCACGCTTTCCATCCCCACGGAAAATAGACCTCCGAGAACACTGCGACACCGCCCTTGCCCGACTGTGCATGATAGGTGAGGCGATTGGGAGCGTAGGTGGTTTCAAATATGGTATCGCCCGGTTGCTTTACGGGGACATTCGCACCCAGTATGTCACGGAACTTTGCGTCGGACACTGCCGTAACGGCGGGATTTATGGTGTCGAGAGCGGCCATCTCGGCATCGGCACCGTCGACATACATAACCTTGTCGACAAACCATGCGTTACCGAGAGCATCGGGATTGACATATACCTCATCGTCACTCATCACGAGGTAACGCGCATTGAGCATATTGAGGACATTCATGTCGGCCTCGCTCACATCACCGCCCTGGAACTTTATCAGGTGACGGTCGATCATGTCCTGATAGCGCGTAAGCTTGGCGGCATGATAACCGCCTATCATCTTATGGTGGTAGGAGGGCGCGGCCTCACCGAATTGCGGAATGTTCATCACGCGGTAGTTCATTGTCGTGTCGGCGAGAATCTGTCGGTCGGCCTGTGTGAGGGGGAACGGATCGCCCTGAGCAAGCTGACGGGGCAGGAAGCTGTCGCTATTGATGTAACGCTTGTCGACCATGTAGAGGTCGCCCACAATCACTACGGTGAGCACAATGCACAGCACCTTCGCACTGATTTTATCCTTGAAGAACAACAGCAGCAACGATGCGCCTATGCCGATGACGATAAACGAGCGTAACGCATCTGACGACACCATCGACATTCTCACCTTCTCTATCGCGGCAAAAAGCTGAGGATACTGCATCGCCATGCCCGATGCCACATAGTAGTCATGCTCCTGTGCGCTCAGGTAGGAGCCGAATGTGCCCGGAGCGATTATGCCTATCGCACACACAAGCAGGCACAATCCGAACGATACAAGCAACGGTATCCTGTATTCGTGCCACTTGTCACGGTTGGCTATCACCTGCTGCAGAGCCAGCACGGCAAGCAGCGGTATGGTAAATTCGGCTATGACAAGAATACTTGCCACCGTGCGGAATTTGTTATACATCGGGAAGTGGTCGATCATCAGGTCGGTAAGCCACATCATGTTGTGTCCCCACGACAAGGCGATTGATATGATCGTGACAATCACCAGCATCCATTTTATGGGGCCTTTCACGATTATGCATCCGAGCAGGAATAAGGCCATAAGCAGCGCACCCACATAGACTGGGCCGTTGGTCATGGGCTGGTCACCGAAATATTGCGGCATCTGCTGAAGCGCCGAGGCCATTTCGCCGGGAAGCTGTCCCGACCTTACCAGGTCCTGAGTGGCATCCACATCGTAAAGCGACAGCAGTTTGTTGCCTCCCTTTTCGGGCTTTATCGTGGCACCGCCCTTGACATTGGGTATGAGCAGAGTGAACGTTTCGCTCTTTCCATAGCTCCACGCCGTTATGTAGTCCTTGTTAAGTCCACCTCCGGCATTCACGGCCGAAGCGTTACCTTCGCCCGACAACTCGCTGTGGTTGCCGCGCATGGTTTCCTTCGAGTATTCATAGGTGTTGTATAGGCTCGGACTGTTTGCAGCAACAGCAAGCACAGCCGCGATTGCAAGAGCACCCGTAGCCTTGACCCATTGCGAAATATTGTGACGGCGATACAGTATAACGGCGTAGGCCACCACAAATCCCACGACAACAAACATGAAGTAATAGGACATCTGGATGTGGTTGCCGGCAATCTGGAGCATTGCAAACAACGCCGCCAACGCGCCGCCCGCGAGATAACGCCCCCTGTAACACAGCACTATACCCGCGATTGTGGGAGGTATATAGGAGAGCGTTATGAATTTCCATATATGACCCGCACCGATTATGATGAAGAAATAGGACGAGAATCCGTAAGCTATGGCACCGGGCAAGGCAAGATACCACTTAACCTTCATGGCCAGAAGCAGGATGAAAAATCCCATCATCATGGCGAATATAAGATTGGCCGGCGAAGGTAGCCATAGTGTGTAGAGGTCGCCAATCCATGACATCAGATCGTTGGACGGATACGATGGCGCAATCTGGAAGTTGGGCATACCCGAGAATATGGAGTTGGTCCATCGCGAAGCCTCACCGGTAGCCTCGGTATAGGCCTGCACCTCATGGCCTATTGCAGCACCCTGCTGCATGTCATGCTGACGCAGCTCGTTGCCTTGCATTGCATCGGGATAGAAATAAACCAACGAAAGCACTGCGAGTACAGCAACCGAAATGACGAAACCTATAAACGACTTGCTCTTGATGAATGTGCTTAATCCCTTTGACAGCGAAGTGTCAGGGCGCTTGGGGGTTGTGTTGTTGTCCGTTTGGGTCATAACCATTTAAATTATTATGACAAAGTTACAAAAAATTACGTGTTCTACTCCCCACCGCCCCACCAAAAACATCTTAACCCGTAAATACGTGTCCTTGACCATGCAAGCCGCGTTAGGAGCATCGGCGGGATGTGGCGGCTGAATGTTGTGCGTTAGATGCGGATTTGGAGTATCGGTGTGTCGCAAAATATCCGGGATTTATCGCATTTTTGACTAAAAAAGGCCGGTATCGCCCCACTTTCCTGCATTTTTCATCCGATATAGAAATTTTATCGCTATATTTGGCAGATTTCAAAACCAATTCGTTGTCAATGATAATAACTCCCGAATCCTTCAATCTGTTTCTTATCGCCATGGCCGTCACAGCCGTAGTGGTGTTCATCGCGCTTCACTTTGTGGAGGCGGGTTACGGCATGATGTACAATCGCCGCTGGGGAGCGACTGTCGACAACCGCATAGGCTGGGTGGCAATGGAGGCTCCCGTGTTCATCGCTATGCTACTGCTGTGGTGGTATTCGTCACGCCGGTTTGACACGGCACCGTTGGTAATGTTTCTCCTCTTTGAGCTTCATTACTTTCAGCGTTCATTCATTTTCCCGTTGCTGATAAACGGCAAGGGGCGTATGCCGCTTTCAATCATCGCCATGGGAATAACATTCAATGTTCTTAACGCATTGATGCAGGGCGGCTGGATATTCTACATCTCCCCGACCGACCGCTATCCCGACTCATGGCTTCTCACGCCTCAATTCATCACAGGCACGATAATATTCTTTGCCGGAATGGCTATAAACATCCACAGTGACTACATAATACGACATCTGCGCTCACCCGGCGACACGGCCCACTACATACCTCGCGGAGGAATGTTCCGTTACGTGTCATCGGCCAACTATTTCGGCGAAGTCGTGGAATGGACCGGATTTGCCATACTCACCTGGTCATGGGCCGGAGCCGTATTCGCATTGTGGACATTTGCCAACCTTGCACCTCGCGCGGGAAAAATCAACCGCCGTTATGCCTCGGAATTCGGCACCCGGTTCACCTCGCTGAAACTTAAACGCATCATCCCCTTCATATACTAATCCACCACCTGAACATGGAAACGAAAAAGGAATCAATACTATTCACTCCGGCCAATATAGGCCCCGTCACATTGCGCAACCGCACCATACGCTCGGCTGCATTCGAGGGCATGTGCCCCGGAAACAGTCCGTCGCAGCAACTCAAGGACTATCACCTTTCGGTGGCCGAAGGCGGAGTAGGCATGACCACCCTGGCCTACGCCTCGGTGACACGTAACGGGCTCTCGTTTCCGCGCCAACTGTGGATGCGTCCCGAAATAGTGCCTGCGTTGCGCGACATAACCGATGCAATCCATGCCACGGGAGCAAAAGCATCGATACAACTCGGCCATTGCGGAAACATGTCACACAAGTCGACAGCCGGAGAAACGCCCATATCAGCCTCGGGACGATTCAACATATACTCACCCACCCCTGTGCGCAAGATGCGCGAGGACGAAATTATAGCCATGAGCCGGTCATTCGGCGACGCAGTGCGCCTGGCACGTGACAGCGGCATGGACTGCGTGGAAATTCACGCCGGACACGGTTATCTCATCAGCCAGTTTCTGTCGCCCTACACCAATCACCGACGCGATCGCTGGGGCGGTTCGCTCGACAACCGCATGAGATTTATGCGCATGTGCCTCGAAGAGGTCATGAAAGCCGCAGGAAGCGACATGGGCGTAGTGGTTAAGACCAATATGCGTGACGGATTCAAAGGCGGCATGGAGATTGACGACGCTCTCACCGTGGCTCGCGAAATTGAACGCGCCGGCGTTCATGCCATAGTGCTTAGCGGTGGATTTGTCAGCAAAGCCCCCATGTATGTGATGAGAGGCGAGATGCCAATAAAGGCACTCACACATTACATGGACTGCTGGTGGCTGAAGTATGGCGTAAGGGCTTTCGGAAAAATGATGATACCCACAGTGCCCTATCGCGAAACCTATTTCCTCGATGATGCAAAGCTGTTCCGAAAGGAGCTTAAACTTCCGCTCATATATGTAGGCGGTTGCTCGACACGCACAGGCATCGAGCGAGTGCTTGACGAAGGCTTTGAGTTTGTGCAAATGGCAAGGGCCCTCCTCACCATGCCCGACTTCGTAAATCGAATGCGTGACGAAGGCATTGAATCGTCGGGATGCGAGCACACCAACTACTGCATAGGACGAATGTACACGCTTGAGATGGCATGTCACAAGTGCGTGAAGGACCTTCCCCGCTCTCTGTGCCGTGAAATCGAGCAGATTAAAGCCCGCCAGAAGCAATGAACCGCGAAAAACGACTTATAGGGTGCTGGGCCATTGTCACCGGCGCATCGTCGGGCATAGGATTGGAATTTTCGCGACGACTCGCCTCCTTAGGGTGCAATGTCGTCATGATAAGCAATCAGGACACCCTTGAAAAGCGTGCCACCGATTTAGGTGTACTCTATAATGTCAAGGCTCTCCCTTTATATCTCGACCTCACCGACAGCAATGCAGTAGCCTCAATCACGGAGTTCCTTGACAGGCGTGACATCACCCCTCGGCTGCTGATCAACAATGCCGGAATATTTGATTTCAAGGCGGTGAACGACCTCTCGGAAAGCCGCATCAACCTCTATGTCGACCTGCACGTGCGCTCGCTCACGCATCTCAGCCGCACCATAGCACAACGCATGAGCCGTAACGGAGTGAAAGGCTACATCCTCAACATGTCGTCGATGTCGTGCTGGATGCCGATGCCCGGCATAGCCCTGTATTCAGCCACAAAGGCATATATACGCGCATTCTCCCGGGCACTGCGCATCGAGGTTAAGGAGCTCGGCGTATCGGTAACGGTAGCCTGCCCCGGAGGCATCGCCACCAATCTGTTCGGACTGCCGCCCAAACTTCAGCGCCTCGGAGTGAAACTGCATGCGCTCGACACCCCGCAACGATTTGTAAAAAAGGCATTGCGACGCACCCTGCAGGGCCGTGCCCAATACATAAACGGAGGCCTCAACCGCATGGCTATCGTAGCAGTAGCCTCGCTACCCGAATGGGCGCGATTAATCATAAAAACACGTTTACTCGACCGCATCAGCCAATGAACAACAATCCTGTACACATCGTAACGGGAGCCACGGGCGGCATAGGAAGCGCAATTGTCGACCGGCTTATAGAATCGGGAGTGTCGCACATTGTCCTCGCTTGTCGCAATCAAGACCGCGCCAAGGCGATGATTGACCGCCTGTCGCCTTGCAACGTGACGCTCACGGCAATGCAGCTCGACCTCGAGTCATTTGACTCGGTAATCAATTTCGTCATGTCGATAAGGGAGCGTGACATGGCCGTCGACACCATTTTCAACAATGCCGGAACAATGCCCGGAACAATGAAGCTCACCGACGACGGATATGAATCGGCCACCCAGACCAACTTCCTATCCACGGCACTGCTGACACAAATGTTGCTGCCGCGAATAATCAACGGTGGCGCCATAGTGTTTACTACATCCATGACACGACACATTGCGAAACTCCGAACCGACTGGAAACAACATGCCATAACCCATCACAACCGATTCACAACCTACGGGCGCAGCAAACTCATGCTCACGCACTATGCGCTCGACCTCGCGCGTGAACTTGCACCACGCGGCATCCGCGTAAACTGCTCCGACCCGGGAATCGTCGATTCAGGCATAATAACGCTCGGCAACCGTGTAATCGACATGTTGAGCGACAAGTTTTTCCGTCCCTTGATATCGACTCCCGCCCAGGGAGCCGCACCGGCTCTTAATGCGGCCGGCACCCAATTGACAGGACAAATATTCACGCTCAATCACTGCACCCCGATACCCGAAAGCTATCTCCGCAATCCGCTTCACTCAATTGCTTCGGAA
>ENA-OROZ01001334-OROZ01001334.1-human-gut-metagenome-genome-assembly--contig:-NODE-1334-length-23196-cov-2.539043_pt1 | contig 23196 bp, 18 predicted proteins | sample MGYA00242138_ERZ509066 | MGnify/ENA primary metagenome ERZ509066 (study PRJEB26280, sample SAMEA2338691) | human gut metagenome | biome: human gut; feature: human-associated habitat; material: faeces... | reverse complement strand
GACGCAGGATATGAAGTAGATATCGATCTTCCTGGATTCAAGAAAGATGAGATCACTGCAGAATTGAAGGATGGTTATCTGACCGTCAGCGCTGCTAAGGGTCTTGATAAGGATGAGGAAGATAAGAAAGGTCATTATATCCGTCAGGAGCGTTATTCCGGAGCAATGAGCAGAACCTTCTATGTTGGCGAAGATGTAAAGCAGGAAGATATCAAGGCTAAATTTGAAAATGGTATCTTAAGCCTGTCCGTTCCGAAACCGGTTGAGCAGAAGAAGGTTGAAACTTCTAAGCGTATTGCGATCGAAGGTTAAGGAAGCGCGGCAGACAGTGAAAGCTGCCTGCGGTGTTTGGTATCAATGAAAATAACCTGTAGCTGAAAAGGACCGTTGCCTTTACAGAGAGATCTGTGGGGCAGCGGTCCTTTTTTTTGTAACAGGAAATTCATAGGAAGTTCCTGTTACATAAAAAGGCACTGACGTGCCCCAAATGCGCACTCGCGCGAAGATGCAGATTGTCGCAAGCGCCTGCGCGTGGCGCGAGAATGTGCCAAGGCACATTCTTTTATATAAAAGGTACAGCTGCACGTTATTGGTTTATCATAAAATCGGCAGAATACCCCCATTCCTCGTAGGTGGCGGGATGAATGCCACTATAACGATACACAGACAGATGTAAAACGGTAAGCAATTACAATTCTTTCCTTCCCTTTTGTGAAACCATGTGCTATAATTAACACAGAACATATGTTCTGCGCCAATTAGGAAAGGAGAAATCGTTTTGTATTTGACCGTATGCCAGCAGCTAAAGCATCTGTCCAAAGATGAATTCCTCATTCTACGGGAATTATGCCGCACAGCCAAAAACCTGACCAACCAGGCCATCTACCAGGTACGGCAGCATTACTTTGAACATAGCCGGTATCTTCCATATGAGAAAAACTACGCCATCTTAAAGACTTCCGAAAACTATCGGCTGCTGAATTCCAACATGGCCCAGCAGATCCTTAAGGAAGTGGATGGATCTTTTAAGTCTTTCTTCGGTCTGTTGAAACTGGCAAAGCAGGGGAAGTATCCGTTTTCATCCTGCAGGCTGCCCAAATACCTTCCAAAAGACGGCTACGCAACCCTGATCGTCGGGTTTGTAAGACTGAATGGGAACCGGTTTGTCCTTCCGTACTCAGCAGCGTATAAGAAGCATCATAAACCGGTCACCATTACCATCCCGCCGGTCCTGGCAGATAAAACCATTAAAGAGATCCGTATCATCCCAAAAGCAGACGCCAGGTTCTTTGAGATCCAGTACACCTATCAGGTGGAAGCGGCTCAGAGAAATCTGAATCCAACCCATGCACTGGCGATCGACTTCGGGATCGACAATCTCATGACGGCCGTTTCCAACAGAGGGGAAAGCTTCCTCATCGATGGGAAACGCTTAAAATCCATCAACCAGTGGTTCAACAAGCGGAACGCCTGCCTGCAGAGCGTCAAAGACAAGCAGCACTACGGAAAGAAAACAACCAGACGTCAGGCCGTTTTGCAGAGGAAGAGAAACAACCAGGTCCGTGACTACATGGGTAAAGCAGCGAAACAGGTGGTCACCTACTGCATCCGGAACGATATCGGAACCCTGATCGTGGGCTACAATACCACATTCCAGCGCTCCTCAGACCTTGGCAGGCAGATGAACCAGGTCTTTGTGGGAATTCCGTTCGGGATACTCCGCAGGAAACTGAAATATCTGTGTGAAATGAATGGGATCCGCTACGTGGAACAGGAGGAAAGCTATACTTCCATGGCATCCTTCTGGGATCTGGATGAAATGCCCGTATATGGAGAAGCAGGACTTGTGCCACCGGTCTTTTCCGGCCGCCGGATCTGCCGTGGCCTGTATCAGGACCGCTCTGGAAGGCGGATCAACGCTGATGTCAATGGTGCTTTAAATATCATGCGTAAATGTAACATTGTGAGCCTAAGGGCTCTATATGATAGAGGCGATGTGGATACGCCTGTAAGAATAAGGATCGCCTGAGAGCGGGCGGAAACTCAAAGATCAAACTTCTTAAACGGGAGTCCAAGGATTCCCCAGAAGCCCCCACTTCAAATTTCTTCAAAATTAAGTGGTGGGTAATTCACTGTAAAAGTATCTGGCTGTCTATTGTATCCCTAACGCGGACAGTCAGGCATTGGGAAATTACTGAAGATTCTTATAAACCTCAAAGCTCGGCTTCTTATTTCCGTTCACATCGATGAGGCCGAACGCATAATGCGCATCCAGAAGTCCCTGCTCATCCTTCATGCGGTTTAACAGGAATGCCTCAACATATGGATTTGCCTTTGCTGTCTCGTAAGCCTCTTTGATGCACTGAGCCTGGAGATCGAGGCACTGGCCGTTGTGGGCAGGAGAATCGGATGTGAAGCCCTGCTCGGAGAGGATCAGGTGGCGGACCTTTCCTGCCGGGGAGAGCATGTCCGCCTGCTGCATGTAGTCGGTCAGAACGTGGAGGTTCTTCAGGTTGATGATATAAGTATCTGCTTTCTCCAGCGTGTAGATATCATCGGTGAAGACCGGATCCTCGAAGGTCTCCGGATATGCGTGCCATGCGATGCCGTAGTCGGTATCTTTCAGGCGGCTGTTTAACCGCGGGATCATGTCCATAGCGCCGTACTTGAAGCCCTCGACCTGTCCGCAGTTCCAGCGGAAGTCAAACGGGATATAAACATTTGCCAGCTTGTTGGATCCTTTGATGGTGTCATACCAGGTGCGGAAACCCGTCGCGTAGTTGGAGCAGTAGGTATCAATGTCCATCTGACCGATATAGTTCCATGCCTGTCCATCATTGATCTCATTGCCGATGACCCAGTTGGAAACGCAGTCCTTGAATGCCTCTGTGACGCGCTTGGCGGCATCTCTTATGGACTGGACGCCTGCATCGTTTAAGGTGTTGAACGCGTAGTAGCTTGCGCCAGTTGGCTGGGATACCGGAAGAAGGGACGGGCTGTAGCTCGCTGCCGCCCAGTCGTTCAGGACGATCAGTGTCACAGTGACACCCGCCTGATCAAGCTTTGTGTAGAGATCCTGGCAGACAGATAACTGGCTGCTGAATGTCCAGGACATCGGAAAGTTTAAAACGACCTGAGAAGCACCGACCTCGAGAACGTCCGGAATCTGGGCGTGCTCGTTGATCAGAACGCCCTTGATGGACTTTGGAGTCTGGTAGTGGTCGGCATAGGCCGGAACAGCCATAGAAAAACAGAGTGCAGCAGATAATGCGGCTGCAGCGATACGTTTAATCGATTTCATAATAATTCTCACCTCATGTAATGAACCGCAGTGCAGAGACAGCACCGGTGAACAGCGTCCTGCATCCGGGTAATGTTATTACATTTACTATACCGTGAGATGGAATGAAAGTCAATGGGATGGGAAGAGTCGATAGAAGTGTGAAAAATGTGGAGATCATGGGTAAAAAAATAGGAACCGCAGCCGTTCCTGCGATCCCTAAGGGGAGTATGGAAAGTATCAATTTTTTAGGGGGACCCATCGGAGTTGCCTCCGACAGGTATGAGTATGAAAAAGCTTTGTGTGTTCAAGTGTAACACTTGAAACAAAGGCAGGTTATCCTTTCGGATAACGTAATTATATTATATAGACAAAATGTGTCTAAACTGTGAGTAAAAAATTAAAAGAAAGTAAAATTACTTAACGAATAATGAAGAGCCGTATCGAAATATGGCGAAAATTGGCACAGAGACAGACAACAAATCCTGCGCCGAGGATTTCCCGGAGATCTGCCGCATTTTTGCCGAAGTTTGGCAGGAAATTTGAACATAAATTGTCCATAAATATCTGATATACTATATAATAAATTGGTATCAGAGAGGCCAAAAGCTTTTGATCCCAACATCTTGAGATAAGAGAAAAAGAAAACGGGGAGGTTCACAATGAAGAAAGAAAAAATGATATTAGTACCCGCAGCGTTTCTTATGACAGCAATGCTGGCATTTCCGGTTATGGCATCGGAAAAGATCGAGGAGGTCACGATCGATATCAGTGCAGTCCTGACAGATTCCGACAACCTTGAAGTTGAGGCGGAAGTGTCGGATGACGGCTGTTATGTGGATGAGGTGACAGTCACAAATACACCGAGCGGAGACTGGAACGACAGCACAAAGCCGAAGGTAAAAGTTACTCTTGGCGCGGAGAGCGGATATACGTTCTCCACCGGACTCGGTAGATCCGATGTATATCTCGGAAATGATGATCAGACGGTGACATCTGTTTCGAGAAGTACTTCAAAGCTGTCTGTCTATGTGACACTCCCGAAGATCGAAGATATCGACACGGACTATGATTCTGATGATGATATGGAAGTATATGATCTTTTCTGGGATGACAGCTACGGCGGGGTCGCATGCTGGGAGGGATCTGATTCCGCAAAGAAATATCAGGTCCGTTTATATAGGGACGGAAGCGCAGTGGGTTCCACATATACGACAACGAATGATTACTACAACTTCTGCGGTTCCTTCACAAAGAGCGGAAGTTATACGTTTAAGGTAAAAGCGATCCGGGGAAACAACGAGACAAGCTGGCAGGAGTCTGACTCCAAAGATGTCAACAACAGCGAGGCATCCGCAATCTACGCGAACCGCACAGCGGCAGCAAAGTATTACGGCAGCGGTTCCTCGGAATACAACAATCAGACAAGCTCCAGTTCCTCTAACACCGCAGGCGGCGCATGGCTCCGCGATAACAACGGCTGGTGGTGGTGCAACCCGGATAAGACTTACCCGGTTGCGAACTGGAAGCTGATCAACAATGTATGGTATTATTTCAACCAGTCCGGATATATGACAGAGAACCAGTGGGTAATGAACAACAACCGGTGGTATTACTGCGGAGTGTCCGGCGCGCTGGTCAAGAGCCAGTGGGTACAGACGAACGGCGCATGGTACTACTGCGGAGCTGACGGCGCAATGCTCACGAGCCAGATGATCGGCGGACAGTATTATGTTGATAAAAATGGCGTCTGGGTGCAGTAGAATAAAAATTTCAAAAACCCCTTTAAAAACAAAGGTCTTTCGTATATAATAAAAACTGATATTTCGCGCCCTGAATAAAGCAGGGTTTTCTGATAGAGAGATAAGCGAGGCACATCCCACCGATGGGATGTGGAAATGGATTCAGGAGATTTTCAGTTAGAGAGACAGGAGGAAGACGACAATGATGATGTCCAACGACATTGGAATTGACTTAGGTACCGCCAGCATCCTTGTATACATTAAGGGAAAAGGCGTTGTTTTAAAGGAGCCGTCCGTAGTAGCACTGGACAGAGAGACGAATAAAGTAATTACCTTCGGTGAGGAGGCGCGTCTGATGATCGGACGTACTCCGGGTAATATCGTTGCGGTAAGACCGCTCCGTAAAGGTGTAATTTCCGATTATACCGTAACCGAAAAAATGTTAAAATATTTCATTAACAAAGCGGTCGGAAAGAGAACCTTAAGAAAACCGCGTATCGCTGTCTGCATCCCGAGCGGTGCGACAGAGGTTGAGAGAAAGGCTGTTGAGGACGCAACTTACCAGGCAGGTGCCCGCGAGGTCTGCATCATCGAGGAGCCGGTTGCCGCAGCGATCGGTGCTGGAATCGATATTTCCAAGGCATGCGGAAACATGATCGTAGATATCGGAGGCGGTACTGCGGATATCGCAGTGATCTCTCTCGGAGGTACTGTAGTAAGTACTTCTATTAAGACTGCCGGAGATGACTTCGATGAAGCTCTCGTCCGCTATATGAGAAAGAAACATAACCTCTTAATCGGTGAGAGAACCGCTGAGGAGATCAAGATCAATATCGGTGCGGCTTACCGCCGTCCGGAGCTTGTGACGATGGAAGTCCGCGGAAGAAACCTTGTGACAGGTCTCCCGAAGACCATCGTTGTCACATCCGACGAGACACTTGAGGCGTTAAGAGAGCCGGCGATGCAGATCGTAGACGCTGTACACAATGTATTGGAGCGTACCCCACCGGAGCTCGCGGCCGATATTTTCGACCGTGGAATTGTTCTTACCGGCGGCGGATCCCTGATCTCCGGACTTGACGCCCTGATCGAGGAGAAGACCGGAATCACGACAATGATCGCGGAGGAGCCGCTTACAGCGGTTGCGATCGGAACCGGTAAGTTTATCGAGTTCGCACACGGCGGAAAAGGCGCAGAAAAATAAAAAATGGCAACTGTAACAGGCTATGTGGAAAGAATCAAATACCGCAACGAGGATAACGGTTACTCGGTCTTAAGCGTGGCGGACGGGGGAGAAGAATATATCCTCGTCGGCACATTTCCCTATATCAGTGAGGGAGAGCGGATCGAGGCGACGGGCCGGATGGTGGAACACTCCATCTACGGTGAACAGCTTGCGGTGGAGAGCTATGAGATAAAAGCTCCCGAGGACACACTGGCGATTGAACGGTATCTCGGCTCCGGTGCTATCAAAGGCATCGGAGCTGCTTTAGCTAAAAGGATCGTAAAGAAGTTCAAGGCGGACACCTTCCGGATCATGGAGGAGGAGCCGGAACGTCTCGCCGAGGTCAAGGGCGTCAGCGAGCGCATGGCGATGGAGATCAGCAGCCAGGTGGAGGAAAAAAGAGATATGCGTCAGGCCATGGTGTTCCTTCAGCAGTACGGGATCTCCATGAACCTTGCAGTGAAGATCTATCAGCATTACGGTCCGGGAATGTACTCGGTGATCCAGGAAAATCCGTATCAGCTGGCGGACGATATCCAGGGGGTGGGATTTAAGATAGCGGACGAGATCGCGGCGAAGGTCGGGATCTTCACGGATTCCGATTACCGGATCCGCAGCGGACTTTTCTATGCCCTGCTCCAGGCGACGGGAAACGGCCATACATATCTGCCGGAGGAGGAGCTGTTTGCCAATGCGTCGGCACTCTTGAACGTTGAACCGGAGCACATGGAAAAGCATCTGGTGGATCTCCAGATGGAGAAGAAGCTGGTGGTGAAGGAAAAGGATGGGAAACGGATCGTTTACCCGGCACAGTTCTATTATATGGAACTCAATACGGCGAGAATGCTGCATGACCTGAATCTCCACTCGAAGATCGATGAGGACGACGTGAAAAAGCGCCTGAAAAAGATCACGGAGGCGGAGAAGATCGAGCTGGACGAGCTTCAGGAGCAGGCAGTTCTGGAGGCTGTGAGCAATGGTCTCCTTATCATCACCGGAGGTCCGGGAACGGGTAAGACGACCACCATCAATACGATCATCCATTATTTCGACCAGGAAGACATGGACATTCTTCTGGCTGCTCCGACGGGCCGTGCGGCGAAGCGCATGACGGAGGCGACGGGATACGAGGCGAAGACGATCCACCGTCTTCTGGAACTCACCGGGGCGCCTGCCATGGATTCAAAGAGCAGCGGAAATTCTGGGGAGAACCGGCTGGAGGGCATGCATTTTGAGCGGAACGAGGAAAATCCTCTGGACGCGGATGTGATCATCATCGATGAAATGTCCATGGTGGATATCAGCCTGATCCATTCACTCTTAAAGGCGGTGAATGTAGGAACGAGGCTGATCCTTGTGGGCGATGTAAACCAGCTTCCCAGCGTGGGGCCGGGAAATGTTCTGCGGGATATGATCGCGTCGGAGGCGTTCCCTGTGGTGAAGCTCACAAAGATCTTCCGTCAGGCGGCCCAGAGCGACATTATCGTCAATGCCCATAAGATCAACGACGGGGAAACAGTTCCTTTAAATAAGAAGAGCCGTGACTTTCTGTTTATCCGGCGCGATTATCCGGCAGATATTGTGAAGGATATGATGGTCCTCGTGCAGGACAAGCTTCCGAACTATGTCCATGCCGAGATGTCGGATATCCAGATCATGACGCCGATGCGGAAAGGCGCTCTCGGAGTCGAGGCGTTAAATAAGCAGCTTCAGGAGAAGTTTAACCCGCCTGCGCCGAATAAGCAGGAGAAAGAGTCCGGCGGGACGATCTTCCGTGTGGGCGATAAGGTCATGCAGATCAAGAACAACTATCAGATCGAGTGGGAGGTCCGCAACCGCTACGGAATCCCGGTGGATAAGGGCGAAGGCGTTTTCAACGGGGATACGGGGATCATCCGCTCCATCAACAGCTTCGCGGAGACCATGGAGGTGGAATTCGACGAGCGGCGGATGGTGGAGTACAGCTTTAAGCAGTTGGAGGAGCTGGAGCTTGCCTACGCGATCACGATCCACAAATCCCAGGGAAGCGAATATCCGGCAGTGGTGATCCCGGTCCATGCGGGACCACGGATGCTGATGACGAGAAACCTGATCTACACGGCGGTCACAAGGGCGAAAGCCTGCGTCTGCCTCGTGGGAATCCCGGAGGTGTTTCAGGCGATGGTGGATAATGAGGTGGAACAGAAACGGTATTCGGGGCTGAAAGACCGGATTCTGGAGATAACATGAAATTTAATAAAATTCTTGATATTCTATATCCCCGCCGCTGTCCTGTATGCGGGGATATCACAGGCGGTTCCGGGCGGATGATCTGTCCGGACTGCCTTCGGAAACTTTCGTTTGTAAAATCGCCGGTATGTAAAAAATGCGGAAAAGAAATTGAAGATGAGAGCATGGAGTTCTGCCCGGACTGCATGCGCCATCCGCGTGCCTTTGAGTACGGGATTGCCCTGTTAAATTACGATGAGACGGCGAGGCATTCCATGGCGCAGATCAAGTACAATAATAAGAGAGAGTACCTGGATTTTTACGGGACAGCTCTGGCGGCACGGTACGGACGAACAATCCGCCGGATGCAGGCAGATGCCCTGGTCCCGGTGCCGGTCCATGCCACGAGGAAAAAGACCCGGGGATTCAATCAGGCAGAGATCCTGGCACGGGTCATCGGAAAGAAGCTGGGGATTCCGGTGATACCGGAAATGCTGGTGAGAAATAAGAAGACACTGCCGCAAAAGGATCTCTCGGCGGCAGAGCGGCTTAAGAACCTTTCCGGTGCCTTTGCGGCGGGGGAGATCCCGGAGGGGATCAGGAGCGTGATCCTTGTGGATGATATCTATACAACAGGCAGTACCATCGAGGCGTGCGCGAGAGCCCTGCGGGCATCGGGAATCAGCCGGGTCTATTTCGTTGTGATCTGCATGACCGGAGGAAGATAGGACAGGAAAAAAGTGATATGCATACAGGTTATAGAATGAGAGGGAATGCATAAATATGCAAAAATACATGCATAAACGCTTGCTTTTTGTATAGGCCTGTGGTATAGTGGGTCTCATCGAAAAAGTTGCAAATCCGTATTGGGTTAGAGGAGGAAATATTATGAAAAAGGCGATTGCATTATGTTTAACCGCTGCGATGGCAGCATCACTTCTTGCAGGCTGCGGCAGCAAGACTACAGAGACAACGGCAGCAGCAGAGAACAAGACAGAGACAACAGCAGGTGAGGCTGCGGCAGAAAAGAAAGATGAGTCAGCTGGGGTTGTTAAGGTGATCGAATATGATCTTACAGATGAGCAGTATGCATTCGGCGTGGATAAAGACCAGCCGGAGCTGCTTGAGCAGGTAAATGCATTTATCGCAAAGATCCAGGGGGACGGAACCTTCAATGAGATCTGTGATAAATATTTCAGTGACGGCGAGCCGGCTGCAGTAGAATCCGCAGAGTATGATGCTTCTAAGGATCAGCTGGTTGTTGCGACAAACGCGTCCTTTGAGCCGTTTGAGTATGTTGACGGCGACAGCTACAAGGGAATCGATATGGAAATCGCAGCTTTGTTCGCACAGGAGCTTGGCAAGGAGCTTGTAATTGAAAACATGGACTTTGATGCAGTATGCTTATCTGTTGGTCAGCACAAATGCGACATCGCAATGGCCGGCTTAACGATCAACGAGGAGAGAGAAGAATATGTAACTTTCTCCGATCCGTATTATAAAGCATCCCAGAGACTGGTTACACTGGCAGATGATACGGCTTTTGATGACTGTAAGGATGCAGCTTCCGTAGAAGAGGTTCTTAAGGGCTTAAGCGCGAGCGACAAGATTGGCGGACAGCAGGGAACCACAGCACAGTACTTTGTTGAGGGCAGTGATGACTGGGGCTTTGAAGGACTCCCGGCAGAGTGGGTACCGTATAAGAGTGCATCTCTTGCAGTTCAGGATATGATCAACGGCAACGTGAAGTACGTGATCATTGATGCGGCTCCGGCGGAAAGCATCACAAAGGCGATCAACGCAATGCAGTAAAAATATTGGAAACACCGGTCAGAAAAGCGGGGGCAGGATACGGTTCGCTCCCGCTTTTTGACTGTATTGGAACATGGCAGGAAACGCTGTGTTTTTGCTATCTGGAGGTATTATGGGAAACTTCGGGAACAAATGGAACAAGTTTGTACAGATATTTATTGAGAAAAACGGTTACGTCAAAGTTGTGCAGGGTCTGCAGAATACGCTTCTGATCGCGGTAGTCGGCATGATTATCGGTGTTTTGATCGGTACCATCATCGCGACGGTCCGCGTCCTGCCGAAATATAAAACACTTCCGCGGGCGCTGAACGCGGTCTGCAGCTTCTACGTAGGTCTCTTCCGCGGAACCCCGATGGTCGTGCAGCTTCTGATCTTCTACTACGTTATGCTGCCCCTTATGGGGATCAAGCTGCCGGGTGTCCGTGTTGCCATGGTGGTCTTTGGATTGAACAGCGGCGCGTATATTTCCGAGATCATGCGAAGCGTTATCCAGTCCGTTGATCCGGGACAGCTTGAGGCGGGACGTGCAGTCGGTCTTGGTTTTGGTCCTGCGATGATCCGGATCGTGATCCCGCAGGCAGTGAAGAATATTCTTCCGACTCTGGGCAATGAGTTTATTGCCCTGATCAAGGAAACCTCCGTTGTCAGCTTTGTCGGCGCGGCGGATCTTTATGTTGCCTTCAACTATATCGGAAGCAACAGCTACGAGTTCATGGTCCCGTATCTTGTCATGGCGGCGATCTACATCGTTCTCGTGCTGGTGATCTCAATTCTTGTTAAACTGATGGAAAGGAGCCTGAAGAAGAGTGATAGACGTCATTGATCTGAAAAAAACATTTGGTGATCTGGAAGTCCTGAAGGGAATCAATGTGACCATCAATAAAGGTGACATCGTTGTAGTCATTGGTCCGTCCGGCTCCGGAAAAAGTACATTTTTAAGATGCTTAAACTGTATGGAAGATCCGACCTCCGGCAGCATCATTTTTAACGGCGTAGATATCGCCGATATGCGCGTGGACATCAATATCCACCGCCGCCATATGGGTATGGTATTCCAGCACTTCAACCTGTTCAACAATATGACTGTGATCGAGAATATCATGATGGCACCGGTCTATGTGCGCTGTAAAGAGTTAAAGAAGGCAAAGAGAAAAGGAACGCTGGCACCTGATGCGCCGAAAACGAAGGCAGAGATCAAGGCACAGGCGAGAGAGGAAGCCCTTGAGCTGTTACGCCGCATCGGCCTTGAGGATAAAGCAGACGTTTACCCGTCCACGCTTTCCGGCGGACAGAAGCAGCGTGTGGCCATCGTCCGCGCGCTGGCGATGAAACCGGATGTGATCCTCTTTGACGAGCCGACGAGTGCCCTTGACCCGGAGATGGTAGGCGAGGTACTGGATCTCATGAAGGAGCTTGCGAACGAGGGAATGACCATGGTCGTTGTCACCCACGAGATGGGCTTTGCGAGAGAGGTTGCAAACCGCGTGCTGTTTATGGATCAGGGAAAAATTCTCGAAGAAGCTCCACCGGAAGAGTTCTTCGCGCATCCGAAGAATGAGAGAACAAAGGAATTCTTATCGAAGGTCCTGTAAATATTAGATAATGAAAAGCTTCTTGTTGCCTGAAAGATGGAAACGAGAGGCTTTTTTTATTTACGATCGATTTTCTATCTGAATCTCAATTCACCGAAATAATCGGGACGGTGAAAATCGGGCTTTTCGATAGGTATCGGCGACCAGCTCAAATAATGAGGCAAAGACGATCCGTCGGCACATTTATAGAAATTAGCCGAGAGACTCTCCGGCAACTGCCCGCCGTCAAGCCCTATAAGTTCAAAAGGTATGGCGACCAATAAATTCCACGAGAAAAGCCCCTCCATCTCACAAAACGGTTTATTACCGACCGACGAATAACGTTTGATTTTAGCCATTTTATCGGCTGAGAAGTGCTCGGCATCTTCCCGCCCGGTGCGACGGGCAGCCAAAGCCGTTCCTATACAGTTGAACTCGAAATTATAATAATACTTCTCACCCGGTATCTGCACGAAAAACTCTACGCAGCTATCCTCCCAGACAGGAGAATTATCGGTACTGTTCACAGCCCGCAAATAATTGCCCTTTACAAAATAATTGATGTAGAGACACTCCTTATCACGAGCTATATAAAAAGAGGTAATAGGCTTATACGGAAACTCGTTCGGCCAATCGACGCAATCTATCGCCTGCCGCACACCCTGTGCCTCCAAAATCTCGGAAACCTGCGACAAAGGTTTGTCGCACAATCCGGCAACAAATGGAACTTCAATAACTTTTTTCATGATGTTTATAAATTATACAAAAAATAATCTTTTATTCCCCAAACAAATCCCACAATAGACATAATAATGATGATAATCCCGATTCCCCTATTTATTAACCAAATACTACGCACATTAAAACGGGCACGAACCTTATTGATGACGTAAGTTATCAGGAACCACCAACTGACAGCTCCTAACAAAATAGACAGATAACCCACCACATGATGCCCCAATTGTGATTCGGGCAAGAAAAAATTAAACCGGGCAAATAGGCCTATATAAAGAAATAATATCAGAGGATTGGAAAAAGTCAATAAAAACGCCGTAATGAAATCCTGCGTAAACGTATTGATGGAAGAATTGGCTTTACGAATATTCTTGGCCGGATTCTGGCGATACAGATACAACCCGAACCCCACCAAAACCAAACTGCCCAAAATCTGCAAAATATTTTGATTAGCCTCTATAAAATCGATGACGATAGACATGCCTAAGCCCGTAAGCAATGCATATATCAAATCGGATAATGCAGCACCCAATCCTGTCACGAAGCCCGACCATCGCCCTTTATTCAACGTACGCTGTATACACAATATCCCTATCGGTCCCATCGGCGCCGACACCAATATGCCTATGGCTAAGCCTCGAATTATAGTATATAGCGTTAAGTCCATAAAGTCTAAAAACTACCTTATTCTATTGAAATACGGTATAAATCACAAAATAGTATGACATTGACACAAAATAAATTTCATTTTTGCTCCTGTAAAACAAAAGCTCACCTCTATTGTCCGTCAAAAACGGCATAAGAAAAAGGCAAACCCCTATTTTCTTGAAGATGCCTATGCACAACCTATTCTCGATTCGTGAAGCAAAGATAGTGAAAGGTGAGCGCAGAGACAAACGGAAATCGCATTTCCGACTTGGCTATGCCGAACCGCATCCTATTTTCGCATACTGTGCAAAGATAATGAAAGGTGAACACAGAACAAAATTTATTTTAGTTCTGTTGAACAGCCGCCTATCTTATTTTATCGAACATAGGCAAGGTTGGACACAGCAAAAAGGCATACATCAACCACAACGCAAAAATGCCCCTATATTCGACCGTACCAAATACAGAGAAAAGACTCGTCCTCCTCTTCCCTCATTTGAGAGTCTCGTTGAGTCACCCCCTCCCCTATACTCGAAAAATCGAACATCAAGGAATAATATCCAAAAATTAGGAACTGTTTTGTCCTATTTTTTTTGAGTGGACGAGGGTTTTTCCTTAATTTTGCAACGAAAATAAATACGTTTTCTTTGTCTCGATTTTTCAGTCGGGAAAAAGAAAAACAGACATGCCACTAAAAAACAAGACACAATGGTCATTTTTTTCAAAACCTCCGTTCAAAACATTATTGCAGTTCAGGCCGATCACAGCTTTTCGGCAGATGAGACTAAAAAATTATCGTGGCTTTTCGACAATGCCGAGCTTCTCCCTGCTTCAACGTTGAAGGGCTGGTTTATCGGGCCCCGTAAAGAGATGATTACCCCGTGGAGCACCAATGCCGTAGAGATTACTCAAAACATGGGACTCACCGGTATCTCTCGCATCGAGGAATTTTTCCCTGTAACAGACGGTTCTGCCGAATTCGACAAAATGCTACAACGGTTGTACAACGGTATCGACGGTAAAATTTTCGACATCGACAAACAACCCGATCCCATTGTGTACATCGACGATCTTGCCGCATATAACGAACAGGAAGGTCTGGCCCTCAGCCCCGACGAAATAAACTATCTGAACGACCTAAGTAAAAAAATCGGACGGAAACTAACCGACAGCGAAGTTTTCGGATTCTCGCAAGTCAATTCCGAGCACTGCCGTCATAAAATTTTCAACGGTGTCTTCATCATCGACGGTCAAGAAAAAGAAAGTTCTCTTTTTAAATTGATAAAAAAGACCTCGGAATATAATCCCAATCGGTTGGTTTCGGCATACAAAGATAACGTGGCTTTCAATGCCGGACCTACCGTCGAGCAGTTCGCTCCGATAAATCCCCAACAACCCGACTTTTTCGAAATAAAAGATATCAAAACAGTCATCTCGTTAAAAGCCGAGACACACAATTTCCCCACGACCGTAGAGCCCTTCAACGGAGCTGCCACCGGTACGGGAGGTGAAATACGCGACCGACTCGGTGGCGGACGTGCCAGCCTACCTATTGCAGGAACGGCAGTTTATATGACGGCCTATCCCCGTACGGAAGAAGGACGGGAATGGGAAGAAGGTTCCATGCAACCTCGTCCGTGGCTTTATCAAACGCCCGAACAAATATTGATTAAGGCCTCTAACGGAGCTTCTGATTTCGGAAACAAATTCGGACAACCCCTCATCTGCGGCTCCCTGCTCACATTCGAGCACGCCGAGAACGGTAAAAAATTTGCTTTCGACAAAGTCATTATGCTCGCCGGCGGTGTAGGATTCGCCAACATGCGAGACGCACTTAAAGGCACGCCCGTAGCCGGGGAAAAAGTAGTGGTAATGGGTGGTGACAACTATCGTATCGGTATGGGTGGAGGAGCAGTCTCATCGGTAGAAACCGGACAATACGACAATGCCATTGAGCTGAACGCCGTACAACGAGCCAATCCTGAAATGCAAAAACGAGTATCCAACGTCATTCGGGCGATGTCCGAAGCCGAGGAAAATCCCATCGTCTCGATTCACGACCACGGAGCCGGAGGCCATTTGAACGCACTTTCCGAGTTGGTAGAAGAAACTGGCGGATTGATTCACATGGATCAACTGCCCGTCGGCGACCCCACCCTATCGGCCAAAGAAATCGTAGGTAACGAAAGTCAGGAACGTATGGGTATCGTCATTCGGGAAGAAGACATCGAGCACATTCGTCAAATCGCCGACCGTGAACGGGCTCCGTTCTATGTAGTTGGCGAAACCACAGGCGACCATCGCTTCGTATTCGAACAGACCGATGGTGTTAAGCCCATCGACTTGGCGATGGAAGACATGTTCGGGAAAGCTCCCCGTACCGTCATGACAGACAGAACAGTCGAAGAAACTTACGAAGACGTAACATACGATCAAACGCAACTCGACGAATACGTAGAACGAGTGCTCCAACTCGAAGCAGTCGCTTGTAAAGACTGGCTCACCAACAAAGTGGACCGTTCCGTTACCGGAAAAATTGCCCGCCAACAATGTCAGGGAGAGATACAACTCCCATTGAGCGACTGCGGAGTAGTTGCCCTCGACTATCGGGGACGCGCCGGTATCGCCACCTCTATCGGCCATGCGCCGCAAGCGGCATTGGTCGATCCCGCCGCAGGATCTATTCTCTCCATCGCCGAAGCCCTCACCAATATCGTTTGGGCTCCGCTCTCCGAAGGTTTAGACAGCGTTTCGCTTAGTGCCAACTGGATGTGGCCCTGTAAAAACGAAGGCGAAGACGCCCGCCTATATCGGGCAGTCGAAGCATGCAGCGATTTTGCCTGCTCGCTCGGAATCAATATCCCCACCGGAAAAGACAGTCTGTCCATGACTCAGAAATACGGAAAGGACAAAGTCTATTCGCCCGGTACGGTCATCATCTCGGCAGGAGCTGAAGTCTCGGATATACGCAAAGTCGTATCTCCCGTCCTCCGCACGGGAATCGACAGTACGGTCTACTACATCGATTTCTCGTTCGACAAGCTCAAATTAGGAGGATCGGCGTTCGCCCAATCGCTCGACAAAATAGGAAAAGAAGTTCCCACCGTACAAGACAGCGAATACTTTGCCAACGCGTTCAATGCCGTCCAAGAATTAATTAACAAAGAGTTGATTCTGGCAGGACACGATATCTCCGCCGGTGGTATGATAACCACGATGCTCGAAATGAATTTTGCCAATACCGAAGGCGGTTTGGAAGTTTCGTTGGACGAAATCCCCAAAAAAGACCTTGTTAAGATATTGTTCAGCGAAAACCCGGGTATCTTGATTCAAGTAGAAAAAACCGACGAAGTCGAAAAGATATTGAAAAAAGCCGGCGTAGCGTTTATTCGTCTGGCTCGCCCCTGCGACGAACGCCATCTGCTCATACACAAAGACGGAGCCGATTATCAATTCTTCATCGATCATTTGCGCGACGTATGGTTCGAGTCGTCCTATCTGCTCGACTGCAAACAAAGCGGAGAAAAAGCAGCCAAAGACCGCTTCCTCAACTACAAGGAACAACCGCTGCAATTCCATTTCCCCGATTCGTTCACGGGAACGCTCGCCCAATACGGTATCTCGGCCGATCGTCGCACACGATCCGGTGTGAAAGCAGCCATCATTCGTGAGAAGGGTGTTAATGGAGATAGAGAAATGGCCTATTCGCTCTATTTGGCGGGATTCGATGTGAAAGACGTGCACATGACCGACCTCATCAGTGGCCGCGAAACGCTCGACGATATCAACATGATTGTATACTGCGGTGGATTCTCAAATTCCGATGTACTCGGTTCGGCAAAAGGCTGGGCAGGAGGATTCCTTTGGAACGAAAAAGCCAAAGCTGCACTCGACCGTTTCTACAACCGCCCCGACACCCTGAGTCTCGGTATTTGCAACGGCTGCCAGCTCATGGTAGAATTGGGACTGCTCACCCCCGACCACGAACAAAAGCCCAAAATGCGACACAACGATTCGCACAAATTCGAATCTCAGTTCATCGGATTGACAATTCCCGAAAACAACTCTGTCATGTTCGGCTCGTTATCGGGTTCGAAACTCGGTATATGGGTTGCCCACGGAGAAGGTAAATTCGAGTTGCCTTACGACAAAGAAAGATACAATATCGTAGCCCAATACACCTACGATGCTTATCCGGCAAATCCCAACGGATCGCCTTACGGTATAGCCGGTATCACGTCGGCCGACGGCCGCCATTTGGCCATGATGCCCCACCTCGAACGAGCCATATTCCCCTGGCAGTGCGGACATTATCCTGCCGACAGAAAAACCGACGAGATTACCCCGTGGATCGAGGCTTTTGTCAATGCCCGCAAATGGGTTGAACACCACACCAAATAAAAAGTATATTCCGCAGGGCGGGAGGGAAACAATGTCCCTCTCGCTCTGTTCGTTTAATCAAATAATAATCAACACGACAACATTACATTATGGGAGGATTTTTTGGTACCATAAAAAAAGAATCTTGCGTTACCGACCTTTTTTATGGCGTAGATTACAACTCGCACTTAGGTACGAAACGTGCCGGTATCGTGACGTATGAAAATGGCGTTTTCAAACGGGCGATCCACAATATAGAAAACTCCTACTTCCGCTCGAAATTCGAAGCCGAACTGCCCGAATTCTCTGGTAATTCGGGAATCGGTGTCATCAGCGATACCGATGCACAACCCATCATCATCAGTTGCCATTTGGGAAAATTCGCCATCGTTACCGTCGCCAAAATAAACAACGTAGAAGAACTCGAAAAAGAACTACTGGCGAGCGGAAACCATTTCAGCGAACACAGTAACAATATCATCAACCAATCCGAATTGGTTTCGATGATTATCAGTCAAGGAAAAGACTATGTCGACGGCATCCGCTTGGTACAGGAAAAAATCAAAGGGTCTTGTTCCATGCTTTTACTCACCGAGCAAGGCATTATCGCCGCTCGCGACAAATACGGTCGTTCGCCTATCCTCGTCGGACGGGGAGATAACGGCTACGCCGTATCGTCCGAAACATGCAGCTTCCCGAACCTCGGATACGAACTCTGTTACGACATACGTCCCGGAGAAATCGTCCGGTTGACAGCCGATGGTTATGAATCGCTCAACCAGCCCGGTAAAAAAATGCAGATATGCTCCTTCCTATGGGTATATTACGGATATCCCGCCTGCGAATACGAAGGGAAGAATGTCGAAGAGATGCGCTTTCACACTGGCTTCGAAATGGGTAAAAAAGACGACATCGAAGCCGATTTCGTCTCCGGCATCCCCGATTCCGGTGTAGGCATGGCTCTCGGATATGCCGTAGGTAAACAAATTCCCTACCGGAGAGGTATCGTCAAATATACCCCCACTTGGCCTCGCAGCTTCACCCCTTCCAATCAAGCCATGCGCGAGCTGGTAGCCAAAATGAAACTCATACCCAACAAAAGCATGCTCGACGGAAAACGGGTCGTATTCTGCGACGACTCCATCGTCCGCGGTACGCAACTGAGAGACAATGTATCCGATCTCTACCGCTATGGAGCCAAAGAAGTTCACATGCGCATCAGTTGCCCCCCTCTCCTGTACCCGTGTAAGTTTCTTAACTTCACGGCCTCCAAAAGCGAAATGGAGCTTATTACCCGTCGCACCATCGCCGAGATAGAGGGTAACCCCGATGAAAATGTCGCAGCTTATGCACGCACCGGGTCGCCCCAATACAATTGTATGGTAAACTGCATTTGTAAAAAGCTGAACATTACCTCATTAAAATTCAACCCGTTAGAAACACTGGTCGAATCGATCGGGCTTCCTAAGGAATGTATCTGCACGCACTGTTTCGACGGCAGCAGCTACGAATAAGCCCGTCAGAACCGAATAAAACCTCGGCCCGTTATGCCGTCCGATCATCTGTTCTCGCCGGACGGCATAACGGTTTTTTCGCCTAAAAGATTGAAAATAACAATCATTTTTGTAATTTTGCGAGTCAATGAATCGACACAGAATATACGAATATTTATAAATCATAAATCTCACATTAAATTATGAGTCTTAAAATCGTAGTATTGGCAAAACAAGTGCCCGATACCAGAAATGTGGGGAAGGATGCCATGAAAGAGGACGGAACGATCAACCGTGCCGCCTTGCCTGCTATCTTCAACCCCGAAGATTTGAATGCCTTGGAACAGGCTCTGCAACTGAAAGAACAAAACCCGGGATCGACGATTACCCTGCTTACAATGGGTCCTCCTCGTGCCGCCGAAATTATTCGGGAAGGTTTATTCCGTGGAGCGGACGGAGGTATCGTATTGACCGACCGTGCCTTTGCCGGAGCCGACACATTGGCTACGTCTTACGCACTATCGTGTGCCGTACGCAAAATCAAAGATTATGATATTATCTTGGGAGGTCGTCAAGCCATCGATGGCGACACGGCTCAGGTAGGCCCTCAAATCGCCGAAAAATTGGGAATCCCCCAAGTCACCTATGCCGAGCAAATTCTGAACATAGAAAACGGAAAAGCCACCGTGAAACGTCGTCTCGAACGCGGGGTAGAAACCGTCGTAGTTCCCCTGCCCGCAGTCATCACGGTCAACGGTTCGGCCGATGAATGCCGTCCTCGCAACGCGAAGCTCATACAACGTTACAAATACGCCAAGACACCGAGCGAAAAACAAGGACTGAGCGAAGAATGCTTGAAACTCTATGAACAGCGTCCGGCCCTCAACCTTTACGAATGGAGTGTAAACGATGTCGATGCCGACCTCGATCAAGTAGGTCTTGCCGGTTCTCCCACCAAAGTAAAAGCCGTACAAAACGTTGTATTCCAAGCAAAGGAAAGCAAACGACTCACGGCTGCCGATAACGAAATCGAAGACCTTGTCAAAGAATTGATCGCCAACCACACGATTGGTTAATGCCCGTGTACTATGAACTAAAAAACTAACGATTATGAACAATCTGATTGTATATTGCGAAATAGAAGACGGCATCATCGCCGATGTGAGCCTCGAACTGCTCACAAAAGGTCGCTCGCTGGCCAATCAACTGAATTGTAAACTCGAAGCACTGGTGATCGGTAGCAACCTCGACGGTGTGGAAAAACAAGTATTCCCCTATGGAGTCGATACCGTCTATACAGTAGACGATCCTCGCCTCTACCCCTACACCTCATTGCCACATACGTCGGTATTGGTAAATTTATTCAAAGAACAGAAACCTCAGGTTTGCCTGATGGGAGCCACCAGTATCGGTCGCGACCTCGGTCCGCGGGTTTCTTCTTCGCTGCACAGCGGACTCACGGCCGACTGCACCGCATTGGAAATAGGTCCCCACGAGGACAAAAAGAACAATAAGACCTACGAAAATCTGTTGTATCAGATTCGTCCCGCTTTCGGAGGCAACATCGTAGCGACGATCGTTAACCCCGAATGCCGTCCTCAAATGGCAACGGTTCGCGAAGGCGTGATGAAAAAAGAAATTTACGATCCCGCTTACAAAGGAGAAGTTGTTAAACTGGATCCGAAAAAATACGTTTCCGACACCGACTTTGTGGTAGAAGTCATCGATCGCCAGATGGAAAAATCCAAAGCCAACGTCAAAGGCGCATCCATCATCGTAGCCGGCGGTTACGGTATGGGATCGAAAGAAAACTTCGACATGCTGTTCGACTTGGCGGCTACATTGGGAGCCGAGGTAGGAGCTTCCCGCGCTGCGGTCGACGCCGGATACATCGAGCACGAACGTCAAATCGGCCAAACCGGTGTCACGGTTCGCCCCAAGCTCTATATCGCCTGCGGTATCTCTGGACAGATACAACACATCGCCGGTATGCAAGACAGCTCCATCATCATCTCTATCAACAGCGATCCTAACGCACCTATCAATACGATAGCCGACTATGTGATCACGGGTACAGTCGAAGAAGTAATTCCGAAGCTGATCAAATATTATAAGAAAAACTCCAAATAAAACATATTTTCGATTCTGTCGATAAGACAAAGTCTTGTGACAAATCAAAGATAGAGAGTTAAATTATAATACAATAAATAATACAGAACAATGGCTAATTTTTATTTAGATAACAGTGATCTCAAACATCACTTGAACCACCCGCTCATGAAGAAGCTGGTGGCTTTACGGGAACGGAATTACTCCGATGCCGAAAAATATGACTATGCGCCCTTCAATTTCGAAGATGCCATGGATAGTTATGAAAAAGTGCTCGAAATAGCAGGCGAGATAAGCGGCGAAATCGTTGCAGCCAATGCCGAAGACGTAGACCACGAAGGTCCGCACGTTGTCGACGGACATGTCGTATATGCCAAAGGCACGCAAAAAAACCTCGACGCTCTGGTAAAAGCCGGATTGATGGGTATCTCTATCCCCCGTCGCTACAACGGGCTTAATTTCTCGTTGGTTCCCTACATCATGGCTGCCGACATGGTAAGCCGCGCCGATGCCGGATTCGTAAACATCTGGGGATTGCAAGACTGCGCCGAAACCATTTACGAATTTGCCAATGAAGAACAAAAGCAAAAATACCTGCCGCGCGTTTGCGCCGGCGAAACTATGGCGATGGACCTCACCGAACCCGATGCCGGTTCCGACTTGCAAGCCGTCATGCTCAAAGCCACATACAGCGAGGCCGACGGTTGCTGGTATCTCAACGGAGTGAAACGGTTCATCACCAACGGTGACGGACACATTGCACTCGTGCTGGCCCGTTCCGAAGAAGGAACCAAAGACGGACGCGGACTCTCCATGTTCATCTACGACCGCAACGACGGCGGTGTAACCGTTCGCCGTATCGAAAACAAAATGGGTATCAAAGGGTCTCCCACCTGCGAATTGGTGTTCAAAAATGCCAAAGCCGAACTCTGCGGAAGCCGCAAATTGGGTCTTATCAAATACGTCATGGCATTGATGAACGGAGCCCGTCTTGGTATCGCCGCACAATCTGTCGGCGTTTCCGAAGCGGCATACCGTGAAGCCATTGCCTATGCACGCGACCGCAAACAATTCGGGCAAGCCATCATCGAGTTCCCCGCCGTTTTCGAAATGATCTCTTTGATGAAAGCCAAACTCGACGCTTCACGCTCGCTGCTTTACGAAACGACACGATTCGTAGACATGTACAAAGCATACGAAGACATTGCCAAAGAACGCTCGCTCGAACCCGAAGAACGTGCCGAAATGAAAGCCTACCAAAAACTGGCCGACGCATTCACCCCTATGGCGAAAGGCATGTCCAGCGAATTCTGCAATCAAAACGCCTATGACTGCGTGCAAGTACACGGAGGGTCCGGTTTCATGAAAGACTACGCTTGCGAACGCATCTACCGCGATGCCCGCATCACTTCTATCTACGAAGGAACCACCCAGTTGCAAGTCGTGGCAGCTATTCGCCACGTCACCACCGGCACATATCTGCATCAGATCGAAGCATACGAAGCTGCTGAAATCGCGCCCGAACTAGAACCTCTGCGCGACCGCCTCAAAGCTATGAAAGCCGCCTACGTAAAAGCTGTCGAAACCGTCACTGCAACGAAAGACAACGAATACATCGACTTCCAAGCACGCCGCATGGTCGAAATGGCCGGCCATGTCATCATGGGCCACCTCCTGCTCAACGATGCCACTCGTAACGAATCGTTCCGGCAGTCGGCCGAAGTATACATTAACTTCGGCGAAGCAGAAGTTGCCAAACACGCCGCGTTTATCGAACGCTTCAATCCCGAAATGATAGCCGCTTATCGCAAATAAACGCAACATTTCATATCATTCGAGGAGGTATCCCATTTATCTGGGATACCTCCTTTTTTATATCGGAAATAAAGCCAAACGAAAATTCAGTATGATTCCACTTCTTCCCTGCCGTGCCCCGCTGCATTGCGGGGTGTGGCTCATAAAATCGGAGCAGAAGCGAAAAAGAAATACATCT
>ENA-OROZ01001326-OROZ01001326.1-human-gut-metagenome-genome-assembly--contig:-NODE-1326-length-23377-cov-3.142098_pt1 | contig 23377 bp, 19 predicted proteins | sample MGYA00242138_ERZ509066 | MGnify/ENA primary metagenome ERZ509066 (study PRJEB26280, sample SAMEA2338691) | human gut metagenome | biome: human gut; feature: human-associated habitat; material: faeces... | reverse complement strand
GGTCTCCGACCAGCTCTTCGTGATCCAGTCGAAGATCATCCAGCGGCTTGCCGCAAACGGTCCCTGCGTGATCATTGGCAGATGCTCCGATGTGATCGTCGAGGACGCTTTCCGCATCTTTATCTGCTCCAGCTTCAAAAAGCGTGTGGAGCGGATCCAGGGGCTTGAGAAGGAGCCGGAGGATCTTAAAAAGCTTGAAAGCCGCATCCGCGCTGTGGACGCAAAGCGCCGGGATTACTACCAGTATTACAGCGGAAATGAGTGGGGCAAACCGAAGAACTATGACCTCTGCTTAAACAGCGGTACACTTGGAATCGAGCGGTGTGTGGAGATCATTGCGAATTCAGTCACTTTGGGATAGCAGGAATTTTCTTTATCGCATAAAAGCGTAAAACTTCAACTTATTGAATTTTCCTGTTGACAAATCCGCCGGACAGCGCTATGATAGCTTCAGCAGCCGGAGAGAATGAATCCGGCGGTAATCTTCAGAGAGGAGAACAGCAGATATGAAGAACCAGATGATGAATCTTTTTGCATCCTATTCTTTTTATTATTTTCCGGGCTATTATTACTGCGCGGACTGTTTCTGCTGCAAAAAACAACCCTCTCCGACCGAAGGGCTTTAGATCCTTCGGAAACGTAAAAGAAAATGCGGAGCCGGTGTTTGCGATTGCAGCAGACACCGGCTTTTTTGTTTCCGGATACCCTCAAACGTGTGCATGAAGCAATTCCTGCTTTTCGGCTACGGTACCAGCCGAATACAGGAATATCCATTTTCCAGAGCGTTTTTATAAAGCAAACCCAACCTAAACCTGTCATATAAAGGAGAATAGGATTATGATCATTATTTTAAAGAGAAATGCCAACAAAGAGAAAGTAGAGAATTTAAAGACAGAGCTTGTAAATCAGGGATTTAAGCTCCATCTCTCCGAAGGAACCGAGGCCTCCCTCATCGGTCTCATCGGTGACACAAGCCGGATCCATGAAGACTGGTTAAAGGCCAACGACGTCGTTGAGGATGTCCGCAGGATCCGTGAGCCGTATAAGAAGGCAAACCGCTCCATGCACCCGGACGACACAGTCATCGATGTCTGCGGCAGAAAGATCGGCGGCGGCAGCTTTCAGGTCATCGCAGGCCCCTGCTCCATCGAGACAAAGGAACAGATCACAGAAGTTGCTGAGGACGTAAAGCGTTCCGGTGCAGCCTTCCTCCGCGGCGGTGCTTTCAAACCGAGAACTTCCCCGTACGCGTTCCAGGGTCTTCACGAGCAGGGTCTTGACCTTCTCTTAGAGGCAAAGAAAGCCACCGGTCTCCCGGTAGTCACAGAGATCATGAGCGCGGAACATCTTCCGCTCTTTGACGACGTTGACATCATACAGGTCGGCGCAAGAAACATGCAGAACTTCGATCTGTTGAAACAGTTAGGACAGGTAGACCGCCCGATTCTTCTGAAACGTGGTCTAAACGCTACCTACGAAGAGTGGCTGATGTCTGCAGAATACATTATGGCATCCGGAAATCCAAATGTTATCCTCTGCGAAAGAGGAATCCGTACCTTCGAGACTTATACCAGAAATACACTGGATCTTCAGTCTATTCCGGTAGTAAGAAAACTCAGCCATCTTCCGGTAGTTGTAGACCCGAGCCACGCAGGAGGAAAATGGTGGCTGGTTGATCCGATGGCAAAAGCATCAGTTGCGGCAGGAGCGGACGGGCTGATCATCGAAGTACATAACAGTCCGGAAACGGCACTTTGTGACGGAGCACAGTCGCTGAAACCGGAAAAATATGATACACTGTTAAAAGAGATTACCGGAATCGCAAAAGCAGTCGGTAAAGAAATGTAAAAAACAGCAGCCTGGGAGGAACAAAACGATGAAAATGACGGTAGATTTAAAGGAACACAGCTATCCGATCTATATTGAAAGAGGAATTCTGAAAGAAGCAGCAGAAAGAATAGCGGAAGTGTATCAGGGATCAAAGATCATGATCATTTCCGATGACAGAGTTTATTCTTATTACGGAGAAGCGCTTAAGAAAAATCTTTCTGAAAAATATGAGTGTGCGGAAACCGTGATTCCACATGGAGAACCGTCAAAAGCATTCGAAACCCTTCCGGGGGTATACAGTTCTCTTCTGGAAGCAAAGATTTCCAGAACAGACCTGATCGTTGCACTTGGCGGTGGAGTGGTAGGAGACCTTGCCGGATTTGTGGCAGCGACCTTTCTTAGAGGAATCAAGTTCGTACAGATTCCAACTTCCATTCTTGCACAGGTAGATTCTTCTGTTGGTGGAAAAGTTGCAGTCGATCTTCCGCAGGGTAAGAACCTGGTAGGTGCTTTTTATCAGCCGAAGATGGTACTGATCGATCCGGATGTGCTGGAAACCTTGCCGGATCGTTACGTGACGGATGGCATGGGGGAGATTATCAAATACGGATGCATCAAAGACCGCAAGCTTTTTGATCTTCTGGAAAAATGCGGATGCTATGAGAATCTGAAAGAGCATTTAACTGATGTGATCGCAACCTGTGTCGATATCAAACGCCGTGTTGTGGAAGAAGACGAGTTTGATACCGGAGAGAGGATTCTCCTGAACTTCGGACATACCCTTGCCCACACCATTGAGCAGCACTTCCACTATGAAAGAGAAAGCCACGGTGAAGCCGTAGCCATCGGAATGTACCAGATCACAAAGATTGCTGAAGAGAAAGGACTCACCAAAAAAGGCGAAGCCGAGCACATCCGGAAAGTCCTGGAAGCTTATAAACTTCCGGTAAAAGCCGATGTCCCACTCCTACAGCTTACCGAAGCAATCAAGCTGGATAAAAAAACACTGAATAATAAATTAAAAGTCGTCCTTCTCCATGAAATCGGAGATTCCTATACATACCCGACCGGACAGGAATTCTTTGATGGGGACAGGACAGTATAAGTAAATACGATAAATAAGAATGCCGTAAAACCATGAAAGATATTGGTTTTACGGCATTTTAGTTAATTTCTGCGCATATGCCATAATAGCTTGACACCATATATGACACCATTCATAATAAAAGGAGAGATAAATAATGTCAAAATGGGATAAACTGATAATGCAGATATGTAATTTATCAAAAGACATCCGGTTTGATGAACTGCGGAAAGTGTTGGAAAGCTATGGTGATGAAATGAATTCGCCCAAGGGAGGAAGCAGTCATTATACATTCAGAAAGTGTGGCTGTATGCCAGTTACAATACCAAAGCATGAACCGATCAAAAAAGTATATGTAGAAATGGTAAGACAGATAGTAGAAAGTGAGACGAGGAAAGATGAAAACGCTGAATGAATATATGAAAATGCCTTATCGAATGGAAATTGTAGAGGATGAAGAGGAAGGTGGATTTGTAGTTTCATATCCAGATTTGCCAGGGTGTATTACCTGTGGCGAGACAATAGAAAGTGCAGTGCAAAATGCATTAGATGCAAAAAGAATTTGGATTGAAGCAGCATTAGAAGAAAGAATTGAGATATATGAACCAGACAGCTTGGAAAATTATTCTGGACAGTTCAAATTAAGGATTCCAAGAAGTCTCCATAGATCTCTAGCAGAACACTCTCAAAAAGAAGGAATTAGTATGAATCAATACTGTATATATCTTCTTACAAAAAATGATGCAGTATTTTCAAAATAATATGATATAAAAAAGAGCTTCTTGTTTGCCAGAAAAGTAAAAATATACTAACAAACAGCCGCAAGAGAACCATAAAACAGGACAGATTCCATTTTTGTGCAATGGAGATGAAACTCAAAAATCGTGGAAGCCATTGCTGAACACGATTTTCGCTTTCAGAGGCTCATCGGAATGGTTTGCACAAAGGAAGCTGTCCTGTTTTATGGTTCTTTTGCGGCGTCTGTTCGCTAATATATCCTTACTATCCCGCCAACAAAATTTATCTCATATTTCTCTTCGCAAGCAAATCATGAATCTTATCCGTCGGATTCATAACCGCACTAATAGATGTAGAATGATTCATCGAATCAATGATCAGTGCAAGGAACTTACTCATATCTGCTTCAATGAAATACGGTTTATCATGAAGCTGAGGAGGCAGATAGGTCAGATTGGTTGTGATCAGTCTGTCCAGATAGCCCTTTTCATAATATTCATCGAACTTGTCAAGACCTTCTGTGAAGAGACCAAAAGTAGTACATACAAACACACGCTCAGCTCCGCGGTCTTTTAACTGCCTGGTAACATCCAGCATACTTTCACCGGAAGAAATCATGTCATCGATGATGATAACGGTCTTTCCATGTACATCGTCACCTAAGAATTCATGTGCAACGATCGGATTTTTACCATTTACGATGGTAGAATAATCACGGCGTTTGTAGAACATACCCATATCAACACCGAGTACGTTGGAGAAGTATACGGCTCTTTGCATTGCACCTTCATCCGGGCTGATGATCATCAGATGGTCTTTGTCTGCTTTCAGATCCGGTTCTGCTTTAAACAGAGCTTTGATGAACTGATACAGAGGGTTGAAGCTGTCGAAACCATTGAGTGGGATCGCATTCTGTACACGCGGATCGTGTGCGTCAAATGTCAGAATGTTAGATACACCCATTGCGGTTAATTCTTCCAGAGCCATTGCACAGTCCAGAGATTCGCGTTTGGTTCTCTTGTGCTGGCGGCTTTCGTAAAGGAATGGCATAATTACATTTACACGGTGTGCCTTTCCTGTAGAAGCGGAGATGATACGCTTCAGATCCTGATAGTGATCATCCGGTGACATATGATTGATATGTCCGTTTACTGTGTATGTCAGGCTGTAGTTGCAGACATCCACCATAATAAAGAGATCTTTTCCGCGGATACTTTCGCCAAACATTCCCTTTGCTTCCCCCGAACCAAAACGTGGGCAACTGTTCTTTGCAAGATAAGAATCTGCTTCATAAGATGAATAGATTGCAGGATCCAGAAAATCATGCAGAGAATTTTTGCGGAACGATACGATGTACTGATCCACTTTTTCTGCCAGATCCTTGCAGCTTTCCAGGGCAGCAATTTTAAGTGGTGCTGTTGGAAGAGCTTTTTCCATAAGTTCGATATTTGTCATGAGTGCCTCCTTATAATAAGCGTTTTAAGTGCTTTTTATCTAATCTTACTTATCTTTTATACCATTATTTAAAAGCAATGACAAGAAAGAGGCGTTAAAAAATTGCATTTTTTGAAGAAATCTAGTATGATATAGAAGCAGAATTCCGAATAAATATCAGGAGGAAGAAAATATGAGTAAACCAGTTGTTGCCATTGTAGGGCGGCCGAACGTTGGAAAGTCGACGCTTTTTAATGCACTGGCAGGAGAAAAGATAGCAATCGTTAAAGATACGCCGGGTGTTACCCGCGACAGAATTTATGCAGAAGTGAATTGGCTCGATAAAGAATTTACGTTGATCGACACCGGTGGAATCGAGCCGGACAGCCGTGATGTGATCCTCTCCCAGATGAGAGAGCAGGCACAGATCGCCATTGACACTGCGGATGTGATCCTGTTTATGACAGATGTAAAGCAGGGACTTGTAGATTCCGATTCAAAAGTGGCAGATATGCTCCGCCGCTCCCACAAGCCAGTCATTCTTGTTGTCAATAAAGTGGACAATTTTAACAAGATGATGCCGGATGTGTATGAATTTTATAATCTGGGAATCGGAGATCCGGTTCCGATCTCAGCATCGGAACGAATTGGAATCGGAGATATGCTGGATAAGGTTCTGGCACATTTTCCGGAAGGGGCAGGCCAGGAAGAGGAAGATGACCGTCCGAGAATTGCAATCGTTGGGAAGCCGAACGTTGGGAAGTCTTCGATCATCAACCGTCTGATCGGAAAAGACCGTGTGATCGTATCCGATATTGCCGGAACAACAAGAGATGCAGTGGATACCCTTGTAAAGCACAATGGGAAAGAATATGTCCTGATTGATACGGCAGGACTTCGCCGCAAGAATAAAATTAAGGAAGAACTCGAGCGTTACATGATTGTACGTACCGTAAGTGCGGTAGAGCGTGCGGATATTGTGATTCTGGTTATTGATGCGGTCGAGGGTGTGACCGAGCAGGATGCGAAGATCGCCGGAATCGCACATGAACGCGGCAAGGCGGTCATTATCGCCGTAAACAAATGGGATGCCGTGGAGAAGAATAATAAGACGGTAAACGAATATACCGATAAGGTGAGAAACATTCTTTCCTTTATGCCGTATGCCGAGATTACCTTCATTTCTGCACTGACCGGACAGCGTCTGCCAAAGCTCTACGATCTCATTGATACCGTGGCAGAGAATCATGCACTCCGGATCCAGACCGGTGTCATGAATGAAATTATGAGTGAAGCGGTTGCCCTGCAGCAGCCCCCGTCCGATAAAGGAAAGCGTCTGCGTCTTTACTACATTACGCAGGTTGGCGTGAAGCCGCCAACATTTGTTATCTTTGTAAACGATAAGGAACTGATGCATTTTTCTTACACTAGATATATTGAAAATCAAATCCGTGAGGCTTTTGGATTTAAAGGAACGCCATTACGGTTTATTATTCGTGAGAGAAAGGAAAACAAGTAACGTGGAACGGATCATTTGTATTATTATCGGTTATGTATTTGGCATGTTTCAGACAGCATTTTTCTATGGAAAAATGCATGGAATCGACATTCGTGAGCATGGAAGCGGCAACGCCGGAACGACCAATACCCTGCGTGTCCTGGGAACGAAGGCAGGACTAATTGTATTTGCCGGGGATGTTTTGAAATGTATGATTGCAGTCTGGATCACCACACTGATTTTTAAGGGAAGCCATGCGGATGAAATTTACCTGTTAAAGCTTTATACGGCGGCAGGTGCAATCCTTGGACATAATTATCCCTTTTACCTTAAGTTTAAGGGAGGAAAAGGAATCGCAGCAACAGCCGGACTGATTCTGGCCTTCCATCCGTACTTTATTCCGGTCGGATTCGTTTTATTCTTTGGTGTGTTCCTGACTACCCACTATGTATCCCTTGGATCTCTTCTTATTTATGTCGGACTGATGACCGAAATGGTGATCTGCGGGCAGACGGGACTCTTTGGAGCCGCACAGCCTGTTTTAAATGAAATGTATGCCGTGACGGCATTTTTAACAATACTTGCTTTTTATAAGCATAAAGAGAATATCAGTCGTCTCCTTCATGGAAACGAGCGCAAAACCTATTTATTTAAAAAGAACAAGGTTGAAGCAGAAAATAAATAGTTACATTTGGTGAAAGAAACAGAAAGTAAGCAATCATTTTATAGAGACAGGAAGCGGATTGCAGAAGGAAGGGATTTCGATATGGCAGATATTGCAATTATTGGAGCAGGAAGCTGGGGAACAGCATTATCCGTATTATTACATAATAACGGACATCACATTACCGTCTGGTCGGCATTGGAACCGGAGATCCGGATGCTGAAGGAATGTCATGAGCAGAAGGAGAAGCTTCCGGGCGTGATCTTACCGGAGGATATGATCTTTACAACCGATCTCAACGCAGCAATGAAGGATAAGGATGTACTGGTTCTGGCCGTGCCTTCTCCGTTTACCAGAAGCACTGCGAAGCAGATGGCTCCGTTTACGAAGCAGGGACAGATCATTGTAAATGTTGCAAAGGGAATTGAAGAAGCAACCTTAATGACGTTGTCTGAGATTATCGAGCAGGAAATCCCGCAGGCCAATGTTGCAGTATTGTCAGGACCTTCCCATGCAGAAGAGGTTGGAAAGGGAATTCCGACAACAATCGTGGTTGGTTCTAAGGATAAGAAGACTGCGGAGTATTTACAGACTGTTTTTATGAGCGAGGTATTCCGTGTATACATCAGTGCCGATGTGCTTGGTATTGAGCTGGGTGCAGCACTTAAGAATGTGGTAGCGCTTGCAGCCGGAGTCGCTGATGGACTTGGCTATGGAGACAATACCAAGGCAGCTTTAATTACCAGAGGAATTGCTGAGATTGCAAGACTTGGAATCCATATGGGCGGACGTCTTGAGACGTTCTATGGACTTACCGGAATCGGGGATCTGATCGTGACCTGTGCATCCATGCATTCCCGTAACCGCCGTGCCGGAATCCTGATCGGGAAGGGCGCTACGATGGATGAAGCCATGGCAGAAGTCAAGATGGTTGTTGAGGGTGTTTATTCTGCAAAGGCAGGACTTGCACTTGCAAAAAAATACAACGTGTCCATGCCAATTATTGAACAGGTGAACAAGGTATTATTTGAAGGAGCACCGGCAGATGCGGCCGTGAAGGATCTGATGCTGCGTGACCGTAAGATCGAAAACGTGGACTTAAGAGAACTGGCACAGAACAGTGTCGAGCTTCCCTGGTAAGAGCTATTATTTCTAAAGTATTTATAAAGACGAGGAGAAAAGAAAATGGGCATTTATGAAGAACTGGTAGCAAGAGGACTGATTGCACAGGTAACCGATGAAGAACAGGTCAGAGACCTCATCAATAACGGAAAGGCAACCTTTTATATTGGATTTGATCCTACCGCAGACAGCCTCCACGTAGGACACTTTATGGCACTCTGCTTAATGAAGAGACTGCAGATGGCAGGAAATAAGCCGATTGCACTGGTTGGCGGTGGAACCGGTATGATCGGGGATCCTTCCGGAAGAAGTGATATGAGAACCATGATGACAACCGAAACGATCGATCATAACTGCGAATGCTTCAAGAAGCAGATGAGCAAATTTATCGAATTCGGTGAAGGAAAAGCCATGATGGTAAACAATGCCGACTGGCTTCGTGACTTAAACTACATTGATTTTATCCGGGACATCGGATCCTGCTTCTCCGTGAATAACATGCTTCGTGCAAGATGCTACGAGCAGCGTATGGAAAATGGTCTGTCCTTCCTCGAATTCAACTACATGATTATGCAGTCCTATGATTTCCTGGAGCTGTACAAGAGATACGGCTGTAATATGCAGTTTGGTGGAGATGACCAGTGGAGCAACATGCTTGGCGGAACCGAACTGATCCGTAAAAAATTAGGGAAGGATGCACAGGCCATGACCATTACCCTGCTTCTCAATTCCGAAGGCAAGAAAATGGGTAAGACACAGAAGGGTGCGGTATGGCTTGATCCGGAAAAGACCACTCCGTTTGAATTCTACCAGTACTGGAGAAACGTAGCTGATGCCGATGTCCTCAGATGCATCCGTATGCTGACCTTCCTTCCATTAGAGGAAATTGACGCCATGGACAGCTGGGAAGGAAGCCAGTTAAACAAGGCCAAGGAAATCCTTGCTTACGAGCTTACCAAGCTGGTACATGGAGAAGAAGAAGCAGACAGGGCACAGGAGAGTGCGAAGGCATTGTTCTCTACCGGTGTAGCTGCCGAAATGCCTACCACAGAGCTTAGCGGAGAGGATTTCACCGATGGAAAGATTGACATGATTGGTGTTTTAGTAAAGGCAGGACTTGTTGCAAGCCGTTCCGAAGGAAGAAGAGCGATTGAACAGGGTGGCGTTACCTTTGGCGAAGAAAAGATCACCGATGTCAAGGCTGCGTTTGAAGCAGATGCCTTTGGCAGTGATGGCATTGTAGTACGTCGTGGAAAGAAGAACTTCCGTAAGATTATTGTTAAATAATATAATCATGGTTTTACAGGAGAGGGTACTATGAAGAACATCGAATATGAATAACCGGAATCTTCCGATTCCGGGAGGGGGGTATGTGACCGGATTCCTGTTTGATCCGGACAGGAAAAATGTGTTATATATCCGTACCGATATCGGGGGATGTTACCGGTTTTCTTATGAAAACCGGCATTGGGATTCGTTGAGTGAGTCGGTCAATATGTTTGACCTGAGTGAAACCTATCCGATTGCCATTGCCACGGATTTACAGAAGGCCGAGACGCTTTATGTCATCAGCGGCATCAATAAGGAAGACACAGAAGGAACGTTCAGTATTTCCCATGATGGGGGAAAGACCTATACGCGTGAGAAAATTCCCTGTTTCGTGCATGGCAATCTGAACGGCAGAGGAACCGGTTACCGCCTGGTGCAGAATCCGAAGGATAAAACAACACTTTATTTTGCTTCCCAGAAGGATGGTTTGTTATGGACCGGAGACTATGGGAAAACCTGGGAGAAAACGGACATCTGCGGTGAAAAATATTTGACGAACGTCTGGTGTGCACCGGATGGACAGACACTTGTGGTTGGAACTGCAGGCATTACGACCGGAACGAAGGAATGCAGGGGTCACAGTCTGTATGTTTCCTACGATGCAGGAGCACATTTTGAACCTTTGATGGAGCCTGAGAACATTTCCATTCCGGAATCCAAATGGAACGGCTATGTGGCACACCGCTATGATTACGATGGCACTTACCTGTACTATACCATGAATTACACCGGAGCCCATTCCTATATTGTGGATATGGGTTACAGCTGTGACTGCGGCGATCTGCTTGGCGGCCGCGTGCTACGTTATTCCTTTGATGAAAAGGGAAGGATTGCTTCCTGTGAAGATATTACCCCGATGGAATATGCGTTAAAGACAGAGCGTGGGACGTATGCGCCTGGAACCGTGTTAACGTATGGTTTTGGCGGGATTTCAAGCTGCCCGAAGGAACCGGGACTGCTGGTATTAAGTACGCTTTGCCGTGAAGAGGGGGATATGGTTTATCTTTCGAGAGACCATGGTTCTACCTGGCAGGTGGTTTTATACGATCTTGAGATCGGAAACCTGCATTTTCACACTTCTTATATGAAGCCGGAATATAATGGAAAGGAATCCCTGCTGCACTGGCTGAGTGATATCAGGATTAATCCGTTTGACCCGGATGAGGTATGGTTTAACAGCGGAACAGGAGTGTTCGTCTGCCATAACTTTACATCAGAGCAAAGAAGCTTTGAGGACTGCTGTGACGGAATCGAAGAGACGGTTCATTTAAATGTATACAGTCCGGTGGATGGACCGGTTAAGGTACTGGATATTCTGGGAGACCTTGGCGGCTTCGCTTTTGAAGATCCGGATACGCCGTGTGCCAATTCCTTTGCGGATGCAGACGGAAACCGGTATATTACCTGTATCAATGCGGACTTTTCAGATGAACATCCGGAATATGTCATTGTGACGCCGCGGGGCAACTGGAAGGGCAAAACAAAGGGGGGACTGATCCTTTCGAAGGATTACGGGAAGACCTTTACGCGTCTCCCGTTACCGTTTGGAATATCGGACTATCTGGATGAACGCTTCCGGGAGATTGAATGCCCGAATGTAAATTCCGGATGGGTGGCAATGGCGTCGGATACAGAAACGATCTGCTATGGCGTGGCAGAGGGAATTGATCTGTATATGAAAGGAATCCTCGTAAGCCATGATCAGGGGGCTCATTTCCACAAGGCACAGATCTTTGGTTATGGAACGGATGGGATTGCCGACAGGGAGGAGACAAACGAAGCCATTCATCTGAAAATCTATGCAGACCGTGTGAATCCTTCGGTTTTTTACGGATTTGCGGATGGATTTGCCATTTATTTAAGTACCGATGGCGGCGATCATTTTTACCAGATCAGCAGGCCAATCTGTGAAGGAACCGTGCTTGGGCTGATCGACTGCGCGAATAAGACAGAGATCCGCGGGGATGCCGGTAAGGAAGGTGTCTTTTACTGTGCAATGGGTAAGTACGGACTTTACCGCTTAAAGGTGGATCCGGAAACGAAGGAGATTCAGTTTGTACGTCTGACGAAAGAGGGAGAAAGCGTCTTCCGTATGGGACTGGGTGTACTTCCGGGACAGGATTACCGCACCGGTAACAAGGCACTCTATATCTGCGGAATCATTGAGGAACAGTATGGCTTTTTCCGGTCCTTTGATGAGGGCAGGACATGGGAGAAGCTGAACAACGATGCACAGCAGTTCGGAGACATCAACAGTATGGATGGCGACAGCAGAGAGCCATATGTATTTTATATTGCGACCGGATCCTTTGGAGTAAAATATGGAAAACCGAAAGCCTGAGAAAAAGAAACTCCTTACCGGGGATACCCTGCCGTATCTGGGAGATACGCTGACACTTACCGTGGTACGTGAGGACCGTAAGAGCGGGCGGATAAAGCGTGTGATGAACCGGCTTATTATGACCGTTCCCTATGAGGCGGATGTTTCTTTCCGTGCCCGGCTTTTGGACAAATGGTTCCGGAAGGAGGCACTTGCCGTCCTCACGGAGAAAGCGGAAGAGTATGCAAAGTTTTATGGTGTTTCTTTTACAAAAATCTATATCAAGGATCAGAAAAGCTGCTGGGGAAGCTGCAGCTCGAAGGGAAACATTAATTTTAACTGGCGTATCCTGTTAGCACCGGAGCCGGTATGCGATTATATTGTGATCCATGAGATCTGTCACAGGCTTGAAATGAACCACTCACCGGAGTATTGGAAGCTGGTGGAGCGGCTCTGTCCGGGACACAGGCAGTACCGTAAATGGTTAAAGGATCATATTTACGAGCTTTATCCTTTTTAAGTAAAAAGGAAGTCGGGAATAGTTCTCTTTCAGAGGATAATTTTGCAATAAGTAGTCATATTTAAAATACCTCTCCACATACATTTTATTAAATGTGCGAGAGGTATTTTTATGGAATTGAATACGAACAGGGAATATGATTTATACAACGATATCAAGCAGCGCTGCAAGGGCGAGATTTACATTGGAGTGGTCGGTCCTGTGCGTACCGGAAAGTCCACATTTATCAAGCGGTTTATGGAAGAAATGGTGCTTCCGAATATGTCCGATGAATTTGAAAAGGAGCGTGCGGTAGATGAACTTCCACAGAGTGCCGGGGGAAAAACCGTAACCACGACAGAGCCGAAGTTTATTCCAAAAGAAGCTGCCAGAATCAAGATTCAGGAGGGAATGGAAGCCAGTGTGCGCCTCATCGACTGTGTCGGTTATATGGTAGAGGGTGCGGCAGGGCACATGGAGGACAGCGCAGAGCGTATGGTGAAAACGCCCTGGGCAAAAGAAGAAATTCCTTTTACCAAGGCGGCAGAGATCGGGACCAGAAAGGTCATTCAGGATCATTCCACGATTGGAATTGTCGTGACCTGTGATGGAAGCTTTGGTGAAATCGAACGGGAAAACTACATAAAGGCAGAGGAACAGACCATTAAGGAACTGAAAAAACTGAAGAAGCCGTTCGTGGTTCTGATGAACACGGTAAAACCCTATGGTGAGGAAGTAAGGCAGCTGTCGAAGGAGCTGGCTGAAAAGTATCATGTTACGGTTGTTCCTGTTAACTGTAAGCAGCTTGGCAAGGAAGACATTTTGCAGATCTTTGAAAAGGTGCTCTGTGAATTCCCGATCAGCTCGATGGAATTTTATCTGCCTAAATGGGTGAACATGCTTCCTGTGGATTATCCGCTTAAGGCAGACCTGATTAATCAGATCAGGGAGCTTATGGATCAGTATGAAACCATTAAGGATGCAAGGGAGAATGAGGTCAATCTGGAGAGTGAATATGTCACCGCAAGCAAAATGGACGGGATTGATTTATCCAGCGGCTGTGTGCGGATCTGGGTGCAGATCGGGGACAATTACTATTATCAGATGCTGAGTGAAATGGTGGATGAACCGATTCAGAATGAATATCAGCTGCTTTCGTCCCTTAAGGACATGGCAAAGATGAAAAAGGAATACCGGAAGGTTATTCATGCCATGGATGCGGTACGGAATAACGGCTATGGAGTGGTATCTCCGGAGCGGTCCGAGATCCGCCTGGATAAGCCGGAGGTCATCCGGCATGGCAATAAGTATGGTGTCAGGATTCATGCGGAAAGTCCGAGCATTCATCTGATTAAGGCCAACATCGAAACGGAGATTTCACCGATTGTCGGAAGCGAAAGCCAGGCGAATGATCTGATTAAATTTATTGAGACAGAGAGCGGTCAGGGAGACGGTATCTGGGAAACCAATATCTTTGGGAAGTCGGTGGAGCAGCTGGTATATGATGGGATCAACAGCAAAATTGCCATGATCGGAAATGAAAGCCAGCTAAAGCTTCAGGAAACCATGCAGAAGATTGTGAACGAATCCAACGGAGGTATGGTTTGCATTATTATTTAAAATCAATTATCTGAAATCAGAAGCTTACCTCTGTTCATTTTCTCATAATTTTGATATACTTGAATGGTGCAGGACTTCCTGCACCATTTATCATGATCTGGAAAGTAATCAATTGAAACGTAATTATGAAACGCAATCAATTGAAAAGCAATTATGGAATGATATTAATTGAAAAAGAGAGGGTATGCAATGAATCAGGTATATGAGAAGGTTACAAGGTGCTATGAAAGTATTAAGGACAAGATTCCGTTTATGCCAAGGGTTGCATTAGTGCTTGGGTCAGGGCTGGGTAATTATGCAGACACGATGGAAGTAAAGGGAGAGATTGATTATAAGGAAATCGAAGATTTTCCGGTGTCTACCGTACCGGGACATGCCGGTAAATTTATTTTCGGCTATGTGAAGGGGGTTCCTGTGGTATGTATGAAGGGACGGGTTCATTACTATGAAGGATATTCCATATCGGATGTGGTTCTGCCAACCCGTCTGATGAAAATGATGGGAGCAGAGGTTTTATTTCTTACAAACGCTTCAGGTGGAATCAATTGGGATTTCCGGGCAGGAGACTTTATGCTGATTACCGATCACATATCCTGCTTTGCACCGAATCCGCTGATCGGACCGAATGCGGACGAGTTCGGGGTACGGTTCCCGGATATGACCAGTGTTTATGATGAAGATTTACAGGCGATTATACGCAATAAGGCAAAGGAACAGCGGATTGATTTAAAAGAGGGCATTTATGTCCAGCTTACCGGGCCTTCCTTTGAATCTCCGGCAGAAATCCGTATGCTGCGGACGCTTGGTGCGGATGCGGTAGGCATGAGTACCGTAGTGGAAGCCATTGTGGCAAACCATATGGGGATGAAGATCTGTGGAATTTCCTGTGTCTGCAATCCGGCAGCCGGAATGAATGAACAGCCGCTGACCCATGAGGAGGTACAGGAAGCCTCTGCCAAGGCAGCACCGTTGTTTGAACAGCTCGTTACCGAAAGCATTGCAGCATTTTAAGGAAAAGGAGGAAAGGCTATGTTTCATCTGGAGAGCATTCCTGTTACCGATCTGATTATTTCCGCCATGGAGGCAAGAAAGAAGGCCTATGCGCCGTATTCGGGCTATATGGTAGGAGCGGCACTTCTTACGAATGATCTGCGGATTTATACCGGCTGTAATATTGAAAATGCTGCATTTACACCGGGGATTTGTGCAGAACGATGTGCGATCAGTAAGGCAGTCAGTGAAGGAAGCTTGAAATTCAAGGCGATTGCTATTGCCGGAAGTCCGAGGCGAGAGGCACTTACCCGGTATTCTTATCCCTGTGGTGTCTGCAGGCAGGTAATGCGCGAATTTGTTAAGCCGAATGATTTTTTCATCATTGTGGCAAAGAGTGTGGAGGAGTATCAGGTCTTTACTTTAGAACAGCTCCTTCCGGAGAGCTTTGGAGGCGAACAGTTATCTGTTTAAAGTAGTTAAGAAAAGAGGGGTTCGATGAAATTACGTTTTTTTAATGCAAGAATCCTTTCCATGGAGGAAGGAATGGAAATTACGATGGGAGAGGTCTGGACAGAGGATAAGCGGATTCTGTATGCCGGACCATCTGCCACAAAGCAGGAAATCTGTCGGAAGCTGCAAAGAGAAGACCTCGAATTTAACCGTGAAATCGACTGTGACGGAGATTTGTTAATGCCGGGCTTTAAGAATGCCCATACACATTCCGGTATGACGGCACTGCGTTCCTATGCCGATGACCTGCCACTTAATGAATGGCTCAATGAACAGATCTTTCCGGTGGAAGCAAAGATGACGCCGGAGGATATTTATGAATTAAGCAGGCTTGCCATACTGGAATATCTGACAAGTGGCGTGACAGCCGTGTTTGATATGTATCTTACACCGGAGAGTATTGCAAGGTCCTTTGAAGATATGGGGATGCGATGCGTACAGGTGAGCGCACTGAATAATTTCAGCCAGTCCCTTAAGCTGATGGAGGAAATGTATCAGAAGCTGAATCAGCCAGGGAGTCTTAATTCATATTTCCTGGGATTTCATGCGGAATATACCTGCAGCCGGGAATTGTTGGAACAGGTGGCTTCCCTTGCACAGAAATATCAGGCACCGGTCTTTACCCACCTTGCAGAAACCGAAGCCGAAGTGGAGGGCTGTAAGGAGCGTTATGGCATGACCCCGCTTGTTTTTCTTGATTCCATTCATATGTTTGACTATGGTGGTGGAATTTATCATGGGGTGCATATGACGGAAGAAGATCTCCGGATTATGAAAAAACGCGGACTCTGTATTGTGACGAATCCGGCATCCAATCTGAAGCTGGCAAGCGGTATTGCACCGGTTACAGAATATTTGAAGCTTGGAATTCCGGTTGCAATCGGAACAGATGGACCTGCCAGCAATAACTGTCTTGATATGTTCCGGGAGATGTTTCTGGTAACCGGGCTTGCAAAGGTCAGGGAAATGGACGCTTCTGCGGTAGATGCAAAAGAAGTATTGAAAATGGCAACGGTAAATGGAGCGCATGCCATGGGACTTAAGGATTGTGATGTGTTAGCAGCAGGAAAATATGCCGATATGATCCGGATTGACTTAAAACAGCCCAATATGCAGCCGATTCACAATATCTGCAAGAATCTTGTATACAGTGGAAGCAAAGCTAATGTAAAGATGACAATGGTAAATGGAAAGATTCTGTATGAAAACGGAGTTTTTGCGGAAGAACTGCAGGCTGGAAAAATTTATCAGACATGTGAGGAAATTACCCGTAAGCTTTGTGATCACTAACATAGATATACAGAATTTGAATAATTACAGAATATCTTTGATTTTGCAGCGATTTGTGGTACAATATGCAAGGATATTCAGAATTGATATTATATACATAATGAAACCGGAGGGGTATTCCATGAAAAAAGAGACAAAAGAAGAATTCAGACAGTTGATTGAAGAACGAATTAAAAACAGAGAACGGGTTGGCTTTTTTAATTCTATTAAGACCAAAATCGTATTTCTTGTATTTGTAGTTGTCATTTTAACAGCAGTGATCTGTCTGATCCCATCCATTCCCAAGGCCTATATGTTTGCCGCATTACTTTTATTTCTGATTGCGGCATATTTCCTGATTGCCATGTTCGTGGATCCGATTATCCGGATTTCCAGAAATGTCGGTGCAATGGCAGATATGGACTTCCGTGATGACGGTGTTCTTAATCTTCTCGGAAAAAAGAAAGATGAAGTCGGTGTTATGGCGCGTGCCTTAATCCGTATGCGTAAGGAAATGAAAACCACCATTGAGAAGATTCGTACCGGAAGCGGTGAACTGTATGATGCAGCGCAGTCCATGAACAAATTGGCTTCCCAGACCGCAGAATCCGTAGAGCAGGTCGATAAGGCAATCTCTGAAATCGCACAGGGAGCAACCTCCCAGGCACAGGAGACACAGACCGCTACCGAGAATGTTATTCTGATGGGAAATATGATTGAAGAAACCAATAATGAGATTGAAGATCTCCGTAACAGTGCAAGAGCCATGCGTTCTGCTGGTGAGAATGCCATGAAGATTCTCGATGAACTGAATAAAATCAACCAACAGACCAAGGATGCAATCTCTGTGATTTATGAACAGACTAATACCACGAATACCTCTGCCATGAAGATTAAGGAAGCAACCGATATCATTACCGATATTGCAGAAGAAACAAACCTTCTTTCTTTAAATGCTTCGATTGAGGCAGCGCGTGCGGGAGAACAGGGAAGAGGCTTTGCAGTTGTCGCATCCCAGATCCAGAAGCTTGCGGAGCAGTCCAATGAATCTGCAAGACAGATTGCATTAATTATTGATGAACTGATTTCCGATTCTGAAAAATCCGTAGAGACCATGGAGGAAGTGAAGGAAGTCATTGGAAAGCAGGATGAATATGTATCTAATACGGAATCCTCCTTCCGTGATGTCAATGACGGCATTGCCAAGTCCATTGATGGAATCCGTACCATTGCTGCAAAGACAAAGGATCTGGATGGCGCAAGAGTGAAGGTCGTGGATGTTGTCCAGAACCTGACGGCAATTGCAGAAGAAAATGCTGCAAGTACGGAAGAAACCTCTGCATCTGCTGCAGAAGTTGGAAACACGATTGGAAATGTTGCGCAGGAAGCAAAGCATCTGAATGTGATTGCGAATGACCTCGAGGAGAATATCAAAGTCTTTGTTATGGACTAAGGCCGGAATGGAAACATAAGAATTAGCGAACCTGATAAAAGCTGTGGAAAGAATTGCTTTTCACAGCTTTTTACTTAGGAATCATTACAGAAGCTTTAGGAGTAGGGAAGTTATGGAATATGTGATTTTTGCAGCAGCGCTTTTAGGTATTCTGATTCTGCTTTTCTTAAAAGGCTTATACGATTACCGTCAGGAACAGAAACGGTTCCGAAAGCGTCTGCATACGGATTATGGTAAGAAGCTGGAACGGGAATACAGACCGGAGTGGTTTACGCATATCTGTCGTTATTCGGATAAACATGCCGGAGAATTTCCGATTGATGAAATTACCTGGTGCGATCTGAATATGGATGAGGTGTTTAAGCAGATGAACTATACCTATTCTTCCGCAGGTGAGGAGTATCTGTATTATCTGCTGCGTAATCCGCAGCTTGAGGAAACATATCTTGTTCATATGGAAGAGGTGATCCGCTATTTTGACACCCATATGGAAGAACGGGAAGAGCTGCAGTTTATTTTTTCGAAGCTTGGCAAGATAGGCAAATTTTCCATTTATGATTATCTGGATTATCTCGATGATCTTGGAGAGCGGAGCAATCGGAAGCATTATCTGGCTTTGCTTCTGATGCTTATCTCAATCGGAATTATGGTTGTGAACTTTTCAGTGGGAATTCTTGCTTTGCTTGCAGTCGTGATCTATAACAATGTCACGTACTTTGGCATGAAAAAGGAAATTGAACCGTATATTACAAGCTTTGCTTATATCTTCCGGCTGCTTAATATTTATCCGGAGTTCAAAAAGCACAGGGCGGAGTGTTTGGGAGAAGAATTCGAGGAGATGGAACTGGCGTTTCGGCAGATGGACAGATTTCAGCGAGGCTCCGGAATTGTCATGAGCGGAACGAGGGCAGGCGGAAGCGGAAGTCCGTTGGATATGCTTATGGATTTCTTTCGGATGGGATTTCATATCGATCTGATCAAATTTAACCAGATGCTCGGTGAAGTGCGCAGGCACCTGGACGCGGTGGATACGTTTCTTACTCATTATGGTTATATTGAAAGCTGTATTGCGATCGGAGAGTACAGAGCTTATTTGGTAGACTTCTGTGTTCCTTCCTTTCATGAGGAAAGAAGAATCCGGATGGTGGATGGTTATCATCCGATGCTGACTGACCCGGTCAGAAACACTTTTGAGACCGGAAAGGGTATGCTGATTACCGGTTCGAATGCTTCCGGTAAGTCGACCTTCTTAAAAACGGTTGCAATAAATGCCCTTCTGGCACAGAGCATTCATACCTGTCTGGCGGGCGAATTTGAAACCTGTTTTTTCCGTATCTGTTCTTCCATGTCCTTAAAGGATGATGTGCTGCATGGGGAAAGCTACTATATGGTGGAAATCAAGTCCATTAAGAGAATACTGGATCTCATAGCACATAAGGAATACAGGGTGTTGTGCTTCGTGGATGAGGTGCTTCGCGGAACAAATACCGTAGAACGGATTGCCGCTTCTTCCCAGATCTTAAAAAGCCTGAATTCAGAAAACAGTATGTGCTTTGTGGCCACCCATGATATTGAGCTGACAAGTCTTTTGGAAGACCGGTATGAGAATTATCATTTCAGGGAAGATGTTACGGATGGAGATGTTACCTTCAGCTATCAGCTGTTACCCGGAAAGGCAGCGACGAGAAATGCAATCCGCCTGTTATCCATCATGGGTTATCAGGAGGATATCATTCAGAAAGCCGAGCAGATGGCATTGGAATTCGTACAAAACTCCCACTGGCAGATGCTTGACTAAGAATAGGCAAAATGATAAAATATGATACAGTATTTGAAGAAAGGTCTTGGTAGGAATATGAACAATCTGATTGCATTTGTGAATGAATTTTTATCATATTTACTTGTGATGGTGATTATTGTGGCTCTCTGCGGGGTTGCGATTTTTATTGGAACGACCTTACGGAAACGTAAAGATAAGCAGGAAGCAGAAGCTGCGAAGGAAGCAACGGATAACGCATCATAAGCTGTTACACAGTACGAAGGGTCCGCTTACGCGGGCCTTTTTTGATTTATAGGAATGCTGCGCAATCCTACAAATCAAAACGCTCCGCGAGGATGCGACTGATGTGCAGATGAATTATGCAAGCTAAAGCTTGCGCACATCAGCGCGCAAAGAGTTGTCAGGCAACTCTTTGATGTAAAGCGATACCTGTGTACTTAATGAGGACAAGTCAAAGATGCAGTCCGAATTTAGTACAGCAGGTAATGTAGAGTATGTGAAAGAAGGAATTCATTAAAAATGTCTAAGGGTGGCAATCAGAAACTGAAAATGCTATATCTGCTCAAAATTCTGTCGGAGAAAACAGATGAATCCCACTGTCTTTCAGCACAGGAGCTTATCGGTGAGCTGCAGAAGTATGAGGTAAGCGCGGAGCGTAAGAGCATTTACAATGACATCGAATGTCTTACGGATTTTGGATATGATATTGTGAATAAAAAGGCGAAAACAGGAGGCGGCTATTACCTGGCGAGCCGTGAATTTGAGCTGCCGGAATTAAAGCTTTTAGTAGATGCAGTGCAGTCTTCGCGCTTTATCACCCAGAAGAAGTCAAGAGAGCTTATTCATAAGATTGAGACGCTTGCCGGTCCCTATGAAGCAAAGCAGCTGCAGCGTCAGGTCTTTGTGGCAAGCCGCATTAAAACGGAAAACGAAAGTATTTATTATAATGTGGATCACATTCATAATGCGATACAGGACAATGTACCGATTTCTTTTATCTACATGGAATGGAATGCGAAGAAGGAATTTGTCCCGCGGCATAACGGGAAGGAATACCGGGTGAGTCCCTGGGCACTGACCTGGAAGGAAGAAAATTATTATCTTGTCGCCTTTGATGATGAAGAAGAGAAGATCAAGCATTTCCGTGTCGATAAGATGAACCGGATCCGGGAGCTTGAAGGTCAGGTGAGAAAGGGGTCGGAGGAATTCAGGAAGTTCGATATTGCCGAGTATACGAACCAGTCATTCGGGATGTTTGGAGGAGAGACACAGCGGGTTACGCTGCAGCTGTCTGATACACTGTCCGGTGTCCTTTTTGACCGGTTTGGAAAGGAAATTGATGTGCGGAAGATCTCGGAGGATGAAATTTCAGCAAGAATTTCAGTTTGTGTCAGTCCCCAGTTTTTTGGATGGCTCACAGGGCTTGGAAGCCGGATTAAGATTACCGCACCAGCTGATGTGACAAGGCAGTATCAGGAGTTTTTACGTGAAATTCTGAACCGGTATGAAATATAGTTCTTGACGAAATATGGATGTTCTTCTGAATTAAAGTGGAAGAATTCATATCCTGCATTGACAAGGAAGATACAATTTAATATACTAGATATTGATATCGCTATTCGAAAGTAATACTAGATATTGGTAGCCGTACTGGAACGATCAGACTGTGGTTTTACGAATGGGGATCTGAACAGTTACGGTTTTGTTAAGAAACATAAGAGTAATATTATGAAACAGTATCAAATAAATGGATGGAGGGGTTGTCATGAGTAGTATGGATGAGAAGAAAGAAGCGGCAGGCTATGGGGAGAAGTTCAGACCGGAACGGGATGTTAAGGTAATCAAGAAGGATGGAAGCCTGGAAAGCTTTAATGTACAGAAGGTCATTGATGCAGTAGGAAAGAGTGCTTACCGTGCACTGACTAAATTTACAGAGGATGAAAAGAAGCATATCTGTCAGTATGTCATTGATAAGGTGAATGAGCTGGAGCAGGATCAGATCCCGATTCCGATTATGCATAATATTGTGGAGAGCGCTCTTGAAGATGTGAAGCCCATCGTTGCCAAGAGCTATCGTGATTACCGGAACTATAAGCAGGATTTTGTCCGCATGATGGATGATGTGTATAAAAAGAGCCAGTCCATTATGTATGTTGGTGACAAGGAAAATGCCAATACTGACAGTGCCCTTGTTTCCACGAAGAGAAGCCTGATCTTCAATCAGTTTAACAAGGAATTATATCAGAAGTTTTTTATGACCACAGAGGAAATTCAGGCATGTCGTGATGGATATATTTATATTCATGATATGTCTGCACGACGTGATACAATGAACTGCTGTCTATTTAATGTGCAGGAAGTATTAAAAGGCGGTTTTGAGATGGGAAATCTCTGGTACAACGAGCCAAAGACATTAGATGTCGCTTTTGATGTCATCGGAGATATTGTATTAAGTGCAGCCAGTCAGCAGTATGGTGGATTTACAGTACCAAATATCGAACTGATTTTGGAACCATATGCAGAGAAATCTTACGCAGCAGGGATCGAGAGATACGAAGAACTTGGATTGTCCAGAGAACGTGCCGAAGAAGAAGCAATGAAAGATGTCAAACGTGAATTTGAACAGGGATTCCAGGGGTTAGAATACAAATTTAATAGTGTATCATCAAGCCGTGGAGACTACCCATTTATCACAATGACAGCAGGAACTGGAACAGGAAGATTTGCGAAGATGGCAACGATCTCCATGTTAGATGTCAGAAGAAAAGGTCAGGGAAAAGATGGACATAAGAAACCAGTGTTATTCCCAAAACTTGTATTCTTATATGACAAGAATCTACATGGACCAGGATGCGAATTAGAAGATGTATTTGAGGCAGGAATCCGTTGCTCCAGACAGACAATGTATCCAGACTGGTTATCACTGACCGGAGAAGGTTATATTGCAAGCATGTACAAGAAATATGGCAAGATCATCAGCCCAATGGGATGCCGTGCATTCTTATCTCCATGGTACAAAGAAGGCGGAATGAAACCAGCAGATGAAAATGACGAACCAATTTTTGTCGGAAGATTTAACATCGGTGCTGTCAGTCTTCATTTACCAATGATCTATGCGAAGGCAAAACAGGAAGGAAAAGATTTTCACGAAGTATTAGATTACTATTTAAATCTGATTCGTGAATTACATATCAGAACATACGAATACTTAGGAGAAATGAAAGCATCAACGAA